>Ga0207674_10002613_pt1 | contig 22584 bp, 21 predicted proteins | sample KBSCornC72_FD_184303 | JGI IMG/M metagenome (GOLD analysis project Ga0207674, IMG submission 184303) | Corn rhizosphere microbial communities from Kellogg Biological Station, Michigan, USA - KBS Corn C7-2 (SPAdes) (version 2) | ecosystem: Host-associated > Plants > Roots > Rhizosphere > Soil ...
AGTGAGCGCACGGCGACGGAACGGCGCAGGTCCTCGAGCTGGTCGGCCAGGAGCCGCCGCAGCGAGCCGGTCAGCGAGCCGGTCGCCAGGCACAGCTCGCCGGCCCGCACGGTCGCGGCGTCCGCCGCGTAGTGCGGGAAACCGTGCCGGCACAGGATCCGCATCAGGCCGGCGGCGCCTGGCGGCGCTGTCCCGCCGGCGGCGCCGGCCGCCGCCGTCTCGGCCAGCGCGGCGAAGTACCGCGGCACGTATGGGGCCAGTAGTTCGGCCTGGTCGGCCTGCCAGAACCCCTGGGCGGTGGCGGTCAGCTCGTAGCCGGACAATGACCCTTCGGCCCCGCCGAGCATGGCCGCCCAGGCGGCCTGCTTGGCGTCATCGTCTGGCAGCGCGGCCCGGCAGCGCGCCGCGCTGAGCTGCCCGGCCGCGGTGGCGTCCCGGCCGGCGTCGTGCTCGATCTCGGCCCGGCTGGCGGCGCCGAGCACGGTCAGCCGGAGCAGGATCTGCCAGCGGAGCCGGGAGTCCAGGTCCGGCCCGCCCGGCACCCGCCCGGCGGCCAGCCAGGACCACAGCGCGGAGATGTCGCCGGGCCCGGACGCGCTGTCGATCAGGCCCCGCACGGCGACCAGCCGCATCTCGTCGTCCCCGCCGGCACCGTCGGCCTCGCCCGCGAGCCGCGGGCTGAGCAGGTCCCGGCACAGCGACGTGATCTCCGCCAGCGCGGCGCCGCGCAGCCCGGCCGGGAGGTAACGGTCGGCGACCGTCCAGCGAGCGTAGCCGAGCACGTGCCCGGCCATGGACCCGTCGGTCTCGGCGGGCAGGTGCCGGGCGGCCAGGACCAGGTACTGCCGCGGCGGAAGCTGGCCGTCCTGGACCAGGTCACGGACGCTGTTCCAGGCCACCGCGCGGCTGAGCGGATCGGCCAGGCGCCCGAGCGAGGAGGCGATGGTCTCTTGCGAGACGGGATCGAGCCTGACCTTGCAGTAGCTGAAGTCGCCGTCGTTCGGCAGCAGCAGAGCGGGCTCAGGCCGGACCGCGACGGCGGGCAGCACGACCGCGGCCGCATCGGCCGGCACCAGCACCGGGACCCGGGCGCGGAGCGCGAGCTCGTCCGGGCTCTCGTCGTACACCCCGATCCAGACCCGGTGCGGGCGCCCGCCCGCGTGGCTGACGCACCCGACCCGGCCCGGCGGCTCCGGGCGGCTGACCGTCAGGGTGTCAACTCCCGAGCTGCGCAGCCACGGCCCGGCCCACTCGCCCACGTCGGTCCCTGCGGCGCGGCTCAGGCAGTCGAGCAGGTCCGCCAGGGTGGCGCAGCCGAACCTGTACCGGGCGAAGTAGTCGTTGATCCCGGCCAGGAAGACGGGCCAGCCGAGCCAGGCGACAAGCTGGCGCAGCGCCGAGGCGCCCTTGGCGTAGGAGATGTCGTCGTAGCCGCCCCGGGCGGCGTCGGTGTCGGGCACCTCCCGCGGCTCCGGCGCGACCGGGTGCGCGGACGCCCGCTGGTCCGCGTCGTAGCCGCGGGTCTTGTGGCTCAGGGCGAAGTCAGACCACGTTCCGGTGAAGGCGGTGGCGTCCGCCAGGACCCGGAAGCCCATGTACGTGGCGAACGACTCGCTCAGCCACACGTCGTTCCACCAGCGCATGGTGACCAGGTCGCCGAACCACATGTGCGCCATCTCGTGCGCGATCACCATGGCTCGCAGCTGCCGTTCGGCCCGCGTCACGGCCGCCGGGAACAGGAAATCGTCCCGGAACGTCACGCAGCCGGGATTCTCCACCGCCCCTGACTCGAGTTCGGGGACGAACGCCTGATCGTAGGAGTCGTACGGATACGGCTCGGCGAAGATCTCCCGGTAGCGGTCGAAGCAGGCCCGGGTGACGGCGAGGAGTTCCGCCGCGTCCCGGCGCAGGTTCCCGGCCAGCGACTGCCTCGCGTGCAGGCCGAACGGGACGCCGTGATGCTCGGTGCTGATGCTGAAGTAGGGACCCGCGACCAGCGTGACCAGGTAGGTGGCCATGGGCGGGGTCGCGGCGAGCTCCCAGCGGCCGTCACCGGCCGGGCGGGCCAGCCCGTTCCCGATCACGGTCCAGTCGCCCGGCGCGGTGACCGCCGCGGTGACCGGCGCCTTCAGGTCGGGCTGATCGAAGGCGGCGAAGACCCGCTGAGCGTTGTCCAGCCCGCCGTGCAGGGCGAGGTAGGTCTCGCCGTCGGCGGTGTCGGTGAACCGGTGCAGGCCCGCCCCGGTCCGCGAATACGGCATGTCCGACTCGACCCTCAGCTCGTTGGTTTCCCGCAGGCCGGGCAGCGGCAACCGGTTCCCGGTCAGCGTAGCCGGATCCACCTCCCGGCCGTTGAGCACGGCCCGGCGCAGCCGGGCCGGGCTGAGCTCGATGAAACTCCCGGCGCCCGGGGCGCGGCAGCCGAATCGGACCACGGTGGCGGAGCCGAACGTCTCGCCGCCGCCGGTCACGTCGAGGTCGACGCGGTAACCGCTGACGTCGAGGAGCCGCGAGCGCTCCCGCGCCTCCTCGAAGGTCAGCGCGGTCACGCAGTTCTCCCGGCGAGTCGGCATGGTCGGACAGCGGCCAACCTACCGGCTCCTGGTGCCGGATGGGCGGGCTCAGCACCTGCCGGTCTCGGTTCAGCTACGAATTGGCGCCGGGTCTTGCCCGGTCTCGCGGACCGGCCTTGAATGTGGATTCATGCCGGAACTTCCTGCTGAGTATGGTGAGACAACAAAGACATGAATGCAGGTTCAGTGCTTGAGGTGCAGGACGTGACGGTCCGTTTCGGCGGGCTGACCGCGCTCGACGCCGTCTCGCTGGCCGTCCCGCCCCGGCACGTGCTGGGCGTCATCGGGCCGAACGGCGCGGGCAAGACCACGCTGCTGAACGTCCTGTGCGGCTTCATCCGGCCCGACGCCGGCCAGGTGCTGCTCGGCGGCCGCCGGCCGGACATCAGGCCGCACCGGCTGGCCAGCCTCGGCGTGGCCAGAACCCTGCAGGGAGTCGGCCTGTACGGCGGGCTGACCGCGGTGGAGAACGTCATGGTCGGCGCCACCAGCCGCGCCTCGGCCGGGTTCTGGTCCGCGCTGCTGTCGCTCCCGCGGGCCAGCCGGGACGAGCGCAAGCTGCGGAACCTAGCCATGGAGGCCCTGGACCGGGTCGGCGCCGCCGAGGTGGCGCAGGCCAGGCCCGGTGAGCTGCCCTACGGGATGCGGAAGAGGATCGCGCTGGCCCGCGCGCTGGCGGCCAAGCCGGCGCTGATCTTGCTCGACGAGCCCGCCAGCGGCCTGGACGAGAGCGAACTGGCCGAGCTCGGCGGCCTCATCCGCGATCTGGCCGCCGAGGGTTCGCTCGTGGTCGTGGAGCATCACATGGACCTGATGATGGCCGTCTGCGACTCGATCGTGGTCCTCGACTTCGGCAAGGTGATCGCGACGGGCACGCCGCGGGAGGTTCAGGACAATCCCGCCGTGACCGCTGCCTACCTGGGCAGCGCCCATGAGTAGCGACACGGGCCCGGCGACCCCGGCGCTGGCGGTCGAGGAGCTCGTGGCCGGATACGGCGGGGTCATCGCGCTGGACCGCGTGAGCATCTCGGCCGGGACGGCGGCCATCACCGCGGTGCTCGGCGCCAACGGCGCAGGCAAGACCACGCTGCTGCGCGCGGTCAGCGGCATGATCAGGCCCCGGCGCGGGCGCGTCCGGCTGGACGGGACCGACCTGACCGGCCGTAACCCCGAGCAGATGGTCCGGGCCGGGATCGCCCACGTGCCCGAGGGGCAGGCGGTGATCCCCGAGCTCACCGTCGAAGAGAACCTGCGGGTCGGCATGATGTCCTGGCCCCGGGGCCGGTCCCGCGCGGACCGGAGCGCTGCATTGGACGAGGCCTTCGAGCGCTTCCCGCCGCTGGCCGCCCGCCGGCGCAAGCTGGCCGCGGCGCTGTCCGGCGGCGAGCGGCAGATGCTCGTCATCGCGCGGGCTCTGCTGGCACAGCCGCGCGTACTGCTGCTCGACGAGCCGTCGCTCGGCCTCGCCCCACGGGTCATGGCCCAGGTCATGGACCTGGTGGTGCGGCTCAGCCGGGAGCACGGCATCACCATCATCCTGGTCGAGCAGAACGCGCGCGGCGCGCTCGCGATCGCGGACCACGGTGTGGTGCTCAACCTGGGCCGGGTCGTCGCCGCCGCGGACGCGGCGACGCTCGCCGCCGACGTCGCGCTCCGTCACCACTATCTCGGGTTCTAGCCACCTAGGAGCATGCCTGTGGTCGAGTTCCTCCAGTTCACGCTCAGCGGCGTCAGCTTCGGGATGATCTACGCCGCGGTGGCGCTGTCCCTCGTGCTGATCTGGCGCGGTACCCGGCTGCTGAATTACGCCCAGGGCGGGATGGCCATGATCACCACCTACGTGGCGATCGAGGTCGTCTACCGGACCGGCCTCTACTGGGCCGGCTTCGTCGTCGCGCTCGCCGCCGGCGCCGTGCTCGGCGCGCTCTGCCAGGTCACCATCATCCGGCCGACCATGAACAAGCCGCCGCTCAACGGGGTGATCGTGACCATCGGGTTGCTCACCCTGCTCGAGGGGCTGGCCGGCGTCTTCTTCGGCGGCCAGTTCCGGTCGTTCCCGACGGCGTTCTCGGTGAGAGGGCTGAGAATCGGCGGGACACCGCTCGGGGTGTCGCGTTACGACATCTTCGTCGCCGCCTCGGTGCTCGTCGCCACGCTGGCACTGGCGGTGGCGTTCCGGTACACCTCGGCCGGGCTGCGGATGCGGGCGGCAGCGTTCAACGCCACGATCGCCCGGCTGTCCGGCATCCGGGTGGCGCGGGTGCTCACCGTGGGCTGGGCGCTGGCCGGCCTGCTCGGCGCTCTAGCCGGCGTGCTCGTCTCGCCGTCGACGTTCCTGTACCCGAACAGCATGGACACCATCTTCGTGTTCGGCTTCACCGCGGCGGTGATAGGCGGCCTGGACAGCCCGGTCGGCGCGGTGACCGGCGGGCTGCTGCTCGGGCTCGCGCTCAGCTACGCCGGCGGCTACCTGCCCTCCGGCGCCAACCTGGTCCCGGTGGTGGCGCTCGGCATCCTGGTCGTGGTGCTGATGGTCCGGCCCGACGGCCTGTTCTCCGCGACCAAGGTACGACGGGTATGAGCATGCAGACGCTGCCGCGCAGGCTCGGTGTCGCTGTCGTGACGGCGGTGATCGTCTGGCTCCTGTCCGTCCGGCTGAGCACTTTCCGCGACTTCCAGATCGCCGAGGTGGCGGTCGAGGTCACGGCCGTGGCCGGGTTGACCGTCCTGACCGGGCTCAGCGGCCAGATCTCCCTGGGCAACGGGGCGTTCATGGCCATCGGCGGCTACACCACGGCGCTGCTGATGCTCCATCTCAACTGGCCCTACATCGCCGCCCTGGTGGCCTCGGGCGTGGTCACGGCGGTGGCCGGAGGCATCGTGGGCGTGGCCGCGGCCCGGCTGCGCGGTCCGTACCTGGCCGGCGCCACCTTGATGCTCGGGGTGGCGCTCCCCGCCCTGGCCGCCGCCTATCAGGGGTTCCTGGGCGGGGACCAGGGCCTGAACGTCGTGTTCACGGCGCCGGCGTTCCTCGGCGCTACCTTCCCGCTGACCAGATGGCAGGCCTGGGTCAGCGCCGCGGTGGCCCTGGTCACCCTGGTCCTGCTGGCGAACCTGTGTTACAGCAGGATCGGCCGCAACTGGCGTGCCGTGCGGGACGACGAGGTGGCGGCCGCGCTCGACGGCGTGAACGTGGCCGTGACACGCGTCCTCGCCTTCGTGGTGAGCGCCATCTGCGCCGGGCTGGCCGGCTCGCTGCTGGCCATCGTGACCAGCCTGGTCGCACCCGGCGCCTTCACCGTGACCCTGTCCATAGCGTTGCTGACCGCGGCCGTGATCGGCGGCCTGGGCAGCCTGCCCGGCGCGCTGTGGGGCAGCCTGCTGATCGTCATCGTGCCCACCTACGTCACCGACGTGGCCACTAGCCACGGATTGTCCAGCTCCGTCGGCTCCAACATCCCGATAGTCGCCTACGGCGCGGTCCTCATCCTCGTCATGCTCGCCTTCCCGCAGGGGATCCAGGGCGGGCTGCACCGGCTCCTCACCCTCTTCACGGGTCCCGACCCGAAGAGCCGGAGGGCTCATATTCCTCACGTCACGCCGCCGGCCGACGAACCGGCGGCCAGCCACCATGAGAAGGAAGGCACCCAATGAAACGAAGTCACCGGCTTCGCTGGCAGGCCGCGGCCGTCGCAACCGTCGCCGCGCTCTCCGTCGCCGCCTGCTCGTCGGGCTCGAGCTCGAGCTCGGGTTCGGGCTCCGGATCAGGCTCGGGCAACTCCACTGCCGCGCTGTCCGCGTCCGCGCCCGGCATCACCCCGACTCAGATCACTATCGGCAGCCACCAGCCGCTGACCGGGCCGGCCGCGCCTGGCTACAGCGAGATCGCGCCCGCCTCGGCCGCGTACTTCGCCTACGTCAACGCCCACGGCGGCGTGAACGGCCGCAAGATCGTCTACAAGTACCTCGACGACGGCTACAACCCGACCAAGACGGCATCGGTGGTACGCCAGCTGGTGCTGCAGGACAACGTGTACGCCATGTTCGACGGCCTCGGCACGCCCACGCACCTGGCCGCGGTGAGCTTCCTCAACGCGGAGAAGGTCCCGGACGTGTTCGTCGCGTCCGGGTGCGAATGCTGGAACGACCCGACGAAGTACCCGCAGACCTTCGGCTGGCAGCTCGACTACATCCGGGAGGGGAAGATCCTCGGCCAGTACGTGAAGCAGCACTTCGCGGGCAAGAAGGTCGGCTTCTTCTACCAGAACGACGAGTTCGGCCAGGACGGGGTCAAGGGCCTGCTGGACGAGATCCCGGCCTCGATGGTCGTGAGCAAGCAGACCTACGACCCGACCAACACCAACATCGGCCCGGCCGTCGCCGCGCTGCGCGCCTCCGGCGCCCAGGTCGTCGTCTCGTTCTCCATCCCGGCGTTCACCGCGCTGCTCAAGCTGAACTCGCTCAAGCTCGGCTTCAACCCGACGCTGGTAGTCAGCAACGTCGGCTCCGACGCGATCACCCTGAGCGGGCTGCTGGAGGCGTTCGCCAAGCAGGGCGGCGCGAAGGTCAACGGCAACCAGCTCATCAACGGGATCATCACCGACGGGTACCTGCCCGCCCTCGGCTCGGCGGACAACAGCTGGATCACGCTGTTCAAGAAGGTGCACGACCAGTACGACGCGAAGGCGCCGTTCGACGGCAACGTGCTGTACGGCGAGGCCGTCGGTTACACGTTCGTGCAGGCCATGCTCAAGGCGGGGCGCAACCCGACCCGGGCGGACCTGGTCACGGCGATCCAGAACGGGATGCCCCAAGGACCCGCGGTGGCGCCCTACTCGTATTCTTCGAGTGACCACATGGGCATCACCGGCGCGTACATGGGTGTTATCCAGAATGGCCAGCTTGTGCAGCAGGGGTCGGTCCTGACCACGGACGCGTCCGCGTCAGGTGCCATCTCCACGTACTCGGGATCCGAGCAGCAGGCGCCGGCGAGTGGCATACCGTCACCCTGACGTCGCATCGGCCATCCCCGATTGAAAGAGCAGGGATTGCCGATATGACCACGGATACCGGTTCGCCCAGGGGGGCCCAGGGGGTACGGGGGGCCGGGCAGGCCCCCCGTGCTCGGGGGGTTCCGGGGGGTCGTCCCCCCGGGCTAGCACTGCTCAGGGCGGCCGAGGAGCTGTTCGGCGAGCGCAGCTACCACCGGACGACGGTCGCCGACATCTGCTCCCGGGCCGGGATGGCCACCGGCAGCTTCTACTCCTACTACGGATCCAAGGCGGAGATCTTCGCCGCCGTGGTCCGCGGCATCAACGACGACCTGAGGCACGCCATGAGGGCCGCCCTCGAGCACGCCGAGGGCGGCCAGCGGGCCAGGGAGCGCGTCGCGTTCCGGGCGTACTTCGACATGTTGTCCGAACGCCCCTGGATCGACCGCATCGTGCGCGAGTCCGAGTTCATCGACCAGCGCCTGTTCCGTGAGTACTACGAGCACCTGGCCCGGGGTTACGCGCGCGGCGTGCGGGCCGCCCAGATGGCCGGCGAGGTGGACGCGCGCTACGATCCCGAGGTCATCGCGTTCGCCTATACCGGCATCGGTAACTTCGTCGGCATGCGCTGGGCCGACTGGACGGCGGGCGGCCGGGTGCCCGACGACATCCTCGACGACGTACTCGAGCTCCTGGGCCGGGGCCTCGCGCCGGCCGATTCCGGGTGAGACCCGTTAACCTGCCTGAACACACGGGTGTGGACAACCCTGTGGAGGGCGTGTTGACGATGCTGTGTGTGCCTGGGGAGACTCTCCGCGCGGCCGGGTGCGGACGGCTAGCCTAGCGCGGCGGGCGGCAGGTCCGCCGCGTCGGCCGGCGCCCAGTCCAGCGGCCGCGGGCCCAGGGCGATGAGCTCGGTAAGCTGCATGGCGCACCAGGGTGAGATGGGCTGGCGGCCGGCTCGTACCGCAGCGCAGAACTCGTCCCAGTCCACCCACCTGGCCTCGGCGACCTCGGCCGGATCGGGGTCGGGCACCTCGTCGGCGTACGCCGAGTAAACCGGGCAGACCTCGTTCTCCAGCACCCCGTTGTCCATCCGCGCCTGGTAACGGAACCGCGGCAGGAGCAGCGTGAGCTTGGCCGCGTTGATCCCGAGTTCGTGCCGCAGGCGGCGGAGCACGCTGTCAGACATGGGCTCGCCCGGCAGCGGGTGCCCGCAGCAGGTGTTGGTCCACACGCCGGGGAAGGTCCGCTTTGACTCGGCCCGCCTGGTCAGCAGGAACTGGCCGGCCCGGTTGAACAGGTAGCAGGAAAACGCCAGGTGCAGCGGGGTGCGGCCGTGATGCACGGCTACCTTGTCGGCCGTGCCGCTGGCCTGGCCTGCTTCATCCAGAAGGACGACGCTCTCCACGGATTCCTGCCTGGGTTCTGTGAGGGACGGGGGCAGGGGTGAACATTACCCGGTGAGAGCCTGTGCGCGGGACGGGTCTAGTGCGAGTCCTTCGGCACCGGGTGCCCGCTGGCGCCGACCAGGAAGTCGAGGTCAGCCCCTGCGTCGGCCTGCAGCACGTGCTCGGTGTACAGATAGGTCCAGCCCCGGCTGGCGTGCGCCGCGGGAGGCTGCCACTGCGCGCGGCGGGCGGCCAGCTCGTCGTCGCTGACCTCCAGCGTCAGCGTCCTGGCCGGCACGTCCAGGGTGATCCAGTCACCGGTTCGCACCAGCGCCAGCGGGCCGCCGGCGGCGGCCTCCGGCGACACATGCAGGACGACCGTGCCGTAGGCGGTGCCGGACATCCGCCCGTCGCAGATCCGCACCATGTCCCGGACACCGCGGAGCAGCAGCTTCCTCGGCAGCGCCACATTGGACACCTCCGGCATGCCCGGATAGCCGCGCGGACCGCAGTACCGGATGACCAGCACGGTGTCTTCGTCCACATCCAGGTCGGGATCGTTCGACACCGCGTAGTAGTCCGTGGGGGAGTCGAACACCAGCGCCCGGCCCCGGTGCTTGAGCAGGTGCGGCGAGGATGCCGACTGCTTGATCACCGCCCCGCCGGGGGCCAGGTTGCCGCGCAGCACCGCGGTCCCGGTCCCGGCGGGCTGGAACGGTTCGGCCATGGTCTTGATGACCTCGCGGTTCCAGCACGGCGCGTCGGCCACGTTGGCACCGACCGCGGACCCCGTCACCGTGATCGCGTCGGCGTGCAGCAGGCCGCTCTCGGCCAGCTCGCGCATGACCGCCGGCAGCCCGCCGGCGTAGCAGAAGTCCTCCATCAGGTACTGGCCGCTCGGCTGCAGGTTCAGCAAGGTCGGGACGTCCCGCGCCAGCACGTCGAAGTCGTCGAGGGCGAGCGGCACGCCGAGGCGGCCTGCGATGGCCAGCAGGTGGATCACCGCGTTCGTCGATCCGCCGATCGCCGCGTTGACCCGGATCGCGTTCTCGAACGCCGCCCTGGTCATGATGGCCGAGGGCCGCAGGTCGTCCCGGACCAGGCCGACGATGACCTGGCCGGCCCGCTGCGCGGTCTCGTAGCGGCGGGCGTCCACCGCGGGCCAGGTCGCCGAGTACGGCAGCTGCATGCCGAGCGCCTCGGCCATCGACGCCATGGTGGACGCGGTGCCCATCGTCATGCAGTGCCCGTTGGAACGGGCCATGCAGCCCTCGGCGAAGACGCACTCCTCCTGGGTCATCCGCCCGGCCACCAGGTCTTCCTCGAACCGCCACACGGCCGTGCCCGAGCCGACGTCGGTGCCCTGGTACTTGCCGTTGAGCATCGGGCCGCCCGTGACCATCACCGCGGGGAGGTCCACGCTGGCCGCGGCCATCAGCAGCCCCGGAGTGGTCTTGTCGCACCCGGACAGGAGCACCACGCCGTCCAGCGGGTTGGCCCGCATCAGCTCCTCGGCCTCCATGGCCAGCAGGTTCCGGTACAGCATGGCGGTGGGCCGCAGCAGCGTCTCGCCCAGCGCCATGGCCGGGAACTCCAGCGGGAACCCGCCCGCCTGCCAGACCCCGCGCTTGACCGACTCGGCCACCCGGTGCAGGTGGACGTTGCACGGCGCCAGTTCGGACCAGGTGGTCGCGATGCCGATGACCGGGCGGCCGTCGAAGACCTCCGGGGTGAAGCCCTGGCTGCGCATCCAGGACCGGTGGCCCATGCCGGCCCGCCCGGTCGCGCCGAACCACTGGCTGCTGCGGAGTGCCCGGTCCGAGGTCATGCTGTTGGCTGTCATACAACCATTGGTAACATCCGTCCTCCGGCGGGACACGCGCCAGGGCCGTTCGGGATCAATGCTGTTAGGGTCGCCTACGTGAGCCGTGTGCATGACATGGGCGGTCAGACCGGGTTCGGGCCGGTGCCGGTGGGCGAGGACGGCGAGCCCGCGTTCCACGCGGACTGGGAGGCGCGGGTGTACGCGCTGGCCACGATGCTGCGGCGGCGCGGCCTGTTCAATAGCGACGAGCTGAGGAACGCGATCGAGCGGCTGCCGCCCGAGCAGTACCTGGCGGCGTCGTACTACGAGCGCTGGCTCGGCGCGCTGGAGATGCTCGTCGCGGAGAAGGGCGCGCTGCCGTGAGTTACGAGGCGGGCGCCCGGGTCCGGGTGAAGGCCGGCGACCCGGACCACCACACCAGGGTGCCGCGGTACGTGCGCGGTCATACCGGGGTGATCGTGGCGGCCATCGACCAGTGGCCGCTGCCCGACGACAGCGCCCGCGGCATCGACCCGCCGCGGGAGGAGACCTGCTACGCGGTGCGCTTCTCAGCCGCCGACCTGTGGGGCAGCGGCGACCACGCCGTGACCGTCGATCTGTGGGAGTCCTACCTTGACCGGGCATGATGACCTTCCGGTCGCCGCGCGGGCGCGGCGCCTCGAAGAACGGCTGATCGCGGCCGGGCTGACCAGCGACGACGAGATGGACGAGTTCCTGACCAGGCTGTACACCAAGGCCTCGCCGGTCAACGGCGCCCGTATGGTGGCCCGCGCCTGGACCGATCCGCGGTACCGTGACCTGCTGCTGTCCGACGGCGACGCCGCCGCGAAGGACATGGGCTTCGGCGACCTGAGCTACGCGCTGCGGATCGTGCCGAACACCGAGACCACGCACAACGTGATCGTCTGCACGCTCTGCTCCTGCTACCCGGTGTCGCTGCTCGGGCCCTCGCCCGGCTGGTACAAGAGCTTCGCCTACCGGTCGCGGACGGTGCGGGAGCCGCGCACGGTGCTCGCCGAGTTCGGCCTGGAGTTGCCCGGCGAGGTGGAGATCACGGTCTGGGATTCGACCTCGGAGGCCCGCTACATGGTGCTCCCGGTCCGGCCGGCCGGAACCGAGGCATTGGGCGCCGACGAACTCACCGCGCTAGTGACCAGGAACGGGCTGATCGGCACCGCCCTGGTGTAAGCTCCCCGCGCTGGCCCGGGCGAGGGCAACGGCCGACCTGGCCAGGACGTCCGGCGGCTGGGTGAACGCCAGCCGCAGGTATTCACCCGCCCGGCCGGGGCCCTCCCGCCCGCCGCTGGCTGTGCCGCCACTGGCCGGCCCCGCGTGAGCGCTCAGCAGGCGGCCGGGAACCACGGCGACGCCGTGCCTGAGCGCGGCCTGCGCGAACGCGCCGCTGTCGGTCGGCGCTACGGTTCGCGGGAGCCGCACCCACAGGGTGAGGCCGCCGTCGGGTTCGGGCCAGGTCCACTCGGGCAGGGCGCAGCGCAAGGCGCCGGCCAGCGCGTCGTGGCGGGCCCGCAGCCACTCCCGGCGCCACTTGACGATGTCGTCGTGCTCGTCGTTCAGCAGCGCGGCCGCGATCGCCTGCGAGAAGGCGGCGCTGCCCAGGTCGGCCGCTGCCTTGGCCGCGGCGGCCCGGGCGATCAGGCCCGTGCTGGCCCTGATCCAGCCGGTCCGCAGGCCGCCCCAGTACAGCTTGGACAGCGAGCCGACGCTGACCAGGTTCGGCTGCCCGGGATCGAGGGTGGCTAGCGGGGGCGGGACCGGGTGGTCGCCGAGCGGCAGTTCGGCCAGTGTCATGTCGTCGACGAACAGCGTGTCCGGGTGCGCCGCGGCGAGCCGGGCCACGCGGCGGCGGTGCCCGGCCGGCATGACCAGCCCCGTCGGGTTGTGATGGGTGGGGACCAGGTAGACCAGCGCCGGCCGGTGCGTGCGGACCACGTGTTCGAGCCGGTCCGGGTCCAGGCCCGCGCCGGCCGGAATCCCGAGGACCCGGGCGCCGGCCCGGTACAGCGCGTCGAGCGCGCCGGGGAACGTCGGATCCTCGACCACAACCGGCTGGCCGGGTAGCACCTCACACCGGATGAGCAGGTCCAGCGCCTGCTGGGCACCGGTCGTGACGATGACCTCGGCCGGGTCGGCGGGCAGTCCGAGGCGGTTCGTCAGGTGGCTGGCGATCGCGACGCGCAGGGCGGGCAGTCCGAGCGGGAAATAGCCGCTGGTGGCGGTGACCGGTACGGTCCCGCCCAGGACGGAGGCGGGTTCGGCCAGCGCCGCCGCCACCTGCGGTGCGCAGTCCACCGCGGCCAGGCTGAGGTCGGCGTCGAGCACCGAGTTCTCGAGCAGGCCGGCGAAGAAGCCGTTGGCCCGGTGCACCGCGGCCGGGGTGGTGCGGTGCGGGACGATCCGGGTGCCGGCCCCCTGGCGGCTTTCCGCCATGCCCTCGTCGCGCAGCACCTGATAGGCGGCGGCCACGGTGTTCCTGCTCACGGACAGGGCGGTGGCCAGGTCGCGTTCGGGTGGCAGCCGCAGGCCCGCGGACAGTTCGCCCGTGTCGGCCAGCCGGGCGATCCGCGTGGCGAGCAGCCGGTAGAGGGGTCCGTCCGCGGTCGGCCAGTGGCCCAATAGGTCGGCTAGGGCGACGGCGCCGATGCCGCCGACGCCTCCTGCGCGGCGAGAAGCAGCCATCGAGGCCCAGATTGGCTCTGTCATGATAGTGCCAATATTGGCATCGTTGAGGGCTGGTGGCAATCGCGTTATTCGGAGGGCTGGTCCTGTGTTCCTGGCATGGCTGACCGTCACGGGCGGTATCGCGGTCGTGCTCGCCCTGGGCTGGAGCCTGGTCGTGGCCGGCCTGCGGGCCGGTGACCAGGCAGGCGACGCCACGGTCACCGCGGCGGCGGATGCCGGGCAGGTGGCGATCGTCGCCGTGGTGCGCAACCCGGGCGACGTCCCGCTCGTGGCCGGGGTCTCGGCGCGGCGACGATTGCTGCCCGGCTGGCTCGACGCCGGGATGACGGTGCGGGTACCGAGACGGACCGCGCGGCGGAAGTTCCGGGCCGGGACGCACGAGACCGTCGGGGTGGTCCCGGCCGCGTCCCGGGCGGAGTTCCGCCTGCCGGTCGCCGCTCCGGCCCGCCGTTACCGGCTGACCGCCGTCCTCGGTCAGGCCGGGGGGCGCCTGCGGGTGGTCCGGATACCTGTCGTCAGCGGGGGGTCAGCTGGAGCTGGCCGGCCAGCGCGCGCAGCGCGGGCAGGGGATCGGGGTTGAGGACCTGGGTGGCCACGTGGTCCGCGCCCGCGTCCAGGTGCGCGGTCACACCGCGGGCGATCGCCGCCGCGTCGCCGTGCACGGCGAGCGCGTCGATCAGCGCGTCGCTGCCGCCGTCGGCGAGGTCGGCGTCCGTCCAGCCCAGCCTGCGCAGGCTGCTGAGGTAGTTGGTCAGGCTGAGATACGGATTCTGTACCTTCGGCCGGCCGATGGCACGGGCCCGCTCCGGGTCGGTCTCCAGGACCAGCTTCTGCTCCGGGGCGAGCAGCGGCCCGTCGCCGAGGATCTGCCGGGCCTGACGCGTGTGCTCCGGCGTGACCAGGTAAGGGTGCGCGCCCGCGGCCCGCTCCGCCGAGAGCCGCAGGACGCGGGGACCGAGGGCCGCCAGGAGCCGGCCCTCGGCCGGGACCTTGAGGTCATCAAGCTGGTCCAGGTACCTGACGAGGGTGGCGTAGGGGCGCTGATACTCCCGGGTGGCTTCGGGGTGCCCGATCCCGAGGCCGAGCAGGAAGCGGCCCGGGTGCCTGGCGGTGATCCGGTGGTAGGAGGCGCCCACGGTCGCGGCGTCGTCCTGCCATACGTTGACGATCCCGGTGGCCACGGCGATGTGTTCCGTGGTGTCCAGCAGATGCTCCACGACGGCCAGGTCACCCGGCGGGGAGCCGCCCACCCAGATGGTCCCGTACCCGAGGGCTTCCACCTCGGCCACGACCTCCGGGGTGAGCCCCGAGGAGTGCCGCCAGATACCGACCTTGCCCAGTTCGATGCTCATGCCACCGACAGCCCGGCCGGCCGCTCATTCATTCCGCCATCGGGCTGATCTCGTGCCAGCGCCGCGGGGGTATTCTCGGGCCGGCGTAAACCGCCACATCCGTTCGGGAGTGCATCATGGCCTACACCGTGGATTTCACCACCGTCTCGACCGTCGGCCTGGAGTCGTCGCCGGTCGCGGCGGCCCTCGCTGGGCTGCGGGCGAACGAGGCCCGCTACTTCAAGAACAAGTACGACCACGTCTTCACGGTGGAGCCTGCCAGCGACGCCAAGACGACCATCGACTGGGTAGACCGGATCCTCAGGGAAGAACGTGACATCGTCATCTCGTCCCGCCCCCTGGAGGCTACGGCCTTCCAGGTTGAGAACATCCGGATGGCCTACGTCTTCTACGAGAGCGGCCTGTCGATCAACGTGATGTACACCATCGACGACTCCGGGAAGCGGGCGGTCGGGTTCAAGCTCTCCGAAGGGATGGACGTCCCCGCGGAGCTCGCCTCGCGGTTCAAGTTCGCGCGCCAGAAGTCGAAGCTGGCCGGAACCATTCGCGGCTCCTACTTCGCGTTCAAGAACGAGTACTGAATCCCCTCGACAGCTAGCAGGGTGCTACGAACCGTCGGCGCGGGGCACCTCCTGGGCGACCTCCCAGATGTGACCGCCCGGATCGGTGAAGCTGGCCGTGCGGACGCCCCATGGCCGGTTCAGCGGGCCGTTGAGGAGTTCCACTCCGTGAGCGGCTAGTTCGGCGCACACCGCGTCGACGTCGTCCACGCCGATCGTGAATACGAGACGTGCCCCCGCGTTGCGGTCGGCGACGGCTCCAGGGCTCACGAGCTGGGCGGCGGCATCAGCACGGAGGACGTTGATGCTCGTGTTCGCGAAGCGGAACACCGCGGAGTTCTCGTCCTCAAAGATCAGCCTCAGGCCGAATACATCCTGGTAGAACGCCTTCGATCGCTCCAGGTCCTCGGTGAACAAGGTAATGAAATCGACGCTCTTGGACGACCAGCTCACTGTTCGACCTCCGTATGCGTTACCAGGTCCGGGATCCCCATCGTTGAACGCTACTCAGCGGGTTAATGGCTTGGTCGGGCGGGCGGCCTGCGGCTATTGTCCGGGGGTGAGCTCATGGGGGCATGTCGAGGTGGCGCACGTCAGCCACGTCCTTCCGGACGGGCGGACGCTGCTCGACGACGTGAGCTTCCGCATCGGCGAGGGGACCACCGCCGCCCTGGTCGGGCCGAACGGAGCGGGCAAGACCACGCTGCTCCGGCTGGTCGCCGGTGACCTCCAGCCACAGGAAGGCAGCGTGACCTCGACCGGCGGCCTTGGTGTCATGCGCCAGTTCATCGGCACGGACCAGAGCCAGGGCATCACGCCCATGGTCCGCGACCTGCTGCTCTCCGTCGCACCGCCGCGGGTGCGGGAAGCCGCGGCCGGGCTGGACGCGGCCGAGCTGGCCATGATGGAACGTGACGACGAGCGTGCCCAGCTGCGCTACGCGGCGGCCCTGGCCGAATGGGGTGAGGCCGGGGGCTACGACGCCGAGGTGCACTGGGACGCCTGCACGGTGGCCGCCTTCGGCATCCCGTACGACCAGTGCCGCTGGCGCGACGTGGGCACGCTGTCCGGCGGCGAGCAGAAGCGGCTGGTGCTCGAGTCGCTGCTGCGCGGCAACGACGGGGTGCTGCTGCTCGACGAGCCCGACAACTACCTGGACGTGCCGGGCAAGCGCTGGCTCGAACAGCAGCTGGCCAGCACGCCGAAGACCGTCCTGCTGGTCAGCCACGACCGGGAGCTGCTGGCCGCCTGCGCGCAGCGCATCGTGACCGTCGAGGACCGGCACGTCTGGGTGCACGGCGGCGGCTTCGGTAACTACGCTCAGGCCCGCGCCGACCGGATCAGCCGGCTCGAGGAACTGCGCCGCCGCTGGGACGAGGAGCACGAGAAGCTGAAGGAACTGGTCCGCACCCTTCGGCAGAAGGCCTCCTACAACGACGGCATGGCGTCCCGGTACCAGGCCGCGGTGACCAGGCTGCGCCGGTTCGAGGACGAAGGGCCGCCGCAAGAGGCCCCGCGCGAGCAGAACGTCAAGATGCGGTTGCGCGGAGGGCGGACCGGCAAGCGCGCCGTCATGTGCGAGAACCTGGTGCTGACCGGTAACACCAACTCGTTCGGTACCGAGATCTGGTTCGACGACCGGGTGGCGATCCTCGGGGCCAACGGGTCGGGGAAGTCGAGTTTCCTGCGGCTGCTGGCGGGGGAGGAGGTGCCGCACGAAGGTCAGGCCCGGCTGGGCGCCCGGGTGGTCCCGGGCATGTTCGCGCAGACCCACACCCGGCCGGACCTGGCCGGGCGGACCCCGGTTGAGCTCCTGATGACCGAGCACGCGCTGCTGATCAACGAGGCGATGTCCGCGCTGTCCCGTTATGAGCTGCAGAGCTGTGCCCGGCAGCCGTTCGGCACCCTGTCCGGCGGCCAGCAGGCCAGGCTGCAGATCCTGCTGCTCGAGCTGGCCGGCTCGACGCTGCTGCTGCTCGACGAGCCGACCGACAACCTCGACCTGCCCAGCGCCGAGGCGCTGCAGCAGGGCCTGGAGTCCTACCAGGGCACGGTGCTCGCGGTCACGCACGACCGCTGGTTCGCCCGGTCGTTCGAGCGGTTCCTCATCTTCACCCCGGACGGCAACGTCCGCGAGGCCACCGAACCCGCCTGGGACTGAGCCGGCTGCGGCGGCGACGCCGCGGTTGTGTCAGGCGCCGACGCGGGTGCCGCAGCCGGAGCAGAAGTGCGCGCTGGGCGGGAGCTCGGTGCCGCACTCCGTGCAGTGCTGGACCGCGGGCGCGAGCGCCTGACCGCAGCCCATGCAGAACTTCGCTCCCGCCGGGTTCTGCGCCTGGCAGGACGCGCACGCCGGGCCGGGCGAGGCCTGCGGCTGGGACGGTGGCTGCGGGGGCGCGTAGGGCGCGCCCTGACCGTAGGGGACACCGTACTGGGCCGCCGCCTGCTGGGCGGCCTGGGCCTGCTGCGCCTGCTGAGCCTGCGCCTGCTGGGCGCCGAACGCGCTGGCCAGCCCGAATCCGGCACCGAGGAACGCCCCGTCGGCAGCGCCGCCGCCCTTGGCCATGCCCTGGCCCGCGCCGAGCGCCATCTCGCCGGCCGCGTAGTTCTGGAAGCCGCCGGCCAGCTGGGAGTAGCTGGTGTCCTTGGCCAGCTGCTTGAGCTGCTGCTCGTCCTCGGGGGAGAGGTTGACGTCGAAGTTGCCCATCCGGGTCAGCTGCACGCCGTAGGCGACGAGCTGGCCGTTGGCGGCGTCGATGGTGGCCTGCTCGATCTCCGCGGAGTACGCCATCAGGCCCAGGATCGGCCAGCCGTTGCGGATGATCTGCGTGGTGACGTGCGTCCGCAGCACCTTGAGCAGCTGGTCGCTCACCCAGCCCGCGATCCGCTCGTTGTCGGTGACGTCCACCGTGGCGGTCATGTTCGTCACCAGCCGCACCGGATCGGCTACCCGCAGCGCGTAGTCGCCGAACACCCGGAGCGTCACCACCAGCCCGGTCCGCGGGTCCTGCACGTCGTCGACCCGGCCGCCGAACTTGAAGCCGGTGTACTCGCGCGTGCCGACGAAGTACAGCTCGGCGCGGTAGGCGTTCCCGCCCGTGATGGAGTCGATGACCACGCCGAGACCCGGGAGCTCGTTCGCGTCGATCTGGTGCCGGCCCGGACCCATGGTCTGGACGACCTGACCGGTGTTGACGAACAGCGCCATCTCATCCGCGTTGACGATCGCGCGCGTGAAGCGGCGGATGGTGATGTCCGGCCATTTGAAGACGATCTGACCTTTGCGGTCGTCAGGTACGGCGATGAATTCCCGCCCGAGCAGTGCCATGGGAGAACCATACCGGTTCCCTCGATTACGGATAGGGCGCTGACACAGGTCCTTACCTGCTATCTTCCCAGCGTGGAAATGATTCAGTGCCAGTGGTGCCAGGCGCAGAACCAGCCGGGAACCACGAGTTGCCAGACGTGCGGCGCCCCGCTCGATGAGCGGAACAAGGTCAGCGACTCCGGCTGGCGCGAGGCGCCGCGGTTGCGCGACATGACCGAGTTCCGGTTCTCCGGCAGCACCTGCCAGGTCGAGGGCGAGCTGGTCCCGGTCGCTGAGATCAACCTCCACCCGCAGGACGCCCTTTACTTCGAGCATCACGTGCTGCTGTGGAAGGACGAGACGGTCCCGCTCTCGTCCATGAACACCGGCGGCGGGCTGAAGCGCTCGATCGGCGGCATGCCGCACATCGTGACGGTGGCCAGCGGTCCTGGCCGCATCGCGTTCTCCCGGAACGCGCCGGGCGAGATGGTCGTGCTGCCGCTGCATCCCGGCATGGAACTGGACGTCCGCGAGCACGCCTTCCTGCTGGCCTCGCACACCATCCAGTACTCGTTCATCCGGATCAAGGGCCTGGTCAACCTGCTGCACGGCGGGAACGGCATGTACATGGACCGGTTCGTCACGGCGGGCTACCCGGGCATGCTGATACTGCACGGGAACGGGGACGTGCTGGAGCGGATGCTGCGGCCGGGCGAGAAGATCCTGGTCGAGCCGGGCGGCTTCCTCTACAAGGACTCCACGGTGCAGATGTCGGCGGTGCAGATGCCGCTGAAGACCGGGCTGCTGCGGCACGGCATGTACCTGGCCGAGATGACCGGGCCCGGCCGGGTCGGGATCCAGTCCATGTACGTCCACCACCACGCGGACTGAGACCCATGAACACCTATATCTGCCGGTACTGCAGGCAGCCGAGCGACCCGGGCTCGCCGACCTGCCCGCTATGCGGGGCGCCGGTCGACATCAGGTCGGTGGTCAGCGACTCCGGCTGGGTCGAGCAGCCGCCGATCAGGGACATGGCGCGGCTGCAGCTCGGTCAGTCGCACTGCCAGGTCGCCGGTACCACCGTCCCGGCCGCGGAGTTCACCCTCGCGCCCGAGGACTGGATCTACTTCTCTCACCACGTGCTGCTGTGGACCGAGCCGCAGACCCGGCTGACCAACATGCCGATGAAGGGCGCGTGGAACCGGAAGATGGCCGGGCTGCCGCTGATCATGGTGGAGGCGCGCGGCCCCGGGCACCTCGCGCTGTCGGACAATCACGCGGGCGAGATCGTGGCGCTGCCGATGCAGCACGGCCAGCAGATCTGGGTCCGCGAGCACCGGTTCCTGGCCGCCACCGGCAACATCAAGTACGACTGGTACCCATCGGATGTCTGGTACGAGACCGGCCAGGACTCCGACGACCGGGAGATGCACTACCCGATGGGGCGGTACGGCGACGTGTTCGGCGCGCAGGCGGCCCCCGGCCTGCTGCTGCTGCACGCGCCGGGCAACGTGTTCATCCGCGATCTCCGGCAGGGCGAGACCCTGCTGATCCAGCCGAGCTCCCTGCTGTACCGGGACGTGACGGTGCGGATGGCGCTGCACCTGGAGTACCCGCGGAACCAGGGCCTCTCCTTCTGGCGCAGCTCGTGGAGCTACCGCAGCATCTGGGTCAGGCTGTGGGGTCCCGGCCGCGTCGCGGTGCAGTCGGTCTACGAGCCGGCCGAGGACACCGAGGCCATCCGCCGCCACTCGTACGCGACGACCCACCGCTGGTAACCCTCGGCGGCTGGCAACCCCTCAGCGGCTGGTAACCCCTCAGCGGCTGGTAACAGTCAGCGACGGGCGGGAGTTGAGCGCGGCCACGTCGGGCAGCGTGGTCGACCGGTAGGCCTGGTCGAACGCGGCCAGTTCGGCCGTGCTCAGCACGTCCTCGATCCGCTCGAAGCCGCCGGGCGCCCGCGTGCTCACCGTCTGCAGCAGCCGGTCGGCCGGCATGTCGCGGCAAGCCAGCACGATGGCGTTCACGGTTTCCCGGCGGGCTCTCTCGTAGGCGGCCAGGCCCTCGGCCGGGCTGCCCGATGATGACAGGGCGCAGGCCAACGACCAGGCGAGTACCCGGGCGTCCAGCACCGCCTGGGAGCCGCCGTTGGCCCCGATCGGGTACATCGGGTGGGCCGCGTCGCCGAGCAGGGTAACCCGGCCGGGGCCCGAGGACGGCTTTGAACCCCAGGACGGCAGCGGGTCGCGGTCCACCATCGGGTACTCCAGGATCCGCGGCGCCCCGGTGATCAGCGCGGGCACGTCCAGCCAGCCGAACTTCCAGTCGGCGAACCACGGCAGCACGTCGCCGAGCCGCCCCTGCCGGTTCCAGTCGGCCCGGTTCCCGTCCGCGTCCCGCACCGAGGCCCGTCCCGGCAGCTTGACCTCGGCCACCCAGTTGAGCAGGGCCCGGCCCCGCCGTTCGGCCTGCCGTGAGATGGGGTAGGCGACGAACTTCAGCGCCGCGTTGGTGCCCGCCACCGCGACGGTCCGGCCGGTCAGGAACGGCGCGCCCTCCGCCATGCCGCGCCACATCATGACGCCGCCCCAGTGCGGCGGCGGCTCGCCCGGATGCAGCTGGGCGCGGACCTGCGAGTACAGCCCGTCCGCGCCGACGAGCACGTCGCCGCGCAGCACCGAGAGCGTCCCGCTGGCCCTGTCGCGGACGCGGACGAGGATCCCGGCGGGGGATTCGGCGAACGAGACGAACGCGGTCCCGGTGCGCACCGCGCCGGGACCGAGCCGCTCGCGCACCGCGCCGAGCAGGATCATCTGCAGCTCGCCCCGGTGAATCGAGTACTGCGGCCAGCGGTAGCCGATGTTCCGGCCGCTGGCGAAGCCCCAGATCCGGTTGCCGTGCCGGTCGAAGTGGACCATCTCCGCGGTCGGGATGCCGGTCGCCTCGAGCTCGCCGCCGAGGCCGAGCTCGGTCAGCTCGCGCACGGCGTGCGGCATCAGGTTGATCCCCACGCCGAGCGGCCGGAGCGTGGCCGAGGAGTCGATCACGATCGCCTCGATCCCGGCGGCGTGCAGCGAGAGCGCCGCCGAGAGCCCGCCGATACCCGCCCCCGCGACGATCACCTTCACCCCTCGATGATCCCGTACGGGGGGAAACCCCACCCCCAAGAGGGGTGTTGGCTGTGTTCTCCGACGGGGGCCTGATTCATAGCGTGAGCATCAGGCACATTGCTTACTCAGCGACGAGCGTGCCCGCCAGTACGCGGGGGCCGGGCACGCTCCGACAGTAACGGAGGATTTCTCATGATCGAGGCACGCGGCCTGGTCAAGCGCTACGGCTCCACCATCGCCGTGGACAACCTCAGCTTTGACGTCATGCCGGGCACGGTAACGGGGTTCCTCGGGCCGAACGGCGCGGGCAAGTCCACCACGATGCGGATCATGCTCGGCCTGGACCGGCCGGACGCCGGCTCTGTTCGGATCGGCGGGAAGAGCTACCACGACCTGCGCAGCCCGCTGCGCGAGGTGGGCGCGCTGCTGGAGGCCAAGGCTTTTCACCCCGGACGCACCGCGCGATCGCACCTGAACGCGCTCGCGGTGAGCAACTCGATCCCGAAGGGCCGGGTCAACGAGGTGCTGGCGATCACCGGGCTGGAGAAGGCCGCCGACCGGCGCGCGGGCAAGTTCTCCCTCGGCATGTCCCAGCGGCTCGGCATCGCCGCCGCGCTGCTCGGCGACCCGGCGGTGCTGCTGCTAGACGAACCGGTCAACGGCCTGGACCCGGAAGGTATCAGGTGGATCCGCAACCTGCTGAAGAACCTGGCCGGGCAGGGCCGGACCGTGCTCATCTCCAGCCACCTGATCAGCGAAGTCGCGCAGACCG
>Ga0207674_10002614_pt1 | contig 22584 bp, 23 predicted proteins | sample KBSCornC72_FD_184303 | JGI IMG/M metagenome (GOLD analysis project Ga0207674, IMG submission 184303) | Corn rhizosphere microbial communities from Kellogg Biological Station, Michigan, USA - KBS Corn C7-2 (SPAdes) (version 2) | ecosystem: Host-associated > Plants > Roots > Rhizosphere > Soil ...
GCGGCGGTGGTGGCGGCGGCGGCGGTTTCCGCGGCGGCGGCGGTGGCGGAATGCCTCCGCAGGTCGTCGGCGAAGGCAAAGGCGTCGTCAAATTCTTCAATCCGCAAAAGGGATTTGGTTTCATCGTTCGCGATGACGGGGGCGAAGATGTTTTCGTTCACATCTCGGCGGTCGAGCAGGCGGGTCTTACGGACCTCGCCGACGGCCAGCCGCTGGAGTTCACGCTCGTCGATCGCGGCGGCCGTATCTCGGCGACGAACCTTCGCATCGAGGGCGACCCGATGCCGGTCGAGCGCAGCAGCGGCGGCTCCTCGGGGGATCGCGGACCGCAGCGCCAGCTCACGGGTGAGAAGGCGAGCGGAACGGTCAAGTTCTTCAACGCGATGAAGGGCTTCGGCTTCATTCAGCGCGACGACGGCCAGCCCGACGCATTCGTGCACATTTCGGCTGTCGAGCGCGCGGGAATCCCGACGCTCAACGAAGGCGACCGGCTCGAGTTCGAGCTAGAGGTCGACCGCCGCGGGAAATATGCCGCGGTGAACCTGCAGGCGATCAGCTAAAGGGGAGCGGCCTTCAAGGGGGCAAGGAGCCGGCCGGGGATCACCCCGCGCCGGCTTCTTTCTTTTGGGCGCTTATTCCGCGCTTGCGTAGAAGGACGCCAGGTCCGCCTTCAACTGATGGGCGGACGCCGGATCGATATACATCATGTGGCCCGCCGGATAATAAGTATAGCGGATGTTGGCCGCGATCCGAGGCTCAAGGGCCATGTGCCCGAGATCATATTCCGCAGCGAAGAACGGGGTCGCCAGATCGTAGAGGCCGGCGACGTTCAAGATCCTCAGGCGCGGGTTCTCGCGCATCGCCTGGGCGAGGTCCGAGCTCACATTGGCCGCGAACTGCTGGCCGTCGGGGGAATTGTGCTGGAAATTCCAGTCGTTCCCGATCCCGGCGTAATTGTTGGGCCTGAATGTCAGCGGCGATTTATAGCCGAGATCGCGATACAGATAATCGTTGAACGCGCTGACGAATGCACCCGTGATCGCGCTCGCCTGCGGGTCGTAGCTTGGCTGTTCGCCCGCGGCGTCGGCCTCCGTCCCGACGAAGCGGGAATCGATGCGGCCGATAATCTCGCGCCGGTCGCGCAGCAATTCGCGCTGGAACCGGTTCGGCTGGACGCGAAGGTTGGACTGAAGAATGTAAGCTTCCGACAGGCCCGTCAGCTGAGCCATCTGCCGCGCGACCGACGCCTTTTCCTCATCGCTGATGGAATCGCCTTTCTGCAGCGCAGCCGCATAGGGTCCGCTTGCGAAGGCCTTCGCCTGGGCGACAAAGCTCATCAGGTCCGGCTTGGGCTGGATCTTGCCGTGATACCAGGCATCCGCGGCATAGGTCGGGAGGAAATTGATCAACGTCTGATCGTCGCCCGAGAACAGGGCGATATTGAGGATCGTCGAAACGAGGACAATGCCGTTCAGTTGGACGCCTTTGTCGGACAAAGCTTTGGAAAGGCCCGCCGCGCGCGTCGTGCCATAGCTTTCGCCGATGATGAACTTGGGCGAATTCCACCGTCCGTAGATGGTGAGATAGCGCTGGATCGTCCGAGTGAATGCGTCGAGATCCTTGTCGACGCCAAAGAAATCCTTCGGCTCCGATTTTCCGAGAGGCCGCGAAAGGCCCGTGGTCGGCGCGTCTATGAAAACGAGGTCGCTGACGTCGAGCAGGGTGTCCGGGTTGGCGGTATAGCGGAACGGCGGTCCAGCCACGGTTTCAGGCGTCGAGGCGTCGACCTTGATCGGTCCGAACGAACCCATGTGCAGCCACATGGTTGAGGATCCTGGACCGCCGTTGAACAGGAAGGTCACCGGACGTGGCGCTCCGCGGCTTTCGACCGTGTACGCCGTGTAGAACATGCTCGCGGTCGGCTTGCCGTCGTCATCGCGGATGGTGAGCGTTCCGGGCGTCACCGTGTAAGCGAGCGTTCGGCCGTGAAGCGAAATCGATCGCTTCTTCGGCTGGGCGTCTTCCGCGACGCTGGCCGCGGCAACGTCCGGGTCGGGCTTAGGCGCTTCGGCCTTTGCAGCCGCCGATGGTGCGTCGCCGGCAGCCGCGGGCGGATCGGCGGCATAAGCCGCACTCGACAGGAGCAGTGTTAGTCCGAGCAAACCGAAGCGCATGCCTTAATCCTTCATTGGAATGGGTCTGCCGCGGACCATGACATAATCGACGCGCTGAACAGCGGTCGGATCGACCAACGGGTCTCCCTCGACTGCAATCAGGTCGGCGGACTTGCCCGGATCGAGCGTTCCGGTTTCATTGGAGATGTCGAGAAGGTCGGGCCCGCCCTTCGTCGCCGCGATCAGCGCGTCGCGTGGGGTCATGCCGCCCTTCGTCACCATCAGCTCCAGTTCCTTGTTGGCCTGGTTGTGCGGCGCGACGGCGCTGTCGGTGCCGAGCGCGATCTTCACTCCGGTGCGATAGGCGAGGTTCAACCCCTTGCCCCACACCGAAAAGGTCTGCCGCGCCTTGGCTTCGGATTCCGGCGGGATCTTGCCGGTCCCAATCAGGCCCTGGACCCCGCTGAAGGCCATGAGCGTCGCCGAATAATATGTGCCGTGCGCCTTCATCGCTCTGGCGCCGGCATCGTCCAGGAACGTCCCGTGCTCGATCGAATCGACGCCCGCATTGGTCGCCGCGAGGATCCCGCGCGCGCCATGAGCATGGGCTGCGACCTTCAAATGCAGCGAATGCGCCATGTCGACGATGCCCTTCATCTCGGCATCGCTGAAATGCTGTTCCAGCCCCATCGCGCCGGGATCGAGAACGCCTCCCGTCGCCATGATCTTGATAACGTCGACCCCGGCTGCGGCGAGCTGGCGAACGACCTTCTGGCATTCGTCGACACCGGTGCAGACGGCACTGCTGAGGTGAGCCTCACTGACCGCCTGGGCATATTCGGGTGGGAGCCCGGTCGCCGGATCGGCGTGACCGCCGATCATCGACAAAGGATCGCCGGAAACTTTCACCCGGGGTCCCGGAAAGCGGCCCTCGGCGATCGCATCGCGGACGGCAACGACCGAACTCGTATGACCGCCGAGATCGCGAACCGTGGTGAACCCGCCGCGGGCCATTTCGAGAGCGTGCGTAAGGCCCAAAGTTGTCGAATAATCGTTGGAGAATTTCAGCGTGTAATAGGCATACCAGGGCGTCCCCGATGTTTGCGTCAGGTGCACGTGGACGTCGGTCATTCCCGGGAGCACGGTTTTGCTGCGTTCGTCGACGACGATCGCACCGGCGGGCGCGACGAAGCCGTCCTCGATTCGGCTGATCCGGCCATTGTCGACGATCACAGTGGAATTGCCGCGTTCGGCCTGGGCGGCATCGACGATCAGGCGACCGGCCTGGATTGCGTAAGTCTCGGCATTGGCAGCCGTCGCGACAATCAGCACGGCGACGCCCGCAAGCAGATGTCTGAGCATTGGTATCCCCTCCCGGAAGAGAGGGAGGCTTAGCGCCCTTTACGGCTGCTTCAAGTTACCATCGCCTGCAGCGTCCCCAGCCGGTCGGCCTCAGCCGCCGGTTTGTCGGTGCGAATGCGGCTGATGCGCGGGAAGCGCATGGCAAGGCCCGACTTGTGCCGCTTGCTTTGATGAATGGAGTCGAACGCGACCTCGAGCACCAGGCTTTTCTCGACTTCCCGCACCGGACCGAAGCGCTCGACCGTATGTGCGCGGATCCAGCGGTCCAGCCAGCGCAGCTCCTCGTCGGTGAAGCCGAAATAGGCCTTGCCGACCGGGAGCAGCTCCCCGTCGTCGGTCCAGCAGCCGAAAGTGTAGTCGCTATAATAGCTCGATCGCTTTCCGGAGCCGCGCTGCGCATACATGAGAACGCAATCGGCGGTCAGCGGATCGCGCTTCCATTTGTACCACAGTCCGGTTCGTCGGCCCGCGACATAGGTGCTGTCGCGGCGCTTCAGCATGATGCCTTCGATCGCCACGTCACGCGCGTTGAGCCGCAGGTCTTCGAGCTGCTCGAAGGTCTCCGCTTCGATCAGGTCGGAGACGTCGAAACGGTCCCGATCGAGCCGATCGGCGAAAGTCTCCAGGCGCCCCCGGCGCTCGGTCCAGGCGAGGTCGCGCAAGTCCTCCTCGCCATCGAAGAGGATGTCGTAGAGCCGCACGAACGCAGGGTAGGCACTCAGCATTTTCTGGCTCACGTTTTTCCTGCCCAGGCGCTGCTGCAAGGCATTGAAGCTCGCAGCCGACGTGACTTCCAGGCCGGAACCCTGGGCCTCTCCGCGGACCAGCAATTCGCCGTCGAGCACCGCGCGAAGATTGAACGCGTCGGCGATGTCGGGAAAGCTGTGCGAGATGTCATCGCCCGTGCGGCTGTAGAGGCGCGTCTCGCCGCCGGCATGGACGAGCTGGACGCGAATCCCGTCCCACTTCCACTCTGCGGCATATTCATCGAGCGAGACCTTCGCGTCCTCCAGCGGATGGGCGAGCATGAACGGACGAAAGACCGGAACGTCGCGCGCGGTCGGCTGCTCGCCACGACCCTCGGCCCAGTCGAACAGCTCGGCGAATGGAGGGCGAAGACCGTGCCACACCTCCTCGACCGCATCGAGTTCAAGGCCGAAGGCCAGGGCCAGCGCCTGCTTTGCAAGCCTTGCGTTAATCCCGACGCGAAGTTCGCCGAGCGCGAGCTTCAGAAGCGCGAACCGTCCCGACGCATCGAGATGGTCGAGCATCCGCGCAAGCACGTGCGGCGCATCCATCTTGGACGCGGCGCGAAGCCGGTCGATCGCTTGCGTGATGCTGATCGTGGCGTCGTCGATTTCCGAGGGTTCGCCCGAACTTTTGGGCCAGAGGAGCGAAATGGTTTCGGCGGTGTCCCCGACATAATCGCGGCTCATGTAGAAAAGCACTGGGTCGATCCGCTCCTCGACCAGACCGCGCACCGCGGCCGGCTTTACGTGCGGGATATCGAGCGTGCCGGTGAGCGCCGCCAGGCCATAGCCGCGGTCGGGATCCGGCGTTTCCTTAAGGTAATCGCCGATGAGCTTCAGCTTGGTGTTGCGCGAGCGCGTGTAGACGAGATCGTCGAGCAGCTGCGAGAAGGCGCGCATTGCGCCTTAGAATGCGTGAAGCGGCGTCCGGTGCCTAGTGCAGGCGAACGGCCAGCGCCGCGAGGATCGCCGTGCTGTCGTTCGGTGAGTGGCTGTCGAGTGCTTCCTCGACATGTTCGAGGCAGGATTGCATCGCGACGCGATGGCCAGGCAGGAGCGCAAACTGGGCTGAGCGGCGAGCGAGGCTCTCGAGCGCGCCAAGCCCATGCTCGACGGCCAGCTGGCGGATGGCGTCCATTCGCGTGTGAAGATCGAGCGGCGAGAGCCTGGGACCAGCGTCGCGAATCTCGGCAATGCGGGAAGCCACCTGCATCTTTACGAGCGCTAGTGCGTCGGTCGCCATCACTGTCTCCTGTTCGACAGCGAAGCTCGCGCATTTTGGTTAAGGCGCCGTTACGATCGCGCGTCGGTTGACAGAATCGGCTCGCTGAGTCATTTGCCCCGCGATTGGGCGGCGGATTGCCGCTTTTCTTTTTTCAAGTTGGGACTGATCCAATGGCGAAGCCGGCAACGGTCAAGATCAAGCTCGTCAGCACCGCGGACACGGGCTTCTTTTACGTCACCAAGAAGAATCCGCGCACGCAGACCGAGAAGCTGAGCTTCAAGAAATATGATCCGAAGGCTCGCAAGCACGTCGAGTTCAAGGAATCGAAGATCAAGTGACCCAAGCGGCATAGCCGCGAAGGTGTCATCTCCGCGAAGGCGGATTCAGTCTTTAGCTTTGTTCGCTGCCAGGCGCATCCGGCACGGCCGGGTCGGGCCAGCCTGGGCCGTCCTCCCTGCTGTCCTTCAGCAACTGATCGACGGTTTCCGCGAAGCGAACCACCGAAATCGGTTTCGAGACATAGGCCTGCGCGCCGGCTGCCCGGATGCGGTCCTCGTCGCCAAGCGCCGAATAGGCGGTCACCGCCATGATCGGCACCTCGGAGAGCCGCTCGTCGGCGCGGATCATCCGGATGAGGTCCAGCCCCGTCACATGAGGCAGCTGAATGTCGGTGATCACCAGGTCCGGCGAGAAATCGTGCGCGGCATCCATCGCCTGTCGGCTGTCGGTGACGGCTTCGGGCTCGTGCCCGTGCGCGGCGAGCAGGTCGCAGAACAACTTCACATTCAGCGCATTGTCCTCAACAATCAGGATCTTTGCCAATGTGCTTCCTTCCCCCGCCCTGCGGCTTCTAGACTAGGGCATGACTTCCGCCCCGCCAACAGACGCACACGCAATTGCACTCACGGCCCTCGCCGCGACCCTGACCGACGAACGGCGCGCTCAGCGGTTCCTCGACCTGACCGGAATCGGGACAGACGAGTTGCGGCTGAGGGTTGGGGAACCGGCGCTGCTCTCCGCGCTGATCGGCTTTCTCGAGGCGCATGAGCCCGATCTCCTCGCCGTTTCCGAACAGATTGGGATAAAGCCCGAGGTATTGGCGGCCGTCCGTCGCGAACTCGAACCGAACAAGGACATGGAATGAAGACGATTCTGATTACCGGAGCGACGGCGGGCTTCGGCGAGGCGGCGGCGCGGCGTTTCGTACAAGGCGGCTGGCGCGTCGTCGGCACCGGCAGGCGCGGAGATCGCCTCCGCTCGCTTCAGGAAGAGCTGGGCGATGCTTTCCTGCCGCTGGAGATCGACATGCGCGATCTCGACGCCCTCCAGGGCCTGGCGCAACTCGAAGCGCCGTGGGGCGAGATCGACCTGTTGTTGAACAATGCCGGCCTTGCGCCTCCGACCGATCCCTTGCCGGATACCGATTGGGATCGCATCGAAACGGTGATCGAAACCAATGTCACCGGCCTGGTGGCGTTGACTCGAGCGCTCCTTCCGAAGCTTACGGAGCGCAAGGGCGCAATCATCAACCTGTCGTCGGTCGCCGCGACCTATCCTTACAAGGGGGGCGCGGTTTACGCGGGCACGAAGGCTTTCGTCCGGCAATTCTCGCTCGACCTCCGCTCCGACCTTCACGGCTCCGGAGTCCGGGTCACGTCGATCGAACCGGGGATGGCCGAGACGGAATTCACGGTCGTTCGCACCGGCGGCGACAAGCAAGCTTCCGACAAGCTCTATGCCGGAATGAACCCGATGACTTCGGAGGACATTGCCGAGACGATCTGGTGGATCGCCACTCTCGCTCCGCATCTCAACATCAACGCGATCGAATTGATGCCCGTGAGCCAGAGCTTCGCGGGCTTCGTCGTCCACCGCGAGGGTTGATTCGCGAGCCCGCCGGTGCTTGGGGCGCGCCATGAGCATTGACCAGCGCATCGCCGAACTCGGCATCACCCTTCCCGAACCCGCTGCTCCCGTCGCCGCTTATGTGCCGGCGGTCGAGAAAGGCGGACTTCTCCACCTGTCCGGTCAGATCAGCTTTGCCGAGGACGGCAGCCTGATCAAAGGCCGCCTCGGCGAGGATGTTGACCTCGATGGCGGGATCGCCGCCGCACGGCGTTGCGGAATCATGGTGCTTGCCCAGATCAAGGCCGCGCTCGGATCGCTCGATCGGGTTGACCGGATCGTGAAGCTGGGCGTCTTCGTGAACAGCGCGCCCTCCTTCATCGACCAGCCGAAGGTCGCCAACGGAGCCTCCGAGCTGATGCAGGATGTGTTCGGCGAGGCCGGGCGCCATGCTCGCAGCGCGGTCGGCGTGGCGACTCTTCCGCTCGGTGTTCCAGTCGAAGTTGATGCGATCGTCGCGGTCAAAGCCTGATCCACTCAACCCCGGCGCTGCGGGTTTCGCACACCGCGGCCTGCATTACGGCTCGGGCTTTCCCGAAAACAGCCTGACCGCCTTCGCTGCGGCACTGGAACTGGGCGCCGGAATTGAATGCGATCTCCGGCTGACTGCCGATGACCGCGCCGTCGTCTTCCACGACGCGGACGCCTGGCGGCTCTGCGCGAGTCCGATGCGCATCGGCCAATCCAAATTGGCGGATCTTGGACGATTGCAGATCGGCGGGCGTCCGATACCGACACTGGAGAACGTGCTCGAGCTAGTCGATGGCCGTGTCCCTCTCCTTCTCGAGGTGAAGGTGGAGCGCAACATCTGGCGATGGATGCCGGTTCTGGGTCACTCGCTTGCACATTATCATGGGCCCGTCGCAGTGATGAGCTTCGATCCGCGAATCCCGCGTCTGCTGAAAGCGAACATGCCGCAGGTCCGGCGGGGCCTCGTGATCGAAGACAGCTTGCCGAGGGCTCGCCGCCAGATGGCCTTATGGCTCGCCGATCCCCACTTCGCGGCTGTTGAGCGCACCGCACTTGGCAAGCCATGGGTCGAACGGCTGAGACGACGAATGCCCGTCTACGGCTGGACGATTGGAACGGCGGCTGAGCGAGCGCAAGCCGAGGTTCAGGCCGATGCGCTCATTTGGGAAGGCGATGGCCGACCGCGAAACTGAGATCATCGCGAAGATCGCTTCGGGCGTATCGGGTTTGAACGCCCATGCGTGGGATCGCTTGGCCGGCGACGATCCATTCCTCAGCCATGCCTTTCTGTCGGCGCTCGAAGATTCCGGGAGCGTCGGTCCGGGAACGGGATGGACGCCGGCGCCGATCCTCGTCGAGGACGAGGGCGCGCATCTGACCGCGGCCGCACCGGCCTATCTGAAGACCCACAGCCAGGGCGAATATGTGTTCGACCATGGCTGGGCTGAAGCGTGGGAGCATGCCGGCGGGCAATATTATCCGAAGCTCCAGATCGCGGTCCCTTTCACGCCGGTTCCGGGGCGCCGGCTACTCGGAAGTCGGCCGCAACAACTCCTGGCTGCGATGGAAGCGGTGACGGTTCAGAACGAAATCTCTTCGGCGCACATTACATTTCTCGATGAGTCCGATGCCGCCGAATGCGGCTCGCGCAAGTGGCTGATCCGGCATGGGCTCCAATATCATTGGTTCAATCGCGGATATGCCGATTTCGATGCATTCCTTGCGGCTTTGAGAAGCTCCAAGCGCAAGGCGATCCGCAAGGAGCGCGCGGCAGCTCGCGAGGGCCTCGAATTTCGTGCGCTACGCGGTAGCGAAATTGGCGCGGTTGAGTGGGACGCGATGTGGGCCTTCTACCAGGATACCGGATCGCGGAAGTGGGGCCGGCCTTATCTGACGCGTGAGTTTTTCGATCTCATCAGTGAGCGAATGGGCGAGCAGCTGCTCTTGTTCCTCGCCTATCGGGGATCACAACCCATCGCCGGTGCGCTCAATTTTGTTGGAAGTGATGCGCTCTTCGGCCGCTATTGGGGATGCATCGAAGAGGTGCCGTTGCTCCATTTCGAGCTTTGTTATTATCAGGCGATCGAATGGGCCATCGCGCGCGGTCTTGCCTCGGTCCAGGCCGGAGCTCAAGGCGAGCACAAGATCCCGCGGGGCTATGAGCCGGTGATCACCCGATCGGCTCATTTCATCCCGAACCGAAGCTTCCGCGATGCCGTTTCGGATTTCCTTACAAGCGAACGCGCAGCCGTGGATCAGGAAGTGGCTTGGCTGCGAACCGCGCTTCCTTACCGTTCTTCCTCATCGGCGTAGATCGCGACCGTTCGGCCGCCGGCATCCGCCATTCCGCGATACATCGCCGGGGTCGTGAAACCCCAGGCCGCGTCACCATCCGGCGCCACTGCGATTAGCCCTCCTGTTCCCCCGAGGGACTGGATGTCGGCGAGCACGGCGTCGAGCGCCTGCTGCAGAGGTTCTGATCCGATCCGCACTCGCTCGGCCAACTGGTGCGCGGCGACGGAGCGGATGAAATACTCGCCGGAACCGGTCGCGGAAACGGCCGCAGACCGATCGTCGGCGTAGGTTCCCGATCCGATCAATGGCGTATCGCCGACTCGTCCCCAGCGTTTGGCGGTGAGGCCGCCGGTCGACGTTGCAGCAGCGACATTGCCGTCGATATCGACCGCGACCGCTCCGACCGTGCCATATTTCACTGCCTCATCGAACCCGCCGGAGCTGAGCAGCTCGTCGAGTTGCCGTCGGCGTTCGGGAATCTCGAACCAGTGATTCTCAACCTGCTCGAGTTTCGCCTCGCGTGCGAATTCATCCGCACCGCGCCCCGACAGGAAGACGTGCGGTCCCCGCTCCATCAGCAAACGCGCAAGGCTGATCGGTGCGCGGGTTGTCCGCAGGCCCGCAACCGCACCGGCACGGCGTGTCGGGCCGTCCATGATCGCGGCGTCGAGCTCGATGCGGCCCTCGGCGGAGAGGACGCTGCCGCGGCCCGCATTGAAGCAACTGTCTTCCTCGAGCACGCGAACGGCGGCTTCGACAGCATCGAGCGCGGATTCCTTGCGATCGAGGATCGCCGAGCCCGCTTCGAGCGCCTGTTCCAGACCGGCACGAGCGCGCCCGCCCATTTCGGCATCGACATGTTGCGGCCGCATCGCACCCGCACCGCCATGAATCACCAACCGCCAGCGTCCCATCGTGCCGCACATAGCCTCGCCTCTCCGGCCACACCAGTTGACTCCGTGAAGGTGGGCATATTATTATGATATCAATTTAAAGGGAGGCAGAAGTGTCAAACGACAAAGTCATTGCGCTCACGGCGACCGGCGAGCGTCCGGCCGCGACCTTCAGCGGCTATGTCATGCTCATTGGCCTGTTGCTCGTGATCCTTGGCGAAATCTACGGGATCGGCAGGCTTTCGCAGGGGCCCGACGCGTTGGGACTTGCGATCGTCGCGATCACGACGGTCCTTTTCATCCTGATCCTGCCGGGCTTCTACATGCTCCAGCCGAACCAGGCGGTGGCGATCACATTGTTTGGCGAATATCGCGGGAGCGACCGAGCGACGGGGCTCAGGTGGACGTGGCCGTGGATGGCGAAGAAGAAGGTCTCGGTCCGCGCCAACAACTTCATTTCCGAAAAGATCAAGGTCAATGACCTGCGCGGAAACCCGATCGAGATGGCAGCCCAGATCGTCTGGCGGGTGGTCGATACCGCGCAGGCCCTGTTCGACGTTGACGATTACAAGCAGTTCGTCCGAGTCCAGGTCGAGGCCGCGATCCGGACCATCGGCTCGCGCTACCCCTACGACGATTTCGAGCATCAGGAGGTCACGCTGCGCGGCAATCACGACCAGGTAGGCGCGGAGCTTCGCACGGAACTCCAGGCCCGGCTCGCGGTCGCCGGCATTACCGTCGATGAATGCGGCTTCACCCACTTGGCTTACGCCCAGGAGATTGCGGGCGCGATGCTTCGCCGTCAGCAGGCGCAAGCCGTCGTCGCCGCGCGCAAGACGCTGGTCGAAGGCGCGGTTGGGATGGTCGAGATGGCGCTCGCTGCCTTGTCAGAGAAGAACGTTGTCGAATTGGACGATGAGCGTCGGGCGGCAATGGTGTCGAATCTGATGGTCGTCCTTTGCGGCGAACGCGACACGCAGCCCGTCGTGAACACCGGAACCCTCTACCAGTAGCGTGGCCATGGCGGGCGACGACCGCAAGTCCTACCCGCTCCGCGTCGACTCGTCGTTGTGGTCGGCGGTGGAGCGGTGCGCGGCGGCCGACCTGCGCAGCGTCAACGCCCAGGTCGAATGCCTGCTTCGTGAGGCGCTCGCCGGCCGCGGCGTGAAGCTCAAAGCGCCGGTGGCGCGCAAGCGCGGACGCCCGCCTAAGGAGAAATGAGATGAGCGAAGGCCCAGAATGGTTCGCGCCCAAGCGCTACGGCTACGGCGCCGGCCTTCCCATCGCGTGGCAAGGGTGGGCGCTCACGATCGCGCTGCTGGCGGTCGTCTTCGCCACGACGGTTAGCTTTAGGGACAAGCCGCTGGTCATCTTCGCAATCCTGGTGCCCCTCATCGCGGCCTTCATCGTCATTTCCGCCCGGACCACGCGCGGCGGCTGGCGCTGGCGTTGGGGCCAGGATGATTGATCAGCCGACCGACAGGTCGCGCTGCTGATTGACGAGGCGCCATTCGTCGAGATCGCCGAGCATGATTCTGGCGGCCTGTTCGGTCAGGTCCGCCGCACGTGAGAGCCCGCTGTGCTTGTGAAGTTCCTGATCGATTTGCCCCAAGGTTCGCGCGGTCGCGAGCGAACGCAGAGCATCTCCGCCGAAATCTCCCTGGAAGCGGATCCCGAAAACTGCGGTGGCGAGGGCGGGAAAGCCGGCAGAGATCAACGTGAACCAATTGCCGTAGTTGGTGACGAAACTTGCGTGGATCCCCATCCCGATGAGCGTGATGTTGGAAGATACGAGGGTCACGAAGAAGAGTGACGTCCCGATCTTTTCCAGCCTCTGGTCGAGAAGGTCGATCCGATGCGCGTTGCTCTTGTGATAGCGCACCTGGGGTGCGACCTCATGATCGCCAATCGCTTCGGCGAGGTGGCCCGCCGTGACGGTATCGATTGATCCCGATGGAACGCCCATGGCGCGCCAGGTCCGCATCGCATACCAGTCGATCCATCGTTCCGGCACGGGATTGGTTTCCGTTCCGGGCGGGTCGGGCGCCGCGATTCCGAGAAGCTTGAGGCTGCGCATCGGCCGCAACCTTTCGGCCAGCTGCCGATAATCGAGCCATCGGCGGTGCCATTCCTGCTGGGTCCCGATGTGGGCATTGAGGATGATGGCGACCGTGATCACCAGTTCGGCGAAGGCCTCCTGGAACTTGAGATGCGGGAACATGAATGCGGCGAGCCCCATACAGACCGCGAAGCTGCCGAACACGAAGCTGAAGACATGACCGCTGCGATAGGTCTGCGCCAAATGCGTCGCGAGAAGATCGGGCCAGGTATAGGCGTTTTCGAGGAACTCGCTGCGCACCTTCACATCGTGCGGAGCAATGCAATCGTCCCGAAACTGCTGCCATTCCTGTCGTACCCAATCGCGCCCCGGCTGGACCGTCAGGTCGCTCTTCCTGATCGGGCGAACGCCGGCGACCGCCAACAGCAGGGCATATTCTATCCGCGGCCGAAACCTGGGGAGCTTCTCGGCGAAGAAGCGCGCGACAAAATGCGCCTCCTGCTTGCCTGGGGGCGGAAGCAGCAGTGCCGCGAGCATTTGCTCGACATGGGCCAGGTCCAGCGGACGCTCGGACATCGGATCGACTCCGGACGTATCGACGACCGGGTCGAACGCCGCCCACAGCAATTGGCTCGGTTCTTTCTCGTCGGGATGAATGTGGATCACGGGAACGCCGCGCGCCACCGCCATTTCCACGACCTCCGCGGTTCCGCCACGGCCCCTGGCCTTGAGGCCGTCCCAAACCGCGATCAACATATCTGCATGGGCGACCGTCGCGCGTCCGGTCATCACATAAGCCTCAAGCTCGTCTGAGCGCTCGCCGGGGAGCTCGAGGCAGCTTTCCGATCTCGCCAGCAACGTATCGAAGCGCGCTTTCGCTTCCTCGCCGATCAGGTCTTCGCGATAGTCCGCCCGCGGGAATGGAAGGATGGCGTGAAGCCGGTAGCCCAGGCCGAGTGCGGCCTCGGCCGCCATCTGGTCCGCACCGTCGGCCAGGGGCGAGACGAAGTCGAAACGGGGGGCGTCGTCCGCGAACAGGACCGCCCCGCGCTTGTGAATCTGGAGCGCGGTTTCGGAAATCAGCTTGAGCGCCGAACTTACTCGCCCGGACAGCGCGGAGATCGCCTCCACCGACAGGGTGTCGAGCCGATGGCCGGTGACTCCGACGCTGAGTACAAAGGGCAGCCGCGGTGGGCCCGTGGCGCTTTCATCCGGACGCAACTGCCCCCCTTCCCGCAGCTATCGAGCGAACATGGTGTAGCCGATGAATGCGACCACGGCGACCAAGGCTCCGACGAACGCGACGGTCGCCACGCTGCTCGAAAAGACAGTGAATGTGCCACCGCCGTTCTGATTGCTGCCGATCGGATCATAAGGGATGCACGGCCCATCGTCCTTGGGTGTCTTGGTGAACCACAGGCAGAACGCGAAGAGCTGGACCGTTTCGTTGAGGTCCTTCACTTTCAGGGTGCAGTTGTTGTTGGTGACCGCCTGAGCCTTGAACTGGTCCCAATATTGCGGGTCGTTCCAATCGTCAGGGCATGGATCGGTGACGTTGCTGATCGTTTTCACGTACATCGCTTTCGTCTTGTCGTTCGGAAAACGATAGCCCGTGTTCTGATCATCGACGATGTTGAAATCCACCTCGAACCAATCGCCCTTCTTCGGGTTCTTGAAGGTGAGCTCGCTTCCCTGTTTGAGGTTCGAGTCCATGCTGAAACTGACGCCGTTTGGCGCCTTTGGATCAGGCGTGATTACGACGTCGACGCTCGCATTTTGTGCTGTACCCATGACTTGCCCCTTTCAGAAATCCACTTCCTAAACTTCGGTGCTGCGATAGCCGATGGCGCGCAGCCTCGCCGCGATTGGTTGCGCCTCTGTTCCACGGCGAAGGCGCTGCAGGATGCGCATGCGCTCGCTCGATTCCGCGGGACGTTCCGTTACGCCTACGGGAATGGCTGCCAATCCCAATTGCCACTGTTCCTCGGCCGTTCGCGCATCCCCTCGCGCTCGGCTCACGTCGCCGGCAAGGCGATAGGCCTTGGCGAGCATGAACCGGTCCTCGGTGCGGTCGCTGGTCGTGATCGATTTGGCGATTGCGATCGTTCTCTCCGCGAGCGGTAGCGCGTCACCTTCGCCCGATTCGAGCGCAAGTCGAGTCCGCATCAAAAAGCAGCTGCGCAGGGTCGCGCGCCACGGCGTTGGGTCGCGCGCCATTGCGCGAGCCGTCAGCGTGCAGCCGATAGAGGTCTCCGCGGCCGCCTCACTCGCGCGATTGGCGGCCAGAAGTAGCTCCCCGAGGTGCAGGTGCGCTTTGGCCGCATAACCCAGCCAGACATTGTTGCTCGGCTCGGTGGGAAGCAGCTGATCGGCCTGCTGCACGGCGGTTCGAAGCTCTGCCAGCGCGGCATCCGTTTGACCGTGGAGTCCATAGAGGGTGCCGAGCGCCCGATGGGCGGGAATCAGCTTCAATCGATACTCGACATCGCTGGTCTGGGAGAACAGACGATCGAGCAAGGCGATGTTGCGCACCCGGTGGGCGATGGCGTTGTCGAACTGGCCTTCCGACATCTCCGAATCCGCAAGCCAGGCGAGCGCTTCGGCGAGCGATTTCTGGTAGTCGCTGTTACGAGGGTCGGCTGTGGCCAACGCCTCGATCGTGTGAAGCGATTGTTCGAATTGCCGAGCCGCATCCGTGAAGCGCCGCTGCGCAAAGAAGATAATGCCGAGCTGAGCTGAGGCGTTCTGCTCTTCCACCCGCCATTTCATGTTGTCCGGCGCGGCGGCCACCATCCCTCGTGCCAGTCGCTGATATTCGTGCGCGCTCGCTTCCGCACCGCGTAGATCACCGCGGTCGCGGGCGATTTCTCCGATCCAGAAGACATTTTGCGCGTGATCGTAGAGGCGCTGCGGATCCTCGGGGCTGCGGCGGATCGCTTCCTCCGTCCCGGCCATGGCCTCACGATAAAGGCGGACGGAGCCGTCAAGGTTGCCGCGAAGGTAGCTGACCTGGGCCATCAGGCTGAGGGCGCGTGACCGTTGCGACAATGCAGCGTCGGTCAGCTCGGATTTGTTCTGCTTCTGATAATAAGCAAGGACACGCGATCCGACCCCATCGAGGGCATCGAGCCGGCCGACCGGCTCGAGCTTGTCCTTGAGGTCGCCGAGCATGAAGCCGATGAGACCTTCTGCCTCGCGGCGCTGGTCCCGGGCGGCGTCGCGAGCCTGGATCGCCGTGAAGGCGAGCGTGCTTGTCACGGCCATTCCGCCGAGCGATGCGGCGGCGACATAAGCGAGCCGACGGTGGCGGCGCTGCGCTTCACGCTGGACAAGCTCGTCGAGACCAACGCCGAGCATCCCCGCGATGAGCTTCAGGAGGCCGATCCGCCGGCTGTCGCCATCTTCGCGCAAATCCGCGGCAAGCGGTTCGAGGCGCTGACCGGTTGGCCGGCCCCTTTTGTCATATCGCTGGCGAAGCGCCGGCGGGAAGCATTCCTCGTCTTCACGGCCCGGTATCTCGCTTGAGAACGGCTCCCCATCGATGATCGCCGCCAGCACGCACCCGTTGGGGCGAGCGCGCTTGAACACCTCGATCTCGGCATTGGTCCAATGCGATTTGGCGGCATTCGGTGAGCAGAGCACGATCAGGAATTGCGACGAGGCCAGCGCACCCTCGATTTCCTCGCCGAGGTCATCGGCGGCGGCCAGTTCGTGCTCATCGCGGAAAATCGGCGTCAGCCGCCTGGGAATGACCCCATTTTCAGTGAGACGACCGGCGAGCGCTCGCGGAACCCTGAAACGTTCAAGCTCCGTGTGCAGCCAGTCGGCGATTTCCTCGTCTTTGTGGCTATAGCTGAGGAAGGCATAATAGCGGTGCTTGAAGCGCCGCTTGCGCTTCCTGAGGCGAGGGATGCGGCGGACCACCGCGCGCACGCGATCGGGCGCGACGTCCGGTTCCGGCAATCGGGCAAGCTTGCCCATACCGACCCCCCTGAATCCGTTAACCCCGTTAACACAAAGAGATAAGAGTCGCGAACATAGCTTTGGATAGTGCAGCAAGCGACTTTGCCGGCTGGAGCCGAGGGCCTATATGGGCGGCGCAATGTCCATCCGTCCCTGGCGAGATATCGAGCGGCGAACGTCGCGGCAGATCATGATCGGCTCCGTCCCCGTCGGCGGAGACGCGCCGATCAGCGTTCAGACCATGACCAACACTCCGACCGAGGACGCGAAGGCGACAATCGATCAGATCCGCCGCTGTGAGGACGCTGGGGCGGACATCATCCGCGTGTCATGTCCAACCGCCGAGGCGACGGCGGCGCTGAAAGAGATTGTGCGCGCGTCGCACGTTCCCATCGTTGCCGACATCCACTTCCACTACAAGCGCGCGCTGGAGGCGGCGGACGCGGGCGCTGCGTGCCTGAGGATCAATCCGGGAAATATCGGCTCAGAGGAGCGGGTGCGCGAGGTCATCGCCGCAGCGCGCGCCAACGGCTGCGCGATCCGCATCGGCGTCAATGCGGGCAGCCTCGAAAAGGATCTTCTTGAGAAATACGGCGAGCCCTGCCCCGAGGCTTTGGTTGAAAGCGCGCTCGATCATATCCGAATCCTCGAGGAGCATGACTTCCGCGAGTATAAGGTCGCAGTGAAGGCGAGTGACGTGTTCCTCGCCGTGGCCGCTTATCACCAGCTGGCGAGCCAGGTGGATTGCCCGTTGCATCTCGGCATTACCGAAGCAGGCGGGCTGATCGGCGGAACGGTCAAGTCGGCGATCGGAATCGGATCGCTTCTGTGGGCCGGGATCGGAGACACGATCCGCGTGTCCTTGTCTGCCGAGCCCGAGGAAGAGGTCCGAGTCGGCTACGAGATCCTGAAAGCGATGGGCATCCGCAGCCGCGGGGTGCGGGTCGTTTCCTGCCCGAGCTGCGCCCGCCAGGGCTTTGACGTGATCCGCACGGTCGAAGCACTGGAAGAGAGGCTACAGCACATCAAGACGCCCATGTCGCTTTCCGTTCTTGGCTGTGTCGTCAACGGACCGGGTGAAGCGCGTGAGACGGACATCGGAATCACGGGCGGCGGCAACGGTACGCACATGGTCTATTTGTCCGGGGTCACCGACCACCACGTGAAGGACGCCGAGATGATCGACCACATCGTCAGGCTGGTCGAAGAAAAGGCGGCCGAGATCGAAAAGGCCGAAGCCGAGCCGACGCTCGACGCAGCGGAGTAGATTTAACTTTTCTTCACTTTCCCGGTGCAATGTCGCGCCATGGGCAAGCTGTTGTTGATCCTGGTCATGAGTAGCGCTCTTCTGGACGGCATCGCTTCGTCCCATTCGCAGCCGCCCATGCTGATCGACGCGCCGCAATCCACGGCCCGCTGATTTAAACCGGGACGTCGCTCATGGGCAGGTTCGCAGTCTTCGTCGTCGCGTTTGGCCTGTTCATCGGCTTCATCATGCCGTCCGGTCGTCCCAAGCCCGCGCCTGTTTCCACGTCGACTTCAAACGCAGGCGAAGTCACCCTGACCCGAGGGTCGACCGGGCACTTCTATACGGACGCGAAAGTCAATGACCGCGCCGATCTTCATTTCCTCGTCGACACCGGCGCGACGACCGTCGCGCTGACGATGGATGACGCGCGGGCCCTCGGCATCGAGGTCAATCCCGCCGACTTCGACGTCGTCGGCGAAGGCGTGGGCGGCGAAGTGCGCGGCAAATCCGTGGTGCTCGACAGCATTCAGATCGAGGGTGGACGGAAAGTCGAGAAAGTCGAAGCCGTCATCCTCGAAAAGTCCGACCTCAGCCTCCTCGGCCAAACGTTCCTGGCGCGCATGGATCAGGTGCAGATGTCGGGCGACTATCTAACGATGAAGTGACGCCGGCGGCGCCAGTAGCGCTGCGTCCCCGTACAGCTATAGCTGCTCGCGATGACACGCGTCGCGCAGCACCCGATCAAGGCCTTCGCGGCGGCACTCGCGGCCGTCGCGGTCCTGTCGACAATGGACGCGGTGATGAAACATCTCGTCATCGCGATCGGCATCTATTCCGTCAGCGTGTGGCGGTCGCTTCTCAACTTGATCATGGCAGCGATCATCTATCTCCCGCGGCGCGCCGCGTGGCCATCGCGGCGGGTGATGAAGATCCATGTCGCCCGCGGAATCATTGTCACGATCATGGCGGTATTATTTTTTTGGGGGATCGGCCGAGTTCCGCTGGCCCAGGCAATCGCGCTGACATTCATCGCGCCCCTCCTCGCGCTGCTTCTCGCTGCCCTCACTCTGGGCGAACACATCAGCTCGAAGTCGATCATCGGCTCTGGCGCCGCATTCCTTGGCGTCGTGGTGATCGTCTTCGGTCAGTCCCGCGCCGAGCTCGGACCCCAGGTCCTTCTCGGGAGCGTGGCGATCATCGGCTCCGCGCTTTGCTATGCCGTCAACATCGTGCTCATGCGGCACCAGGCACTCGCCGCGGACCCCATGGAGATCACCTTCTTCCAGTCTGTGACCGTCGCGATCCTGTGGTTTGCCACAGTGCCAATCGTCGGCATCCCGCAGTCGCCCGGCAGCGATTGGCTGTGGCTCATCATCGCGGCGCTCCTGTCGACAGCAGGGGGCCTGCTTTTTGCCTGGGGCTATGCGAGAGCAGAAGCAGGCTACCTCTCGGTTACCGAATATAGTGGGTTCCTGTGGGCGTCGGCGCTCGGATGGCTGGTCTTCCGCGAAAGCGTTTCGCTCTATACGGTCGCAGGCGCGGCGATGATCGTTGCAGGCTGCCTGATCGCTGCTCGCCGAGTCCGGAACGAGCCGCCGGAAATGGACCTCGTCTAGCCGCCCGAGCCGAGCACGTTGATGGTGAAGGCAAGCACGCCGATGTTGAAGGCAAAGGCGGCGAGGCAGTGAACTGTCACGACCTTGCGGAGCTGATGGCTGGTGATCTGCACGTCGGACGTCGCGAAGGCCATTCCGCACGTGAAAGAGAAATAGATGAAGTCCCAGTAGACTGGCGTTTTCGTGCCCGGGAAATCCAGCCCGAGGCATCCGCGTTCGGGATGCCGGTAGGCCAGATGCGCATAGTGAAGGGCATAAATGGTGTTGCTGAACAGCCATGAGAGCGCGAGCGTGGAGATGATCAGCGCCTTGGTGAGCGGCTGAGGATTGTGGCCGATCGCTTCCGCTGCAATCGCGACGAAGAGGATCGCGATCACGATCCCCGTAACGGCCAGCAAGGTTTGCCGATTGGCGTCGTTCGAAGCAGCGTGCTTGCGGATCAAGGCGACCTCGCCGGTCCGCAGGAGCGGAAGGCAAAGCAGAAGGAACAGGATGGCGGCGATGTCGAAAGCGGCCATGGCGCCGAGCGCCCAGCGGTGGGAGATGCGCACGAAAATCGGAAAGCCGATAATCAAAGCGCCAAGGAAGGCGAGAAATCGCGGCGGCGCGATGCGGTTGCCGATGCCCCTCCGGTCAGTCATGACGACGGACGTTATCGCGGGATTTTCCTTCGTCCAGTGAAAGGATTGTCATGGCTTGGCTTTGGCTGATCGTTGGAGGTCTGTTCGAAGTCGGGTTCACCACGTCATTGCGGTTCGTCGACGGCTTCCGCAATCTTCCGTGGACTCTGGCCTTTCTTGTCTCCGTAGCGATCAGCATGGCCTTGCTGGAGGTCGCTTCACGACAAATCCCAATGGGCACCGCATACGCCGTTTGGGGCGGAATCGGAGCCGTGGGAACGGTGATCGTCGGGATGCTTTGGTTCCATGAGCCCGCGACGACGATCCGCCTTTTGCTGATCCTGGCGATTGTGGCCGCAATCGCCGCGCTGAGGCTGACCGGCTGAGGTTTGTCGGCGACAGTCGGCACTTTGTCGAAGTTCAGAACGTTGTCAGCACCCGTTCAGTTCGTTCCGATACGGGGATGGCATGATATCTCGACAGACCTTTGGCGCGCTCCTCAGCGGCGCTGCAATCCTGTTTCCTGTCGACGGTGCCGGGGCGCAGCAGACGGCACAACCGTCGACTGCCGACCAGACGGCGGCGACCCCTACGGGCGCAGCGGCGACCCAGGCGGGACCCACCGAAGAGGAAACGGATGAGGAAGAGCCGATCGTCATCACCGGGCAGAAACCTCGCGGATCGGTGGTCGGCGATATTCCGCCGGAGAAAATCTACGATTCCCGCGACGTCCGGGCGACGGGTGCGACCAACATCAACGAATTGCTGGAAGCGCTAGCTCCCGAAATTGGAAGTGCGCGCGGAAGAGGCGGCGAACAGCCCGTGCTGCTGCTGAACGGTCAGCGCATCTCGAGCTTCCGCGAGCTCCGCGACATCCCGACCGAGGCGATCAGCCGCGTCGAGATCCTCCCCGAAGAGGTGGCGCTTAAGTATGGCTATCGGGCCGACCAGCGCGTCGTGAACATCGTTCTTCGCCAGCGCTTCCGCTCGACGGTGGCGTTGCTCGGCGTCGGAACCGCAACGGAGGGCGGCTATGTCAACGGCCAGGGCGACCTAACCCGACTGATGATCCAGCGGAATGGACGGACGACGTTCAACCTCCATGCCGAGGGCAACGGCATGTTGACCGAGGATGAGCGCGATATCGATCTTCAGGGGCCGCCTCCGAGCGGAACGGTCGACCAGGCGCTCGAAGCGCGTTCGCTGATCGGCACCAAGCGCCAGTATCGCGGAGCGGCGACATTCAATCGCCAGATCCTCGGCAACGTCTCGGCGACCTTGAATACCGAGCTCGAGCATGACGATGGCCGCGCGCTCATCGGTCTCGGCGAGACCCTCGTGGAACCGCTCGGCCGCGACACCAGCAGCGACAGCGCCCATGCCGGAGTGTCGCTCAACTGGGACAAGTCGAAGTGGCACTATACCGTCGTTGGCAATGCCGACTTCGACCGCGACCTGACGAAGACGCAGCGAGACGAAATCGTCATCGCACGCGATCGATCTCGGGAAACACGGGTCGGCGCCGATCTCACCGGAACCGCCAACGGCACCTTGTTCAAGCTGCCCGCGGGCAATGCCACGGCAACGTTCACCCTCGGTGGCAACACCCAGCATCTCGACAGCAATCGGCGCGATTCCGAGGGTGAAACACCCAACTCGCTGAGCCGAACGACAGGCCAGGCGGCCGTGAACCTCGATTTGCCGATATCCCGGCGCGGAAGAGATTTCAGCGCGCTTGGCAATTTGACGCTCAATGCCAATGCAGAGCTCGATCAGCTGTCCGACTTCGGCAGCTTGACGACAGTCGGTGCTGGGCTGAACTGGTCGCCGGCCGACCGTCTCAACCTACTCACCAGCTGGACGCGCGAGGAAGGCGCACCGACGATCCAGCAACTCGGCGATCCGATCCTGGATACGCCCGGCACGCGTATCTTCGATTTCACGACCGGCCAGACGGTGCTCGCGACCGCCATTACCGGCGGCAATCCGGACCTGCTTGCCGACCGGCGCGATGTGGTGAAGGTCGGCGGGAACTGGCAACCGTTCGAGAAAGTCGACCTGAGATTCCGCGCCGACTATGTGCATTCGAAGATCGATCGGCCGATCCGCAGCATCTTCGGGCCGACGCCGGCACTTGAGAATGCATTCCCCGAAAGATTCGTTCGCGAGCCATGCGCGCCGCAGCCCTGTACCGGCCAGCTCATCAGCGTCGACCTTCGGCCGATCAATTTCGACAGCGCGACCAAGGATACGTTGCGGATCGGCTTCGACTTCACGAAGCCCTTGAAGTCGCGGCGTCCGCCGCAGTCGTTCATCGACCAGATCCGACGGCAATTCGCGGGTGTCCGTGGCGGCGGCCAGGGACAGAATGCGGGACCGCCGCCGGAAGGCGCAGGAGGGCGCTCGGGCGGTGGCGGGTTCCGCGGCGGGGGCCGCGGAGGCTTCGGCGGCGGAGGATTTGGCGGCGGCAGCCGCGGACGAATTCAATTCTCCCTGACCGACACCATCACCTTCACCGACAAGGTCAGCATCGGGCCGGGCCTCCCCGACCTCGACTATCTCCA
>Ga0207674_10002616_pt1 | contig 22563 bp, 20 predicted proteins | sample KBSCornC72_FD_184303 | JGI IMG/M metagenome (GOLD analysis project Ga0207674, IMG submission 184303) | Corn rhizosphere microbial communities from Kellogg Biological Station, Michigan, USA - KBS Corn C7-2 (SPAdes) (version 2) | ecosystem: Host-associated > Plants > Roots > Rhizosphere > Soil ...
ACCTTCCGGCCCTTGGGCAGGACTGCTCCCGCGCTCGGCCGTTGTTGCCAGACGAGGCCGGAGGGGCCCTCGGTACGTCTGACCTTTCCGACGGAGCAGTGGCTCTCGGCGAGCAGCCGCCTGGCCACTGCGAGCTTCTTCCAGTAGACGTCCGGCACGGTGCACGTGCCCGGCGCGTTGACGAACACCGCGAGCTCGTCGAATCTGGCCTCCACGACATCGGGTCGGCGATCGCCGTTCAGGTCACCGAGGGCAATCGCCTCCGAGCCCTGCCCGACATCCTGGCTCTTGGAGTCCCTCATCCCATAGTCGAAATGGCGACGGAAGGTTCCCTTGCCGCCGTTGACGAACACGGTCATCGACCAGTTGTCGCCGAGGTTGGCGGTCACGAGGTCCGGCTTCCGGTCACCGTTGACGTCGGCGATCCGCACGGTGATGAAGTAGCGGCCTTCCTCATTCGCGTCTCGAAGCCGGTAGGTGCGCTTCGGTCGCAGCGTGCCGTCTCCCCGCCCCATGAGAACGGAGACGGAGTCCAGGAAGTCGCCCCACACGCCGTGCGGGTCCGAGCTGCCGTTCGCCGTCACGACGTCGTTCCTGCCGTCGCCGTTGACGTCGCCGATCGTGACCGTGCTCGGTCCCGCGCCGGTGCCGTAGTCGACCGGCGCGCCAAAGCTGCCGTCGCCACGGTTGATGAGCACCGTGCTCGAGCTCCGAGTGCGGTTCGCCGTCGCGATGTCGGGCCTGCCGTCACCGCTCACGTCCCCGACGGCGAAAGCCCAGGTGTCGCGGCCGGCGGGGTACTCGTGCACGGCTCCGAACGTGCCCTCTCCGTTGTTGAGGAGTATCGAGACCGTGTTCGGGTTCCCCGTCGCGATGTCGAGCTTGCCGTCGCCGTTGAGATCCTCGAGGGCGACGTCGCACGGCTGTCGCCCGAGGGAGTAGTTGACGGGCGGCTCGAAGGCTCCGTGCCCGTCGTTCTCCAGGAGCGACACCGACTTCGAGGTGAAGTTCCCGGTGACGGCGTCGAGCTTGCCGTCGCCGTTCACGTCGCCCATCGAAATCGAGAAGGCACCCTGCTGGTCGCCGGGCTTGCCGATCTCGTACTCGTGCGATGGCCCCAGCTTGCCGTCCCCGCGACCGTAGAGAACCGAGACGAGGCGCAGCTTCTTGAGCTCGGGCGGATCGTCGTCGTACGCACCATGCGTCGCGACGACGTCCAGCTTCCCGTCGCCGTTCAGGTCGCCGAGCGCGACGGAGTTCGTGTCCTTGGCCGACGTGTCGAATTCTCTCGACGCCTTGAATCCGGGCGCCGAGCCCGAAGTTCCCGCCGCGCCGGCGGAACCGACCACGACGAGGAGTACGAAAAGCGTTGCGAGCGGTCTCATGGCGAGCACCTCCTACTAGCGCTGGTCGTGGGAAACTTCTGTTGCTCTGGCCGAATCTGCGTCCGGGCTTTTCGGGGATCCATGGACGCGACCTGGGAGTTGCATGGAGTCATCGCCGTCGCCGCCAGGCGCTCGCCATCGGAGCGAGGGAGTTGCTCTCTCATGAAAGCCTCCGGACAAATGCGTCGGGGCCGCCATTGGTGTCGCCGTCGACGAGATTCGACGACCACGAGGAGAACGCGAGGAAACCGTTGTCCGCGCTAAAGGCCCCGACCGCGTTCGCACTACCGTCGTTGCCCTGCTCCCCGCTCGTGTTGCGACTGGCCAAGGTCACTTGACGTGTGCGCCGGTCGTAGACGAAGACGTCCGTGGTGTCGTTGACGTCGCCCGCAACGAGGTTCGAGGCGAGCGATCCGAACGCCACGTAACGGCCGTCGGGGCTGATGCTCGGCGGACCGAAGCTCTCCGCATTCGACTGCGTGCCGCGGTTGCCGACGCTCACTCGCCGCGTCTGGTGCGTCTGTCGATCCCGCACGAAGATGTCGAAGACCCGGTTGGTGTCACCTCGGACGAGATTGGAGGCCGCCGAGTGGAAAGCGACAAACCGGCCGTTCGCACTGATCGACGGGGCGTTGCTGCCGTTGCGCGAGCGGTCCCCGGTCGCCTGCCTCCCGCGGCTGCTCACGCTCACCCGGCTGGTGCGACCGGTCCGGAGATCGCGAACGAAGACGTCCGGCAGGTTGTTCGTGTCGCGCGCGACCAGATTCGACGCGCTGGAAGTGAAGGCGACATAGCGGCCGTGCGCGCTGAGGACGGCGTCCCAGCTGTCGCTTCCGCGGTTGGTCTGTCGTCCGAGGTTGTCGAGATCGACCCGCGTCGTCCGGCCGGTTCTCAGGTCACGAAGGAAGACGTCGACGGCACCGTTCGTGTCGCCGGCGACAAGGTTCGATGCACCGGACGTGAAGGCGACGTAGCGGCCATCGCTGCTGATCGCCGCAGCTCCGCTGGCTCCATTTCCCTGCGAGCCTCCGTTGCTGAGGCTGACCCGCGTCGTCTCGCCCGTCCGGCGATCGTGGATGAAGACGTCCGAGGCGTCGTTCGTATCCCCAGAGACGAGGTCCGGCGCGTCGGACACGATGGCGACGTAACGGCCATCAGCCGTGATTCCCGCCGCGCTGGAGCAACCGAACGGATCGGAGCAGTGCGATTCTGCGCCCGTGCTGCTGACGCTGACGCGCGTCGTCTCGCCGGTCAGGCGGTCGTGGACGAACGCATCGCGCTTTCCGTTGGAGTCGCCCTTGACGAGGGTGGTTGCATCCGAACTGAACGTCACGTACCGGCCTCGAGCGCTGATTCCTGTCGCGAAGCTGGAGTAGTCCCCCTGCTCGCCGCTGCTCGAGACGCTGACGCGCGATGTCGAAGGGGCTGTGCCGAGGGCAGCTGACGTCGAGCCGATTCCGACGGCCCCGATCGCCCCGACCAATCCTGCGATTGCGAGTGCCTTCTTCATGATGTCCTCCTTGCGCTCTGTTCGTGCCTCGAGTGTGCGCGGGAGAACGAGGGCGATCCATTGACGTGAAATGGGCGCTTCATGGAAACCGGCCTAGCCGGTGAAGTCCGTCTTCGCGTAGTTCCAGAGCTTCAGCTCGTCGACCGCGAACGCGTGCGCGCACGTGTCGTTGCAGCCGGCGATGTCCGTGAAGCAGCGCCACTGGCCCTCCGGCCGCCTCCGTGCGCAGGGCGTCGCGCCCCAGCCCGCCTCCTGCGCCGCGGCCACGACCCGGCCGTTCACGTACAGGCGCGCGGTGTCGGGACTGCCGTTGATTCCTGCGCGGTCCCAAACGCCCGCCACATGGATCCACTGGCCGTTCAGCGCCGTGATCGGATACCCCTCGAGACCGTCCGTGAGCGAGCGTACGGCCACCACCTGAGGCTCCGTGTACGGTGGCGGCTCGTCGCCGAAGAAGACGCTGAAGTGCAGCCGGGGGTCGCCGGAGTCACGCGCGTCCTGGCTGTAGAGGTTGACCTCGTCGACACCCGTGAGCCCGTACGGCCCGCCGAAGATGCGGTGCGGGTTGTGCTCGAAGGGCACCGGGTCGCTCTGTTGCCGGTACCACGCCTCGACGGTCCCGCGCTCCGGATCCAGGATCGACTCGCGAAGGAGCGCCGTATGCTCGCGCGCGGCCGGAAAGTACGGACCGCCGGCGATCTCGGCGGCCCCTCCCGATACGCCGGGCACGTACTCGAGCTGGCCGGAGATGTCGATCGAGCAACGCTCGCCGAAGTAGGGCGTCGTCGGATCGTTGCAATCGAAGAACGTCAGGTTCGGGCCAGTCACGCTGTGCTCGATCTCATACGCGCTCCCGAGCGTGTTCCAGAGCAGGAGCCGCGGCATGACCGGCGGCGGGGGCTTGCTTCCACGGCTGACCACCAGGTTGACCTTGGCTCGCCTCGCGAGCACCTTGGCCGGCCTCGGGCGCTGTGAGATCACTCGGCCGCGGCTGACCCTGTCCGAGTAGGCGCGCCGCACGTTTCCCAGACGGCAATGCGCATGCCTGAGCGCCCGTCGCGTCGCTGCGACGGTCTTCCCGGTCACTCTGGGCACGACGCAGGTCGTCCGGGCTCCGCGCGAAGGTGCCGGGGCGGCAAGCAGCAGGGCGGTCACAAGAAAGGCGCTGCTGAGCAAGAGAAATCTCGTCATGGCAAACCTCCTGGATCTCAAGCCCTTGCTAGCTGCGAGTCTGCGCGCGACGATTGCTTCAATCCATGGACGAGAGATAGGCGATCGATGGAATCTCGCTCTGCCGCAACCCTGATCGTCTCGGCTCCGGACGGCGCTCGTGCTCGGGAGCTCGAGCTCACCGGCGATCGAATGACCGTCGGACGGCTGCCGGACTTGAACGACATCGCGCTCGAGCCCGATCCCGAGCACCTCGTCACGCGCGCGGAGCACTGCGCGTTCGAACGTGCAGGGAGCACGTGGTCGATCGTCGACGGGGGCAGCGTCAACGGGACGTTCGTCCGCCGTGCCGGCGAGCTGAAGCGCGTTGAGGGACGCATGCCACTTCGCAGCGGTGACGTCGTCTGCGTCCTCGGCTCGATGGACCACCAGAACGGGGCGCGCTACTTCGAGCTCGAGTACGAGACGGCCGCCGACTCGCAGGCGACTCGAGCCGCGCAGGGCCCGGAGGCGACAGAGGAGTGCCTGAGCTACGACGCCGACGAGGCGCGCCTCGTGCTCGTAGCGCGTGGAGAGCGGCACGAGCTGCACATCCGCGCGCAGGCACACAAGCTCGTCGCGTACATGGCGGAGCGCTCGCCGGCCCTGTGCACGCACGCGGAGCTGATGGACGCCGTCTGGGGCGACGAGCCGATGCACTCGCGCGAAGAGCTCGCGAAGATCGTCTGGGAGCTCCGCAAGGAGCTCGAGCCGTACGACGCCGGGCATCTGATCGAGAACGAGCGCGGTCTCGGCTACCGGCTGCGCACGTGCTCGTGAACGTCGGCGACGAGTTCGGGCCCTACACGATCGAGTCGGTCCTCGGGCAGGGCGGCATGGGAACGGTCTTCCGCGCTCGGCATGCGCGGCTCGAGCGCCTCGTTGCGCTGAAGGTGATCTCTCCCGCCTTCGCAGACGATCCCGACTTCCGGGCGCGCTTCCTCCGCGAGTCGCAGCTCGCCGCGTCGCTGGACCACCCGCATGTGATCCCGATCTACGACGCGGACGAGATCGACGGCGTCCTGTACCTCGCGATGCGCTACGTGGATGGGCCGAGCCTTTCGGCGCTGATCCGCAAGAGCCAACCGTTGTCCCGGGGCGACACGCTGCGAATCGCCGAGCAGATCGGCGGCGCGCTCGATGCCGCCCATGCAGCGGACCTGATTCATCGCGACCTCAAACCGGCCAACATCCTGCTCACCGAGGCCGACCGGCACGCCTACCTATGCGACTTCGGGCTCGCGAAAAGAACCAGCACGATGGGCGTGACGCATGCAGGCGCGTTCCTTGGCACGATCGACTACTGCAGTCCCGAGCAGATCCGCGGCGAGTCGCTCGACGGGCGTGCGGACGTCTACTCCTTCGGCTGCGTGCTCTATCACTGCCTGGCCGGTGAGCCGCCGTATGCGCGGGAGAACGACATCGCCGTGCTGCAAGCGCACCTGAACGACCCACCTCCGGAGCTGTCGCCTGACCTCGACGGCGTCTTCGCGCTGGCGATGGCGAAGGACCGCGAGGAGCGCTATGCGACGGCGGGCGCTCTCGCGTCCGACCTGCGCGCTGCAGTCGCCGGCGGTGCTCCCGAGACGGTGGCGGTGCCGGCGGAGCGGCCGACGCGTGTCGAGCAGACCACGGTCCTGCCACGCCAACGGAGCCCTAGGCGTTGGATCTGGGCGGTCGCGCTCATCGTGCTCCTGGCAGCGGTGGCAGCGGTCGCCGCGATCTGGCTGACCCGCGACTCGAGCTCCGGGCAGAAGAACGCGACGATCGGCATGCGCCGGTTCGTCAACCAGGTCGAGAACGTCCTCCTCCAGGCTGAGCCCGGACGCCGCGAGATCGCCGACGCCATCACCGGCGGCCTGGCTTGCCGGATCCCGAACGCTGACGCAGCCCGGCAGATCGCCAGTGTTGCCTCCAACCGTCAGAGCATCGTCCAGCAGCTCTTCAGCCTGTCGGGCCCGACGCCGGCGACCGACCGGACGGCGGCGCTCCTCCAGCGGGGGCTGCAGCAATCGATCGAGGCCGACCGTCATTACCAGTTCTGGTTCTCGAGCAGCACTAAGTGCCCACCCCCCGCGAATAGGGACTTCGCGCTCGCGCAGGCTGCCGACAAACGTGCCACAACGGCGAAGGAGCTCTTCGTCGCCCGGTTCAACCCGCTGGCCAGACAGCTCCACCGTCGAGCCTGGACTGCGGAAGAATTCTGACCTTGGACGACCAGCGGTACGTCATCGAGGAGAGCGTCCAACAGCGCTACGTCGGCATGCGCGATGCGCAGACGTTCCTCCCGTTCCTCCTGCCTCACCTCGAGCCGGGACTCGACGTGCTCGACGCGGGCTGCGGCGTGGGGAGCATCGCCCTCGACCTCGCGGCGACGATCGTGCCGGGCCGCATCTTCGGGATCGACGTCGACCCTGAGCAGATCGAGGTCGCGCGCGCGACGGCCGCACAACGCGGGATCGACAACGCCGAGTTCGCGACGGGCTCGGTCTACGAGCTGCCCTTCGACGATGCGTCGTTGGACGTCGTCTACGCGAACGCAGTCCTCTTCTACCTCCGCGAGCCGGGCCGCGCGCTCGTCGAGTTCAAGCGCGTGCTCCGACCGGGCGGCCTCGCTGCGGTCAGCGACGACGACCTCGCGACGGTCGTCATGTCGCCGGACCGCCCGGAGCTCCGACTCGGGCCGCGGCTCTTCGAGCAGGCCGTCGAGCACGAGGGCGGCAACGCCCGCTATTCGCGTCACCTACGGACGCTGATGCTCGAAGCAGGCTTCGCGAGGACGGAGGGCATCGCCCACGCGCCCGAGGTGTACGGCGACCTCGAACGGACCCGGTGGTTTGCCGAGTTCGCCGTCGGCCTGTTCAGCGCTCCGGACATGGCCAAGGTGATCGTCGACGAGGGCTGGGCGACGCGAGACGAGCTCGACGCGCTGCTCGATGCGCTCCGCGAGTGGGGCGAGCTGCCGGATGCGTTCGCGGCGTGGCTCTACTGCGGCGCCCTCGGCTGGGTCGACTAGCTCTTCGGCGGCAGCGAGCGAGCGTAGCCCGTGCCGAGCTCGACCCACTTGGCGAGCTGCGTCCCGGAACTCACATGCTCGGAGTCGATCCGGAGCCACCCGGCCATCTGCTTTCCGCGCATCTCCATCAGGTACGCGTCGGTCGAGGCCACGAGCGAGTCGGACTCGGCTGGATCGGCGCGAACGAGGATCCCGCCCTGTCCGCTCGCCGCGATCGCCATGTTCCCGCCGATCAGGAACGCGAGCCCGCCGAACATCTTCTGCTCCGTTAGGCCGGGCTCGTCACCGACCAGGTCGCGAATTCGATCCGCAAGCTCCTCGTCGTAGGCCATCGCAGCGATGGTAGCCAGCAGCCGTGAGACGCTACCGGCGTGTTCCACCAGTTCACGCAGCTCGTAGCGGACGCGTCCGGCTGGGCCTACGCGATCCTCTTCGTGTTCGCCTTTCTGGACGCGCTCATTCCGATCGTGCCCAGCGAGACTGCAGTCATCACGGCGGGCGTCGTGGCAGCCTCGGGCGACCTCAGCCTGGGGCTGATCATTCCCGCGGCCGCCGCCGGCGCGTTCCTCGGCGACAACACGGCCTACTTCATCGGCCGTCGCTTCGGCGGCCGGGCCACGGAGCGCTTCTTCACGGGCGACAAGGCCAAGCACCGCCTCGACTGGGCCGAAGAGCAACTCGACGATCGCGGCGGCCAGCTGATCGTGGTCGCGCGATTCATCCCAGGCGGGCGGACTGCGGTCACGCTCAGCGCCGGAACCCTGGGCTACCCCTGGAAGCGCTTCGCCCTCTTCGACCTGGCGGCGACGCTGCTCTGGGCCTCCTACTCGGCGCTTCTCGGCTACTACGGCGGCAAGACGTTCGAGAGCTTCTGGGGGCTCGTCCTGGCGCTGCTGACCGCGTTCGCCCTCGCCGGTGCGACGGAGCTCGTGCGCTGGGCGATCAGGCGTCGGCGCAAGGGCGGCGCCGACTAGCCTCGAATGCCGCCTACAATGGCCCGCGCGCCCTCTTAGCTCAGTTGGTAGAGCACCTCCATGGTAAGGAGGGGGTCTCCGGTTCGAGTCCGGAAGAGGGCTTGAAAGATCTGCCAATCAGCTCCTTTTGTTGCCTGATCTGATACGGAAGAGCACCTCCCTACCCCGTCGGAAAGTGCCTGCAAATGAGGGCGCGGATCGAACGCCGGAGCACCTCCCTGAATAGGCCTCCTTGTGCAGAGAGGCGGTCAGCGGGGACATCCGGATACCTCCCGCTCCGAACGGCCGACCTGTTCGCCGGGGCTCGCGTCGACCCGATCGAGGGTGGCGCAGAGCTTCTTGACGAGATCGGCAGGATCTAGCCCGCACCAAGCGTCGCGGCTGCGCGCTCCGAGGACAAGAGCCGGACGAGTTCGGCGCGGGAGTGGATGTTGAGCTTGCGGTAGACGCGTGTCAGGTGGAACTCGATCGTCTTCGGGCTGAGGAAGAGCGCCGCGGCAACGTCGCGGTTCGTCTTTCCTTCGGCGACCTGAAGCGCGACTTGAAGCTCCTGCGGTGTCAGTTTCTCGGGCGCCGTGGGATCGCGTCTGGGGATCGACTCCCCACTCGCTCGCAGCTCGCGGCGTGCCTGCTCCGACCAGGGGGCCGCGCCGAGCCCGTCGAAGAGTTCGATCGCGCTGTGCAGGTGCTCGCGCGACTCGACCCGGCGCTTCGCGCGTCGGAGCCGCTCGCCGTAGAGCAGCTCCGTCCGCGCGCGCTCGAAGGGGGAGCCCGCCCCCTGCTCGTGCAACTCGAGTGCGGCACCGAAGTGCTCGTCCAGGTCGTCGTCTGTCCCGAGGAGGCCGTGCAGGCGGGCGACGGCGGCGAGTGCCCAGCGCCGGTCGAGGGCGTTGGCGAGCTCGGCGAGCTTCGCCAGTTCCCTCGTCGCGGCTTCGCGCTCGCCGGCTCGGGCATAGGCCTCGATGAGGTCGGGCGCGTACGGGAGGACGCTCGGCTCACGCACGCCATGGCGCTCGGCCAGGTCCGCGACTGGTCGGAGCCTATCGATCGCGGCCAGCGGGCGCGCGAGACCCAGCTCGAGTAGACCGAGCGTCGCTTGAACCCGTGCTCGCAGCAGGGCGTGGCGATGCCCGCGAGAAGCTAGGTCGTCGGCGCGAGCAGCGTTCTCGCGCGCTTCCGACTCGCGACCCTCGACCGCGGCCAGCCAGGCGAGGATCGCAAGGCTCAGGGCAATCACACCCGGAACCCCGATCGACTCCCCGAGCGCCAGTGAGCGAGCCGCGCCCGCGCGCGCGGCCGGGAACCGTCCTTGCAAGAGATCGACGAAAGCGAGACTCCTGGTCAGCCACATCTCGGCCCAGACGTGGCCCTCCCTTCGCGACAACCGGAGCATGCGCTCGGTTCTGGATCGCGCTTCGTCGTAGCGCTCCAGATATGCGTGGTAGTTCAACGAGAGAGGCTGCGCATGCGCCGCGAGGCGGTGTCCACTCGGACCGGTCGCCATATCTGCAGCAGTGAGGAGACCGCGGACCGCCTCGTCCGCTTCGGTTGGCCGTCCGAGGAGCAACAGGATGAAAGCGAGATTCCAGCGGGTGCCGGCCGCGACTTCCGCCATCCATGGTTCCCAGGAAATCTCGGCCTGCCGGGCGCCGTTCACCGGGGCCATCTCGACACTCTTCCGCGCCAGTTGCATCGCACGCTCGAGGTCGAGCGTTTGCCACGCTGCAATGCTGCTCGCATGGAGCAGCAGTGCCCCCCGCGCGGGGTGGAACGGAGCGAGGCGCTCGGCCTCCGTCTCGAGGTCGACGTCGTCGTCCGCCAGGCCGCGCCAGCCATTTACCTGCCAGGCGAGGAACCTGGCAGCGGCACGTACGCCTGGGTCGCGCCCATGGGTCAGGGCCCGCTCGGCAAGCACCGCCGCGCGCTCGAGGTCGCCGCCATGTTCCGCAGCTCGACCGGCGGCGTGGAGCCGGCGGGCGCACGCATCGTCGTCCTCGCTCAGCTCGGCTGCGCGTTCGAGCGCCCGCGAAGCCGACGCTTGACCGCCGCGCTCGGTGAAGCGGGAGGCGGCAGCTTCGAGAGCGGCGGCGACCGACTCCTCCGGCCCTTCGGCGGCAGCTGCGAGGTGCCACGCGCGCCGGTCCGAATCCTCTTCGGCACTGAGCGCGTCGGCGAGCGTGCGGTGGGCCGCTCGACGCTCGTCCGCGGAAGCGGCGTGGTAGACCGCAGAGCGGACGAGCGGGTGCCGGAAGGCGACCGAGCCCGCGTGGATCCGGACGAGCCCGGCGTCTTCCGCCGGCTCCAGCGCGGCGAGGTCGCCTCCCGTGGCTGACTCGGAGGCTGCGGCGACGAGCAGTGCGCGACGCGCTTCTGGAGGCAGGCCGCGAAGCGTGCGCCGTACGGTGCGCTCGATGCTCTCCGACGCGGGCAGGTGATCCGGAAGGTGTTTGCGCCCGACGCGTTCTCCCTCATCGAGGAGCGTCGCGACCTCGAGCAGGGCGAGCGGGTTCCCGCCCGTCGCCTCGGCGAGGTGGCGGGCGACCGTCGCGGCGATCGTCGAGCCGTACCGCTCGTGAAGAAGTTCCATGGATGCAGCCGTCTCCAGCGGCTCCAGCTCGATCGTGGGCAGCGCGACGCCGAGGTCGATGCCTTCGCCTTCGCGCACGGCGAAGAGGAGCGCGAGCGACTCGGACGTGAGGCGCCTCGCGGCGAAGGTGAGCGCCTCGGCGGACGGGCGGTCGAGCCAATGCGCGTCGTCGATGACGACGAGCAGCGGAGCTCGCTCGGCCGCCTCGCCGAAGAGGCTGAGCACACCCGCGTAGACAGCGAGCCGATTGGTCTCCGCGCCTGAATCGAGCGCAAGCGCGGCGCGCAAGGCGCGCGACTGGGGCTCTGGAATCTCGGGGAGACCATCGAGCAGCGGCCCGAGGAGAGCCTGCAAGCCCGCAAACGGAAGCTCGGCCTCGGACTCGACCGCTGTGTAGTGCAGCACCTGGAAGCCGCTCGCCTGCCGCACGGTGTAATCGAGAAGTACCGTCTTGCCGATCCCGGCGCTGCCGCGGAGCACGAGGGCGCGGCCCCTGCCGAGGTGAGCCTCCGTTAACAGCGTATCCAGTTGCCCGAGCTCGCGCTCGCGCCCGATCAGCATGCCCGAACGCTAGTGCGAAGACCAGGTCTAGGGCTAGTGCGAAGCGCAGGTCTAGGGAAACCCCTGAAGCGCCGAAGCCTGCCCGCGCCGCACGATCATCGGCGATGCCCGAGACGCCCCTACAGCCGATCGTCTACTCGCTGCAGTTCCGCGGACGGATGACATCGGTCTCACCACGAGTGCTCGAGCAACGCGCAAGCGCGCCGAGCCAGGTACTGACCACGACCGTCGACGCCAACGGGCTCGCCGGGCGCGTCCAGCCGGGCGAGGGCGAGGAAGCGCTGCTCGTATCGCGCCTCGTGGTGGCGGATGACGGCTCCTTCGACCAGACCGGGAAGATCGAGTTCGCCCCGGGCCACGTGCTCGCCTTCCGCAGCGTCGGCGCGGCTCGGGTCGGCCGCTCGCCCGATCCGCACCTCAGGCAGGGCGCCGCGATCTGGGAGGTCGAGGGCGGCGAGGGGCAGTTCCGCGGCGCTCGTGGGCGTATCACGTCGAACTTCTTCGTGTCGGACTCGAACGAACTGACCGACAACCACTTCGGGCTGATCTTCGTCGCACGCGCCGCGGGAACCCACGCGCCCGAGGAAACAACCGGTGCTCCACTTCGACGGCTGGGCGTGCGAGAGACGTGGGCCGAGTTCCGTCGCTCGGGTGGACTCCTGGACCTCGTTGCGGAGTGCGCCCTCTGGACGGCGCCATGGACCAGCTTCCCGCCCTACCAGGACCCCGATTGCGCTGAGGAATTCACCCTCTGCGCGGATCTCTGGAACGACATCCCGTTCGACGAAAGGAGAGAACCATGATGCGCAAGGTCCTCATGCTCACGCTTCTGGCCTCGGCCGTGGCAGCGACCGTGGTGACTCAAGCGACGGCGAAGCCCCCGGGCGCCAACGGGTTGATTTCCTTCACCCGCTTCGACCCGGCACTCGAACAGGACGTCGTCTACACCGTGAACCCGGACGGCAGCCACGAGCAGCCGCTGATGGCGGGAGCCGAGTCGGGCCAGTGGTCGCCCGACGGCACGAGGATCGCCCTCGTGACCGACTGTTGCGGGGAGATGATCCTCAACCCCGACACCGGTAGCTACACGCAGCTGCCGACGTTCTATCCGGATCTGGGGCTGTTCCTCCCGTGCACAATCTGGTCCCCGGACGCGGCTCGCCTTGCCTGCGAGGGCTTCGGCGACGATTCCGCCCTCGACGGCGTCTACACGATCAACTCCTTGGACGGCGGAGACGTCGAACGCGTCACCTCGGGTGGCGACGACGATTGCCCCGGCGACTACTCGCCGAACGGCAAGCGTCTTGTCTTTCTTCGTGCCTCCTTCGAGCTCGGCGTGCAGGGCCTCTACGTGGTCAAGACGGACGGAACCGGTCTGCGGCAGATCACGCCCGCGGGCATGGTCCTCAACTTCAACTGCGGGAGTTGGTCACCGCAGGGGAACGAGATCCTCTTCTCGGCCCACAGCCCCGCGGGATCGAGGAGCTCGATCTTTGCCGTCCATGCCGACGGCAGCGGCCTTCGGCAGATCCCGATCGCCGGGTGCGGAAGTGCCGTGGGCTGCTTCGAGCCGGTCTGGTCACCCGATGGGACGAAGATCGCCTTCACGACGTTCGTGCCGCAGACGGGACAGGCGGATCTCTACACGGTCTACGCCAACGGCACAGGCGCCTCCCAGGTCACCCAGGCCGGGCTGGGCGCAGGGCTCAAGGACTGGGGCACCCATCCGCTCACTCAGTAGGGGTTCGATGCCGGCCCGGGCGCGTCACCCTCGGCCCGAGCCGGCGTCGTCCTGCCACGCACACGCAAGGCAAGCTCGCGATCCGACTCGCGTAACAGCGGCCCGGGCGGAGCGGCTTGGAGTTGATCAACCGGCCTCGCCACCGAGCGAGCGAGCGCGCGCAGCCTTTCGACGACACTCTTCTAGCGCAGCGACCTGAAAGCGAAACGAACCTCTTCGCTAAACAGCTCCGGCTCCTCCCAGGCCGCGAAGTGGCCGCCCTTGTCGACTTCGTTGAAGTAGATGACGTTCGGATAACTAGCCTCGACCCAGCTGCGCGGAGTCCGCCAGATCTCTCCGGGGAAGGTCGTGAAGCCGACCGGGATCGGTGACGGCGGCAGAGGCTGGCTGCCCGCGGCGGGCGCGTCCGGCCCGTACGCCTCCCAGTACGAGCGGGCCGCCGAGGCGCCGGTGCCGGTCAGCCAGTACAGCGTGATGTTGTCGAGGATGTGGTCTCGGGTCAGGTTGCCCGAGGGCTTGCCGTCGACGAAAGCGCTCGCGATCTTGTAGTAGGCGTCCGTGTCGTGGTCGGCCATCCAGGCCGCGAGCGCGATCGGCGAGTCCAGCAAGGCGTAGCCGATCGTCTGCGAGCGGGTAGCCATCTCGACGAAGTAGCCGTTTCCAGATTGCTGGAAGGTCGCGATCTGCGCGGCCGCCGCGCGTTCCTCGTCGGTGTCGTTCGGCATGGCCCCGCCGAGCGCCGGCACGAGCAGGTTCGTGTGGACGCCGATCAGCCCCGTGGGCTGCTGGCGGGCCATCGCATCGGTGACGCCGGCGCCCACGTCGCCGCCCTGGGCGACGTAGCGCGTGTAGCCGAGGCGGCGCATGAGCTCGGCCCAGGCCTTGGCGGTGCGGCCCAGGTCCCAGCCAACCTCGACAGGCTCTCCCGAGAAGCCGTAGCCGGGCAGGGACGGCAGGACGAGGTCGAACGCGTCTTCGGCAGCTCCCCCGTGCGCGGCCGGGTCGGTGAGCGGGCCGACCGTCTCGAGCAACTCGATGATCGAGCCAGGCCAGCCGTGGGTCATGATCAGCGGTAGCGCGTTCTCGTGCTCGGCCCTGACGTGGATGAAATGAATCTCGACCCCGTCGATCTCGGTCGTGAACTGCGGGAGGGCGTTCAGCTTCGCCTCGGCCTTGCGCCAGTCGTAGTCGGTCGCCCAGTAGCGCGCGAGTTCCTGCAGGGTGGCCAGCCGGACACCCTGGGACCGATCGTCGACGAGCTCCTTGGTCGGCCAGCGCGTCGCCTCGATGCGACGACGCATCTCGGCCAGCGCCTCTTCTGAGATGTCGGCATGAAAAGGACGGATCTCGGTTGCCGTTTCGATAACTGCCATGTCCACCTTTCGGTCGGTGGTGCGTCAACCCCTGAAATCGTCGAGGGCCGTCGCACTACGGCGACGAGGCGAACATCGTCAAGGCCGTCGCATCACGGCGACGCGGCGTACGATCCAACAACGACCCTGTCAGAGCGCCGCGGCCCAGTCAATGCTGTTCACCGCATCGCCACATTCGAACCGGCCTGAGCCCGAACCCAACGGTCGCTCGAGGGAACACTGAGGGAACCGTCCATCTAGGCCGCCGGCTCGACGGAGCCGTCCTCGGTCTCCTGATCGGTGCGCTGCAGCCCGGCCGCCCACCGGTGGGTGCGCTGGTGCGGAGCCGGGACTGCTTCGAACGACGGCACGGCGTGGCGCGGGTGGGCCGCGAACCAGGCTGCGTAACGCCGGGCGAGCGGCGTGGCGCTCAGGCCGTGCAGGAGCACCGAGAGGGCCACGGTGAGAAAGATCGTGTTCAGCAGGACTGACTCGTGCGCGAGGTTGGCCTCCTCGACGAGGATGACGGCGAACACGATCGACGCCAGGCCGCGCGGCCCGAACCAGCCGAGGAAGGCGACCGTCGGCGGCCTCGCGCCCGATCCGAGCATTGCCAGGACGACGGGAACCATCCGGACGAGCGTCAAGCTCAGGAGCGCATAGAGAACGACGGCGCCGGACAGGTCGTCGAGCACCGGTACGAGCATGACGGCGCCGAAGAGAACGAACGTGACCGCACCGAGCAGGCCGCCGGTCTCCTCGAGGAAGAGCGTCACGTCGCCTCCGACCTCGCGACGCACCCCTCCAAAGACGGCGCCGCCGACGAAGGCGGCGATAAACCCGCTGCCGCCCAACCACACGGCCAGTCCGTACGCCAGCGCGGCCCCCGCGACCGGGACGACCTGCAACCAGGTCGGATCGACGAGGCGGCGCGCGGTTCCCAGCCTGACCACGACCGCTCCTGCGAGCCCAGCAAGCACGCCTCCAACGATTCCGTAGCCGATCTCCTCGAGCACGAGGTGCGCCGCAGCGCCGTGTCCGATCGCACCCTCCTCTGCCTCGGCGATCGCGATCGCGATCAGAAGCAGCGGGACGCAGATGCCGTCGTTGAGCCCGCTCTCGACATTGAGGCCTTGGCGGACGCGCGACGGAATCCGCGGGTCGGTGACGACCGCCTGCCCGAGTGCGGCGTCCGTGGGCGCGAGCACGATCGCGAGCAGCACGGCTTCGATGAACGCCAGCTGTCCGAACACGGCGACACCCGCGAGCGCGCCGGCCACGATCGTCAGCGGCAGCCCGATCGCGAGCAGGCGAAGGGGCACGACGTACTCGCGGCGCAGGGCTGCGAGGTCGATTCGCGACGCATCCGAGAAGAGCACGACCGTCAAGGTCGCCTCGGCGACCCAGCGGACCGACTCGCTCCCGATCGTCGGGTCGAGCCACCCCAGAACGTCCGTGCTCGCCACGATGCCGCCGGCGACGAACACCATCGCCGGAGTGATCACAGACCCCAGGAGTCGTCGCGAGACCGCCGCGTACGCGAGGACGAGGAGCGCAATCGCGACGAGTCCCGAGGCTCCCAACCGTCAGTCTCCGCCGGAGAGTTGCTTGGGCAGACAACTCCGAAGAGCGAACAACGAACTCACGCGCAGCTCCTTCGTCACTAAGCTCGACGTCGCTCGCAGCCTACGAGCCACCGTGGAGGCGTGCGAGTGCTCGACCAGTGCCCGATCTGCGAACCTCAGGGAAACCGCATTAGGAAGGCGACCGCAAAAAGAATCCCCCTTTGTCCCTCCGGGGAGTAAAGACCGCATGGCGACCGAATCTGACGAGCACCGGCGATCCGTTCTGCCGCCCCCCGACCCCGAGTGCCGGGGCCAGCCGCCCGCACCGGGCATGCGCTGGATACCGGGCGGCACATTTGCGATGGGCTCGGACGACTTCTACCCGGAGGAGCGCCCCGTCCATCGCGTCTCGGTCGAAGGCTTCTGGATGGACGCGACCCCGGTCACGGCGGCAGAGTTCCGCCGATTCGTTCGCGAGACCGCGTACGTCACGGTCGCAGAGCGGCCGCTCGACGCATCGCTCTACCCCGACGCTGACCCCGAGCTCCTCGTGCCGGGCTCGATCGTGTTCCGGATGACCTCGGGCCCGGTCGACCTCGACGACAATCGCAACTGGTGGGAGTACGTGCCAGGGGCCCACTGGAAGCGGCCGGGCGGCAAGGGAACGACGATCAACGGGCGGGATCGGCACCCGGTCGTCCAGATCGCCTACGAGGATGCAGAGGCCTACGCGGCCTGGGCGGGAAAGGAGCTGCCCAGCGAGGCCGAGTGGGAGCACGCGGCACGCGGCGGGCTCGAGGGTGCGGTGTTCGCCTGGGGCGACGAGCACTTGCCGGACGGCAAGGCCATGACCAACAGCTGGCAGGGCGAGTTCCCCTGGCAGAACCTGAAGCTCGACGGCTACGAGGGAACCTCACCGGTCGGCAGCTTCCCGCCGAACGGCTACGGCCTCTTCGACGTGACCGGGAACGTCTGGGAGTGGACGTCCGACTGGTTCACCCCGCACCCGGACGAGGTCGAGAGCCCGTGCTGCGCCCCACGCAACCCGCGCGCCACATCACCGGAGGTCCTCCCCGGAGAGACGATCCCGCGTCGCGTCATCAAGGGCGGTTCACACCTGTGCGCACCCAACTACTGCCTCCGATACAGGCCGGCAGCGAGACAAGGGCAACCGATCGACTCGTCGACCACGCATCTCGGCTTCCGCTGCATCATGCGTTCCACTTCCCACTGAGCCCGGAACAGTCCCAACGTGAAGCGAGCGGTCATTCGTCTTCGGGCCTGGGCGCCGGTCTTCTTCTTCGCGATGATCTTCGCGATCTCGATGGACTACACCGTCTTCCTGCTCTCCTCGGCCAAGGAGCACTGGCACCGCTCGCACGAGGTCATCCTCGGGATCGCGGTGCTCCTCGACGCCATGCTCGTGCGGCTGGTGCTGATCCCGACGCTGCTACGGGTATTCGGCCGTTACGCCTGGGCGCGGCCGCAGTGGTTACAGCGATTGCTCCCCGACGTTCGTTTCGGTCACGCCTGAGGCGTCGCTCGTGAAACACGTGCTGATCCTCGGTGCCGGCTTCGCAGGGCTGGAGCTGGCGACGCGTCTCTCCGAGTCGCTCGCGGGTGAGGTCCGGACGACGCTCATCGACCAGAACGACGCCTTCACCTTCGGTTTCTCGAAGCTGGACATCCTCTTCGGGCGGAAGACGACAGCGGACGTGCGCCTGTCCTACAGCGATCTCTCCCAGGAGGGGGTCGAGTTCCGCCAGGAGCGTGTGATCTCGATCGACCCGGAGACCAGACAGGTGGCGACAGACCGAGGCAGGTATGACGCCGACTTCCTGGTCGTGGCGCTGGGAGCTGATTACAACTTCGACGCCACGCCCGGATTTGCGGCAGGCGGCGTCGAGTACTACTCGGTCGCGGGCGCGGAGCGGATGCGCGAGGCGCTCGCGGACTTCGATTCGGGGACGATCGTGATCGGGATCCTCGGGCACCCGTACAAGTGCCCGCCGGCGCCGTTCGAGGCGGCGCTGCTCCTACACGACCACTTCCTCGAGCGTGGCGTCCGGGATTCGGTCGAGATCCGCACCGTCGGCCCGATGGCGGCTCCGGTGCCGATCACGAAGGAGCTTTCGCAGGCGATCCTCGACCTCTTGCACGAGCGCGGCATCGACTACCACCCCAACCAGCAGATCGTCGAACTCGATCCCGATGAGAACGCCGCGCGGCTCGCCGACGGCGGCTGCATCTCCTTCGATCTCTTCGTCGGCATCCCCGTTCATCACGCGCCGGACGTGCTCGTGCACTCGGGCCTGACCGTCGACGGCTGGGTGCCGGTGGAGAGGCGCAACCTCGCGACCCGCTTCCCCAACGTCTACGCCGTCGGTGACGTCACCGCGCTGCCGATGGCGAAGGCTGGTGTCTTCGCCGAGACCGCGGCGCGCGTGGTCGCCGACGACATCGCCGCCCACCTGCACGGGGCCGAGCTCCAACGGGCCTACGCGGGCGCGGGCACCTGCTACATCGAGCTCGGCGGCGGCATGGTCGGCAAGGTCGAGGCCAACTTCTTCGGGGGCCCGTCGCCGACGGCGCGGCTCGTCGGACCATCGCGCGAGCTCGCCGCTGACAAGGCCGCGTTCGCGGCGACACGGCGCGAGCGCTGGTTTTCTCAGACCTCCCGCGACGCGAGCCGGCCGCCGACATGAGCATGTAGACGAGATGCACGCCGGTGGTGGGAGATCGGCGACGACTCGGCCGAGGATCGCTACCGGCTCGGCAAGAACGCGTGTCTATCACTCCCCCTGCTGCATGATGAGCTGGGCGCCGCCGGTCTGGTCGCCAAACGGCAAGATGCTCGCCTTCGCCGCAACCTCGGCCAGACGGTTCGCAACGCTTATGGCCGCCACATGACTTACTTCCCAGATCTGAGCAGGTGCGACTACTTCGGGCCCATCGATCTATCGCTAGTCGCGATTGGTTGGCTCGAGAACGGCCACCCCGTTCCCACGGGCGAGGTGCCCGAGCAGGTGTTCGAGCAGCTGCAGGAGCTGTTGCGCGAGCCGTGGGAGCCGGTGGCATTTGCTGGATGGCACGACTGTGACCTCTGCGTCTACCGATACGGGCCGAGCAAGCTGAAAACCAATCCGAACGCCGTCGGGTTCAAGAACGTATTCGTGCCAGGCGACGGCAAGATCTACGTGGCGCCTGAGCTGATCCTGCACTACATCGACCACCACGGTTATGCGCCCCCAGAAGAGTTCCAGCAGGCGGTGCTCGACTGCCCCACGATGCGATCTGTCCCGTATTTACAGGCCATCCTCAACCTTGGCCTCACATACAAGTCGCTGAGCCCGACTCCGCCAGATTCCGCGCACTAGCTCTCGACTGCTGCGTCTCGGCGGCCCGCCAGACCTACCGTCCGCAACCATTACCGTGGAGGTAGGCGCTCACGCCCCTGTTCGTGACGTCGAGGAAGTCCGCGGTGATGTTGATCATCATCTCGTCTGTGGCGCCGCGAACTCGCCTGAGGCGACCCTCCGCTGCGATCTTCAAGTCGAAGATCGGCGTAGTTTCGAGCCCCCGGATCTCTAGGGCCCGAACACCTATACAGAGGATCTCCAGTGCGACTCGGTTGAAGCCGGCCTCACGCCACTTGCGCGGGGGGAAGGGCGGGAACTCGGACTCGGCAAGCACTACGTTGAGCGCGACGGTTGGCCCGTCTCGTCTCAGCGTGATCGAGTGCAACTCGACCTGATCGAGGGACGGGGCTTCGCCGAAGATTGCTCGGATCGTGCGGGGGTCGGCGAGAAGTTCCGGCCATTCCGATGGGAGCACGTGCAGGGGCATGACGAATCGATCCGGCGATCGCTGACTCACAAACTGAAGTTGCAGATCGTTCCCTGGGCGGCGATCCAACGGTGCCAGCGAACCTTGAAGCGACGCACGACCGGCCACGTGGAGCGACTGTGTGCCACCTCGTTGTTGAACGTGGACAAGAACCAGCGTTTTTGCTCGTTCGCACGGAGGAGCTCGGTCCGGCAGGTCCGACCCTCCGAGGTTCTGAGATCGAGTGCAGCGAGCCGTTGCTGGAACACCGGAGCGTCGGCTTCGACGCGTGCGGCGAGCGGAGGCAATTGCTCGCGGATCAGGCTAGCGCCCCGGGTGCCACCGGTTCGCTGCGCCGTCGTGAGGAGCGCGAAGATGTGTTGAGATGCGACGACGCTGTCGCTGTCGTTCGTGGCGGCGGTGAGCATCGCCACTTCCTGGACCGTGATCGCCGGATCGGCGGAGCGGTGCGGCCAGGAAACACTGACCTTCCCCGTGAGAACCAGGAACGAGGCAATTCCCGCAAGGAAGAGCAGGGGGTAGAGCTTTACGCCGACTGATTGCGCCATCTGACACTCATCGGCGCAGCACGCAGATCATTGGCACGAAAGCCCCCATGCGGGGGATGCGGAGGCGGGTCGCCCCGTCGAGCTAAATCGGACAGGGCCCCAACGGGCATCACCCCATGGAATACGCCGGCGTAGCTCTCCGTTTCGTTGCCGTTCTCATCGACGGGCTCGTCCTGATTCCGCTTCTCCTGGTGCTCGCCCTCGTCTTCGGAGACAGGTACTCGACGAGCGAGAACGGCACGCATACGGTCGGCGTCACAGCGGGAGGTTGGTGGCCGCTCCTCGTGATCCTCGCGTACTACGTCGCCAGCGAAACTCTCACCGGGAAGACGATCGGCAAACGGGCTGTCGGGCTGCGCGTCGTCGACGCGAGCGGAGAACCACTTGGACTTGGACAGGCAGTTGTGCGCAATGTCCTACGTATCGTTGACGCGATCCTCTTCTATCTCGTCGCCGCAATCTCGGTGTGGACGTCATCGGAGCGCCAACGGATCGGCGACCGCGTGGCGAACACCGTTGTCGTCCACGATCGCGGCGACCTCCCTGAACGGGTGCGGCTGACTCCCCCGCCATTTGATGGCCCGGAAACTCCACGCCCCGACGACAGCACGGTCTACTACACGCAGGATCGTTTCCTGGACGACCTCGCCCGCGCAAAGAACCGCACCAGCGGGGTCGAAGGTCAAGCGTAGGACCGGCGCGCGTTGCCTGTCTTGGCGCGATGGTGGGGATTGTTCACAGAGGGGTCATCCCCTTGCCGCGGACCAGCCCTTTCCCATGCGCTGCTAGTCTGTGACTAGCTAAGCGAACCCGGTGACGCTCCTGCGTCCTCCCGCTTTCGTGTGGGAGGTGGGACAAGTGGTGGAAGCGTCACGAAAGCACGGCCCGTTCGATACGCGTTGGACGTCTGAACGCCAAGACGGCGCAGGTGCAGTGTCGACGGCTGCGCCTCTTCGTGCCGAGGAAGCAGCAGAGGCACTGGACTGGGAAGCCTTCTCCAACCGTTACTTCCCGGACCGGAGACGGCACGACTTCGAAGCGCTGACGGCATATGCCACGTACAAGCAGGGACGCGAATGGCGGACAACCCCGGCGCGGCTGAGCCTCGTCGCAACGGAGCACGTTCCAGCCACCGTCGAGCTCAGGCGCGAAGGAGCGGCAGCGCGACGCCTGCTGGCCGCGATCGCCGCTGACCAAATGAACCGAGGAGGGACCGCCCGGTGAGTGCTCTGCCCTTGACTCGCCGCGCGATCGACCGGTTCGACCATCCTGGCCTGTTCATGGTGCCGCTCGGTCGGTCGCCGGCGATGCCTGCCGCCGCGAAGACACGCGAACGGCCGACCATGCAGCCCGGACGTGCGCGAGTTGCGCCGACCGAACGCCCCAAGAGTGGACTTCACCGCTATTGCCGGGGCTGCGCGCAGGAGACAGAGCACGTGGCCTGGACAGCTGACGGGCGCGGGAGCATTCCCTCGATCCGGTGGCCGAACGCCAAACCTGCGATCGGCACCACGATCTGCCTGAACTGTGGCCAGTGGCGTGCCGCTACCCCCAACCTAGGCCGCGTTGGGGCATCTCCCTGGCGGCCCGGGAGGACGATCCCACTTCCTGTTGTCCCGTCCTCCTCGAGCACTTCAACGATCAGGCAGCACCTGTCCCGACCTGTCTGCTGAGGACGGATTTCGCTCTGTCGGGTTGCTTCTGGCCCCGCGGAGTCGTTCACGACGCCGACGATTTGAGACGCCGCAACCAGGAGTCTGGCGCACAACCCTGCGTGGAGCCCGGATCACAGCGCGCGCTACATTGGGCCGATGGCTGAGGACGAGATCCGCCATCTACGTGTCCTGATCGCGAACGAGAAGCGCGAGCGACTCGAGTTGCTCGCCCAGGTCGTGGCCGGGCTCGGGCACGAGGTGATCGCGCGCGAGATCTACGTCAAAGAGGTCGGGGCGGTGACCGCCAGAGAGCGGCCCGATGTCGCGCTGGTCGGGCTCGGCCTGCACTCCGACCACGCGCTCGAACTGATCACGGAGATCGTTCGCGAGGCCTCCTGCCCGGTGATCGCGCTGCTCTCAGCCAAGGACCCCGCCTACGTCCACGAGGCCGCCAAGCGCGGCGTCTTCGCCTACATCGTCGACGGCAGCCCAGAGGAGCTACAGAGCGCGATCGACATCACCCTGCAGCGCTTCGCCGAGTACCACAGCCTGCAAGGCGCCTTCGGGCGGAGGGCGACGATCGAGCAGGCGAAGGGAATCCTGATGGCCCGCCA
>Ga0207674_10002617_pt1 | contig 22550 bp, 20 predicted proteins | sample KBSCornC72_FD_184303 | JGI IMG/M metagenome (GOLD analysis project Ga0207674, IMG submission 184303) | Corn rhizosphere microbial communities from Kellogg Biological Station, Michigan, USA - KBS Corn C7-2 (SPAdes) (version 2) | ecosystem: Host-associated > Plants > Roots > Rhizosphere > Soil ...
TAGGCCGCTCGATCTTCGAACTGAAGACGCGCGAGGCGGGAGTAGAGACCTTCACGCCGCGTGAGGCTCGCGTGCGTACCTTCTTCGACGATCTGGCCCTGGTCCATCACGACGATGCGATCGGCGGCGCGAACGGTCGCGAGACGGTGGGCAATGACGATCGTCGTGCGATGCTCCATCAGCCGGTCGAGCGCATCCTGCACCAGCCGCTCGCTCTCGGCATCGAGCGCGGACGTCGCTTCGTCGAGAAGGAGCAGGGGGGCGTCGCGTAGCAATGCACGGGCAATCGCGATGCGCTGGCGTTGGCCTCCGGAAAGGCGCGCTCCGCCTTCGCCCATGAACGTGTCGAGACCTTCCGGGAGAGCCCGCAGGAACTCCTCCGCATTCGCATCGCGCGCGGCCTGCCAGATCTCGTCCTCGTTCGCGTCCCAATTGCCGTAACGAAGATTGTCGCGCGCCGACGCGGCGAACATGATTGTTTCCTGCGGTACCATTGCAATGCGTTGCCGAAGATCTGCAGGATCGACGTCGCGGATATCGACCCCATCGAGGAGGATTCGCCCGCCCTGCGGATCGTAGAAGCGTTCGGCGAGCTGAAAGATCGTCGTCTTGCCCGCGCCCGACGGGCCCACGACGGCCAGCCGCTCGCGCGGCTTCACGACGAGGCTGAAATCGTTGAGCGCCGACGTCTCGCGCCTCGTTGGGTAATGAAAGATCACCTGCTCGAACGCGAGCTCGCCGCGCGGCGGTTCGGGCAGCGCAACCGCGTTGGCGGGCGCGCGAATCTCGGGTTCGGCGTGAAGCAATTCCGACAGGCGTTCCGACGCGCCCGATGCCCGGAGGAGGTCGCCATAGACTTCCGACAGATTCCCGAGCGCTCCTGCGAGAAGGCCGCCATAGAGGACGAACGCGGCGATCGTGCCTCCGGTCATTCGGCCCGCGGAAACATCGATGGCGCCCTGCCAAATGACGAAGACAATCGCGCTGAACATCAGGAGGATTGCGATCGCTGTCATGCATGCGCGCAGCAGGATCCGCCGCTTGGCGGTCGTGAATACGCGCTGTACCGCGTCTGCGAAGCGCGCGGATTCGCGCCCTTGCTGGTTGAACGCCTGCACGATCTTCATCGCACCGAGCACTTCGCTCGTGACCGTGCCCACGTCGGCGATACGATCCTGGCTCCTGACGGAGATCGCCCGAACTCGCCGCGCGAGCAAAATGATCGGGCCCATCACGACCGGCACGCCGACGAGCATCAGGCCCGCGAGCTTGGGAGCGAGCACGAACATGATGACAATGCATGCGAGCGCCATGATCGCGTTGCGCAACGCGACGGAAATTGTGGTTCCGACGACCTGTTCGATGATGGTCGTGTCGACCGTCAGGCGGGATGTGATTTCCGCCGGGCGGTTCTCTTCGAAGAATCCGGGCGAAAGACGCAGCAGGTTGCGATGCACCGCAAGACGGATGTCGGCCACGGTGCGCTCGCCAAGCCAGGAGACGAAATAATAACGGCACGCGGTCGCGATCGCCATCACGGCGACCACGCCGAGCAGCCCCTCGAACCACCCCGCGATATGGGAGGGCCCGCCGGCGCCGGGAGCGAAGCCTTTGTCGATGACGAGCTTGAGGCCATAGGGAATTGAGCTCGCCGCTCCGGCTGCCACGAGCAGGGCGAGTGCTGCCATTGCGATGTGGCCGGGGTGACGGAGCGCGAATCCCCACACCATCCGGAGATTCTTGATTGAGCGGCCCTTGGGCCGATTTGCGACGGTCGCCATTGTTTTCGACGACTAGCAGTGTGGCGGGGAGGCCTCAATCGGAGCATTGCCCTTTCGCGGTGCAGCATAAGCTTGCATGCGGGGAATTTCAGGCCCACATCACGTCCTTCCCCGAGAGATTCCCATGAGGTTCGATGCTTTACGACGCCTATGAAGTGCAGCGCTCGTTTCTCGCAGGTGCGAGCAAGCTTGCAGGGCTAGGCGCCGGTTGGCTCAACAACCCCTCCAATCCCTGGGGTTACAGCTCGATGAGCCCGCTCATCTCCGCCAGCCTTGAGGTTTTCGCCCACGCCGCTGCGCCTCGCGGGGAGCCCGAGTTCGGGATCGCATCCACTCGCGTCGGCCGCAAGGACGTGCCGGTCGGAGAGGAAATCATCGTCCGCAAGCCGTTCGGACAGCTCAAGCGCTTCTTCAAGGACGGCGTCGAGGCCGGTCCGGCCATCCTCATCGTCGCCCCCATGTCGGGCCACTATGCCACGCTCTTGCGCGGGACAGTCGAGCGGCTCCTGCCGAAATATGACGTCTACATTACCGATTGGCGCGACGCGAAGCTGGTGCCGACGAAGGACGGCAGCTTCGATCTCGACGATTACATCGATTATCTGATCCTGTTCCTCGAAACCATCGGTGAGCGCACCGGCGAGCGGCCGAATCTCCTTGCCGTGTGCCAGCCCGCGGTCCCGGCTTTCGCTGCTACGGCATTGATGGGCGCCGCGAAGAACCGCTGGCGCCCGAAGACGCTGACAATGATGGGCGGCCCGATCGATACGCGCAAAGCCCCGACGGCGGTGAACACGCTGGCGACGCAGCGTCCGCACGCCTGGTTCCAGAACAATGTCATCGCGACGGTGCCGATGATCTATCCGGGCGCGGGACGGAAAGTCTATCCGGGCTTCCTCCAACTCGCCGGCTTCATGACGATGAACCTCGGCTCGCACCTCATCAGCCATTGGGAGATGTTCAAGCATCTCGTCGTCGGCGACGAAGAAGGCGCCGAGGCGACGCGCAAATTCTACGACGAATATCGCTCGGTCTGCGACATGACCGCGGAATTCTATCTGCAGACGGTCGACGTCGTGTTCCAGCGCCACCTTTTGCCGAAGGGCGAGCTCAAGCATCGCGGCAAGAAGGTCGATCCGGCCGCAATCCGCGATACGGCTCTGCTCGCCATCGAAGGCGAGCGCGACGACATTTCCGGCATTGGCCAGACCAAGGCCGCGCTGGACATCGCGACCAGGCTGCCGTCATCGAAGAAAGAATATTTCCTCGCGAAGGACGTCGGCCATTACGGCATCTTCAACGGACGCAAGTGGCGCGAGAGGATTGCCCCCGTCGTCGAGAAGTTCATCGCCGCCAACGACTAGGCGGCGTTTTTCATCTTCACTCCGCCGAGCATCGTCAAGGCAACGAGCGCCGACAACGCCGCAACCGCGGCGGACACAATCATGGCCATGTGAAAGCCGGCGAACAATTGCTCGCCCTCGCTCGCGAGGACTGCGCCGAGCAATGCCGTCGCGATCAGCCCACCGGTGCGCGCGACCGCGCTATTGAAGCCGGAAGCCATCGCGACATGCTGTTCCTGCACGGAGCCCAGCACGGACGAGGTGAGCGGCGCGACCGCGATGGTCATTCCGACCGCCATCGTCAGGATCATCGCGAACGGCCCCGTCCAATAACTCGAGCCCTGATCAATGAGAAAAGCCAGGAGCATTCCCGCACCGACGACCAAAGGCCCGATGGTCAGCGGGATTCGGGGGCCGGTCTTCGCGGCGAGGCTGCCCATATATGGTGAGACGGCCGTCATCAGGATCGGCAGCGGAAGCATCGCAAATCCTGCCCGCACTGGCGAATAGCCGCCGCTGGTGATCAGCACGTAGGGGATCAGCAGCATCGCTGCGGCGAATGCCCCGTAGAGCAGGAACGTCAGCAGGTTCAGGCCCGAAAAGCAGCGATTGCTGAATAATTCGAGCGGCATCATCGCCCGTTTCCCGCGCCGGTGTTCGACCCACATGAAAGCCGCCAGCATGAGCGCGCCGGCCCCGAGCGTCGCGAGCGCGATATTCGTGAAATGGCCGGTCGCAGACCAGAGCGTAAGCGCGTACGTCACTCCGCCGAGGCCGCCCGTCGCAAGCACCGCGCCGGCGTAGTCCGTCCGGCCCGCGCCAGGGTCGCCGCTTTCGGCGACGTACCGCAACGCGATGAGGATCGCCCCGAACGCGAGCGGCAGGTTGATGTAGAAGATCGCGGGCCAGCCGACCGTCCCGACGAGCCAGCCGCCGAGCAACGGCGCGACCGCTGCTGCCGCCGCACCCGCCGCGGCCCAAATGCCCACCGCGCGTCCGCGCTTCTCGCCGGAAAAGGCCGCATTGAGGATGGCGAGACTGTTGGGCAGCAGAAGGGCCGCACCAATTCCCTGCGCCGCGCGTGCTGTGAGCAGGATCGGCAGCGTCGGCGCCAGTGCGCAGATTAGCGACGTGACCGCGAAGATGCTCGTGCCGATTACAAGCAGCCGCCTTCGCCCAAAATGATCGCCGAGCGCTCCGCCGAGCAAAAGCAGGGCAGACAAGGGCAGCAGGTAGGCATTGACCACCCACTGCACCTGCTGCGCGCCGGCGCCGTAGCTGGCGCGGATGGCGGGCAAGGCGACGCTGAGTACCGATCCTTCCACGAAGGACAGGCTCGACGCGAGGACGCAGGCGACCAGCGTCCAATGCGGATTCGCGTTTCGGGCTCCAGCCCCCCGGCTGCGGTCGCGTGGGCTCAATCGACGTGCTGCGCGATTGCCGCCTCGACCATGTTACGCCACATGCCGACATCGCCGACCGCCGCCATCGCTTCGTCCGGCTCGCGCATCGTGTGCAGCACCGCTTCGGCCTGACCCACATGCTCGCGCCACGCGAGATCGACCTTTTCCCCCGCCGACGGATCGCTGCCTTGGGCGTTGCTGCTGAGCGCCGCGCCGGCGAGCACCCGGGCGATGCGTTCGACGAGCGGACGATTGGATTCGGGCATTCGCTTTGCCTCCTCGTTTGCGGCCTTAACCCGTTTGCCGCCGTTTAGGTTCAAGGAAGCTTGGCCGCATCGGTTAAAGCACCTCGAATAGTCCCGCCGCGCCCATTCCTCCGCCGACGCACATGGTGACGACCACATACCTGGCGCCGCGGCGCTTGCCTTCGATGAGCGCATGGCCGGTCAAGCGCGCTCCCGACATGCCATAGGGGTGGCCGATGGCGATGGCGCCACCGTTGACGTTGAAGATCTCGTCCGGAATGCCGAGCTTATCCTGGCAATAGAGCACCTGGACCGCAAAAGCTTCGTTCAGCTCCCAAAGGCCGATGTCTTCGATCTTGAGTCCGAAGCGGTCGAGCAGCTTCGGAACCGCGACCGCCGGGCCGATTCCCATCTCCTCGGGAGCCGTGCCAGCGACCGCCATCCCGACATAACGGCCGAGCGGTTCGAGGCCGCGTTTTTCGGCAAGAGAGGCTTCCATGACCACGCAGGCGGACGCGCCGTCCGAGAGTTGGCTGGCATTGCCCGCGGTAATGACATTGCCCGGCCCGCGCACCGGCTCGAGCTTTGCGAGGCCTTCAAGCGTGGTGTCGGGACGGTTTCCCTCATCCCTCGCCAGGGTGACCTCGTGCATCGAAACCTCGCCGGTTTCCTTGTCCTTGACCGCCATCTTCGCCGTCACCGGGACGATCTCGTCGTCGAACCGGCCTTCGACCTGGGCAGTGGCGGTGCGCTGCTGCGATCGAAGCGCATATTCGTCGCAGCGCTCGCGGCTAATCTCGTAGCGCTTGCCGACGATCTCGGCCGTGTCGATCATCGGCATGTACACGCCATTGTGCATCGCCAGCAGCTCGGGGTCCGGCCCCAGGCGCATCTCCGGAGTCTGGACGAGGCTGATGCTCTCGACGCCGCCCGCGACGACGACATCCATGCGATCGACGATGACCTGCTTTGCGGCGGTCGCGATGGTCATCAGGCCCGACGAGCATTGGCGGTCGATCGACATGCCCGCGACCGTCACAGGCAACCCTGCTCGAAGGGCGGCGGTGCGGCCGATGGTTGTCTGGACGCCCTGCTGAAGCGCGGCCCCCATGATCACGTCGTCGACTTCGGCCGGATCGACCTTGGCGCGCTCGATCGCTGCCCGGATGGGATGCGCGGCAAGCGTCGGCGACGGAGTGGCGTTGAACGCTCCGCGATAGGCTCTGCCGATGCCCGTGCGGGCGGTCGAAACGATCACGGCATCGCGGGGCATTCTCTTCTCCTCAAACGAACATAAGACCGAGCCACACGGCGGTGAGGGCGGGCTTTTCCTCGCCCTCAATCTCGACCGTCACCGTGTGACGCATGAGCAGTTGCCCCGGCGCTTTCTCCTCGACCGAGTCAAGGACGAAACGGCCGCGGATGCGCTTGCCGGACTTGACCGGCGCAAGGAAGCGCACCCGGTCGAGCCCATAATTGACCGCCATCCTCAGATGTTCGGGAAGCAAGGTCGCCTCCGCTGCCATCCGCGACAGCAGGGACAGGGACAGGAATCCGTGTGCGATGGTCCCGCCGAACGGCGTCTGCCGCGCCAGCTCCGGGTCCACATGGATGAACTGATGATCTTCCGTCGCTTGCGCGAACTGCTCGATCCGTCCCTGGTCGACCGTGATCCAGTCGGAAACCCCGACCTCGCGACCGATAGAATCGCGGATATCTTCAAGGCTCGCGATCGGCATCAGAAGGGCGCGAGCGGCGGCGAGATGTCGGAGGCGCGTACCATTTGGATCTTCGCGCCGCGCAGCCGCTCGATAAGGCCGAGGAGGACCGACGACCGGTTCTGCGCGGTCTTGTTATTGTCGATCGCCTTGTCGTCATAGACCAGCTCGAATGCGATGGCGCCTGAACCGACGCCGTTCGCAGCGAAGCGGACGAGCTTGCAGCCCTGTTGGTCTTCAACGGCGGAAGCGGCAAGCTCAGGCAGTTCGCCAAGCTTGTCGGCGGGCGTGTCGAGCGCAACTGCGATGTAGAGCGTCATTCGCCGCGACTTCGCCTGCGCGAGATTGTGGATCTCGCGCTCGAGCAGCTTGGTGTTGGCCATGATCAACTGCTCGCCGGTTAGCGAACGCAAACGCGTGGTTTTAAGTCCGATCCGTTCAACTGTCCCCGTGCTCTGGTCGTAACGGATCGTATCGCCGCGCTTGAACGGCTTGTCGAAGAGGATTGAGAGAGCCGCGAACAGGTCCGAGAATATGCCTTGCGCAGCGAGGCCGATGGCGATGCCGCCGATGCCCAGGCCCGCGACCAGCGCGGTGACATTGATCCCGAGATTGTCGAGGATGAGGATGATCGCCAGTGCAAACAGGGCAACGCTCACGAGCACGCGGATGATTGCCATCGCATTGGCGAGGCCGCTCGAGCCATTTTCCTCGGCAACGCGCCGGCCGATCAGCCCGAGGATGAGCTCCCTCGCCCAGACCGCGCCCTGCAGGGCGAAGGCGACGATGAAGCCGATGTCGATGAGCCGCGCGATTTTGTGTGGTAGCTCGGCATAGGTCGAAACCGCGTCGGCCGCGGCGAGGATCATGAAGGCCACGCTGGTCTTCGCAAGCACTCGCCCGATGACGTTCTTCCAGCCGAGGTCGTGCGGATCGCGCCGAACGACTTCTCGCCCGATCCCGCGAAGGACGAGCATCAGCACGACGATTCCCAGGCTGACCGCAAGGCCGATCATCAGCCCGTCGCGATTGGCCTCCAACCAGGCCGTCAGGTTTTGAACCCCCATGACGAACGTCTTGGCGGCGACCTTTGTCGCGATCAACCCTTAGGCGAGCGCCGGCGTTTTTGGAGGAACTGAAGCAATCCGACTTCGCTCGACGACAGGCGCGTGCGCGCGGACGGCCGCTCGATGTCGCCGAGCGGATCGCGCGGGTTCGCTTTCACAGCATCGAGCAGCTTCGGGTGAACATAGGATTTGCGGCTGATCGCCGGCGTGTTTCCGAGCGCTTCGGCGACCGGCTCGATTACGGTTTTTACGCTGATCCTCGCGTTTTCGGTTTTCTTCAGCATCTGTTCGAAGGCGATCACGCTCGCGCTCCAGGTGCGGAAGTCCTTGGCGGTGAAATCTCCGCCGGTCGCGTCCTTGATATAATCGTTGACGTCGCCGGACGTGATCGGCTTCGGCTCGCCGTCGCCGTTCAAATACTGGAAGAGCATCTGGCCCGGCAGGTCCTGGCACCGCTTGCATATCCGCTTGAGATTGGTGTCGGTGATTTTCACTTCGTGGACGATCCCATGCTTCCCGGTGAAGCGCATCAGTAGCGAATGCCCGGTCTTGCGCAGGTGGCGCGCGCGCAAGGTCGTTGCGCCGAAACTCCTGTTCTCCTTGGCATATTCCTCATTCCCAACGCGGATATGGTCGGAGTCGAGCAGGCGAATCACGGCGGCGAGCACCGTCTCGCGCGTCAGCTTGCGGCGCTTCAGGTCCTGTTCGACCCTGCGTCGAAGACGCGGCAGCTTTTTGCCGAAGGCGACCAGGCCTTCGAATTTCGCCTTGTCCCGCTTTTTGCGGAAAGCGGCGTGATAGCGATACTGCTTCCGGCCTCGAGCATCGACGCCGGTGGCCTGAAGATGCCCGTCGGGATCGGTGCAGAACCAGGCGTCCTCGTAGGCCGGCGGAAGACCAATGGCATTCAGCCGGTCGATCTCGCCGCGATCGGTGACGCGTTTCCGGTCCGGATCAAAATAGGCCCAGGAACGGCCGATGCGCTTGCGCGTGATGCCGGGTTCGCTGTCGCTGCTATGCCTCAACACGGCGCGGTACGCTTCACTCGGCTCATCGCCAGGTCTAAGCGCTCCGTGAGCGGGCGAGTTCCTGAAGGAGGTCCCAGTGCCGCTGATTAAAGATTCGCGAATCCTGATCGTTGCAACCAACGGTTTCGAAGAATGGGAGCTGTTCGGTCCCAAACAGATTCTCGAGCAGCGTGGCGCGGAGGTGCAGCTCGCCTCACTGACGCTCGATCCGATACAGGCGACGGTGCACGACGATCCGGGCAAGACGATTCGCCCCAATCTGACGATCGACCAGGTCAATCCTGACGATTTCGACGCTCTGATCCTGCCGGGCGGCGTGCGCAATCCCGACGCCCTGCGCATTCATGGCAATGTGATCGGGCTGATCCGCGACTTCAATCGACAGGGCAAACCCATCGCCGCAATCTGTCACGGGCCCTGGCTTCTGGTCGAAGCCGATTTGCTCCGGGGCCGTACGGCTACCAGCTGGCCTTCGATCCGGACGGATCTTCGCAATGCAGGCGCGAATGTGGTCGATGAGCCTGCCGTGACGGACGGCAATTTGGTCACCAGCCGTAATCCCGACGACGTCGAAGCCTTCACTGCAGCTGTGATCGATCTCGTCGAAAATGCACCCGAAGTGATCGAAATAGACCATCCGCGTGAGGTGCCGGCCTAACGGCCTGTCAACTTCTGGCTGCTATTGCTCCTCGAATGAACGGGAGCAAGGCAGGGAAAATCGAGCTTGGACTCGACGTTGGAGCGGCGGTGCTGTTCGCATCGGCTGCCGCATTTGCCGTCACCAAAGCCGGAATGCCACTCGAGCTCACCGGCGCGGCGGTGATCGTGAGCTTCGTGGGCTCCTTTCTCGGATTGCGCAGCGTCGTGGCCGGCGAATCTCAATATCCGCTGGCCGAATTTGCCTTGGAGGCACCTGCGTTCAAGGAATCGGACGAATTGCTTTTGACCGATGCCGACCGCCTGACCGAGAACGTTGCGGACAGCCGCCGCGACGATGAGTTACTCCTTGACGACGTCCTCGCCGAGCTCGGTTCGGATTCCCGGGTCGTTCGGCTCTTCGATGCTTCCGCGATGCCGACGCCCGGCCAGCTGAAGTCGCGAATCGACGAACATTTGTCCCGAGGATCGATGCCGGATGCCTCGCAAGCGCTGCACGATGCGCTTGCGGATCTGCGCCGCTCGCTGCGCTAGATCATTCGGCGATCGTCAGCGCTTCGATTTGAAGCTTGAGAGAGCCGTCTTCAAACGCTTCCGGCTCTCCTGTCACAGCCACATCGACGACAACGTTCCCACGAATGTCGAACTCCGCTTCGCTCAGGCCGGTCGTCAGTCGGCGGCAGATTTCGCGCGCCCCGGGCGGTGGAATGCGGAACTCGATTTCATGCCGCTCGCCGACGAAGGTCAACGATTGCCAATCTACCGATCGGATTTCGGTAAGCAAAATCCTATCACGGGGGACTGCGGCGCGATTGAGAATCGCGCGCAGCATCCCGGAGGCTGCGCCGGACATGGCTACCCGCATCATTGGACCGCCTCGATATAGGCCAGAACTCTTTTTACGGTTCGAGGACGCGGATCGCGCCCGTTCCTCAGATCGAAGACGAAACGCGGATCGCCGACAACATCGCGTCCAAAACGGGTCGGAGCTGTGTCGCTTTGGCGAAGGAATTTTCGGAATAGTACGGTTTTGGACAAAGCGTACTGCCGCGGGAATTTTTCTACCTCTCTCAACAAATGCACCATCGTTCCTTCTAAGTCTGCGCGACTCGGCTGGAACGGTCATTCCCAACGGATTTCCTACTTGTCTAGGCAGTTTCCTATAACTAAAGGTTCATTAGTGATGGCAGACCCGCGTCATGTCCTTGAACAGCTGTGCGTGGAGCGCGGTGAAGACTTTGCCGGATTGTCCAAAATGCTCGGCCGCAACGCCGCTTACGTCCAGCAATATGTCCGTCGCGGCGTCCCCAAAAGGTTGAAGGAGGAGGAACGCCGGAAGCTTGCGCGCTATTTCGCGGTCTCCGAGGCGCTTCTCGGCGGCCCGGCCGAGCCGCCCTATGAGCCGGGCGGCCTCCTCAGCGTCAGTCGCCACCCGGTCAGGGTTTCCGCCGGTCCGGGAGCGCTGGTCAGCGAGGAATCGGGAAAGCCCTATTTCGGCTTTGACGAGCGCTGGCTGAAGCAGTTGACGAGCAGCCCCCCGGAAAAGCTTTCCGTCGTCCGAGTCGAAGGGGATTCCATGTCTCCGACCCTTAATGCGGGCGACGACATCCTGGTCGACCTCGGCGATTCCACCGAACGGCTGCGCGACGGCATTTACGTCCTGCGCGCGGACGAAGCATTGGTCGTGAAGCGCCTGGCGTTGAATCCGATGGGCCGTCGCGTCACCGTCCAGTCGGACAATCCGGCCTATCCGGACTGGCCCGATTGCGGACTCGACAACATCCAATGCATCGGCCGGGTGATCTGGGCGGGACGCAAGCTCGTTTGAAGCTCACCGCCGCCAGCGATCGATCATCCAGACCAGGATCGCGATTGAGGCTCCGATCGCAGTTCCGGTGAGGACGCCCTTCATCGGGTTTTGGATCGACAGGCCGTAGAAAAAGCCAAGCAGGATGAAGAGGGTGAGGAAACATCCTCCCGCCTTGGTCGAGCGTGTGTTCATGCCCCGGCGGATGCCAGACACCGCTGACGAACGCAAAGCGGAGAATATGGTCAACAGCTCGTTGACGAGACTTGTGCGCAGTCGCGAAACGGCGGCCGTGTTAATTCGCGGCGATGGACATTCCTTTCATCCATGGCCGAGTGGCGCTGACGGACGCGTCGGACCTGATCGATCGTTATGGTGACGATGCCGGGTTCGAGGCAGCGGCGCGTGCCGAGCGCAGCCGCGACGACGGCAATGTCGTCCGCTTCTGCCACTGGCGACAGATCGAGCGGGTGATTGCGACCCTGGCCAGCGACGAGGTCCGCGGCAGCGTCCACTAAACCATCGCGATTCCAAAGCGATATTCGGTAGGTTCAATGCGCCCGCCGGTGCGCATTCATACTGGCGCCGTTCAGGGGGGCTGTCTAAGGCTAAGCCTGAATGAGCGGGCGGGGATCAGCGCGATCGGCTGCGCGGCTGCTGTGCGCGGCCGCGGCCTGCGCCATTTCAATCCCGGCTGTCGCTCAAACAGGCCCTCCCGCGCCCCCACCGATTGATCCGGCCCAGCTCGATCCCTCGGCGCCTCTCGCGCCAATGCCCGATCTTGGAGTTGATTGGCCCGATCTCAATGCGAAGGACGAGGCGCCGCCGGTTGCCGCTCCAAATCCGCAGCCGCAGGCGGCAACGGAAGAGGAATCCACGGGCGACCGCAAATATTCGGTATCGGTCGAAGGCCTGAACTCGGTTGGCAACGTCGAGGATGTCCTCACGGCCTTTCGCCAGCAATCGGCGCTTGAAGGGGACCGAAATAAAGCGGCGAACTCCGCGCAGATCGACCGGCGGTCGCGCGCTGACGCTGATCTGCTCGAAGAATTGCTGCGCAGCCAGGGCTATTACGATGCCGACGTCGAGCCTCGGACCGAACGCGCAGGCAATGCGCTCCGCGTCCTGCTCGTTGCCCAGCCTGGCGAGCAATATCGCTTTGCCTCGGTTGAGCTGCCCGGCCTGGAAAGCGCCGGCCCCGAGACGGAAAAGCTCCGCAATGCTTTCGGAGTGAAGGCAGGTGATCCGGTCATCGCGGCTGACGTCATCGGTGCCGGGTTGGTCTTGCGCACCACACTCGGCGAGCAGGGTTATGCCAGCGCCAGGATCGGCGAGCAGGAGATCGAGGTCGACCACCAGACCCACCTCGCCAGCCTGACCTTGCCGGTCGATCCCGGACCGATCGCGCGCTTCGGCAGGATCAACGTCAGCGGCCGGCCGCCATTTAGCGCGCGCCACATCTGGACGATCGCCCGCTTCAAGCCCGGCGACAAGTTCGAGCGTTCCAGGATCGACGACCTTCGCCGCGCGCTCATCGCGACCAGCCTCGTCGCCAGCGCAGATATCCAGGTCGTCCCGACCAACGGCGGCCGAACCGTCGATCTGGCGGTAAAGCTGGAACCTGCTCCCTCACACACGATCGCGGGCGAGCTTGGCTACAACACCGGGCAGGGCGCGCGACTGGAAGCGAGCTGGACGGACCGCAATTTCCTTAATCCCGAGGGCGCTCTGACGCTGCGCGGTGTGGCCGGCACAAACGAGCAGGTCGCGGCGGTCCAGTTCCGCCGGAGCAATTTCCTGCGGCGCGACCAGGTTCTGAATCTGCAGGCGCTGGGCAGTCACCAGAAGTTCGACGCCTATGAGGCGAGGACCATCCAGCTCGCCGGCGACATCGAGCGGCAGAGCAACTTCATCTGGCAAAAGACGTGGACCTGGACCGCGGGCGGCGAAGTGCTTGGGACGATCGAGCGCGGCGTATTCAGCCTGGCGGGCCTCAAGGATACGCGCAAGTTCCTCATCGCGGCGCTTCCGGCGAGCCTTGGCTACGACGGCAGCGACAGCCTGCTCGATCCGACCACCGGCTTTCGGCTGAGCGGCCGGCTCAGCCCGGAAATTTCCGCGCGCGGCCGCCGGTTTACTTATGCACGCGCACAGATCGATGCGAGCGCCTATCGCCCGGTATCCGATCGGGTTGTTGTCGCGGGACGCGTTCGGCTCGGGACGATCGTCGGCGCCAGCGCTTTCAATATCGCACCGTCACGGCGCTTCTATTCTGGCGGTGGTGGCTCGGTGCGGGGCTATGGCTACCAGCAACTCGGACCAAAGGATGCCGACGGTGATCCTGTGGGAGGCCGAGGCCTTGCCGAGTTTGCGCTCGAAGCCCGCGTTCGACTGAAGCAGTTCGGTGGAAATTTCGGCGTCGTCCCGTTCTTCGATGGCGGATCACTCACAACCGAAGCGATCCCGGACTTCAAAAACTGGCGTTTCGCCGTTGGCGTCGGAGCTCGATATTATTCGAGCTTCGGCCCGATCCGCATCGACGTGGGGGTTCCGCTGAACCGCCAGAAGGGTGACGGCCCGATCGCGGTTACCGTCTCGCTCGGCCAGGCATTCTGATGAACGAGACCGCGGTTCCAATCGAAGCCGGGCCGCCGTCCCGGCGCATCCGTTCCGATTGGCCGCGCCGGTTGCTCAACGAGCTGTTCGCTTTGTTTGTCGCCTTGCTCGTTCTTTTTGCCGGGACCCTGATCCTCCTCGACACTGCGCCCGGACATCGCTTCATCGTCGACCGGATAGGCGAACTGGAGACCGCTTCGGGCCTCCGCATCCACATCGGCCGCATTGACGGGTCGATCTTCGGCAAGTCGCAGCTCAAGGCCGTGGCAATCGCGGACAGCGACGGCACTTTCCTGACCTCCCCCCAGATCGACCTCGATTGGTCGCCAGGGGCGTGGCTGACCAACAAGCTTCACATCGACAGTGTGACCGCCGATCGAGTCACGCTCAATCGACTCCCCAGACTGAAGCCGACCGGCAAGAAGGGCCCGATACTGCCCGGCTTCGACATCCATATCGGCGAGCTGTCGGTGAAACGGCTCGACATTGGTCCCGAAGTCAGCGGAAAGCCCCGAAGCGGAAGCGTCTGGGGCAAAGCCGACGTACATTCGGGCCGCGCCTTGGTGGAGCTGAAAACCCTCCTCAACAATGGCGGCGACCAGATCACGCTCCATCTCGACGCGGAACCGGACCGCAATCGCTTCGATGTCGGCGCCCGAGTGATCGCACCCGACAACGGCCTCGTTCCGGCAATCTTCGGGACGAAGCGCGCGATCAATCTGCAGTTAGGCGGCAAGGGCAGCTGGACCCACTGGCGCGGGGCCGCAGCGCTCGACCTGTCAGGGCGACCCACGGCGCGCCTGGCCCTGGGCGTCGATCAGGGCCGCTATCGACTGGAAGGAAAATGGGCGCCTGCGCCCTTCCTTAAGGGCAAGCTCCAGCGTCTGACGGCGCCGATCGTCACCGTGCGCGGCGATGCGGTGCTGGAAAAGCGCATTCTCGACGGGCAACTGCAGCTTGCATCGCCAGCATTGCATGCCGTCGCCAAAGGATCGCTCGATCTTGCGAACAACCGCTATCGCGCGATGCGGCTCGGCATCGATCTCCTGAAGCCGCCGGCGTTGTTCCCCAACATGACCGGCAAGGGTGTCCGCATGGTTTGGACGCTCGATGGTCCGTTCGCGACTGCCGATTACTCTTACCGGCTGACGTCTCAAGGCGTGAAGTTCGACAACACCGGTTTCGTCGAGCTGCATGCCGAGGGCAGGGGCCGCCTGACGCCCTGGCCGATGCGCGTGCCGATCCGGCTTCAGGCGCGCGCGATTACCGGGATCGGCGACGTCGCCGGCGCAATGCTTGCACATCCGCAGATCGAAGGCTGGCTCGCGATTACGCCGAAGCTGGTCCGCGGGGACGGCCTTCGCCTCAGCAGCGCGAAGTGGAACGGAAAGATCTCGCTTCTGATCGACCTCGTGAGCGGCAGGTTTGTCGTCCAGCTCTCCGGCGCGATGCAACGCTACCTCATTCCGGGCGTCGGCATCGTCGATGTTGTTACCGATCTGAAGGTCGTGCCCGGTCCCGGCGGCCACGGAAGCCACGTCGTGGGTACGGCCAAGGCCTGGGTACGACGCCTCGACAACAGTTTCTTCCGCGAGCTCACGGGAGGATTGCCGTCGCTCACAACCAATCTCGAACGCGGCAATGACGGCATCGTACGTTTCACCAACCTGCAGCTCTATTCGCCCAAGCTGAGGCTGTCCGGCGGAGGGCAACGCTTCCGCGATGGCACCTTCCATATCGTCGCGGCCGGGCATCAGGCGAAATACGGACCCCTGAAGTTGGTGCTCGACGGTCATATCGAGCGTCCGCGGCTCGATATTCTGCTCGATCATCCTAACGACGCGCTGGGCATTCGCGCGATGCACCTCCTGCTCAATCCGACTCCGGCCGGGTTCGATTATCGTGCAACGGGCGGATCCAAGCTCGGACCGTTCACGAGCAACGGGCGCATCCTTCTTCCCAAGAATGGCGCCACGGTGATTTCGATTGCTGCGCTCGATGCCGGGGGCGCACACGCGAGCGGCGACCTGCGTTCCGATCCAGGCGGATTTACGGGGCGCCTGGTGCTCGCCAATGGCACTCTTGCCGGATCGTTGGACTTTTCTCCGTCGGGACAGGCGCAGCGGATCGACGCGCACCTGGTCGGTAACGGGGTGAACTTCCCCGGGGCATTCGCCGTCCGGAGCGGGCGCGCCGATGGAATCATCATACTCGCTGACGATCGGACGACGATCGATGGAGTCGTGGACGCACGCGGGATCGACGCGGGCGGCATCACCCTCGCGCGCCTGACAGCCAATGCCAAGCTGATCAACGGGGTCGGCCAGGTGCGTGCGGCCTTTTCGGGCCGGCGGGGTGCCGCATTCGAATTCTCCACCCTGGCGGACGTCTCCCCGGATACAATCCGCCTGACGGGGCGTGGCCGCGTCGAGCGTGAGCCCTTGGTGCTCAATCAGGCCGCAGTACTGACCCGGGCGGGCGATGGCTGGGAGCTTGCGCCGACCAGTCTGGGTTTTGCGGGGGGAACGGCCGTCGTCTCGGGCCGCAGTGGCTCGCATCCCGAAGTGCATGCGCAAGTCGCCGGAATGCCGCTCGGTGTGCTCGACATTTTCTGGCCTGGTTTGGACCTGTCAGGCTCGGCAACGGGTCATCTGGACTATGCCTGGAAGGACAATCGTACAGGGCGTCTCGACCTGAAGGTCCGTGGCCTCAGCCGCGCCGGACTTGTTCTCGCCTCAAAACCGATCGACCTCGGCGTCGCCGCGATCGTGTCCGGAAACAAGGCGGCGATGCGCGCCATCGTCGCGAGCAATGGCACCGTCATCGGCCGGGCGCAGGCGCAATTCGCCCCGATGGGCCAGGGTCCGCTCGTCGCCGAGCTTCTGAATGCGCCGCTGTTCGCCCAGCTGCGTTACAATGGCCCGGCGGACACGTTGTGGCGCCTGTCGGGAACGGAGGTGCTCGATCTTTCCGGTCCGCTCGCAGTCGGCGCCGACATCAGCGGCCGATGGGCGGACCCGGTCATCCGCGGCTCGCTCCGGGCGCAGAATGCGCGCCTCGAAAGCGCAGTCACCGGCATGGTCATCGATCAGCTATCGGCGCAAGCGCGTTTCTCCGGGCCGCAACTGATCTTCTCGCAGATTTCCGGTCGGACCGCTGGCGGCGGCTCGGTAAGCGGCTCCGGCACGGCCACCTTCTCAGGAGGTCGAACTGCCCTCAACCTCTCGTTCAACGCGACCCAGGCGCTCCTTCTCAATCGCGACGACATCGCCGCGCGGGTGACCGGACCGCTCCAGATCAGGTCCGATGGCCAGGGCGGCACGATTTCGGGTGACCTCAAGCTCGACAAAGGCCGTTTCCAGCTCGGTCGGGCAAGCGCCGCGGCTGCAGTCCCCCAACTCGTTGTCCGTGATCGTGGCCTCGACCTGGAGGACGTCATAGAGCCCAGGGACATCCACCCGTGGAAACTTAGCTTCAAGGTCGCGGGCAAGGATCTCAATGTCGTCGGTCTCGGCATCAACAGCCACTGGACGACCAATCTCACCGTTGGCGGCTTTGCGGATGCGCCTACCTTCACCGGTCGCGCCGACCTCGTTCGGGGCGACTATGACTTTGCCGGGCGCAACTTCAAGCTCGACCGTGGAGTGATCCGTTTCCGCGGCGAAAGCCCGCCAGACCCATTACTCGATATCCGTGCGTCCGCGCAGGTGCAGGGCCTCGACGCGAACGTGCTGGTCCAGGGGACCGGCCTCAAGCCCGAAATCACCTTCGCCAGCACTCCGCCGCTGCCCCAGGATGAACTGCTCTCACGCATCCTGTTCGGGACTTCGATCACCAACCTCTCCGCTCCGGAGGCGCTCCAGCTGGCCTCGGCGGTCGCGGCGCTCCAATCCGGATCGGGCAGCCTCGACCCGATCAACGCGCTGAGGAAGGCGGTCGGACTCGACCGGCTGAGAATTGTCCCCGCCGACGTGGCGACAGGCCAGAAGACCGCGGTGGCCGCGGGCAAGTACGTCACCCGCAAGCTTTTCGTCGAGGTCGTGACCGACGGCCAAGGCTATTCGGCGACGCGCGTCGAATATCAGCTCACTCGCTGGCTCTCGCTTTTGTCGACCGTATCGACCGTCGGTCGATCGGGTGCCAGCGTCCGAATCTCCAAGGATTATTGACGCGAGACGCTGGGCTTGCGAGCGTGGCGGAGAAGAGAGGGCAAGCATGAAAAACTGGAATGTCCGCAAGGTCGTCGCCGCGCCGGAACTGATACCTGAGGAAAACCGGCTTCATCGCTCTCTTTCCTGGGCTCATCTCATCTTCCTCGGCGTCGGCGCGATCGTCGGCACCGGCATTCTCGTCCTGATCGGCACTGCCGCGGGCAAGGCCGGGCCGGCGATGATGCTGAGCTTCGTCATCGCGGGAGTCATCTGCGCGGCAGCCGCACTCGCTTATGCCGAGGTCGCGACAATGATCCCGGCTTCGGGATCCGCTTACACCTACAGCTACGTGGTCTTCGGAGAGTTGATCGCCTGGTTCGTCGGCTGGTCCTTGATCCTCGAATACAGCCTGGTCGTCAGCGCGGTCTCCGTGGGCTGGTCGGGTTATTTCTCGCCGCTGGTTGGAATTCCTCAGGAACTTGCGACCGCGCCTTTGCTCGGCGGAATATTCAACTTCCCGGCGGTCTTCATCATCGCCGTGATCGCGGGCCTGCTGATCTATGGAACGCGCGAGAGCGCGACGCTCAATTCGGTCCTCGTCGCCATCAAGATGCTCGCGCTCGCGATGTTCGTCATCGTCGCTCTGCGCGTGTTCAACTCCCACCATTTCGAGCCGTTCATGCCTTACGGCTTCGTCAAGAACGGGCCTCCGGGTCAGGAGGTCGGAGTCATGGCCGCGGCGGCGATCATCTTCTTCGCTTTCTACGGCTTCGACGCCATCGCCACCGCCGCCGAGGAGGCGAAGAATCCGGGGCGCGATCTCGCCATCGGCATCGTCGGATCGATGATCCTGTGCGTGATCATCTACATGGCTGTCGCCGCCGCGGCGATCGGCGCGGAGCCCTACCAGCGTTTCGCCTCGAGCACGGAGCCGCTGGCGTTGATCCTGCGCGACATCGGCCAGCCCTTCGCCGCGAAAGTCCTCGCTTTATCGGCTTCCATCGGAATGCCGACGGTGATCCTCGCCTTCTTCTACGGACAGAGCCGGATCTTCCTTTCGATGTCGCGTGACGGCCTGCTTCCTCCCGCGCTTGCCAAGCTTTCGCCACGCAGGACGCCGGTCCGGATCACGATCTTCACGGCGATCGTGGTCGGGGTGCTCGCGGGACTGGTCCCGCTCAACGATCTCGTCGCGCTCGCGAATGCCGGAACTCTGACCGCCTTCATCGCGGTTTGCGCTGCCATGCTGACGATGCGCCGCCGCAATCCCGAAGCGAAACGACTCTTCCGCACACCCTTCCCCTGGGTCACGGGCCTGATCGGGATCCTCGGCTGCGCTTACCTGTTCTACAGCTTGCCGCGCACGACGCAGATCTGGTTCGTCGCCTGGAATTCAGCGGGCCTCATCATCTATTTTCTATTCGCCTCACACAGCGCGGATCGGACGCGCTCGGGAGCGTCTGCTTGATCGCTGCCTTCCTGATTGCAGCCGCGGGTGCCCACCTCTTGCGCTGGGAAGGGACGGGCGAAGTCTATCCGCCCGATCGCGTCATCAAACTTGGCATCCGCACCCGCATCGAAGACGGCAATGTCTTGAGCGAAACCTGGCCGGTCGAACAGGGCGAGTCCAAGGGCATGCATCGCATGACGCTCGATCAGACCGGCGGGACGGTCGAAATTGGCGGCAAAAAGGGTCCAATGCCGCAATCGATGTGGGACGAAGAGCATGCGCAGTACGGATTTTACGCGCAACTTCAGGAAGCGGCCCGACGAGCACCGTCGCTCGCGCGCCAGGGCGTTAATGCGTTCAGCGTTGACGGCGCAGTGAGGACCTGGTTTCGCCTCGATTCAAGCGGGCAGATTATCGGCGCGGTGAACGAAGTTCCAGCGGGTGAGAATGGCGCTCGTGCGTATCAGACATTCCGTCTCGACGGTTTTTGGCAGTCGAACGGGCTGGTCTTCCCGCGGCACATGGAAATGAGGCGCGAGGGCAAGCCCTATTTCACGCTCGATGTAACCGAGTTCGAAGGCCACTGATCCGAGAGTATATGCCTAGCGCTTGAGGAAGCCCTCGAGCTCCTGACGCAACTCGCCGAGCGACATGCGGCCCCACTGCTCGTCCCACGGCGAGTCCGCTGCCGAGCCGGGCCGCAGATATTCGGGCCGCTCCCAACGCGACGGCGCGACATCTGGCCGCGTATTTGCCAGCAGTGCAAGATCGAAGGGCTTGGAGAACCGGAGGCCCACGGAATCGCCGACGACCCAAGCGACGGTAGCAAACGCTTGCACGCCTTCGCCAAGCTCGAGCAAGGGCTCCGCGCCGACGGGTGGCGGTGAAGCACATTCGATCATCGCGCCGGTCTCGGAGATATTCCGGAGGCGCACCTCGGTGCTTTGGAAATCGTGATGGAGGGCGCCCGACCAGATTAGCGGATGACGGCGGTCGAGGCGTTGGTCCGCGCCTTTGGGCTGTGCCTCGGATTGGACTTCGGCTTCAATTGGCTCGAGCGCGACGTCGGGAAAGCTCTTCGCGATCACTTCGCGCAACAACGTCGCACGCTGAGTGGCGGAGCAGTCCAGCCGGGTTTCATGCGCGAACTCAAGTCCGACGCGATCGCCCTTGATCCAGCGAACGGCGCATTCGATCGTGCCATTCTCGCCAAGGTGAAGATCGACTCGATCCCACAGCATCGGCGCGAACGAAGCTTCGACCATCGCCCCGCCCCCCGACAGGTTGATAAGCCGAACCTCATGGCCTTTGTCCTTGTGCGTCAGCCGGACCAGTTCATCCGGCAGCCGATGCCGATCTCCGTCACGGGTGTTCGCCCGGCGGAATTCCTCGCGGACCACTGCAATGCTGTTCAACGTGTCGGCCCGCGCGCCCTTCGGCGCCTTCGCCGGAACGAGCGGCACGTCTTCTGCCGTCGTCTTCGTGCCGAAAATCTTCGAACGAATGTTCATCGCGCCACTCCGATGCCCCACGTGCGCGCGCTTATGCGCGCAACAGGGTTACGGAATGGTCTACGACGAATAATACATGTCGAACTCGACGGGGGAGGGCGTGGTCTCCCAACGCATCACTTCCTCCCATTTGAGTTCCATGTAGGCCTCGATCTGGTCGTCGCTGAACACGTCACCGCGAGTCAGGAAGGCGCGATCCTCATGGAGATTGACCAAGGCCTCGCGGAGCGAGCCGCAGACCGTCGGCACATCGACCAGTTCTTGCGGCGGCAGGTCGTAGAGGTTCTTGTCCATCGGATCGCCCGGATGAATCCGATTCTGGATGCCATCGAGTCCCGCCATCAGCAGCGCCGAATAAGCGAGATAAGGGTTGGCCATCGCGTCGGGGAAGCGGAACTCGACCCGCTTCGCCTTTTCCCCAGCGCCGTATGGGATTCGGCAGGAGGCTGAACGATTGCGGCTGGAATAAGCGAGCAGCACAGGCGCTTCGAAGCCCGGCACCAGCCGCTTGTAGCTGTTGGTGGTCGGATTGGTGAAGGCGTTGAGCGCCCGGGCGTGCTTGATCACGCCGCCGATGAAATAGAGCGCGGTTTCGCTGAGGCCGGCATAGCCATTGCCGGCGAATAGCGGCTTGCCGCCTTTCCAGATCGACATGTGGGTGTGCATGCCGCTGCCGTTATCCTTGGCAATCGGCTTGGGCATGAAAGTCGCGGTCTTGCCATAGGCATGGGCGACCATGTGCACGACATATTTGTAGATCTGCATGCGGTCGGCGGTTTCGACCAGGCTGCCGTAAGTGAGGCCGAGCTCATGCTGCGAAGCCGCGACTTCGTGATGGTGCTTGTCCATCGGCAGGCCCATCTCGAGCATTGTCGAGACCATTTCGCCGCGGATATCCATGGCGCTGTCGACAGGGGCCACCGGGAAATACCCGCCCTTGGCACGCGGGCGGTGAGCAAGGTTGCCGGCCTCATATTCGCGGCCTGTATTGGTCGGCAGCTCGATGTCATCGATGCGGAAGGAACTCGCCGCGTAGCCGTCCTCGAACCGGACGTCGTCGAACATGAAGAATTCGGCTTCAGGCCCCACGAAAAGCGTGTCTCCGATCCCGCTCGCCTTGAGATAGGCTTCGGCACGGGTCGCGGTGGAACGAGGGTCGCGGCCGTAAAGCTCTCCGGTCGAAGGTTCGACGACATTGCAGAACAACACGAGCATCGGAGTTGCCGAGAAGGGATCGACATAGGCCGCGTCGAGATCCGGCTTGAGGATCATGTCCGACTCATTGATCGCCTTCCAGCCGGCGATCGAGCTTCCGTCGAACATGAAGCCGTCGGTGAGATTGTCTTCGTCGACGACTCCGGACGCCATGGTCAGGTGCTGCCACTTGCCCTTTGGGTCGGTGAACCGAAGGTCCACCCAGTCGATCTCGTCGTCCTTGATGCGCGAAAGAATCTTGCCCGCGTCGGATGCCATCTCGTTTTGTCCCCGCTCTTTCCCGCGGATGCGGGACTGATTGACCTGAGCCCGCCGCAAACGCCCTCCGGGACTCCCGGTTCGCGGGAGTGACGGGCAGGTTGATTCGAGCTTGGGAGTCCAGATTCCCTATGCGAGGCAAAGAGTCAGGAGGGTCGTGAGTTTTTCACCACCGGAAGTTTGACGGCGGACAAACGAAGAGCGGCGGCGCCTTCCGGCACCGCCGCCCCTTTTTCTCAAGCGACGAGCGCTTAGAGCTTGTTCGAAACGTTGTTGAAGGTCGTTCCGAGCTTCGTTCCG
>Ga0207674_10002618_pt1 | contig 22548 bp, 18 predicted proteins | sample KBSCornC72_FD_184303 | JGI IMG/M metagenome (GOLD analysis project Ga0207674, IMG submission 184303) | Corn rhizosphere microbial communities from Kellogg Biological Station, Michigan, USA - KBS Corn C7-2 (SPAdes) (version 2) | ecosystem: Host-associated > Plants > Roots > Rhizosphere > Soil ...
CGATTACCGGGACTCCCCAGGTTGCGCCGGTGACCACGAGTACGGCTGTTGCCAATGCTGCGACCGTCTCCGCCTCAGGCGCCATTGCACCCGGGGAGATGATCTCGATTTATGGCTCCAACGTGGGACCGGCTATTGCGGTCTCCGCGCCCGTCGGAGCGTTGCCAACGTCCCTGGCAGGATCCAGTGTGACGATCAATGATGTGCCGGCTCCCATCGCTTACGCCTCTCAGTATCGGCTCGACGTCCAAGTACCCTTCAGCGTTACGCCGGGATCCAATGCGACCGTGGCGATCAGTACCGGTAGCGGTTCAGCAGCTTTGAGGAGTGCGCCTATCTCCGTGCCGGTCAACGCGGCCGTTCCCGGGATTTACGCCAATGGCGTCCTCGGAACTGGTCCCGCCTCGGCATCCAATCAGGATGGCAGCGCAAATACTTTGCTGAGTCCCGCCGCAAGAGGATCCATCATCACGATTTACGCCAGCGGCTTGGGCGCCGTCAGTCCTACGCTCGTGGAGGGAACGGTGCCTCCGCTGCGTCCTCTCTCGCCGGTGACCGGCGAAGTGGGCGCGTTCATTGGCGGATTGCCTTCAACTGTGCTGTTCGCGGGGGCGGCTCCCTTGCTTCCCGGGACCTTCGCCGTCAACGTCCAGGTTCCGTCTAGTGCGCAAGTCGGGCCGCAGGAGTTAGTCATCTATTCCAACGGAATCTCCAGCCAAAAGGGTGTGACCATTTATATCAAGTAACGCACTGAGACGAGCGGATTCGACATTTACGCGTAAACAGCGGGGAGACTGTTCCCGCCAATCTATGGCACACGGTGCTCCGGGCTTCGACGGTCCCGAACGAAAGCGCCTGAACGATCAACAATCGCGAAGCGGTGGTTGGCGCAAGTGGGGACCCTACTTAAGCGAACGCCAATGGGGCACGGTCCGAAGTTTACAGCGAAACCGGCTGCGCGTGGGACTCCTTTACTCATGACCAAGCTCGCTCACGCGAGGATTCAGACTGGGTCCTGCAAGCAGGATTCAGGTAAAACGGCACGGGGCGGCGGACGCTCACTCAACTGCGGGCCAGGCCAAACCTGCCTCCGCGATTTTGCCGTGTTCGACACACACTGTAGCAATCCGCGATGAATCAGTGACCCAGCCACCATCAGTCTCCACCGCCCCGTTGGCGCGCCTGAGCAGAAGCCTCCGGGATTCTGACTCCTTACAGATGCTTTTCACGCGCTAAGGTTTTCTAATTTTTGATGATTGGAGTCGCTTTCCGATTGTAAAAAGAGCACGCGGGCCCGCCTGAGCCTTCGCTTCCGCTATCGCTCTTGGCGGGATTAGGAAGCGCATCGGTCCGGCTTGGGCCCGTGTGCGACCGTTGGACGCCGTCAGAACTCCGGGCGCTTCAATTTTTATTAGTGACCGGCACCGGCGGTGTTCTGTTTCCGTCCAGAGAGGTGAAATCCGAGGGATCGGGCGGGGAATCGGGCGGAGAGTCTTGAGAGGTAACTAGTCATGGGAGGCCACAGAAACCGCCGAAGCCGGTTAACTCCTGTGATGCGGGAAGCGGCAGGTAGTTTTATTGTTTTTTGAACCCGTATTGAACCAGGCTGTCAGGCAGAGATGTGCGAGCCGCGAATCATTCGGTAGACGATCAAAAGCAGTATCGCGCCGATCACGGACATGATAATGCCAGCCGGCGTCCCTGCCGCGTAAAATCCCAGCGCGCGTCCTAGGAATGTGGCCACCAGTGAGCCGGCAATGCCCAACAGGATTGTCACGAAGATGCCGCCAGGGTCATTTCCCGGCATCAGCAGTTTCGCAAGTGCACCGACAACCAAGCCAATCAGGAGCATCCATACAATAGCCATTCTCTTCGCCTCCTAAGGAGCAGACATTAAGGCGCCTGTTTGACGTCGAAGAGAATCATCCGATCCAGGAAAAATTCACATTCGTCATAGAAGAAGTAAATCTCCAGCTGCGGACGTCGCGTCCAAAGCGCGGAAGGAGAGAAGGAAAATCCAGATGAAACCGTTAAATCGCCTTACTCTTCTTGCCCTAGCAGTCGCGCTGCTGGCCGTGCCAGTCCCGATTCATGCCCAGGCTGCGGGCGGCGCCAATGCCTTGACGTCTATCGACCCCGATGCCATGGCGGCGCTCAACAAGATGGGCGCATACCTGCGTACGTTGACGGCGTTTCAGGTTCGAGCCTCGATAAGCACGGAAGACGTGCTGGAGGGCGGCCAGAAGATTCAAATGGATGCTGTGGCGGACATGCTGGCGCGAAAGCCGGACCGCCTGCGGATGGAGATGACCAGCGACCAGCAGCACCGCGTCTATTATTACGACGGGAAGGAATTCACTCTGTGGGGCGAGCGCGTGAACTACTACGCTACGGTCCCGGCGCCGCCGACCATCGCCGAGCTCGCCGATAGACTGGCGGAGAAATTCGGCATCGATCTCCCGCTGGTAGACCTGTTCTACTGGGGTACACCGCGGTCGGACGTCAACGCCATCAAGAGCGCCATCGACTTCGGCCCGAGCCAAGTGGACGGCACCACCTGCGAACAGTATGCATTCCGTCAAGACGGCCTGGACTGGCAAATATGGATTCAGAGCGGAGACTTTCCGCTTCCTCGAAAGGTTGTCATCACGACACTGACCGACGAAGCCCGGCCCCAATACAGGTCGGTCTATACGTGGAATCTGGCCCCGTCATTTAATGACGCGGCATTCACATTCGATCCTCCGCCAGACGCCCACAAGATCGTATTCGCGGAAATCAGCGCGGCTTCGGCCCGATGAAATCGATTCGGAGACTCACTATGAAACACTTCAGCCGATACTTTCTTTCGGTGGTGGTTGCCTTCGCCCTGTCCGAACCGGCGAGTTTCGCCCAGCGTGCTACCGCGCGTTCCAGCGTTAATAACAATGCCAATGTCAACGCAAACCGTAACACGAACGTTAACGCAAACCGTAACACAAACGTCAACGCCAACCGCAACGTAAACGTGAACGCGAACACCAACGTCAACGTGAACCGAAACGTCAATGTGAATCGCGATGTCGATGTTCACGGAGGCTGCTATAACTGCGGATGCTGCTATCACCCGGTCGCCACGGCTGCGGCGGTTACCGCGGCGGCTGCTGTCACGGCTGCGGTGGTCGGATCGATGGTCCAAACGCTGCCTCCTGCATGTGCTGCGGTCGTCGTCAATGGGTTGACCTACCAGCAGTGTGGAAGCACTTGGTATCAGCCGCAGTTTGCGGGTACCTCGGCTACCTACGTCGTGGTCAACCCGCCGCGCTGACGGGCGGCCAAGTCCGTGCGTTCGTCCTGCGCGAAGGTCGAAAAGACTAGATGGGTCTGGACGCCATTCTGCCCCGCATCCAGTGGCGCGCGATACGATTCACCGGACCGCGCAGCAGGATGTAGGGTACAATTGCAAGGACAATCGACGTGACTAGCGCCTCTCCGAGATAGACCGCGCGGAAAACGATAATTTGGTAGACGACGTCCATAGCCAACGAGATCAGCGCCACGCGGCCGACGGACGCCCACATTTCCCGCAATCGTTCGCGCCTGTGGAGGGGATCTGTGAATAGCGACCAGAGAAAAGCCGGCTTGCCTTCGCGTGCGTCCTGGACCCCGTCGCGAATCGCAAAGATCGTGGACATGACCGGTTGCAATATGAACCGGAGGTTGAGCGGCCCTGTCAGCCGCCCGATTAAGTTCTGTGAAAAACGCGTAAACATGTCTTGCATAGAAACTCTCCTGTTTTAGGCGTTCGCTAATGTTCGACTCTCCTCGGGTGCCGCCACCGCGTGCTCCACGTGCCGCTCTTCTTGATCCCTTTCCTTGTATTCATGGATTTCGCGGTCCAAGAAGTAATTCAACGCAGTCCGGATGACGGCAGTCGCGCCAAGTTTTCCGATCTCTTGCCAACTGGGGGCTACTGACGTGGAAAGAATGTCGGATGCCAGTTGGAACTCCAGCGCCAGTGATAAATAGCGGCTAAACCTTAGACGAATCGCAGTGAAGCTCGACAGACGAATCGCAGTGAAGCTCGACGTTTGACGTTTAAGATGAGCGGTAATCAACTCCATTAACGCGTACGCAAACCCGATAGCAACCCAAAATCCACCGACTGCTTCCAATGCCACCCGCAATGCAAGGACGATGGGGACCAGGCTCTCTTCCGCCGCGTTGACGACCTGCACGCTACGCTCCCTGGTTCGGCATGATGGCGGATGGTCTGATGATGCAACGGAATCCGACGTGACAGGTGGAAGTGTCTATGGGATGCGGAAAACGGGCTGCAGGGCGATAACGCCTGCAGTAATTGGGAGCGCAGAGGTGCGAGCCGCCCTTGAGCACTTTTCGTGGAATGCGGATGGTGGGTTGACCAGGATCGTAACTCGCCTCTTCGCGGCCGCCACGAGGATTTTGAGGCACGCAGCATGCTTTGTGCCGATCTGCCGTGTGAGTTGCCTCAAACCAATCGGTGGTCCATTCCCAAACGTTTCCAATCATGTCTACCAAGCCGTAGCCGTTCGGGGGGAAGGCATCCACCGGAGACGTGCGCTCGTAACCGTCGCTGCGAAGATTCTGCCAGGGGAAGTCGCCTTGCCACGTGTTTGCCATGTGCAGGCCGTCTTTATAGAGTGCATTTCCCCACGCAAATTCCGCGCCATCCAGTCCGCCACGCGCAGCGAACTCCCATTCCGCTTCAGTCGGAAGATCTTTGCCGGCCCACTTCGCATAGGCTTCTACGTCCCGATATGCCACGTGGACAACCGGGTGCCGGCCAAGGCCGCTGATCGAACTGTCTGGGCCCAGTGGATGCTTCCAGTCAGCTCCTAGGACGAAGCTCCACCAGGTGCATCCGCCAATCTCCGTCCTGTGCCGAGGCTTGTTGAAGACGACTGATCCCGGGTGGAGCATTTCGGGAAGGGCGCCCGGGTAGTCGGCCGGATCTGGCGGGGTCTCGGCGAATGTGACATATCCTGTTTCAGAGACGAATTTCTCGAATTGATCATTCGTGACCGGATAACGATCCATCCAGAATCCATCCACGCGTGCCTTATGTTCGGGCGCTTCTTCCGGATAGTGGCGGTCTGAGCCCATCCGGAATGTCCCACCAGGTACCCACAGCATGTCGGGCGACGGGGCATGTGTCGGAATTACAGGATGCGGCGAAGGATCGCCAAGGATCGTCGGTGAAGGCTGGGTCACAAAATCTCCTGGCTGCGGTGCAGCGCGCGGTGCAGTGCTTAGACGCATGCCGGAAGTCCGGGATTTGGAAAGTTCACCTCGATGCCGCCGCCGGGCCTTTCGGCAGTGGCCGGCCGCCGCGATCCAGACTTTGCCGGAAGGGTCCTGCCTCGATTACGGGCGCGGGCGAAGCGAGGACGGCGCCGCTAGCGCTGATGACGTCCATAATCCGCAAAAAGCTCTCCTGTTGAGCCTGGAGAAAGCTCTCGTAACTCGGCTTGACCATATAGGCAAAGACCTCGATCGTGAAGGATCCATGGCCGAATCCGATGAACCGGATTCGGATCGTTCGCGATTCGATCGCGGGATGCCCGCTCAGCGTATCCTCTATGCCCGCAAGAATGCTCCGCATTTGATCCGCCGAAGTGTCGCCGGATAGCCGAAGGGTCTGATGGATCCAGAACTTGTCGCGCAGGGACATGTTTTCCATATTTTGCTGAGCCAGTTGGGCATTGGGTATGGACACTACGCTCCGGTCCAGAGTCCTGAGTCGGATGGAGCCTAAGCCTATGTCCTCAATTGTGCCGATCTGGTCGGCGAGGCGGCACGAGTCTCCCACGCGGACGGTTTCGCGCATAATGATGGAGATCCCGCCAAACACGTTCTCCAGGGTTTTTTGCGCTGCTAGAGCCAACGCGATGCCTCCCACGCCAAGTCCGGCGAGCATCGCCGTCACATTGACTCCGCTGCGTTGCAGCAGCGCAATCGCCGCAATCAACGCCACGAAGATCTTGAACAGCCGGCGGGCCAGGCCGATCATGGCAATCTTGTCCGGCTTATTCCGGCGTAAGAGCCGGCGCGATGCGAGGTCCGAGACGATGTCGCTGAACTTCATCACCAACCATGCGAAGCCAATCACGGCCAGGATGCCTGAGATGTTCGTCAAGATCAGGCGCGCTAGCAACGCGATCGCGAACGACGACAGAACTTTTATCGCGACGGCGAGCAGCATCACACGCACGGGACCTTCCAGGGGAACCAGACGCTGATCGTCGGTCTCCCCGGTGATGTGGCGCAGCGAGAGGCGAAGCAATGGCGTGAGCGCGCGTGTCACCAGGGAAGCGCAAAGCAGAGCCAGAGTGATGCCTGTGAGACCGAGGAGCCACCGCCACAACGCCAACCCCAGAATCCGTGTTTCCACCAGAGGCTGGGGCAACATCCGCACTAGAAAAGGCGTGTCGAATTCCGCGAATGCCTCCGGTACTCCCCGGAGAGTCTCGGAGGAGAACAGCCAAATCGGCGGCCCGTTGCGGGTCTGAACGCGATCCAGCACGATATCAAGCTTCTTGGAAGCCAGCCGAACAGTACCCGCGCGCTCCTTCGTTGGGGCCAAGTCATCGCGCAGATTGCCTTCGGGCGTCCGGGCAAGCTCAAAAAGGCCCCCGGGCAGACCAAGATTGAGCACCACCTGCAACTGCTGCGAAAGCTCTTGAGCACGCGCCGGCGAGGCGGAGGTATTTAGATACTCCGCGGCGCGGGTGTAGTCTCCTCCCTCCGCCGCTCGAAGAAAGCCCGTGACGCATCCGAAAGGCGTGAGACGCCCGAAGGGATCGGACTCGGCAGGTGTGTTATCGGCTGGGGGACGCGCAGTGCGATCTGGTGCTTGTCCGAATCCGGCCCGCGTCAGCAGGAAGAACACGATCGCGACTGCCACGCGGAACATGATGCATCGTATAGCGGCTTACCTTCGAAACCGTCCTCCGCCGGCTTGAAAGCTCTGGAAGCGTTGAGTTTGGATCTGGCCGCGTTGGCGTGACTGGGCAGAGCTGTTCAGCGCCTGCATCGTATCCGACTGGACGGCCGGGCGCGAAGACGTCAGTTCGAATCCCCCTTGTGGCTTCGCATTCTGTACCTTCAGTGCCTGCCCGGAAGCATCCACTGATTTCCACTCGCTATCGCCGTACGTGCTCCAATTGCCGCGGGAATCCTTGCGGTAAACATTGCCGTCGTCGCCAGCGTAGGTGTAGTTTGATCCTTTGGCGATGGTTCCGTTCGCGATCTCGTCCGTCGTCACATGGCCGGTCTGAACCCATTGGTCTCCGCGCACTGCCGCGGACGTGCCCCATTGGGCGTAAGCGCTGTGGCCTTGGCTGGTCGCTCCGTAGGTGCCGGTCCAGGGATTGTAGAAGCTCGCCACTGTTCTGGCTCCGTACCAACCCTGCACTGAGGCAGCCTGTCCGTATCTTCCAGTAGCAGGGTTGTACCAGCCGGCGCTCCCGGCCGCGGCATAGGGGCCATACGCCGCGTGGCCGACTGCGAAACCGCCTGTCCACGGGTTGTATACGGCCGCAGCGCCGTACGTGGCCGGCCAGGGCCGATAAATGGGGTAGCCCATACCTGGTCCCCAATACACGTAGGGCGGATAGTAGTAACCGGTTCCAAACGCGATGCCAGTGCCGACGGCCGCACTTACCACAAACATCCCCAGGTATCCCGCCGTGCTGTTGCTCTCAACAGTAGTCGGTGTAGTCGTCTGCATAACGTACGTCACGTTATAGACCGGAGAGCTTGGCGGGATCGTGTAGATCTCTTTTGGTACCGAATCGGCAACCTTCCAGGGCCCGGCCGGCTTCGACGACATAAACCAGACTGCCTGAAAACACATGTAGTACAGATCGCCAACCTTGATCACCTTGTCCTGCGTGTTGGCGGCATACTGCATCGACGTGCCCTCAATGGGATTAAACTGCGGATCTCCGTCATAAGTCGCGTTTGCTTCGGCCTCCGCATCCGTCTTGCTCAGAATGGCGGTGGTTGGGATCTGCGCCAGCATCACGGCATCGGCCGCTTCGACAGTGCCAGGCACGGACGCCAGAACCCTGGCCTTCGGCGAATTGGACGGGATCTTGGAAAAGTCGGAGGGTAGATTATCGCTGGCATAACTCCAGGGTCCGTCCAGTGTTTTGGAGCGGAACCAGCGTCCGGAGAGGAGCAGGTAAAACTGTCTATCTGCATCGTTGACAAAAAGGTCGCTTTCGGTGTTGGTGGCGTAGAGTAATCGCGTGCCTGCGATCTTGGCATATACCGGATATCCCTTCAGCAGCACTAATTCAGCCGGAACACTGCTAAAAAAGACCATCGGTGCATCGCCCTCCGGTCGAGGCGCCAGCGCTGCTTTTTTTACGTCGATCCAGTTCCCGCCGTCAGGCAGTTTGACCATGTCCTTCGGAACCGTTTGCGACTGAGTCCAGGGTCCTTTGAGATCCTTGGCCGTCAGCAGTCTGGTTTCATCGAGCAGATAGTACTCTTTCTTGGACTTGTCAAAGAGCACATTCCAGTTCGTGTTAACGATGAACTGGAGGTCCAGGTTCTCGATGGGAGCGAGCACGGGATCGCCCTCGACGATTAAGAGAATCGCAGGGCTGGTGCTGTAGAAGATCAGCGGCGGATCATTTTTCACGGGTACTGCCTGGGCGGAGACTTTTCCGTGTTCCAGATCCGCCATCAGTCGATCGACCGAGATGGGCTCGCCCCCGGTCGGGACCAACTGCCGGAGCAATTGCTCCATGGGCATGGCTGCGGCGTCATCCAGGGATGGGAACCGGACATCGTTAATCTGGATATCGCGGAAGAATGCGGTTCTCGTATCTCTATCCACTAATGTTCCTGCCAGAAATGAGGCGACTCCGAATGTTTGTTTTCCGCGTGCGGGTGTGAGTGAAAATGCCACCCGGCCCGTCAATTGCTTGTAGTCGGACCAGTCGTCTATTTGGGGTTGGTAGTAAACCAGCGTCGCTCCGTTTTTAGCGACCTGACGTGGCCAACCGATATCTTGCGTAGGTCTCGAAGCCGCCTTCCCCGCAACGGCCGGCTTCGCTGCTGGGGTAAACTGCTGTGCTCCGGCAAACGGCTGCATCACCATGAGGATCACTAGAACCACGATCGTCATCCTGCTCCTGTGATATTTGCTCATGGAACTACCTCCGGACCGCACAGGTTCGCTACGCGCTGGTTTAGATCTTGGAGGGGGTAAGGTGGGTTCATTTTTTGCCGAGGCGAAATTGTGAAATCCCTGCATGAGACGCACCCTCTAGGGCTCGCCAGGGAGGATTCAAATGACACCGACGGCTAAACGTGAGACGACCGGAATCAGGACCATCGCCGAGAAGGGTTATCTGTTCGGGTATCCCCTGATGACGATGGACATGACCCGGCAGGTCGGCGCCAATGTGCCCGGGCCGGGCAGAACGCAGCGCATCTCAACCGGTTCGGCCAGAAGCGGGAATTCCCGGACGACACGTTCAGAACCGTCGTGAGTCCAAATGCCGATACGCTGTATTCGTTCGCGTCTCTGAACCTTCTCAAGGAGCCCATGGTGTTAAGCGTGCCCGCCATGGGAGCACGCTACTACCTGATGCCCATGCTGGACGCATGGACGAACGTTTCGCTTCCCCGGGCCCGCCGGCGTACAGCAGATCAAAGCTCCCACCAACCTGGTCTGGATCCGCAGAGTCGTCTAGCATTCGTCTACTTGGAATGAACCGTAGGTTCCTCAAATAGCAGTACACCAATAATGCGTGGTGTGGCGACGGCTTTGGTGACGGGAGCCTTTCCGGTCACTTTCGATACACTCGACACAACCGTTTCAGGGGTCTCGGTAACGATTGTCCCCTTCAGCCTCATCCCCCGGTCCAGTTGGAATAGTGGCTTCTCCTGTCCGTCGACGATGAATTTTGTGCCCTCCGGGACTTTGACCTGTTTGTTCGATCCGTCGGGCATGGTGACGAACAAATACGGCGGATTCACCTGCCACACCGTGGCATCGACGTTTCGAACGCTCGTGACGGTCCTGTCCGTGGTGGTTGTGGTTATGGTTTGGGTAAGGTGCGTGCCGGGTTTCAGGTTACCAATGGTTATGTCCTTGCCGTCAACGTGGAACTTGTAACCATCCGGAACGGTAAAGTGTTTGACCTTTCCGCTGGTCTCTTTCACCACCAAGTCGTTTCCCGATACGTAAACAACTGTTCCTTGCTTAATTTCGACTTGGTGGGACACCTGATCTTGTCCCAGTAACGTTAAGCCCACGACGCCAAATAGCGCGATGATCTGCACAGTCCGTTGCATCATAAGTAACGCTCCTTCCTCACACAACAATCCGCTGCTTGGACGGCGCGCCGCTTTCCGCGTTTCCTTTTTTTTTGATGACCTCCGGCGCGGAATTAATGCATCGAGACGCAACAAGGGGCATCGAAACCGCGACTCATCGGAGATTCACTCTAAGTCGAAGTATCCGCCCAAGCTGAAGGAGAACCTATGCCAGCGAAAGCCGAGCAACCCAACATTCTCGTAATTTGGGGGGACGACATTGGAATCTGGAATCTCAGTTGTTACAGCGAAGGGATGATGGGCTACCGCACACCCAACATCGATCGTCTTGCCAAGGAAGGAATGAAGTTCACGGACTCCTACGGTGAACAGAGCTGCACCGCTGGCCGCGCGTCTTTCTTGACCGGCCAGAGCGGCTTCCGCACGGGCTTGACAAAGGTCGGCATTCCGGGAGCCGAGCAGGGTCTTCAAGCCGAGGACCCAACCATCGCCGAACTATTGAAGGCGCAGGGCTATGCCACGGGACAGTTTGGCAAGAACCACTTGGGAGACCGCAACAAGTATCTGCCCACGGTGCATGGGTTCGACGAGTTCTTCGGCAACCTCTATCACCTGAACGCGGAAGAGGATCCCGAGGATCCGGATTATCCGAAAGATCCTCGATTCAAGGCTCAGTTCGGCCCGCGCGGCGTGCTGCACTGTTTTGCGACCGACAAGGACGACTCCACCGAAGAGCCGCGCTGGGGCCGCGTAGGCAAGCAAAACATCAAGGATACCGGCCCGCTCACCCGGAAGCGCATGGAGACTTGCGACGACGAGTTCGTGGCCGCCGCGCAGGATTTCATCAGGCGCCAGCATGACGCGGGCAAACCGTTTTTCGTCTGGCTCAATACCACGCACATGCATGCCCGGACTCACACCAAGCCTTCCAGTCTTGGCCAGGCGGGTCAGCACCAGTCGCCCTATCACGACACCATGATCGACCACGACAAAAATGTCGGCCAAATGCTGGATTACCTGGACAAGCTTGGCATTGCCAACAATACCTTCGTGATGTATTCCACCGACAACGGGCCGCATATGAATAGCTGGCCTGATGGCGCCATGACGCCCTTCCGCAGTGAGAAAAACACCAATTGGGAAGGAGCCTTCCGCGTCCCCATGCTGGTTCGCTGGCCCGGCAAGATTCCCGCGGGGGTGGTTTCCAACGAGATCATTCAGCATCACGACTGGTTGCCCACTTTCCTGGCGGCTGCAGGAGATGCAGCAATCAAGGAGAAGCTATTAAAGGGTCACGAAGCAGCAGGAAAGAAGTTCAAGGTCCATATCGACGGATACAATCTGCTTCCCTATCTCACTGGCATCGAAAAGGAGAGTCCGCGCAAGGGGTTCATCTATTTCGACGATGACGGGGACTTGGTCGCTGTACGAGCCGGAAACTGGAAAGCCGTCTTCATGGAGCAGCGCTGTGAGGGTACGCTGCGGATTTGGGCCGAGCCATTCACGGTGCTTCGTGTCCCCAAGCTCTTCAACCTGCGAACAGATCCGTTCGAGCGCGCGGATATCACCTCGAACACTTACTACGATTGGTTCTTAGACAAGGCATATATGATCATGGCGGCACAGGCCGTCGTTGGTCCGTTCCTGGAGACTTTCAAAAAGTTTCCACCGCGGCAGAAAGCGGCCAGCTTCACCATCGACCAAGCGCTGGAGAAGATGGCGATGGCCGCGGGCGGCGCCGGCCACTAAGGCGGCCTGCATGAAGATGCGTTCCTTTCGAGGAGCAGCGCACTACTACCTCCTATTAACGGCGCTGATCCTCTGCGGTCGGGTTGCAACCGCGCAGCCCGACCCGCTTTCCTCTTGGACCAATGGTCCGGCGAAAACCGCTATCGTCGGGTTTGTCACTCGAGTAACTGCACCGGGCGGGCCGGACTTCGTACCACCTGCTGAGCGAGTCGCCACCTTCGATAACGATGGCACTCTGTGGACCGAACAGCCTCTCTATGTACAGTTCGTTTTTGCCCTCGATCGGATTAAGACTCTGGCCCCGGCGCATCCCGAATGGAAGCAGCAGCAACCATTCCAAGCCGTCCTCGAAGGCGATACCAAAACCCTGATGGCCGGTGGCGAACCCGCGCTGCTGAAAGTCATGGCGGCCAGCCATGCGGGCGCACTGGATGAAGCACCTGCCCGAGGCTGGATCGCCGTCGACATGAAGCAGGACTGGAAGACGATTTACCCCTTCGAAAAGTAGCCACTCCGATTCTAGCGTCGCAAGGGAGCAGCCAGAGCAGCGAATCCAGGATCGGCATGAAGCGCATCGAACTGCGGATCCAGATTCAAGAACGCGGCGGCTGGAGTATGTTCGAATACGCTTCGGTGGACCGAATCCAAGGCTCGGTCGTAATCTTCAAGGCCGAGATAAATCTGACCGATGCAATGCGGATCGATGTAGCCCGCGGCGGAAATGTCCGAGAGCTCCGAGATGGCTCCTAAGGCCGCCTCTTTGTGGCCTAAACGAGCGTGGCACGCCCCGGTCAGCGCCAGGGCATGCGGGTCCGGCGGACGCTTCTGACAATGAAGAGCCTGGTCCCAGGCATCTTGCAAACGTCCCTGGCAGAGGAACAGGCGCCCCAACACGTACCTGGTCTCCACGGAGTTCGAATCGAGAACGATTGCGGCCCGCAACCACCTTTCTGCGCTCTGATACTGACGCAGCATGTAATGGGCCCAGCCGAGAGATCGATTCGCTCGAAGAGATAAAGGATCCAGATGAACAGCTGTTTCAAAGCAGGCCAGCGCCTCCTGGTGTTGGCCTCCGGCCAGCAAGCACGCCCCAAGGACGTGCTGTCCGAACCCATAGCAGGGCTCGAGGTCCATTCCCTGTTTCGCCAGCTCGACACTTTCTCCCCAGCGCCAATCGTTAAACAATGTCACGGCTGCTAAGGATGCGTAGGCGTGGGCCGAGTTCGGGTCCAGCCGGAGCGCTTCGCGCGCGGCGTGCTTCGCCTCGGGGAAGACTTCACGCGGCTTGGCTCCTCCCCATAGCGCCAGATATACGTAAGCATCGGCCAAGCCAGCGTAAGGCGCGGCATACGAAGGGTACAGCCCCACAGCATTTTCAAAGAGGCGGACCGCCGAGCGATAGCTTTCGACGTTCATCAGATTCCATGCTTGCCTGGCTTTGAGATACAGAAGGTAAGCGTCGACGTCAGGAGCGCCTCGAGCAAGTTTTCCCACGCGTCCCGGAGATAGCCTCACTTGCAGGATGCTGGAAATCGATTGGGCGATCTCTTCCTGTACGGTGAAGATGTCTCCTAGCGGGGTATCGAATACTTCCGACCACTCCACCTGGCCATGATCCGCGTTGATCATCTCCGCGGAGATCTTCAAACGTGGTCCCAGCTTACGTACGCTGCCTCCGAGCAACGTTCCTGCTCCCAGCCGCAAGCCGATAGCCCTTGGATCCAGCGCGGAATTCCGGAACGTGAAACTGCTGGTGCGTCCGATGACTTTCAGACCGGCAATGCTGCTGAGAGCATGGATAATGTCTTCCGTGATTCCGTCGCAAAAATAATCCTGATCCTCCTCCGGGCTGAAGTTTCGAAACGGCAGCACTGCCACCGTAGACGAATCGAGATGGCCGGGACCGAGCGGTTCAAACAAAGGCTGATCATGAGACGCATGGTCAAAGGACGGAACGCAGCAGCCGAAGGGAAATGTGATCACAACTGGATCCAGACCGCCTTCGATGTCGTAGTACTCCCGCAATCTCCGTCTCAGTCGCTGCAGTTCAAGGCGCACTGTCGAGCTGGATCGTGCGCCAGTGTCGGAACCGCGGGCAAACACCTTCTGCGCCAGCACGGGCTCCTTGAGTTGTTCGGTGTCTCCTTCGAGCGTGCACTCCACGGCGAACCGCAGAAGGCCTTGCAGGCGGGTGGAATTCCGAAACGATCTACTCGTCAGAATCCGGTCCAGTTGGTCGCGTATTTCGGTTGGAGTCATGCCGCCAAAGATAAACGCTTCGCCGGGAATGCTCCCATCACGTGTGGACATTGGCTATCTCTGTTTCGTTTAAGACGATCGCCGGCAGGCTTCGTTTTAAGTTTTTGATGTGGACAGATTGGTGAAATAAGACGGCAGCGGTAGAACACAATCCATGAAAGGCAAAAGATTAGAAGGATGGGTTTACGCGAGGCTGCGGGGATGGCAGGCGCTAGCTTCAAGGAATGGCTCCAGCTCACTCCGACTGGAGCCATATCGTCGCCGGGCAGTGCGCTAACTAGCAGCTAGCGCACTACCCGCTACATCTTCTCTCAGCTACCTGGGGCAGCCCAAAGCCTTGAGATCGGCCTGCGGCACCACTTGTAGCTGACTCACGCCTTCTGGTAACGCCGCGCCCTTGGGAACAAGATAGATCTCCACCCGGCGGAGCTTGGCATTAGGATCGTCTCCAGAGATCGTCTGCCCCGCTCGTTCCGTCACGCTGGTGCGGGTGGAGGTGCCGCAAAAGGCCGGCTTCGGTTCCGAATTCTGATCGGTGCCGGCCAGGGAGAACCGGACGCGGCTGGGCTCGAGCGCCGAACAGGTATCCGAGCCGCCGGTCAGCGTTGCTGCAACATTCATCAGTCTTTGGCGGTCCAGAGGAGTGCCGCGGCCGCCTGCGCGTTCATCCGCGGCCGTGTGTCCGACCAGGACCAGATCCCAATCGGGGTGCTGCGTCAGTTGCGGATATAGATCTTCCAGCAAAATCCGCTTACCGCAGTTGTTTACGCGCGCGTTGTTCTGCGCAAATATAATATCGTCCAAGCGCTGGACCTGCAGGGCAGCAAGGTTGACGGCAACGGGGATGTTCACCGAGCCCGTTCCTCCTCGCGCGTCCCGCACCGTGCAGGAGATATTGACCGTCTTGCTTTGCAGCCTTGCCCGGTTGGCTTGATCGAACACGACGCCGGTGGAGTCGAATTGGTTAGGCGGGGTTCCCGTTACCCTTCCTTCGTCGGACCTGCACTCGTAAACGATCTGCTTGTTGCAGTCGTTTCCTTGCGGGGTGATTGTCAGGCTTGCGCGATCGCCGAGCGCCAATTGGGTGGGCGCCGCCGAACCGGAAATAGACGGCGGACGATACTCGCGCACATTGACGAGCAGCACATCCGAGCTGCGTGCGGGAGCAGTGCGAGGATCATCGCTGTTCGCGGGATCGTCCGTAACCGTGACGCCGACCCGGTACTGTCCCGAGTTTTCCGGAACGACAAATCCGAACTGCGGACTATTCTGTCCAGCAGGCTGGCCGTTCACCGTCCAGCGGTACGCCGGCCGATGTCCCGGGAGACTGGTAGTCGCGGTGACAGAGAGCGGGATGGGCGCAACCGAATCGCCCGGGCACCCTGCATCGACCGTTCTTACTCCAGGATTGGTGAACGCCAACTCGGGCTCAGGCTTCGGCGGCGGGGGAGGCGGGGGAGGAGGTGGTGGCGGCGCGACCGCAACAGGCGCCGGACGGTTCCCTCCAAATCCGAAGAAGATTCCTCCGGAGACCTGGTAGAGAGTCCCAATACCGCCCGTCGGAATGTAGGTTGAGCCAGGACCGCCCAGCGCGCCCGGCAGCTTGAAATGAGGCTGGCTAAAGGCGCTGCCCTCCGCGTCGAATCGGACTCCGAACTTGCGCGAGAAATAACCTTTGAATCCGATTCCATAGAGCACGCCGTATTTTACGTCGGTATCCAGTCCTCCGGCGTTCAGAAAACTGTAACTCAGGTTTGCGTCTTGCTTGGCGTCCCCCGTCGGAGAGAAGATAAACGCCGCTGGCCCTCCCTTCAGAAAGACTCTGAAGTGATGTTCTGGCGGGTTCAGAAAGACCACTGGAGTAAGAGAGGCAATTGAGGTCCGATTCCCCAATCCAATCAGATTGTAGGGCGCGGGCGCGCCGGGCGATGGCTGAAGACGGAGGTTGTTCCATCCGTAACTGTAGCCGCCTTCGAGACCAAAGTGACGGGCTGCATTCCAGCTGGCCCGAATCCCGACCATCGCGCTATCGGCCAGTCTGGATCGGAAGGGATCCGGAGCCCTCTCAGGATACGAATAGTAGCGAGTGGTTCCGCCAAAGAGATTCACTTCGGCGGCGGGCAGAGTGAACTCAGAGGATTGTCCCCTAAGGTAGGTCCCCGCCTTCATGAGCAAGAGCAGGGAAAGAATACAGCTCGCATGTTTCAGTCTTGGCATGGGACGCCTCCTTGTTCCCTTAATGTGTTCCCTTAATGTTGGTTTAGGTTCGTGGATTGCACACCGACGCCTGCCGAAGCGCCGGACACCGGAGAAACAAAGGCTCCGCGCGCTCGGGCTAGAGCGAACAGACGCTCCGGCTCGGTGGGAGAAATTGCTAGGGAGCTGATGCTCGCGCCTTCCAAACCGCCCATGTCCAGGGCGAGCCAGGTCGCGCCGTCGTCGTTTGATCGATAGATCACGCCCTGCAACACCGCGAACGCTGACGGCTGCGACGGATGAAAAAGCACAAGCGGCACGGTCCCATTTGCAAGTCCGTGGAGGACCGGTTCCCACGAGGAACCGCGATCCACGGAACGAAATGCTCCCCGCGCCGTCCCCGCCAGCAAAACGCCCGATGCGCTGATGGCAACGTCATACAGTTCATCCGGTCTTGAAGGCCAGACAATCGAGTTCCAGGTTGTTCCTCCGTCAGACGACAACCACAAGATTTCTTGCGTATGAACCGCGACCAACCGCTCGGGTTCGGGAGAGACATCAATCCCCTCGATCGCTGCTGCGGCGTCCATCCCGCGGTGCCAGTGAATTCCCAAATCGTCGCTCACGTACAAACCAGTCGTGGTGCCGGCCAGAATCCGCGGCGATGCGCCGGCCAGAACGCGCAATACCTGAACTCGGGAATTGCTCCACGGTACGTCGAGCTTGGTCCACGTAGTGCCGGCGTCGGTGGATCGCAGGAGGCTGTCGTAGGTCCGGGCGAAAAGCGTGTTCCGGTCGGCCGGCGCCACTGCCAGTACATTGCCAAGAGATTTCGTGCCAGGCAATCCGGTGAGCGTCGAGCTTGCGCTGGTCGTGCTTGCGCTGGTCGTGCTTGCGCTGGTCGTGCTTGCGCTGGTCGTGCTTGCGCTAGAGGATAGCCTGTATACGCCCGTGGCCGAACCGCTGTAGAGACTGCTCGTGTATATAAGGCCTGATCGATCTGAAATGAGCGTCGTAAAGTTTCGGTTCACGAAGCCTTGATTGATCGGCCGCAGAGTCTTCGCACCGTCCGTGCTGGTCAGCAAACCATCATCCTCAGTGGCCAGATACAAGCGGGGTGCCCCCGCGACATCGAAGACGATAGACTTCACCACCGCGTTCGAAACCTGCCGCCAAGTCGTACCCTGGTCGATGCTCTTCCAAAAGCCCTGGCTAGTCCCCGCATAAATCTCATTGCGATGAACGGGGTCCTGGCGAATGGTGTAGGTTCTGCGCGAGGTGCGGGGGATGCCGAGCAGCTTGGTCCAGGATGCGCCTCCATTCAACGAGCGGTAAATACCGCTGCAGGCACTGGCGAAGATCAGGTCGTGATTCACAGGATCCACCTGGATGGAAAACACATCTGAGTCGTCGATCATTCCGTTGTGGATGGAGCGCCACGTCTTGCCGCCATCGGAGGTCTTCCATGGCAAGTGCGCCGTTCCGGCGTAAATGACGTCGGCTGAGGCCGGATCGAAAGCGATCGAGGTAACGGGTTGCAGCTCACGATTTGCGATCGAAGAAATCCGTTGCCACGAATCTCCTCCATCGCGGCTCATGAATACGCCGTTCTGGCTGCCGGCCGCCATGACTTGAGGATCCCGACTCCAAATTGCCAGGGAGAACACGGGTTCGCCGCGTAATCCTTCCAAGGGCTGCCATGTTTGACCGCGATTCGTTGAGCGATACAATCCCGTCTGGCCGGCCTTCCCGGGCGTCAGCCCCAGGTAATACCGTGGATGATCGCCGCCGGAGACCGCCAGGACCTGAACCGCGACGGCTAGCGCATCCGGGAAACTCATGAGCGTCCACAGCCCTCCTCCGTCAAGGGACCTATAGACCAATCCATCTCGCGTTGAGGCGAGCAGAACGCTAGGCTCTTGTGGATCCTGTACAATCGCCTGGGCGGCGCCGCCGAATGGCCCCAGCGATAGCCAGGCCGCCTCCGACGGAATGCTCCACGCTGCCAGCGCTGTAAACGCGACGATCGAATATAGGATCGGTCGCGACAGTAATGAACGTACTCTTAACGGTTGTGTTGTCCGCATGAAAATCCTCATCGAATGCAACCCCATTGCAGAATCAAACCCGTCGCCAATCAGATGAAGGACATGCGGGTGCGATTTTGTTTTTGAGTGACCTTGCGCGGAAGATCCGTGCATGTTGGCCCGGCCGGGCGTGGGACAGAAGCAAGTGACGTCACAGTGACGGTCAGGTGGTTCCAAGTGTGACACCGCCTGGTGTTACACAATCGAGCCTAAGATATTGACTTGGCGAGATCCTCTTGACTGGAAGTTCAGGTGCACCGGTGTTCCCACGCCATAGGCGCGGAGGTCAACGGAGTGCACCATATCGCTAGCGGTACGTCAAGAAACGAACACTACAAAAGTTTGAGGTCAAGAGCGCTTCCCGAGGCGCAGTTAGTTGAACTCGCTCAACAGGGCGATGAAGGAGCGTTTCAGGAACTATTGCGTCAAGTTCGGGAGAGTTGTCTGAATATTGCAACATCGATTCTGCATAATCGAGAAGACGCACAAGACGAGGTGCAAAACGCGTTTTGGAAAGCGTACACCCATCTGCGGACCTTTGGCCAAGAGTCTACGTTTTCGACATGGGTCACGCGAATTGTGATTAACCACTGCCTGATGCGGTACCGCCGGGCGCGACGTCTCCCTTTCGTTTCATACGACTCAGTTGGTCCGGAAGGCGAAGCGTACTTCGTGCATGAGCCAACGGATCCCGACACTCCGGAACAGGGCGTGGGTCTTTCGGAGATCCGGGGCGTACTGCGCCAGGAATTGGCGCGTATTCCAATCCTGCTCCGCATACCGCTCGAAATGCGGTACATCAGCGAGCTTCCTTTGGACGTCATGGCGGATCGGCTGGGGATCACCGTCGCGGCGACCAAGTCGAGACTGCACCGGGCGCAATCTTACCTCAAGAACAGGATGCTGCGTCATTGTGGCCGGCGCGGGGCCGGCACTCTGGTAAGAGTTGCGTAAGCGACCCTGGGCGAATTTAAGTGCCCATCCGCAAGAGTCTGTTTTCGGCAACTTCCTCCAGAAGTAATAACGCGGCCGTCGGATTGCCCTCGCCGTCCCGAACAAGGCGAGAACTAGCCCGCAGGATTACTCTCTGGCCGTGCGGGCGTTGGTACGCGAACGCTTCACCCTGAATGGTTTCTCCAGTGCGCACGGTGCGAACCAACGGACACTGGTCCGGGGTGTAAGGACGGCCGTCCAGATGAAATGCAAAACCGACCGGGATTTCATCCAGGTTCTTGGCATTTGAAAGCGTTCCGCCCAGCATCGGCTCCAGGATCTGGCTGCGAAGAACGATCATCTCGGACGGGAGCTCCACCACCAGGATCCCCGCGGGCAACTGATCCATTACTGTTTCCAGCGTGGTGCGCCAGTGGCTCTGCCTTTCCAGAGTTTTCTTTCTGGTCTCGGCCAGCGTGAGCTGGGAACGCACACGAACCAGAAGCTCGGACGAAGTGAAGGGCTTCACGATATAATCGTCGGCTCCTGCCGCGAGAGCTCGCAGCCGGTTCTCTTCCGTGCCCACCGCGGAAAGCAGGATGATCGGAAGGCTGAGTTCCTTTTCGACTCGCACAGTTCGGACAAATGGAACTCCATCATGACCGAACATCGCTTCGTCGAGAATGAGCAGATCGGCTCCCTGCTGGATTTGGAGCAGAACCGCGTCGCGTTTTTCTGCTACTTCCACCAGATACAGGCCGCGAAGCACACCCGCGACGAAATCGCGCAGGTCCGGATCTCCCGCCGCCACCGCAATCCGCCCTCTTGCCGGGCTTATTAGGGCTCGCTGGGACCAGCCTTCAGAGTCGGCAGGGAGCGCCTGCTCGGTCGTCCATCGTAACGCCTCTTCGACATAGGTGCGCAGCGTTGTAGGACTGGCTCCCATTCCGGATGCGGTAGCGATGTGAATATCCGGAAGATGCGCTTTCCCGCGCGGAACGGAAACGATAAATTTGCTTCCCTTGCCGACTTCGCTCAACGCCTGAAGTCTGCCTCCCTGCATCGCTAAGTAGTGCCGGGTTAGAGCTAAACCCATCCCCGACCCTTCCGAAGAAAATGTGACGCGTTCCGACAGGTCCGAGGAGGCTTCTAGAATACGCGAGAGTTCGGGCGCTGGAATTCCGCTTCCCGTGTCCCAGACGGCCAATTCCACTTCTGACCCGACCGCGTGTAGCGAGAGGCCGATTTCGCCCCGCCGCGTATGCTGAAACGCATTGAGCATCAAATTGAGGACGGTCTTTTCCCACATGATCCGATCGATGTATACCTCCTCGTTCAGTGGGGAGGAGTCGATCACCAATTTGAGATCGGATGCTTGCACGGTGGAGCGGAACATGCCCGCCAGTTCCGCCGTGAGAACGCCCAAGTCGATAGGTTCATAAACAGGCTGCATCCGGCCCGTGCGGATGCGCACAAAATCGAGCGCATTCGTCACGATCTTGGACATTTGAAGAGCGTTCCGCCGGGCACGGACCAGCTTCGAACGTTGTTCTGCCTGGGCAGGCATGCTTTCGAGAACTTCGCTCAGAGTGCCGAGCAAGACGGTGAGAGGGGTCCTCAGAGCGCCGCCCACGCTGCGCAGGAAGAGCGTCCGCAAACGATCGAGCTCAAGGGTTTGGCGGAACCCGTGCTGATGTTGCTCCACCAGCCGGGCGTGAGCGATCATCTCGCTAAGTCTGATCGCAAGGTTTTCAAGAAAGCCACGATAATCCTGATCGAAGCGACGGTGGGGGTTTACTCCTGCGACGATAAAGCCCATCGGAGAAGGCTGGGTTCGGTCGGGCACTGGAACTACCGCGATTTCGAGAGGTGGCGTTTCCCACGCACCGGATGGTAACGAACCCAAACGATCATCCAGCTTCAAGAGCTGGCGCCGGCCGGCTAAAGCTGCAGAGACCACGTCCGATAGGGGGATGCCTTCAAGGTTCATCGGCCCGCTGCCTGCGGCTCCCGACTCTACGCCCGAAGTTGCTTCGAGAACTGGATTCTTCCGGGTTGCGTCAAAGAGATAGATTGCAGCAAACGGAATATCGTGGCGATTCCCGTCGAGAACAGCGGCCGCGACGCGGCATGCTTCCGAGGCGTCCCGGGAGGTGGCCTTCCCGCCCAGCGCGTTTAGTGTGCGGAGCCTCCGCTGGCTGATGACGGCTTTCGTTGTATCCGCAATCACTGCAAGCACTCCGGCTACGGTGCCATCGCTTTCCGGGACCGGACTGAAGGTAGCCGTGCAATAGCATTCTTCGCGAAACGTTCGCCGCTTCATGAGCCACAGCTCATCTGTGAGAACATTCGGTTCACCCTTGTCGACCACGTCGTGCAATATGCGGCCCAGCCCCTCCCAAGCCACCCCGCCATCCGAAAGCTTGCGGCCGACGGTCTCCGGGTCCGCCCCCGCGGCCTCATAGGCGGCGTCGTTGACGAACGCAAACAATTCCGGGCCCCAGAACAGCACCATAGGCTCAGGCGCGCGGAGGCTTATGCTGAGAATCGTTCTAAGATTCCGAGGCCATGAGGCAATCGGGCCTAAGGAAGTCCGGCTCCAGTCGAAGGACCGCATCAAGGTCGGGACGACACCGCTTGGCGGAAGAAATTCGGCGCGGGGCGGGCCAAATACCGGAACATAAGTGCCAATCGGATATTCAATCAGGATGGCGTCCTGCCGTCCCTGGTTTCGATAATAGTCTTGTAACTTGGCCCTAAGTCTATGAGCTTCTGCCCGGACGATCCCATCCACGTTAGGATCGAAATCCGGATCCCGGTCATAAACAGCTACTCCGATCGTGTGCTCAGTAAGGGTATTGCCTTGACCTTCCAAAACTCTTTCGATGGTAAAGGTAAGAAAGCGAATGAGGCGCTTGGAACGCCCTAATTGCTGGCTGCGTCCCAGACGCTCCAGTTGGTCGCGAATTGCCGCGGGGGGAGGATCAAACCGCACAACGCCCTCTCA
>Ga0207674_10002620_pt1 | contig 22513 bp, 24 predicted proteins | sample KBSCornC72_FD_184303 | JGI IMG/M metagenome (GOLD analysis project Ga0207674, IMG submission 184303) | Corn rhizosphere microbial communities from Kellogg Biological Station, Michigan, USA - KBS Corn C7-2 (SPAdes) (version 2) | ecosystem: Host-associated > Plants > Roots > Rhizosphere > Soil ...
CTCCGAGTCGCTCGAGATCAGACATCGAGGAACCTCACGTCCTCAGCGTGGTGGAACCCGTGGTTCCCCAACGAGCCCCCTCCTTCGAAACCATCCAAACGCCTACACATCGAGGAACCTCACGTCCTGGGCGTTCTGCTCGATGAACTCGCGCCGTGGCTCGACCTGGTCGCCCATCAGCATCGAGAAGATGCGGTCGGCCTCGGCGGCGTCCTCGACTTCGACCCGCATGAGCATGCGCCGGGCCGGGTCCATCGTCGTGTCCCAGAGCTCGGCGGGGTCCATCTCGCCGAGGCCCTTGAAGCGAGCCACCTGAATTCCCTCTTTGGAGAGCTCGAGCGTCTGCGCCCTGAGCTCGTCGAAGGTCTCCGCCCGCCGAGTCTTCTTGCCCAGCGTGATCGTGAACGGAGGCAGGCCGGCGACCTCGGCGGCCTTCTCGTAGGCCTTGCGCAGGCTCGCGTAGCTCGGCGAGCCGAAGAGCTCACCCGGCACGTCGATGTGGTTTGCGGCGCTCGTCGAGCGCTCGGTCACCTTGAGCCGGAAGGTGTTGTCGACCCGCGCCTTCACCTCTTCGAGCTCGTAGCCGTTCGTGTTCAGCTCGGGCAGAGCCTTGCGCGCTGTATCGACGTCTTCAATCGCGTGCTCGACGAATCGGTGCGCGACCGCGAACGTCGCCGGCGACGCGTAGTCGCGAAACTCCGAGTTGACCTTCGCGAGCCAGCCGTCGAACTCGTGGAGCGCCTTCGAGAACTTGCTCCACTTCGCCTCGGTGAACTTGAGTGTCTGGCCGTCGCGATCCGCCACCTCGATGTCCTTGACCCGCTCGCGCACGAGCAGGTCTTCGAACTGGGACTCCTTCTCGATGTAGAGCTCGCGGCTTCCCAGCTTGACCCGATACAGGGGTGGGACGGCGATGTAGACGTGGCCGTTCTCGACCAGCTCCGGCATCTGCCGGTAGAGGAAGGTGAGGATCAGCGTGCGGATGTGGGAGCCGTCCACGTCGGCGTCCGTCATCACGATGACGCGGTGGTAGCGCAGCTTCTCGAGGTCGAACTCGTCGCCGATGCTCGTCCCGATCGCCGTGATGATCGACTGGATCTCCGCGTTCGAGAGAACCTTGTTGATGCGGTTCTTCTCCGAGTTGATGACTTTGCCCCGGAGCGGCAGGATGGCCTGGAAGTGGCGGTCCCGGGCGTCGACCGCAGAGCCGCCGGCCGAGTTCCCCTCGACGAGGTAAAGCTCGGCCTCGGCCGGATCGCGGGTCTGGCAGTCGGCCAGCTTGCCCGGGAGGGAGGCGCTGTCGAGCGCGCCTTTGCGCCGCGTCAGCTCGCGCGCCTTGCGGGCGGCCTGGCGCGCGTTTCGCGCCGCGACCGCCTTCGTGATCACCTGCCGCCCGTCGGTCGGGTTCTCCTCGAGGAACTCGGCAAGCTTGGCGTTCACGGCCTGCTCGACGAGACCGCGTACCCACGGGTTCCCGAGCTTCGTCTTCGTCTGCCCCTCGAACTGTGGATCGCGCAACTTGATCGAGATGACGGCAGCGAGACCTTCGCGCACGTCCTCTCCCTCGAGGTTCTCCTCCTTGTCCTTCAGAAGCCCCTTGTCACGCGCGTACTTGTTCAGCGTCCCGGTGAGCGCAGCCTTGAAGCCGGACAGATGGGAGCCGCCCTCGTGCGTGTTGATGTTGTTCGCGAACGAGAAGACCGACTCGACGTAGGACGAGTTCCACTGCATGGCGATCTCGACCGTCCCGTCCTCGGTCTCCGACTCGAAGTAGACGATCCGCTTGTGGATCGGGTCCTTCGCGTCGTTGATGTGGCCGACAAAGTCGCGGATGCCGCCGTCGTACTTGAACTCGTAGCGGTCGTCGCCCTCCCGCTCGTCCACGAGCACGATGGCAAGGCCCTTGGTCAGGAACGCCGTCTCGCGCAGGCGCTGGACGAGCGTCTCGACCGAGAACTCGACCTCTTCGAAGACGTCGGCGTCGGGGAGGAAGGAGATCTTCGTGCCGGTCTCCTTCGTCTTGCCGAGAACCTCCATGTCGGCCTTGGGCACGCCGCGCTCGTACTCCTGGCGGTAGACCTGCCCGTCGCGGTAGACCTCGGCGACGAGCCATTCGGAGAGCGCGTTCACGACGGAGACGCCGACACCGTGCAGGCCGCCCGAGACCTTGTAGCCCGCGCCACCGAACTTTCCGCCGGCGTGGAGCTTCGTCAGGACGACTTCGAGCGCGGGGCGTCCCTGTTCCGGCATGACATCCACCGGAATGCCCGAGCCATGGTCGCGAACGGTGACCGAATTGTCCGGATGGAGAGTGACGTCGATGCGGTCGTTGCGGCCTGCGAGGGCCTCGTCGACGGAGTTGTCGACGACCTCGTAGACGAGATGGTGGAGCCCGCGGGCACCGGTCGACCCGATGTACATGCCAGGCCGAAGCCGGACCGGCTCGAGGCCCTCCAAAACCGTGATGTCCTTGGCTGTATACGTGTTCTTGGTCATCAAAAAAGCCCTGCTAATGGGCTATTTCCGCGCGGAAATAAGTCTATCAGATCCGGCGGTTGGCACCGGCCGCCAAACTCGCCTCGGCAGCCTTCGCAACAGCCTCCCTGAGAGCTGGATTCTCGATCGTCGCGGCGATCCGCGCCCCCTCGGCGCGATCGGCGTTGCTGACCTCCGGCACGATCCGTCTCGAAGTTTCCACAGGTTCCCTTCCGGCCTCCGGTAGCGGCCCGGGCGCGAAGCGCAGGCCCGCCGGCGCCGACTCGCCCAGACGCTCTTGAAGGCGCTCGAGAATCGAGGGCGCGAGCTGCGTCAGCTCGAAGGCCCAGGCGCTCGAGCTCGTCGCTACATGGAGGCTTCCGTCCCTCGCGACGCGAGCCGGCCACGCGTTGGCGGCGATGCCTTCGCCCACGGACTCGGGCCACGCCTCGACGATCTTCCCGAGACCTGCCTCGGGCCCGAAACGCGAAAGCTCGCGCCGCACGTCGTCCTCGATCGGCCGGAGCGGGTCGAACCTCACGCCGCTTTCGCCTCCCCCGGGGTGACCTCGACGATCAGGTCCGGTTCGGCCACCCCCGGTTTGTGCGTCGCGGTGATCACGGTCTGCCCGTCCGCCGGAAGCTGAGCGAGAAGCGCGCCCCGCCGTTCCGTGTCGAGCTCGCTGAAGACGTCGTCGAGCAGCAGAAGAGGCGGCTCGCCCCTTCCATCCGCCAGGAGCTCCGCCTCGGCGAGGACGAGCGCGAGCACCGCCGTTCGCTGCTCGCCCTGCGAGCCGAAGCCCCGGAGCTCGCGCCCCGCGGCGGTGACGGACGCGTCTCGCAGGTGCGGACCGGCGCCCGTCACCGCCCGCTCGAGGTCACGCGGAAGCCGTTCTTGGAGCTCCTCCACCGTCAGGCCGGGCCCCTCGTAGGCCAGCACCGCCTCTGCCAGCCCCAGGGAGGCGGCGATCCGCGTGAAGCCGGGAGCCAGAAGCGCGGCGAGCTCAGAGCGGGTCGCATCCAGCTCGGTGCCGAGCGCGGCGACCTGCGCTGTCCAGGGCTCGACGGAGTCGAGGCCGGTCTCTCGGACGCGCACCCGGCGCAGCGCTGCGTTCCGTTGCGCGACCGCGCGGCCGTAGTTGGACGAGATCTCAGCCCGGCTGGGGAAAACGCGACCGAGCATCCGGTCGAGATAGGCGCGGCGCACGATCGGACCGCCCTTCACGACGGCGAGCCGCTCGGGCGTGAAGACGAGCGCGGAGAGCCGGGCGCGAAGCTCCTCGCCGCTCGGGAGCGCGGCTCCGTTCAACCGGACCTCCTTCCCCGAGCCGGGCGCGAGATCGACCTGCGTCTCGAACGGGCTTCGCGCCGACTCTCCGACTAGGCGCACCCGCGCCGCGTCCTCTCCGAAGCGGATGAGGCGCGGCTCGGAGCGTGTGCGCGGAGAAAACCCCTGCGCACCGACGTGGAGCGCCTCGAGGAGGTTCGTCTTCCCGACGCCGTTCGGCCCCGTCACGAGCACGAGCCCCGGCGCCAGGTCGAGCTCGAGCCCGGCATAGGAGCGGAAGTTCCGAAGCGAGACGTGTCCGACGATCAGCCGGCGAGCCGGATCGGCATGATCAGGTACAGGAAGTCGTCCGACTCCCCGAGGATGAGGCCCGGCCTGAGCGGGCTGATCAGCTTGAAGCGCACCGCGTCGTCACCGACCGACTCGAGGCCGTCGCGCAGGAACTCCGCGTTGAAACCGATCTCGATCGTGTCGCCGGAGTACGAGATCGGAAGCGACTCCCTCGCCTCGCCGACATCCTGGGTCTGCGCCGAGACGGTCAGCTCCCCGCTCTCGAAGCGCAGGCGGAGCGGCGACTTGCGCTGGGCCATGAGCGAGGCGCGGCGGACGATCTCGAGAAACTCGTCGCGCGGTAGCGAGATCTCCGCCTCGAAGGTCTCCGGCAGGAGCTGCTTGTAGTTCGGGAACTGCCCGTCGATGCGGCGCGCGGTCAGCCAGATGTCGTCGATGCCGAAGACGATCTGATTCTCCTGGACGCCGATCGAGATCGTCCCCGGCTCACCAGCTTGTCCGGCGCGCGAGAGCTCGGCGAGAGCTCGCGCCGGCACGATCGCCTCGAGCTCCTGCCCCGGTCCCGTGTCGAGTGCGGTCTCCTTCACGCTCAGGCGGTAGGAGTCCGTGGCGGCCATGACGAGCTTCGAGCCCTCGAAGCGGACGAGGATCCCGGTGAGCACCGGGCGCGACTCGTCCCGGGAGGACGAGCGGCTCACGCGCGCGATCGTCTCGACGAAGGCTTCCTTGTCGACCGTGAAGGCGGTCTCGGGATCGATCTCCGGCAGGCGGGGAAAATCCTCGGCCGCGTAGGTGTGCAGCTTGTAGGAAGCCGAGCCGCAAGTCAGCTCGGCGACGCCCTCCTCCGCGCGGTGCGCGATGGTCACGTCGCCGGCGGGCAGAAGCCGAACGATGTCCACGAGCAGGCGTCCCGGAACGACGACCGCTCCCTCGTCCTCGACATGTGCGTCCAGCGAGACGCGGAGGGAGATCTCCATGTCCGTCGCCGACAGGTGTAGCTGACTGCCGGCGGCGCGCAGCATGATCCCGGCGAGGATCTGGACATTGGTTCGAGTCGACACCCCGCGGCCGGCGAGCTGAAGTTTTTCCGCGAGCTCGTCCCTGCCGCACGTGAGCTTCATCGTCGTACCGACAACGGTATCGATGCTTGCCATTTAAAAAAACCTCTTCGTAGTCATAGGGAGTGTGAACGACGGGGAAGACGGGGTGTTTTGGCATGGTTGCTGAGATTCGCCGGTGGACGGCCGCTGTGGACAAGAACGGCTTGTCGACAGGGACCCGTCCCGACGAGGCGATGTCCCCAGCTTTCGGAGGCTGTGCACAGGACGTTGTTCACCGGGGCTGCTTGATCCTCGCCGTCAGTTCCTGAACGAGGTTGTAGACACTGCGGTCTTCCTGGATCAGCTTCGCGATCTTGGACGTCGCGTGGATGACCGTGGTGTGGTCGCGCCCGCCGAACTTCTTCCCGATCTTGGGCAGGGAGCTGTCCGTGAGCTCGCGGCAGAGGTACATGGCCACCTGCCGCGGATAGACGATCTGCTGGGAGCGGCGGTCGCCGGTGAGCTCCTGCATCGAGATGCCGAAGCGTTCGACGACGGTCTCCTGGATCCGCTCGACGGACACTTCCGGCAGCTCGCCCTGTGGAAAGACGTCCTTCAGCACCTCCTGGGCGAGCTCGACGGTCATCGGCCGGCCGGTGAGGGAGGAGAACGCGACGACGCGGGTGAGCGCGCCCTCGAGCTCGCGGATGTTGGTCGAGATGCGGCTCGCGATGAACGTGAGCACCTGCGTGTCCGGCACGTGGATCGCGTCCGTCTTCACCTTCTTGCGGAGGATTGCGATGCGCGTCTCGAGGTCGGGCGCCTGGATGTCGGTGATGAGCCCCCACTCGAAGCGCGAGCGCAGGCGCGCCTCGAGCGTCGCGATCGCGCGCGGCGGTCGGTCCGACGAGATGACGATCTGCCGGCCGGCCTCGTAGAGCGAGTTGAACGTGTGGAAGAACTCTTCCTGGATCCGCTCCTTGTGCTCGAAGAACTGGATGTCGTCGATGAGGAGTACGTCGTAGTGGCGGTAGCGCTGCTTGAAGCCCTCGATGCGCTTGTCGCGGAGCGAGTTGATGAAGTCGTTCATGAAGATCTCGCTCGTCACGTAGCGCGCGGAGAGATTGCGGGAGTGCTCGCCGATGTAGCTCGCGATCGCCTGAAGGAGGTGCGTCTTCCCGAGCCCGGTGCCGCCGTAGATGAAGAGGGGGTTGTACGCCTGCGCCGGCGCCTCGGCAACCGCGAGAGCCGCCGCGTGCGCGAAGCGGTTCGAAGAGCCGATGACGAAGAGGTCGAAGGTGTACTTCGGGTTCAGGCCTTCGCCGAAGCGGGCCGGCGGCGAAGCCTCCGGCTGCGGGGATTGGTCGAGCTCGCGCACCGCGAGCCGGACGGCGCGGTCGGAGCCGACGGCCTCCCGGATCGCGGCATGGATGAGGTCGAGGAAGTGATCCTCGATCCAGGTGCGCGTGAAGTCGTTCGGGACGGCGAGGACGAAGTGCTCACCGCTGAGCTCGATCGGCTCCGTGTCGGCGAACCACGTCGTGAAAGTGGATTCGCTCAGTGCGTCCCTGAGGCGGTTCGATACCTCGGTCCACAGTGATTCCGCGCTCAGTTCAGCAGGGCGTTGCACGCCTGATTGATGCTCCCTCCGCCAGACTCCGGGAAGCGGCGATCATAGCAACGGCGCAGAACCCGCTCAACGCTTGAAAACATGCGGCTCGGGCGCAAAAAATTGCCGGTTGAGCAGGCATTTTCTTCCTTTCCACACCAGTCTCCACAGCTGTGGAAAGATGGGTCGAGGCCTTGTCTCATGCGGGTTTCGGCCTGTGGATTTTGCGGCGCGAAAATTTTGTGCACAGTGCGCGCGCCACGGCCCTCCGAACCGGCTCACCGCCGGTGCGAGGCGCTCCCTTCTCTATACTGGCCCGGTGGCCGGCAGCCGTCGGCTGCTCACCTCACACGTCTTCCTCTAGAGCTTCGTGAAACGCACTTTCCAGCCGAACGTTCGACGCCGGAAGCGCCGGCACGGATTCCGCGCGCGGATGTCGACCCGCGCCGGCCGCGCGATCCTCAAGCGGCGCCGCGCCAAGGGGCGCAAGCGTCTCTCGGCCTGAGCCGGGTTGAAACGCCGCCACCGCCTTTCCCGCTCACGCGACTTCGACGCCGTCTACCGGCACGGGCGCTCGACGGCAACGCGCTACCTCGTGCTCTACGCCTTCCCGCGCGAGGACGGTGACGACCTGGGCCCGCGCCTCGGCCTCGCGGTCTCGCGGCAGCTCGGTGGGGCCGTGGAGCGAAACCGGATCAAGCGGCGCCTACGGGCCGCCTTCGAGCAGATCGAGCCCGAGCTGCCCGCGGGGAACGACTACGTCCTGATCGCGAGGCCCGGCCTCGGCGAGGCCATCGAGAGCCGCGGGTTCGACTGGCTCCGTGAGCGCGTCGCGGAGGTCTTCCAGAAGGAGCGGGCGACAGCGTGACCGCGCTCGCCGTGCTCCTCGTCCGCGGCTACCGCAGCCTGCTCTCGCCCTTCGTCGGCGCAACGGCTCTCGGCAACCCGCGCTGCAAGTACCACCCGTCCTGCTCGGCCTACGCGGTCGAGGCCTACCGTGAGTTCGGCTTCGTACGCGGGACGGTGCTTGCGGCCTGGCGGATCCTCCGCTGCAACCCGTGGAGCCACGGGGGCGTGGACTACGCCCGCGACCAGAGACTCTTTCCGCTCAGGAGGCGCTCGTGATCTTCGCCGTGGCCAATCCGCTGCGACCGATCGAGAACCTCCTCACCACCGTCCTCGAGTGGATTCACTCGACGATGGGCCTGCCATGGGCCTGGGCGATCATCGTCCTCACGCTGATGGTGCGGATCGTGATCGTCCCGTTGACGGTCAAGCAGATCCGCTCGATGCAACACCTTCAGGCGCACGCTCCCGAGCTCAAGGCGCTGCAGCAGAAGTACAAGGGCGACAAGCAGCGGATGAACGAAGAGGTCATGAAGTTCTACCGGGAGAACAAGATCAACCCGGCGGCCTCGTGCCTTCCGATTCTCATCCAGATCCCGGTCTTCATCTCCCTCTACTACGTCCTCAGGGACTTCGAGAAGGAGGTCTTCCCCCAGTACCCGGGCTCGGATCTCGGTTGGCTCGGAATCGTCCCGAACATCACGACGAACATCACCGACCATTGGTCGGGTTGGCTCCTGCTCGTGATCTACATCGTCAGCCAGGTCTCGTCGACGTTCTTCATGTCGACCACGATGGACCCGCGCCAGCGCTGGATCTTCATGGCGCTGCCGCTCGTCTTCGTCTTCTTCATCATCAATGCGAACTTCCCCGTCGGGCTGCTTCTCTACTGGGTGACGACGAACCTGTGGACGGTCGGCCAAGGGCTCGTCACGCGCCGGCTCATGCCGAAGCCGCAGCCTCCGCCGAAGCGCTCTTCGCGGACGCCGCCCAAGGAGGCGGTCGCGGATGCCTCGCCGGCGGTGGCCAGCGCGGCGCAGCCGTCCCGCGCCGGCACTCCGGGGCAACAGCGTGTGAAGAGGCGGAAGAAGAAGGGACCGAGAAGCAGGCGATGAGCGAGAGCGAGCGGGAGCTTTCCGAGACCGAGGTCGAGGCGACCGGCGAGACCGTCGGCGAGGCCAAGTGGTCGGCGCTTCGCGAGCTGGAGCGGCGCTTTCCCGGCATCGACAAGTCCACCGTCAGCTTCGCCGTCCTCTCCGAGGGCGAGCGCGGCCTCCTCGGGGTCGGGTATGCGCCCGCGCGCGTGATCGCCAAGGCGAGCGCCGTGCCGCCTCCCTCCGAGCCAGTCGACGAGGACCCCGACTCTCCGCCCGCACGCCTGCGTGAGCTTCTCGACCGCGTCTGCGCCGCTCTCGGCGCCCCCGTTCGGATCGAGATCCACGAGGACGACGAGCAGCTCGCTGCGACCATGACCGGTCCGGACCTGGGACTCGTGATCGGGAAGCGCGGGCAGACGATCGACGCCATCCAGTACCTCGCAACCGCGATCGTCTACCGCGGCGAGGAGGAGCGAAAGAGCATCCTCGTCGATGCGGCCGGCTACCGGGACCGGCGGCGGGTGACTCTCGAGCAGCAGGCCGAGCGGGCCGCGTCAGAGGCGCTCGCGGCCGGCGAGCCGGTCGCTCTCGATCCGATGTCTGCGGTCGAGCGGAAGATCGTGCACCTGCACCTGCAGGAGCGTGAGGACGTCGAGACGGCGAGCGAGGGTAACGAGCCCAACCGTTTCGTCGTCGTCAGCCCTGTCTAGATCTGACGAGCGGCTCGACCGCTGGCTCGCCGCGCTTCGCGAGACGCCGGGCCTGACAGCGATCCGGACCGAGCACGAGGGGCGTGCGACCCTGCTCGAGGCCGCCCTCGTGGCGGCCGGGCTTCTGGATGCGGGACCCGTCGTCGACGTCGGCTCCGGTGGAGGCTCTCCGGGGATCCCGCTTGCCTCGGCCCGGCCCGAGCTCGACTTCGTCCTGCTCGAGTCGAACCGGCGCAAGTGCGCGTTCCTCGAGGAGCAGGCGGCCCGGTTCGAGAACGTGTCCGTAGCCTGCGAGCGAGCGGAGGAGCACGGCGCCGGCTCTGGCCGGGATGCGTACGGAACGGCGGTTGCGCGGGCTCTAGCCGCCCCTCCGGTGGCGGCCGAGTGGTGCCTCCCGCTCGTGAGGCCGGGCGGTCGCGTGGTGCTGTTCGTGGGTCCGACCGCGGACACCGCGGCGGTCTCGAAGGCGGCTGCCCAGGTCGCCGGTGAGCTGGAGGAAAGCCCCGCCGGGTTCGTCCTCCTGCGCAAGACGGGACCCACTCCGGAACGCTTCCCGCGCCGTCCCGGCGTGGCGAAGAAACGTCCTCTCGCGTAAGTGACCCACCCGGCCGGCACGGCATAGCCCGGAGGGCTGCAAATCGCCGTCGGGCGGCGTTCTCGGTCGCCCTCGTATTCCCGATACGAGAGCTCCCTGCGTCCTTGCCCGACTCGATTTTCGCGGCCCCGGACAACACCTTTGCCGACCGGGTGACTCACTAGTCTGCGGGCAATGGGGACGATCCTCGCGCTCGCGAACCAGAAAGGCGGCGTCGGCAAGACGACGACCGCCGTAAACGTCGCCGCCTGCCTCGCCGAGGCGGGCGCGCGGACGCTGGTCGTCGACCTCGATCCGCAGGCGAACGCCACCTCCGGTCTCGGCGAGCGGGCAAACGGCACGTCCTCCTACGACCTTCTCGACGGAGTGCCGCTCGAGGAGATCGTGCACTCGACGCGCTTCGAGAACCTCGACGTGGTGCCCTCTCGCCCGGAGCTCGCCGGCGCTGCGGTGGAGCTCTCCGATCACGGCGACGGGGAGTCGTTTCTCTCCGCCGCGCTCGAGCCGGCCCGCGAGACCTATGCCTACGTCTTCGTCGACTGCCCGCCCTCGCTGGGTCCGCTGACGGTCAACGGCCTCGCGGCAGCGGATCGCGTACTCGTCCCCGTGCAGTGCGAGTACTACGCGCTCGAAGGCTTGGCGCAGCTCCTGCACTCCGTCGAGCTCGTGCGCGCGCGGCTGAACCCGAAGCTTGCGCTCGCGGGGATGCTCCTGACGATGGTGGACGGGCGCACCCGGCTCGCGGCCGATGTCGCCGCCGAGGTGCGCCGCCATTTCGGCGAGCTCGTCTTCGAGGCCGTCGTCCCGCGAAACGTGCGTCTGGCCGAGGCGCCGAGCCACGGCCTCCCCATCACCGCCTACGACCCCGCCTCGGCCGGAGCGGACGCCTACTACCGCGTAGCGAGCGAGCTTGTCGACCGCGCCTAGCAGACGAGGCCTCGGCCGCGGGCTGGAGGTTCTCATCGGAGGCGGTGCTTCCTCCACGGAGCTCCTGCAGATCCCGCTCGGCTCGATCCGGGCGAACACGCGCCAGCCGCGGAAGCACATCGACGCGGACGGCATCGGCGGCCTTGCCGACTCGGTCCGTTCGCAGGGAGTCATGCAGCCGGTGGTCGTGCGGCCGGACGAGGGGGGCGGCTACGAGCTCATCGCCGGCGAACGCCGCTGGCGTGCCGCCCGCGCGGCCGGGCTTGCGACCATTCCCGCGCTCGTCCGCGAGAGCGACGACCGCGAGTCGCTCGTGCTCGCGCTCGTGGAAAACGTCGCGCGCGAAGACCTCTCTCCGATCGAGGAGGCACGGGCCTACGCGGTGCTCATGGACGAGTTCGCGCTCTCTCTCGGCGAGCTCGCAGAACGGGTTGGCCGCTCCAAGCCGACCGTCTCGAACCGGGTTCGTCTCCTGGAGCTCCCCGAGGACGTCCTCGGCCTGGTCGAGCGGGGGCTTTTGACGGAAGGGCACGCACGCGCAATCCTCTCCGTGCCGGGCCACGACGATCGCCGCGCGCTCGCGCGGAAGGTAGTTGCGCAGGGACTCTCCGTGCGCGCGACCGAGCGCGCCGCGCGCTGGGCCGGCGCGCAGACGAGGCCGCGCAAGGCCCGACGCATCGACCCGGCCCTCGCAGAGAGAGCGCGGACGTCGCTCGAGGCTCTCACCGGCGCAACGGTGAAGGTGAGCGACACACGAATCGAGATCCCGTTCGCCGACGAGGTCGCGCTTGCCGAGATCGTCGAATCGCTCGAGGCCCGTCCCTGAATCCCCGGGCGGTTCGTCTTGGCTAAGTGCGGCCGTGGGCGCAGGACATCGAGTCTCTCGAAGCCTGGAACAAGGACGAGCTGGTGCGCCGATTCGTCCTCCGCATGGCCGGCCTCGCCCGGGGCGGGCGGCTCCCGGACTTCCTTGCAGCCGTCTGCGAGGACGCGGAACTCGATGCCGCGACGAAGGCGGCGGTGCTCGAGCTGGCGCGCGACGAGACGTTCCTCCTAGCCCGCGGGGACTCCGTGCGAGCCACCGCGTACCACCGCTAGGCGCTCGCTACAATGCGCCCGGCTCGGGCGATTAGCTCAGTTGGTTAGAGCGCCGCTCTGATAAGGCGGAGGTCCCTGGTTCGAATCCAGGATCGCCCACTTCACGCACCTCTTCTGGGTTACAGCCGGCCAAAACTCGGTAGCTATCATCCGAACCAGGCGCCCATGCAGGAAATGGTCATCTACGGGGTGAGCTTCGACATGGTCGGCAAGCAGCCGATCGTTCTTTTGAAGACCGCCGACGGGAACAAGTTCCTTCCGATCTGGATCGGTCATCCCGAGGCCGCGGCTATCCTCATGAAGCTCCAGGGAGCCTCGACGCCCAGGCCGATGACGCACGACCTCCTCTCGGAGGTGCTCTCGAAGCTCGAAGCGCGGGTGGTCAAGATCGCGGTCACCGAGCTTCGCGAGAACACCTTCTATGCGCTCATCACCGTCGCGGTGAACGGGAGCGAAATCGAGATCGACTCGCGCCCGAGCGACGCCATCGCCCTCGCAGTCCGCTCCGACGCGCCGATCTTCGCGGACGATGCGGTCATCGAGGAGAGCGCGATCGAGTTCGAGCACGAAGACGACGTCAACGAGGAGCAGATGGTCGAGGAGTTCAAGAAGTTCCTCGACGACGTCAAACCGGACGATTTCAGCGCCGAGGCCTAGTCCAACTCGCGCTTCGTGAGATCGAGGAGCTCCGCGTGCAGCTCCCGCAGGCCCTCGGTCGAGAGCGGGCCGCCGTTCTCGCGTTCGAGCTCGACGAGGAGCGCCTCCTCGCGGCCCTTGTCCAGGAAGTCGTAGCCCATCGCGGCCTTGTGCTCCTTCAGCCGGCGCACGAGCTCGAGGCGGCGATTCATCGCGGCGACGATCTCGTGGTCGGTGGACGTGATCTCCTCCCGCAGCTCCCGCACGCGGGGGTCGGACCGGGGATCGCCTTGCATCAGGCGAAGATATAGACCGTGGCGCCGACTGCCCAGCGGTCATAGAAGCCGGGCGCGAACCACATCGGGGTCCTCACGCAGCCGTGGCTCGCCGGGTAGGGCGGCACCGAGGCATAGCCGTGGATCGCGAACGCGCCGGTGAAGAAGAGCGAGTAGTACATCCCGTGGGAGTTGAGCCCGGGGACCTTCCCGTACACGTGCCACTTGCCGACGGGGGTGTTACCCGTCGCCCCGGTCGAGACGTGGACGATGCGGACCACCTTTCCCTTCCGCACCTCGTACATGACCTGGAGCGTCTTCGAGACTTCGACGTGGGTGCCTTTTCTCCGCGCCTCGGGGACCTTGGCCCGGCCGAGCACCTTCCAGACGTCGCGCGTCACGCGGCCCGTGCGCGCCATGCCGTGCACCTTCTGGAACGCGAGCACGGCTTCGTACGTGTCGTAGGCGAAGTAGCGGTTCGCTCCGCCCTTGAGGACGTGGCGGAGCGCCGAGAGCCTGCGCTCGAGCGCCAGCACCGGCTTGCCGCGCGCGCCGGTGGAGAGATACGGCGCGAGGATGCGGTAGTGCTTCCGTACGGTGATTCCTTTGTAGCCGGCATGAGGACTGAGGACGAGCCGCGCGCGGTGGCGGCCGAGGCGGTCGGTCGGGACACGAGCCGCATAGCGGCCGTTCTGCCGCACGTGGACGTGCCAGTCGCGGGTCCCGACTTTCAGGGTGAGGGAGCCGGCGGAAGCGGGCCGCAGCCGTCCTTTGAGGAAGAGCCGATTGCCCGGATAGCGAAGACCCGTCATGCGGCGCGTGAGAATCGGGAGGAGTTTCAGGGTGACCGGGTCGGACGCGTCGGTCGCCGTCTGGACGTGGTAGGCCCCGGGCTGCGTGGCCGGGAACGCAAAGCCGAAGTTCCCGGAGCCGTCTGCGGTCACCGGCGAGGCGGCCGGCGCGCCGTTGTAGAAGAGTTGGACGGAGTCACCGGGCGCGGTGGTGCCGCTCAGCGTCACCTGCGCCCCGTAGCGCGGCGTCGCGGGATGCGCGACGAGCGGGATCGTAGCGCCGGCGGTCGCGGGTGCAGCAAGAGCGAGGAAGACAACGGCGAGAGCCCGGCGCACGGGCGCAATGTGACAGACGGTCCGGTTAGTACGCCAGCTGCAGATAGATGATGAGGACGCCGAGGCCGTTGTAGAGGCCGTGCGCGAAGATTCCGGGCCAGACGCTGTCGGAGCGCAGGCGCACCCAGCCCATCGCGATCCCGAAGAGGACGAGCGGCGGCAGCGCGCCGAGAATCCCGTGGCTCAGGCCGAACACGAGTCCCGTGATCATGACCGCGGTCATGCCGCCCAGGAACTGCAGGGCCCGCACGCCGAGGCCGCGGAAGAAGAGCTCCTCCGTGAAGGGGACGATCGTGCTGACGACGATGCCGTTCAGGAGGAAGGCCCCGGCATGCTCGGGCTGCCACTCGTCCGGGGAGAGCCCCTGCTCCCGGCCTCCGTGCAGCAGCGGCTCGAGCGCGGCGCCCACGATGAGGACGCCGACGATCAGCCCGGCTGCGATCCCGACCCACTTCCAGCGGAACGGGTTCAGCCCGATCGCCGGCGGCGTCGGCCGATAACCCAGGCCGATGAGAAACGTGAGCCCGACGAGGACCGCGTAGTAGACAATCGTCGTGACGGCGAAGCCGGAGTCGTAGAAGACGTCGCTCGTGTCCTCGTCGCTGACCGCGCGCCCGATGAAGCTGAACGCGATGAAGAGCGCGGCCAGGATCGACCACGCGATGAACGGAGCCGCCTTATAGTCGCTCGAGGGCGTTGCCGAAGTCGGCGACGATGTCGTCTGCATCTTCACACCCTACGGAGACTCGAAGAAGGCCCGGCGTGATGCCCGCCGCCGCGAGCTGCTCTTCCGAGAACTGGCGGTGGCTCGTCGAGGCCGGGTGCGAGACCACCGTGTCGACGCCGCCGAGGCTCGTCGCCCGCAGGCAAAGCTCGAGGTTGTCCATGAAGGACTCGCCGGCTGCTCTCCCGCCGGAGAGCTCGAAGGCGAGCATGCCGCCCGACGCCGCGAGCTGCCGCTTGGCCAGCTCGTGCTGCGGGTAGCTCTCGAGCCCCGCGTAGTAGACGCGCTCGACCTTCGGGTGGTCTTCGAGGAAACGGGCGACCGCGAGGGCATTCGAAGAGTGGCGCTCCATGCGGAGCGAGAGCGTCTTCAGGCCGCGGCGCAGCAGGTAGGCGGGGAAGGCGTCGAGGATGGCGCCGGTGTCGATCTGCCAGGCACGCGCTCGCGCCACCGCCTCGCGGCTTCCCACGAGGATTCCCGCCGTCACGTCGTGATGGCCGTTCAGGTACTTCGTGGCCGACTCGCACACGATGTCTGCCCCGAGCTCGAGCGGCCGGCAGAGGGCCGGCGAGGCGAACGTGTTGTCGACGATCATGATCCCGTCGCCCTTGGTCGCGGCGATCGCCTCGAGGTCGGCAACGGGGAGCCCGGGGTTCGACAGAGTCTCGACGTAACGCACCTTCGCGGGACGCTGCCAGGCCTCGTGGTCGGTCACGTCCAGGTGCTCGACCTCGACGCCGAGGGGCTTCAGCCGCTGCTCGGCGAGGGCATAGGTCGCCCCGTAGAGCTGCTTGGCGCAGAGGAGCGTGTCTCCGGGCTCGAGGGTCGTCATGAGCGCGGCCGAGATGGCGGCCATCCCGGAGGAGAACGCCTGCGCCGCTTCGGCGCCCTCGAGGTCGGCGAGCACTCCGTTCAGCTCCTCGACGGTCGGGTTGCGCAGGCGCGAGTAGAGGAACCCGTACTCCTCCTCGCTCATCACGCGCCCGAAGGTCGCGGCGTCGTCGAAGGAGAAGGTGGTGGCCGTCACGACCGGCTGGACGACCGGCTCGCCGGGCGCGTCCCGAAGCCCGCGGCCGTGGATCGCGCGTGTGGAGAAGCCCCGGTTCTTCATAGGCCCAGCCGTGCGGGGAGCGTAGCGAGCGGAGGGGGCTCGAAGCCGAGCCCCGCAGCAAGCGCGCCGGCCTGGTCGGCCTCGTCGTCGCCGATGTGGATGGCGCGCCCGGGCGAGACGCCGAGCCTCTCGAGGGCCTCCATGAAGACGCGCGGGTCGGGCTTCTCCGCGCCGGTCTCGGCCGAGCTGACGATGGCCGAGAGGTAGCGAGCCAGTCCGGCGCGTTCGAGCTGCTCGCCGATGCCGATGTCCCAGTTCGTCACGCAGGCGAGCTCGAGCCCGGCGCGCCGCATCCGTGCGAGCGCACCGACGACGCCCTCGAGCGGGCGGAAGACGAGTGAGTCGACGAACGCGGGTGCGAACTCCTCGGCGCCGAGCTCAGGCGCCACTCCTTCGAGGAAGACGCCTGCGCAGCGCTTCCTGAGGTCGAGGAGGCTGTCCTCGTCCTCGCCCTCGCCTTTGTGGACGAGGTAGTACTCGACCTCGGAGTCGAAGGCCGCCGCGACAGATTGCTCGTCGCGCTCGACTCCGCGCTCGGCCAGCGCTGCCCGCAAACGGCCCACGGGGCTCTCGAGCTCGACCAGGGTGCCGAAGGCATCGATCGTGACCGCGTCGATGGCGGCCGCGCTACTTGAAGGCATCCGGGTGCAGAGCCCGGGCGATTGCCTCGAGCCCCTGGGCGACGCGGGGCCCCGCGCGCTGCACGAGCGCGGCCGGGACGACCTCGACCCGCTTCTTCCGGACTGCGGCGAGATTCGCAGTGACGGGGTTCGCGCGGAGCGTCTCGAGGGTCGTGTCGCTGTCGGAGGTCGTGAGGACGTACTGCGGGTTCGCGTCCCGAAGGTCCGACAGCGGAAACGGGCCCGGTCCAGGGCTCGGGCCGGCCACGCTCGCCCCTTTGGCGCGCTTGACGAGGTCCCCGAGCAGCGAGCGGTCCGAGGCCGTGATGAAGAACCCGGTGTCCACGAAGACGGACACGGGCGCCACGCTCGCGAGCCTCTCCTGGATCGTCGCCACGTCCTGCTCGATTCGCCCGACCAGCTGCCGCGCCTCCGGAGCGGCTCCGACGAGGAAGCCGATGTCGATGGTCCCCTGTTCGACGTTGCGAAGCGACGCGGCCGGCTGGATGTACACCGCGGCGTCAGTCGCCCGCTGGATGCGCCCGACGTCGAGCTGGTCTGCAGTCTGGGTCGCGACGACAAGGTCGGGCCGGAGGGCGATCGCCGCGTCCACGTCGATGGCGCCCGTCTGCCGGACGACCGTCTCCGCCTTCGCGCCGCGAACGCGGACTCCGGCGGGCACCCCGACGAGCCGGTCGCCCGCACCGAGCGCGCGGACGATCTCTGCCGAACCGGGGTCGAGGGCGAGGATCCGCCTTGCCTGTCCCTGGAGCACGGTCGGCTGGTCGCCGGCCCCCTGCACCGTGACGGGATACGGCTGCTCGAGCGTCCCGAGCGGCTCGGCTCGCTCGCCGCACCCCGCGCCCGCGAGGGCGGCGAGCAGAAGTCCGAGGGGAAGAAGCCGGGTTGAACGCACGACCGGCACTATTCAACACGTATGAGGCTTTTCAGCGAGGATGAGGCGAACGAGGCCCTCGAGGTCGTCGAGCCGCTCGTCGAACGCCTCGTCGCGGCGCGGGGGAGGTTCGTGTCCGAAGGGCAGCGACTCGCACGGCTTCGGCGCAAGGTGGCGGGGAACGGCGGCGGCCTCGACCCCTCCCGGGCGCAAGAGGTTCAGGATGCCGTCGAGGAGGTCGCGAACGAGATCGGGCTCCTCGTCGCAGACCTCGAGGCGGCGGGCGTCCAGGTGAAGGATCTCGACCGCGGCCTCGTCGACTTTCCCGCGCGACACCCCGAGAGCGGCGATCTCGTGCTGCTCTGCTGGCACCTCGGCGAAGACCGCGTCGCCTACTGGCACGGGCTCGAGGAGGGCTTTGCGGGCAGGAAGCCGCTGCCCTTCTGAGAACTCACGTCCGTGAGCGAATTCTGGCAGCACGTTGTCACGGCGGCCGTCGTCATCGTCGTGACGCTGGTCGTCGCGAAGCTCATCGATCGCGCCCTCGTGCGGCGCCTGAAGCTGAGCCCGAACGTGCTGACGCGCTACAGCGTCATCCGCCGCACGGCCGTGGCGGGAATCATCGTCGTCGGCGTCCTCTCGGCGCTGCTCGTCATCCCGGGAGTTCAGGCGGTGGCGGGATCGATCCTCGCGTCGTCCGCGGTCATTGCCCTCATCCTCGGCTTCGCCGCCCAGTCGACGCTCTCGAATGCGATCGCGGGCATCCTCATCGCCTTCACGCAGCCGCTTCGGCTCGGTGACCAGGTGGAGGTGGGGCCGTCGACCGGAACCGTCGAGGAGATCGGGCTCATCTACACCTTGCTGCGCGCGGCCGACGGGTCGCGCTTCTACGTGCCGAATACGCGCATGGCCTCAGATACGATTCGCAACGCGACGCTCTCGAGCTTCGAACACCGAGCTCAGATCACCTTCGGCGTTCCGGTTGGAAGCGATTTCGAGCGGGTACGCGACATCCTCGTCGAAGAAGCGCGCCGCGCGCCGGAAGCCATGCCTGACAAGAGCCCCGTTGCAACGTTGACCCAGGTGGACGCTACCTCGGCCGTCTTCACGGTCGAGGCGTGGGCGCGAAGCGTCGGCCAGGCTGCGAAGCTCGCCGCCGGCCTTCGCGCCGGCGCTCACAAGAGGCTCCTCGCCGAGGGGATCTACAGCTGATGGCCGGACCCGGCAACGGAAACGGCAACGGGACGCGCAACGGGGCGCCGCTCTATCCGGCGCACCGCCGCCGTCGGCGGAGGCAGAGGCGCAAGCGCGAGAAGATCACGTCGCGCCGCTTCGCCGTCCTTCTCGCGCTCGTCGTCGTCCTCGGCACGATCGCGGTCTTCGTCGCCGCCACGGTCACGGGCGCGGCCGGGATCCTCTCGAACTGCAGCCTGACCTCGCTGAAGCCGGTCGCCATCGGTGCGAACTCGTTCGTGTACGCGGCCGACGGCACCGTCCTCGGCGCGATCCCCGCGGAGCGGAACCGCCAGCCGGTCGGGCTCGACGCCATGTCGCACTGGGTGACGAACGCGACGGTGGACGTCGAGGACCGGCGTTTCTACGAGCACGGCGGGATCGACTGGGAAGGCGTCGTTCGGGCTGCCGTCGAGAACGTGAAGAGCGGCCACATCGTGCAGGGTGGCTCGACGATCACCCAGCAGCTCGTCCGGAACCTCTACATCGGCAAGGAGATCTCCCTCGACCGCAAGATCAAGGAGGCCTGCCTCGCGCAAAAGGTCGAGGACGCGCACACGAAGGACTGGATCCTGGCGAGCTACCTGAACCAGGTCTACTTCGGAAACCACGCCTACGGAGTCGAGGCCGCAGCGCAGACGTACTTCTCGCGGCACGCCGCCGACCTCAGCCTCGTTCAGGCGGCTCTCATCGCCGGCCTGCCGCAGGCGCCCTCGATCTACGACCCCTTCCAGCGCCCGGCCGAGGCGGTCGCGAGGCGGAACGAGGTGCTCGGCGCCATGTACTCCGCCGGCGACATCACGGCTGAGCAGTACCAGAAGGCTGTGTCCGCACCGCTCAAGCTCCATGCCGGCCACCTCTACACGCGGATCCGGGAGCCGTACTTCTTCAGCTACGTCCGCGAGCAGCTGATCGCGAAGTACGGGGCCAACACGGTGCGGGGCGGCGGGCTCAAGGTCTACACGACGATCGTCCCGCGCTTCCAGAAGCTCGCGACCGAGGCGATGCAGGACACGCTCAACCTGAAGAGCGATCCGGCCTCGGCGCTCGTCTCCATCAACCCGAAGAACGGCGCCATCCGCGCGATGACGGCGGAGATCCCGGGCAAGAAGAACAACCAGTTCAACCTGGCCGCCCAGGGCCGCCGCCAGGCCGGCTCCTCCTTCAAGACCTTCGTGCTCACGGAGGCGATTCGCGAAGGCATCAACCCGGATTCCACGATGTACATGTCCGCGCCCTTCCACTGGCAGCCCGACCCGTCGAGCGAGGCCTGGGACGTGAGCACCTACGACGGGAGCTACTACGGGCCCTCGACGATCACGCAGTCGACGCTTCGCTCGGACAACAGCGTCTACGCGCGCCTCACGCTCGATCTCGGGCCGGAGAAGATCGTCACGCTCGCTCACGAGATGGGGATCAGGACGAAGCTCGAGCCCGTGGCCTCCATCGGTCTCGGCTCCAACTCGGTCGGCGTCCTCGAGATGGCGTCGGCCTACGCGACGATCGCGGCCGGCGGGGTCTACTCCGAGCCGATGGCGATTCGCAAGGTCGTCCTGCCGACCGGCGAGGTCGACCGCGGTGCGGGCTGGGGCAAGGTCAAGCAGCACCGGGTCTTCTCGGACGGCGTTGCCTACCAGGTCGCCCGCATCCTCAAGATGAACGTCCAGGCCGGCACCGGAACCGGCGCGAACCCCGGCTTCCCCGCCGGCGGCAAGACCGGGACGACCGACGACTTCGGCGACGCCTGGTTCGCGGGGATCACGACGAACGCCTCCACGGTGGTCTGGGTCGGCTACCCGAACGCCAAGATCCCGATGACCGCCGTCCACGGGATCCGCGTCGCCGGCGGCACCTTCCCCGCGACGATCTGGCGCCTCTTCACCGTCGGCGCCTTCGGGAAGAACCCGCCCGGCGACTGGCCGCTGCCGAGCAATCCGGTCATCTGGCAGCCGTTCCACGGCCAGTACGAGTTCTTCGGCGCTCCGTCCACCTCGTCGGACAAGTCCGGCGACACGGGCAAGAACGACAACAAGCACGAGCCGACGACGACGGACGAGCCGACGACCACCGAGCCGCCCCCGACTGACACGGGCACGGACACCGGCTAGCGGCCCGCTCGTCTGGGCTGCCGGCGGCGCCTGCCTGCTCCTCCTCGCCGCCGCGATCGCGTGCGCGTGGCCCGGCGACTCCCTCCTCACTCTCGACCACGCCGAGGGGATCACGCGCTGGTCCTGGCTCTTTCTCGGCTTTCTGTTCGCCGCTTTCGCCGCGTATCTGGCCGCGCTCTTCTTCGTCCGCCGGGGCGTTCCCGCCCTCGTTCCGGTCCTGGCCGTGGCCGCCGGAATCCAGCTCGTCCCCCTGGCCTCGCCTCTGCTCCTCTCGACCGATGCGTACACGTACTGGGACTACGGACGCATCGGCGCCGTCCACGGCGCGAATCCCTACGAGGACGAGCCCTCGGCGTTTCCGGACGACCCCGCCTACGCGCGGATGGGTGCGAACTGGCGGGACACGACGACGGTGTACGGACCGGTCTTCACCATCGCGTCCGAGGGGCATGCGGCTGCCGTCGGCGATTCGCCGGGGGCGGCGGCCTGGGTCTACAAGGCCCTGGGCGCCCTCGCGATGCTCGTGCTCACGGGGCTCGCGGCGTACCTCGGGACCGACAGGGCTTTTGCGGCTGTGTTTGTCGGCTGGAACCCCCTCCTGGCCGTGCACTTCGCCGGGGGCGGACACAACGACGCCTGGATGATGGTTTTCGTGCTCGGCGCGCTCGCGCTCGGCGCGGCGGGGCGCAGGCACTGGGCCGGAGCCTCCTGGGTCGCGGCAATCGCGATCAAGTGGGTGGCCGTGATCTTCCTTCCCCTGCGCGCGCTCGAGGCGCGGGCCGAGCGCCGGCCTGTCGGCCATCTCGGCTTTGCGGTGGCTGCCGCGGCCGTGGCGGTGCTGGCCACGTGGCGCTACGGAACGGGCTGGCTCGAGGCGTTCGGTCCGCTGGCGAAGAACCTCCGCGACGGCGCGCACTACAGCCTGCCGTCGCGCGTCTCCTCGCTCGGCATCCCCCATGACGTCGCAGTCGGGCTCTTCGCCGGCCTCTTCGCGCTCGCGTATCTCTGGCTCCTGCGGGAGGCGTGGCGCGGGCGCGCCAGGCTCGCCCTCTGCGCAGACTTCCTGCTTCTGGCCACGCCGTGGCTCATCGCCTGGTACGCCGTCTGGGCGGTGCCGCTCGCCGCGGTCGAGGAGGACCGAACGGCTCGTCTGCTCGCGCTCGGGCTGTGCGCCTACCTGATCCCGAACGCGGTGCCCCTATAGCCTTTCGCCCGTGAGCACGGCGACGAAGCTCATCTCGGTCTCGGAGGCCCAGCGCCTGGTGCTCGAGCGGGCCCACCGTCTCGACGCCGAGCGCGTGCCGGTGGAGCGCGCAGCCGGCCGCGTTCTGGCCGAGCCGGCATCCGCGCTCGTCGACCTGCCACCCTTCCCCAGCTCGGCGATGGACGGGTTCGCCGTTCGGGCCGGAGAAGCGCCGCGGGCAGCCAGCCTGCCCGTCTCCGCGCGGATCGCCGCGGGCTCTCCGTCAGACCGTCCGCTCGGCCCAGGCGAGGCGATGGCGATCTCGACCGGCGGTGCCGTTCCTGGAGGGGCGGACGCCGTCATCCCGCTCGAGCTCGTCGAGGACGCAGGCGATTCCATCGAGGTCAGGGAGGCCGTCGCCCCGGGCGCGAACGTACGCGAGCGTGGGAGCGACATCCGCACCGGAGACGTGGTGCTGGAGCCCGGAATGCGCCTTGGCCCCGCGCAGGTCGGCGCTCTGGCCGCCGCCGGGGTCCACGAGGTGCAGTGCACGAAGCGGCCGCGCGTCGGAATTCTCGTCACCGGCTCGGAGCTCCGGCAGCCGGGCCAGGAGCTGGCGCCAGGGG
>Ga0207674_10002621_pt1 | contig 22513 bp, 16 predicted proteins | sample KBSCornC72_FD_184303 | JGI IMG/M metagenome (GOLD analysis project Ga0207674, IMG submission 184303) | Corn rhizosphere microbial communities from Kellogg Biological Station, Michigan, USA - KBS Corn C7-2 (SPAdes) (version 2) | ecosystem: Host-associated > Plants > Roots > Rhizosphere > Soil ...
TCGCACGAGCTGCGGACGCCGCTCAATGCGATCGCCGGTTACACCGAATTGCTGGAGCTCGGCATCAGCGGACCGGTGAGCGACATGCAGCGGGAGCAGCTTGGCCGGATCCGGCGGAGCCAGCGACACCTGCTCGGCATCATCGAGGACCTGCTGGACCTCTCGCGGCTCGAGCACGGCGCGCCGGCGGACATCGAGCTGGGTGCAGTGCCGGTGCACGATACGCTCGGCGGGCTCGAGGCGCTCATCGCGCCGCAGCTGAAGGCAAGGAACCTCACGTACATCTACAACCCGGCCGATGGCGCGCTGATCGCCTACGGGAACCGCGCGCGAGTCGAGCAGATCGTTCTCAATCTGCTCTCGAACGCCATCAAGTACACGGCGCCAGGAGGAAGGGTGGGCCTGTCCAGCGGCACGCACGCAGGGCGGGTCGAGATCCGGGTGAGCGACACGGGCCATGGAATCCCGCGCGAGAAGCACGACTCGATCTTCGAGCCGTTCACGCGGCTGGAGATGGATCTGACCCGGACGACCGAAGGAACCGGGCTCGGCCTCGCAATCAGCCGCCACCTGGCCCGGGCGATGATGGGCGACCTGACGGTGCGCAGCGAGATCGGACGTGGTTCGATCTTCACGCTCACCCTGCCGGCGGAAGCGCCCGCCCTGGCCGATCGTGCCCCGGCGCTCACCCCGCCGGCATCCATGATCGCCGTTCCGGACGACGCCATTCCGTTGCACCGAGTCCGGATGTAGGCACGCCGGCGGCCGATAGACCGGGCGACTCACAGTTTTCTGACAGCCGGCGCGGGTTCGCCAATGAGGCCGACGTCTCGGCGCTGCTGTAGATTGACACACAGGGTGCGGCCCGCGGCAACGAAGCCGCCGCAGCGCCCGGACTTCAGCCCATCGACCCGTGCTCGCAGGCATCCGCCGGTCGCGGGTGACGATCGCCGTGGTGGTGTGCACGTTCACCGCCGCTTCGGTCGCCGCCTATCAGGTCTACAACGCCGTGTGCGCGCAAGAATCCGCGGCGCAACGCGCGCTTCTGTCGCACGCCGGATTTGCCGCGTGGACGTTCACGCGGGAGGCGAACGTCGAGCTCGAGCGCGCCGCGCGTCGCGTACTGGCGCCGACGGTCTCGCTCGCGGCGGGTCACGCGGCGTCGATCGCGCCGTCCGTGCTCGTCGCGGAAGGCATCCGCGCGGCGCGCCGGTGCGCCTGCGTGAGCGTGCCGGATGTGCGCTTCACGTTCACCGTCGACCTGACGCGCGACACCGCGATCATCGGGGCGGTCGGCGACGAGATGCCGGAGACGCCGGTCTCCAACACCGAGCAGGCGATCATCGCGCACGTTCGCGGCGGCATGGCGGCGGGTGCCGTCGTGGGCGACCCCGTCATCGACCGACTCTCCACTGACGGGACACTCGCGATCGCGTACATGCTCGCGGGGGCGGCCGGCGCGAGCGGCACCCCTCGTACGGCCTACGGCTATGCGTTCGATGTCGCCTCCGCGGGACGTGCCGTGTTTCCGACGGTGCTCGCGTCGCGGTTACTCCTCCCACCGACCCCCGGGCCCGCGCTGCCGGCGGACTCGGTGCTCACGCTCGCCGTGACCGGCGCCGACCAGCGCCTGATCTACCGCTCGTCAGCCACGCGGGCGCTGCGGCCCGTCGCGACGTTAGGCATGACCGGCGCGTTCGAGGGCTTCGCCGTTCGTGTGGCGATGCGTCCCGCGTTCGCGTCGCGCGTTGCCGTGGGCAACTGGACGTGGAACCGCTCCCAGTTCGTGCTCGGACTGATCACGCTGAGCGCAGGCCTGGTGATCGTGTCGCTCCTGCAACTCCATCGCGAGCGCCAGCTGGCGCGCGTGAAGAGCGAGCTCGTCTCGGGCGTCTCGCACGAGCTTCGCACACCGCTTGCGCAGATTCGCATGTTCGCCGAGATGCTGCGACTCGGCTGGGTGAGGAGCGACGACGAGCGACAACGGTCGGTCGCCATCATCGATCAGGAAGCGCGTCGCCTCACGCATCTCGTCGAGAACATCCTGCAGTTCTCGCGTGCCGAGCGATCCACCCCGCGCTTGTCGCTGGCGGCGCTCGACCTGGCAACGCTCGCGGATGAAGTGGTCGAGAGCTTCGCGCCGCTCGCGGGCACACGCGGCGTGACGGTGCGAACGTCGCACGCCGGCCACGCCGTGGCCCGCGCGGACCGCGACGCCCTTCGCCAGGTGCTGCTCAACCTGCTGGACAACGCCGTGAAGTACGGGCCGGTGGGTCAGACCATCACGGTCGGGACACGCATGGCGCCCGACGGCCGTGCGCAGGTATGGGTGGATGATCAGGGGAGCGGCATCGCCGCGCGCGACAAGGCGCGTGTGTGGGAGCCGTTCCGTCGTCTAGACCGGGCGGTGGAAGCGGGGGTCTCGGGCAACGGCATCGGACTGGCGGTCGTGCGCGAGCTGGTGGTCGCGCAAGGCGGCACGGTGTCCGTGCTCGATGCGCCGGGTGGTGGGGCCAGCTTCGTGGTGTCGCTCCGCGCGGGCGGGGCGGCGCGCGACCGTGAGGAATCGCGAACCAGCGCGCAGCAGTCCATGTCCCCGGAGTCGAGCGCGCACTCGCTGTTGCAATGAAGCGGATTCTGATCGTCGAGGACAACGCGGATCTCGCGTTCGGTCTTCGCAACAGCCTCGAGATCGCGTCGTATGAGGTGATCGTCGCGAACGACGGTCCATCGGGGCTACGCGAGGCGCGGACGGTCTCGCCCGACCTCATCATCCTCGATCTCATGCTGCCGGGGATGGATGGCTACCGGGTGCTCCGCGCGGTGCGTGAGGGCGGGTCGCAGGTTCCGGTGCTGATTCTGACCGCGCGCGGCGAAGAAGCCGACAAGGTCACCGGCTTCCGGCTCGGCGCCGATGACTACGTGACGAAGCCGTTCGGGGTGCTGGAGCTCGTCGCGCGTGTCGAGGCCGTGCTGCGGCGGGCGTCGGCCGCGGTGTCACCGAAGGTTCCGACGGCGGACGCGTCGCGGTTCGGTGACATCGAGATCCAGCCGGTCGCGCGCGTGGTGCGGAAGAACGGGCGCCCTGTGGAGCTCTCGCCCAAGGAATACGAGCTGCTGCTCGCACTCGTGCAGCGGCCGGGTCAGGTAGTCTCGCGTGCCGAGCTGCTCAAAACGGTGTGGGGCTACCATGCGTCTGTCGTGAGCCGGACGATCGACACGCACATCGCCGAGCTGCGTCGAAAGCTCGAGCCGAATCCGGCATCGCCCAGGCACATCACGACGGTCTGGAAAACCGGGTACCGGTTCCTTCCATAAGGCGGAGAACGCTGCGGCTGTCTGGAGCTGCGAGCTGTTCGCCGACGGCAGCATGCTGGTGCTGCCTGCTTCGAGCTGCTGGTACCGGGATTTGAGCCTTGGTCCCGAGTTCGGGACGGAACGCATCCCGGGTTCGGGATGTGGCGCGGCGAGAACGAGTCTTGTGTTTCGTGTAACTCGCGGTATTTCTGCGCGTTAGGTGTGCCGTCCGCGATGGCACCGGGCTCGCTTAGCGCTTCGCTCGGGTACCCGGGTGAAGCAGCCGGGTCCCGCCACAGCCCCGAGTTCCCAAGGGAAATGTTCCGCTACGCGCTCCGCACACTCACCAAGAATCCGGCGTGGACGCTTGCCGCCGTCGCGTGTCTCGCAATCGGCATTGGCGCGAACACCACCGTCTACACGGCCATGCGCGCCCTCGTCATCGCGCCTGTGCCGACGCCGAACAGCGATCGCCTCGTGATGATGTCCGAGGTGTCCCCGCGCGCCCCGGACGATCCCGACTTCGACCGCCTGGCTCCGGCGAATCTGCTCGACTGGACGCGGCAGACGCGCACGCTCGAGCACATCGCCGGGTTCGCGTGGTGGGATGTCAACATCACCGGAATCGACGAGCCCGAGAGCGTCACGGGGTTCCGTGTGACGCCCGAGTTCTTCCGGACGCTCGCTGAGCGCCCCGCGTTAGGCCGGCCGTTCACGGATGACGAGGGCAAGGAAGCCAACGCCGACCGCGTGATCCTGAGTCATCCGCTGTGGAAGCGTCGGTTCGGTGGTGATCCGGCGATTGTCGGACGTACGATCCTGCTCAACGGGACGCCGCACACCGTCATCGGCGTCATGAGCGAGGACTTCATCTTCCCACCGGGCGCCGAGCTGTGGAAACCGCTGGCCCTGGACGGCGCGCCCGGACTCGATCGCGACGGCCGGTGGGTCAGTGCGATTGCCCGGCTCCGCGCCACGTCGACGCTCGAGGAAGCGAGAGCCGAGGCGCGCGCGATCGCGCGGCGGCTCGAGTTGCAGTACCCCGACATGAACGCGAAGTGGGGCATGCGTGTCGAGCCCGCGCAGATATTCTACGGACGGCACCCACGTCCCTACGTCGTCATCATGCTCGCCTCGGTGGCGTTCGTGCTACTGATCGGCTGCGCGAACGTCGCGAACTTGATGCTGGCACGCGCGACGACGCGGGGGCGCGAGCTGGCTGTGCGTGTGGCGTTAGGCGCCACGCGCGGCGATCTCATGCGCCAGATGCTCGCGGAGAGCCTGGTCATCGCGCTGATTGGCGGCGCCCTCGGCTCCCTGCTGGCGCTGTGGGGCGTACGACTGATGCGCGGCACACTGCCCGCCGAGCTCGTTCGCTTCAATCCCGGCTGGACGCGTATGGTGGTGAATGGCGAAGCGCTGCTGTTCACGCTCGGGGTGTCGGTGGCGACGGCGGTAGTCATCGGGTTCATTCCCGCGCTGGTGGCATCGCGGGCTGACCCGCAGCAGGCGCTCAAGGACAGCGGTCGGACGGCGAGCGGTGTGGGCGGCCGACAGCGCCTCCGCAGCGCGCTCGTCGTGAGCGAAGTCGCGCTGGCGCTCATGCTCCTGGTCGGAACGGGGCTCATGGTGCGGAGCTTCATCGGCCTGATCAACGGCGACCAGGGATACCGCGTCGACAAGGCGCTCACCATGCAGCTCGCGCTGCCGGGAGCGAGATACGGCGACGATGACGACGTCGTGCGGTTCTACACGACGCTGCTGGATCGCGTGCGCGAGATTCCAGGCGTCACGGGTGCCGGCATCGCGAGCTCGCCTCCACCAGCGTGGAACGACAACTCGACGCGCTTCATTCTCGAGGGCGAGGCGAAACCGCAGCGTGGGGATCCAGCGCATCAGGAACGGCTTCGCGTCGTATCCGATGGCTACTTCGCGACGTTAGGGATGCGGGTCATCCGGGGCCGCGACTTCACGCGGCACGACGTGAGGAAGAGTCCGAGCGTCGCAGTCGTGAGCGACGCGTTCGCGAAGAAGTACTGGCCGGGCAAGGATCCCATCGGGCAGCGATTCTCGGCGCTCGCGGATTCCATGGTCGTGACGACGGTCGTGGGCGTCGTCAGCGACGCGCGCCACAACCCGAACGTTGGTCGCGCGCCGCTCGCTCCGGTCAAATACACTCCGCTCACGCAGGTGCCGTGGAACACGATGACGCTCGTGGTCAGGACCACCGGTGAGCCCTCGGCCATCAACGCTCATGTGCAGCGCGTGATCGGCTCGATCGATCCGGCGCTCGCAGCCGGTGATGTAATGACACTCGACCATATGCTCCTGGCAGCGCTGTCACCGCAGCGCATCACGGCGGGCATGCTCAGCGTCTTCGCGGCGATTGCCATGCTGCTGGCGGTGATCGGCATCTACGGTGTGATGTCGTACAGCGTCACGCAGCGCACGCACGAGATCGGGATTCGCATGGCGCTCGGTGCTCAGCAGAGCGACGTGGTCAGACGCGTACTGCGTCAGGGCGTGCGGTTGTCGGCGATCGGGATCGCGATCGGCAGTGTCGCCTCGGTCGGCCTCACGCGTGGCATGGCGACGCTGCTGCACGATGTCAGCCCCACGGATCCGGTCACGTTCGCGGCCGTCGCGGTGCTGTTGGCCGGGGTCGCACTGCTGGGCAGCTGGCTTCCGGCGCGACGCGCAGCATCGGTGGACCCGGTGGTCGCGCTCAGAGACTCGTGAGCCGCAAGGCGACCGAGCCCGATCGTCTTTCCCACTCGTTCGATTCCAACGATTTCAATGTTCGCCAACGATGTTCGATTCGCGCTCCGCGCGCTGGGACGAAGCCGCGCTTTCACGGTCACGGCGCTCGTGACGCTCGCGCTGGGGATCAGCGTCAACACGGCGATCTTCAGCGTCATCGACTCGGTGCTGCTCACTCCGCCGCCGTTCGATGATCCGGGCCGTATCGTCACGATCGATGGGGAGAACAAGGCCAAGGGCCTGACGACGTCGAGCGTCGCATACCCCGACGTCCTGGACTGGCGGGCCGACGCGCATGCGTTCGCCGAAATCGCCGTCATTCGGCACACGACATTCAACCTCGCCGGCGGAGATCGGGCGGAGCGGGCCGAGGGCGCACGCGTGTCGGTCAACTTCTTTCGTGTGTTCGGCGTGCAACCGCAGCTCGGTCGCACTTTCGCGAAGGACGAGGAGACGGTGGGCAACGATCGCGTGATCGTGCTGAGTGACGCCTACTGGCGGCGGCGGTTCGGCGCCGATCCGACCATCGTGGGGCGCCTGCTCTCGGTCAACGGCTGGCAGTACACGGTCGTGGGGGTGATGCCGAGGAAGTTCGCGTACCCGCCCGACGCGGAGGTCTGGTCCCCGTTCGCGCCGGATTCACAGGCCCTGCATCGGGGGAATCGGTTTGTGCGCGGCGTCGGCCGGCTCGCACCGGGCGCTACGCTCCACAAGGGCGTCGCGGAGCTCAACGCGATCTCCACGCGGCTCGAGCAGATGTACGTGGGCTCGAACACCGGGTGGCGCGCGACGTCGCGGCCGATCCAGGAGGCCATGACGGGCAAGGCGCCCACGATTCTGTACACGTTCCTCGGCGCCGCGGGGTTCGTGCTGCTCATCGCGTGTGCGAATGTCGCGAATCTGCTGCTGGCGCGCGCGTCGGGGCGGACGCGCGAGGTGGCGGTGCGCAAGGCGTTAGGCGCCTCGATCTGGCGGCTGACCCGCCAGCTCCTCACCGAGAGCGTGGTCCTCGCGGTTACGGGCGCGGTCATCGCCGTGCTGCTCTCGCTCTGGGAGATCCGCCTGCTCAAGGCCGTCATTCCCGTTCCGCTACCGCCGTGGCTGAGCATCGAGGTCAGCGGGCGCGCGCTGCTGTTCACCATCGTCCTCGCCGGACTGACGGGTGTCGTTGCCGGGATCGTCCCCGCGCTGCGGCTGGCGCGTGGCGGTATCCGTGAGTCCCTCGCGACCGGGGTGCGCGGCGCCGGGTCGGCTCGACGCAGCCGCACGCAGCGGGCGCTGGTCGTCGCGGAAGTCACATTGGCCGTCGTGCTGCTTGCCGGCGCGGGACTCCTGCTGACGAGTCTCGCCCGCCTGCAGGCGGTGCCGCCAGGTTTCTCGCCGGATGGCGTGCTCGTCGCGCGCCTAACGCTGGCCGGGCCGCGCTACGAGTCGCGCGAAGCGATGGTGGCGTTTTACGCCAACGTGCTGAACCGCCTTCGCGAGACGCCGAGTGTGGAGGCGGCCGGCGCCGCCGGTGCGCTGCCATTGAGCGGGTCCGCGAACACGTCGAATTTCCTGCTCGTGGGCCGACCGGCGCCGGCCGACGGCCAGGAGCCGACTTCACGGTGGGAGCGCGTCACGCCCAATTACTTCGCGGCGCTCGGTATTCCGCTCAAGGCCGGACGTGCGTTCGATGCGCGCGACAAGGTGGACGGGCCAAGCGTCGTCATGGTGTCGGAGTCGTGGGCGCGGCTGTTCTTCCCCGGCGAATCCGATGTCGTTGGCCGACTGATTCGCCTCGGCGGCGGCGACGAGCAGTCCACGATCGTTGGTGTCGTGGGAGACGTGCGTCACGATGGGCTCGATGCGCCCGTGCAGCCGACGCTGTTCCTGCCGTACGCGCAGCACGCCGACCGCGGAATGACGCTGGTGGTGCGCGCCACGGGCGATGCGGCCGCGCTGACCGCTGCCGTGCGTGAGGCGGTCCAAAGCGTCGATCCGGCGATTCCCGTGTACGACGTCTCGACGATGCAGGAGCAGGTCTCGAAATCGATTCTGGGGCAGCGGCTCAGCGGGTCGATGATCGGGGTGTTCGCGCTCATGGCGCTCGTGCTCGCGACGGTGGGCGTCTACGGGTTGATCGCCTACTCGGTGGCGGAGCGTCGGCACGAGATCGGGATTCGCCTGGCACTGGGAGCGCAGGGGCGCGACGTGCGGCGCCTGGTGGTCGGGCAGGGTGTGCGTCTGACGCTCGCGGGCGTCGTGATCGGACTCGCGGGCGCGATCGCGATCGGACACGGCCTCCGCGGTCTGCTCTTCGGTGTAACGGCCACGCATCTGCCGACGCTGATCGGGGTCGCGTCCATCCTTCTCGCCGTAGCGGCGGCGGCAAGCTGGATTCCCGCTCGCCGTGCAGCGCGAACCGACCTACTCAGCGCGTTGCGCGGCGAGTAACGCTCGGCTCGCAGCTGCTGGCTGCTCGCTGCTCGCTGCTGCCACCAGCCGCAGCCGTCGCATCTCTGTCCTCGAAGAACGACGTCCTGGCTGGTTGCCGCTGCCACTAGCCGCAATGAGCCGTCACAAGCAGCATCAGCTCGCAGCCTCCGTTTCCCGTTTCCCGTTTCCCGTTTCCCGTTTCCCGTTCCTGGTTCCCGGTTGATCAGTCCCCAGGTTCTGATCGCAGACGACCAGCCGGCCGTGCTGGACGCGCTGCGTCTGCTCCTCAAGGAAGAAGGGTACCGCATCGTCACCGCGACCCGGCCGGTCGAGATCCTCAAGGCCGTCGAGGCACAGACGCTCGACGCCGTCGTGATGGACCTCAACTACGCCCGGGACACTACGTCGGGGCGCGAAGGGCTGGATGTGCTCGCGCGCGTTCGCGCGCTGGACGCGACGCTGCCGATCATCGTCATGACCGCGTACGGGAGCGTGCCGGGAGCAGTCGAGGCCATGCGGCGCGGTGCCGCCGACTACATCGAGAAGCCGTGGGACGACGAGCGGCTCCTGGCGATCCTCCGGACACACATCGAGCTGTCGCGCGCGAAGCGTGCGAACGAGCGGCTGGCGACCGAGAACCGGCGTCTCGCGCCTAACGTGCCGGTGCTCATCGCCGGGTCCCGCGTCATGCAGCCCGTGCTGGAGATGATCGAGCGGGTCGCGGCGTCCGATGCGAACGTGCTCATCACCGGCGAGCATGGGACGGGCAAGGAAGTCGTCGCGCAGCGGCTCCACGCGGCGTCCAACCGCGCGTCGCGACCCCTCATCACCGTCAATGCCGGCGGCCTCTCCGAAGGCGTGGCCGAGAGCGAGCTGTTCGGCCACGTGAAGGGGGCATTCACCGACGCGAAGACGGATCGCGTCGGATGCTTCGAGCTCGCGGACGGCGGCACGCTGTTCCTCGACGAGATCGCGAACATGGCGGCGAAGCTCCAGGCCAAGCTGCTCCGCGTGCTGCAGACCGGTGAGTTCCAGCGGGTCGGCTCCTCGCGCACTCTCCGCGCCGACGTGCGGGTGCTCGCGGCGACCAACGCGGACATCCGCGCGGAGATCGCGGCCGGGCGCTTTCGCGAGGACCTCCTGTACCGGCTCAACACCGTGGAGATTCGTCTCCCCGCGCTGCGCGACCGCCGCGAGGACGTCTCCCGTCTCGCGACGCACTTTCTCGGCGAGTATGCGGCTCGCTATCGCAAGCCGGTGCACGGGTTCGACGAGGACGCGACCGCCGCCATGCACGTGCACGCGTGGCCGGGCAACGTGCGCGAGCTGCAGCACGCGGTCGAGCGCGCCATCCTCATGTCGCGCTCGAGCCTCATCACGAGCGAGGACCTCGGTCTGCGTGCCCCGGCGCCGGGCAGCGCTGCCGACCTGTCCGGCATGACCATGGACGACGCCGAGAAGTACGTCATCCAAACGGCGCTGGCCCGGCACGGCGGCAACGTGGTCCAGGCGGCCGAGTCGTTAGGCATGAGCCGGAGCGCGCTGTATCGTCGCATCCAGCAGCATGGACTCTGATCATCGGGAATCGGGAATCGGGAATCGGGAATCGACGAACCCTCGGAATGCATCACGAGCGGCGTCGGGACCGTCTCATCCGACGCCGAGTGCTCCGTCGCCGGTCCACCGTTCCCGGCTGCGGCTGCCGCTGGAATCTCGGCTCCCGCTGCTCGTGCTGCTCGGTGGGTTGCCGGGCGTCGTCGTATCCCTCGTATGGCTGTGGACCGGCGATCACGGCATCGAGGTACGGTGGACGCTGACCGTCGTGGTCGTCGTCACCTGGGTCGCGGCCGCGACCGTGGCGCGCGAGCGTGTGATCCGCCCACTGCAAACGCTGTCGAACCTTTTGTCCGGGCTTCGCGAAGGCGATTACTCCGTGCGCGGCGCCGGCGCGAACGAGAACGACGCGCTCGGGATCGCGATGACCGAGATCAACGCGCTCGGCAACACCCTCCAGGCGCAGCGGCTCGGGGCCATGGAGGCCACCGCGCTCCTCCGCACCGTGATGGCCGAGATCGACTCCGCCATTTTCGCGTTCGACGGCGATGGGAAGCTTCGCCTCGTGAATCGCGAGGGAGAACGACTGCTGGGCCAGCCACTCGAGCGCTTGTTAGGCCGTGACGCGGCAACGCTGGGACTGGATGTCTATCTGCGAGATGATGCGCCCCGCACGCTCGATCTCCCGAACGATGCGGGCGTCACCCGCTGGGAAGTGCGACGCCGCGCCTTCCGCCAGGACGGGCTGCCGCATCACCTCCTCGTCCTGACGGACGTCAGCCACGTGCTGCGCGAGGAGGAGCGGCTCGCCTGGCAGCGCATCGTCCGCGTGCTGAGTCACGAGATCAACAACTCGCTCGCGCCCATCAAGTCCATCGCTCGCAGTCTGCAGCGTGTGCTGAAGCGGCAGCCGAGGTCACCGGATTGGGAGGAGGAGGCGCTTCACGGCCTGGACGTGATCGAAGGGCGATCGGGGTCGCTGAGCCGATTCCTGCAGGCGTATGCGCGGTTAGCGCAGCTGCCCAAGCCCGTCCGTCGGCCGGTGGACGTGGCGGCGTGGGTCCGTCGTGTCGTGGAGCTCGAGGAGCGGATGCCTGTCGCGCTGTGTCCCGGCCCCGCGACGACGCTGCTCGCCGATGGCGACCAGCTCGATCAGCTGCTGATCAACATCGTCCGCAACGCCGTCGACGCTGCGCTGGACGCCGGTGGCGGTGTCACGGTGTCCTGGTCGAGTGACGACGGGGCGGTCGTCGTGACGGTCGAGGACGAGGGGCCAGGGTTGAGCGACACGGTCAACCTGTTCGTGCCCTTCTTCACGACGAAGCCTAACGGGACGGGCATCGGCCTCGCGCTCAGCCGTCAGATCGCTGAGGCGCATGGCGGAGTGCTGTCGCTGGAGAATCGGGACGATCGCTCCGGAGTCCGCGCGCGGTTACGGCTCCCGCTGCGGTAACCGCGGCGTGGAGATGCCGAGCGCGCTCGGCATGGCGCCGAGCCATCCGACGCGCACCACGCCCCACAGGCCGATGAGGATCGCCTCGGCCGCGTCGTGACGCAGCGACGTGGGGCGTGGGGCGTCCGACCACTCGACGACGCGCCGCGCGATCGTGTCGGCAACGCGCTTTGCATGCTCGCCGGACCGCTGATCGCGCGGCAGGAGGAAGAGGCTGCGCCATTCTTCCGCACTCACGCGGCGCACGTGTGAGCCGTGCTTCTCGGCGGTCGTCGCCCAGTGTTCGGCGAGTGGTCCGCCGCCTTCGAGCACGACGTAGGTCGGATCGAACGCCTCGTGGAGGAGCGCGGGAATGGCGCGCCTGAGACGTGAGGCCGCGCCGAAGTTGCGCGAGCGATACCAGATGAGGCGTCCGTCATCGCGATACACGGCGAGTCCAGTGCGAACGCCCACGTCGACGGCGAGCAGCGACGGCAACGGTCAGCCGAGAAGCAATGGGGCGGTGGAAGTGCGGAGCACGCGGCGAGTTGTGTAAAAGGAGAGGAGGGGCTCGGGACTGAGGACTCGGACTGGGGGGCTACACTGCGCTGCTTCCTGCTTGCTGGAACTGGTTGCTGCAGGGTAACACCCTCGGGATGTTCCCCACGCTGCGTTGTCATCCCGAGGAGCCGAAGGCGACGACGGATCTCGTCTGCGGTGTTCGTAGCCGGCCACGAGTGGCGCAAGCAAGATCCCTCGTCGCGGTCGCTCCTCGGGACGACAGCGGGCACGTGTGCGTCTGGTTCCGGTGCGCGAAGGCACGCCCGCACTTCGGGCAGCGCCAGAGCGAGCCGCCTGCGTCGGGCGAGCGCGATGTCGTGCGGGGCACGCGCCTAACGCCGCCTCATCGGTGCAGCGGGATGCGGCCGGAGGCCCACGACAGTCTCAGGGTTCGCCATCGGCGTCGACATCGCGGAATCCCCACAGCGTCGGTGAGGCGAGCTCCACACAGTTGCCGGCCGGGTCGCGGATGTAGAGCGAGCGTCCCCCACGTGGCCACGTCACTTCGGACTCGATCGTCACGCCGGCGGCCACGAGGCGCGCGCGCCAGGCGTCGATGTCCGCGTCGGAAACGGCGAACGCGACGTGGCCCGCCCCGGTCGCGCCGTGTGTGGGCACCGGCGACTCGCCGACGAGCGACGCCTCGGCGCTCGTGCGCGCGGGGTTGAACACCAGGAACATCCCGTCGCCACACCGGAAGAACACGTGTCGCCCAGGCACAGCAGAAAACCGCTGCAGCCCGAGCATGTTCACGTAGAACCGCTCGGTCGCATCGAGATCCGTGGCGTACACGCAGGCTTCGAGAACCCGGTCGATAGGCTTCATGCGCCAATTCTAAGGTAGTGAGCCGGCCCGCTCTCTCACACCATTCTCACACGGGTTCGTTGAGGCGACTGCAGCGACCGCTGCTAGATTGGGCCCATGCTTGTCACGACGTTTTTTCTGCTACAAATGGCCAGTGCCCAGAGCGCCGGTCCCAACGGACCATCCTACGACGGCAGCAGTCGGCCCGCGGTCGGAATTCCTCGCCTGACACCGGCGGTCACCATCGACGGGTCGCTTTCGGAGCCCGAATGGACGCAAGCCGCACGGCTCACCGGCTTCCATCAGTACCAACCGGTGGACGGCATCCCGTCTGACGAGCGGACCGAGACGCGCGTGTTTTATTCGCACGATGCGATTTATTTCGGCGTCGTCGCCTCGGCGAAGAACCCGGCTTCCATCCGTGCAACCATTGCCGACCGCGACAAGCTCGGCAACGATGACCGCGTCACGATCTATCTCGATACGTTCCACGACCGTCGCCGGGCGTATTTCTTCGTCGTGAATCCGTTAGGCTCGCAGGCTGATGGTGTACGGACCGAGGGCGCGGCCAGTGCCGGCAGCATGTTCGGCGGGAACATCGACTACAACCCGGACTTCCGGTTCGAGTCGAAGGGCCGGCTGACGGACAGCGGCTACGTCGTCGAAGTCCGGATCCCGTTCAAGAGCCTTCGCTTTCCCGCGAGCGAGCCGCAGACGTGGGGGATCAACGTCGTGCGCAACAATCAGGCGACGGGGTTCGAGGATACGTGGACCAATGCGCGGCGCGCGACCGCGAGCTTTCTCAGCGAGGCGGGGACGCTCACCGGCATCGCGAAGATCGAACGCGGCATCACCACGGAGCTCCAGCCATTCATCACCGCGCAGTGGAACGGTGCGCGGACCGGCGTGAACGGGGACTTCGAGCGTGAGGACGTGAATCCGGATGCCGGCGTGAACCTCAAGGTCGCGTTCCCGACCATCACGCTCGACGGGACGGTGAAGCCGGACTTCTCGCAGGTCGAGTCGGACGCCAGCCTCGTGACCGTCAACGAGCGGTTCGCGCTGTTCTTCGCCGAGAAGCGCCCGTTCTTCCTGGAGGGGATCGAGCTGTTCAACACGCCGAACCAGCTCGTGTACACGCGGCAGATCGCGTCGCCGGTAGCGGGCGCGAAGGTCACCGGCAAATTTGGCACGGTGAGCGTCGCCTACCTCTCGGCGCTCGATGACTCGCGATGTCCGACGAGTCTCGGCCCCGCAGGACCGTTCCGGCCGGACTGCGACAAGGCGCTGTTCAATGTCACGCGGCTGCGTCGCGACCTCGGCGGCAACTCCACGATGGCGCTTACTGTTACCGACCGCCGAGCGGGCGACACGACGAACACGGTCGCTGCCGCCGATCTCCGGTACGTGTTCGGCCGCATGTACTACTTCGAAACGCAGGTTGGCGGGTCGTACACGAAGGACGCGGCGATCTTCGGGACGTCGAAGGCGAGAACAGCGCCAGTCTGGAAGGCGGAGCTGGATCGCACGGGGCGGCTCTGGGGGTTCAACTACACACTGAACGCGTTAGGCGACGAGTTCGTGAGCCGGTCCGGGTTCGTACCCCGGACGGGGATCATCAACATGCACGCATTCAACCGATTCTCGTACTACGGGAAGCCCGGGGCGCGCGTGGAGAATGTCACGATGTTCTTCGGCCCGACGCGCATCTGGCTGTACGACCATTTCGCGTTGGCGGATGCCTACGAGGGTGAGGAGTCGGTGTCGGCGATGTTCCGGCTGCGCGGCGGGTGGAACATGTCGTTCAACGGCGCGCGGAACTTCTTCTCCTTCGACCCGCGTCAGTACCGAGGGCTGGCGATCACAGGGCCGGATGGTCTCGAGCCCTACCTGCCACCGGACGATCAGCTAGCGGGGCTCATCCGGTTCTCGGGGACGGTGACGACGCCGACGTACCGGCAGTTCAACGGGACGGTGACGGTGGCGCGGAATCAGGTGCCGATCTTCGCCGAGGGATCGGAGGGCCGAGAGCTGCGTGCGACCGGCAGCGTGACGCTGCGGCCGACGGTGAGCGTGCGCGCGGAAGGCAGCCTGCAGTTGTCGAAGATCGATCGCGCGTTCGACGACTCGGAATACGCCCGCGCGGTGATCCCGCGATTCAAGCTGGAGTATCAGCCGACGCGGGCGCTGTTCTTCCGCGTAGTGAGCCAGTATCAGTCGCAGCGGACGAGCGGGCTCCGGACACCGACCGGCGAGCAGATCTTCCGCGCCACGGGAGAGGCGGTGACCGGTGGCGAGGTCGGGACGCTGCAGACGGACTGGCTCGTGTCATACGAGCCGACGCCGGGGACGGTGGCGTTCTTCGGCTATGGCGATATGCGCGACGGAATCAATGAGGATGGAACGAGCTCGTTGCGGCTGTCGGATCTCGAGCGGCGAAGTGACGGGTTCTTCGTAAAGGTGGCGTATCAGTGGCGGCGGTGAGATCGGTCGACGGGACCGGAGCGAGGAGGCATCGCTCCGGGAGACGGGAGACGGGTTCGTCGTCATTCCGAGCGGAGTCGCGCAGCGGCGGAGGCGAGGAATCGCCGTCGTCCCGACAGTGGGGCCTCTCTACTGGGATGACTGCGATTCCTCACCTCCGCCGTTGCGCGACTCCGCTCGGAATGACAGACAGGCCGACGTTACCGCACGACGTTCAGCGTTAGGCGATCCGAGTCATTCGCCGGGGCCGCGCAGATGACCGACGGGTTCCGGCCGGCAATTCCGGCGGCCACGTGCGGAGCGGTCACGGACCCACAACAGGAGACGGCGACACCCTCGGGCGACGTGTGCGGCAGCGCCGTGGCTCGGCCGATAGCGGCTCCGCCCAGTGCGCCGACGCCGATGTAGGCCACGTCGATCACGAACGCCAGGCGAAAGGAAAACTGCGTCAACTCCGATCCCACCTGCCGACGACCCGTCAGGCGCGGTCGGCGCGCTCCGGGAGACGAGCCATCGGACGCACGCCGGACGAGTCGACGAGCACGAACCACGAGCTGAATGAAACGGCGTTGCATTTCCCCTCCAGGACAGCGGTAGTCATGACGCACTTGCCTCTTCCTGGATGACACCGCCCTGTTACGAACGGCGTGCGGTCGTACTCAGTGCACCGGCTGATCGCCGTGCGTGCACCACCGCAGCAGCACCGTGCCGAGCACCAGCGACGGATCGCGCGCGATGACGATCGGCGGGTAGTCCGGGTTCAACGACTCGAGCTCCACCCGGGAGCCGGCAACGCCGCCGACGCGCTTCACGACGTAGCCGCCGTCCGGCACCCGTGCGACGACCACCGCGTCAGGCACGATCTCCTCACCCAGCTTGACGAGAATGGTGTCGCCGTCGTGCAGCAGCGGCACCATGCTGTCGCCCGTGACGCGCAGCGCGACATATCGCCCATCGGGAGCGTCGTCAGGCAGCGGAATCCAACGCTCGCAGGGCTCGTCCCAGAGCTCGCGTCCGACGCCTGCAGCCACGGACAGCTCGATCGCCGGCGCGTGCCGGACGCGCGCCGCGGCCGCGACTACCTGCGCGAGCGTGCCTTCTTCCCAGGCCGGTGCACTCTCCGGCTCCGACGCGACCTCACGGACGCGAGATCGCTCCAGTGCTCGACGAGACCGAATGGTCCGGACGAACCGGTCGGCGCCGGCGTCGAGCCTCGCCTGCTCCGCCACCGACAGCGTCGCGCGCGCCTCACGCGCGTACCACTCCAGAAACCTCGCTTCGGCGGCGTCGGACGGATCGAGCCGTCCCATCGCGCGCTCACCCGCGAGTCGCACGAGCAGGTCCTTCGCGCGTTCGAGAGCCGCGCGCTCGGGGGCGCTCAGGGCGTTGTCGTCGTATCTCACTGGTCCTCCTCTGGGATCTCACGGCCGCGACGGAGCCGCGGGCGTGGTGGAACGCCGCCGTCGCGCTCCGCGAGCGCGCGTCGTGCGCGCTCCGACAGGCCGCTCCGGCGGAAGAACTCGTACAGCTCGTCACGCTCATCGGGGCTCCGAGCGACGTCGCTGCGAAGCGCGATCTCGATGAGACGCTCGCGCAGGCGCAGCACCCGCACCCGCGCCGCGTTGTGCGTGATGCCGAGCCAGTCCGCGATCAGGCGCTGCGGGATGGCCGCGCTGACCCAGCGCAGCATCTGGCGCTCGTCGTCCGTGATGCCCGAATCGATCACGCGCGACAGTCGCTCGAGCACCGGCGAGAGCGGCGGTGTATCAGCCGCGGGACCGGCACTGGCCCGGATGGAGGCCTCCGAGCACACCTCGCGAACCACGCGCTCGCCGCCCTCGCCCCACGCGGCCGCCGTTCCGGTGGCCGAGCGCCGGTCCGTCGCACGGCGGTCGTTCGCCAGGCGATGCCGAAACGTGGCGATGAGGTAGCCGGTGAGATTCGCGGGCGGGGCGACGGTGGCTTGCATGAGGTGGAGCGCGGCGTCGCTCAGACAGTCGGTCACGACATCATCCCGGAGTGCGGGCTGTACCTGTGCCTGTCGCGCGATCTTCCACAACACGGGCGTGAATCGGCGGAAAAACTCGCGAATCGCGACGTCGTCGTCGCGACGCATTCGCTGCAACACCTCCAGGTCCGACCACAGTTCGGCGCTCGTGTCCTGCTGCCGTCTCTCGCTCCGCATCGCGCACCCGCCCATGGCCATTTGTGGTCATTCGGGGCGAGCGCCCGATACGCCGCGCGCCGTCCGTCAGGACGCCGTCGCGTCCGGGCACCCGCTCGAATGACACCTTTCGCTCCGCTCCGGATCACCTGCCCTCCACTGCAATGACACCGGGGTGTTACAGCCCGAGGCGGCTCGCGTGACGGGCGGCGGTCCACGTGCGGAGCAGGCGCTCGAAGCGCTCGATGGTCGCGATGCTCGCAGTGGGATCCGTGAGCGCGAGCTGGAGGCGCCGTGCGCGCCTGGGCGGCAGGCCGACGCGCTCGGCCTGGCCGAGCAGGTCGAGTGCATCCATGACGCGGTCCGCCCGGCGCTGCAGCGCCGCACTCGGCACCAGCGGGCGCGTGAGATGACTCGTCAGGCTCGGCCGCCGCGCTGTGGCCGCCGACGGTCGGTTCGGTGATGACTCGGCCACGCGGCGCGCGCGCTCGCGGCCCGCCTTGTCGATCTCCTCGCGGCTCGGCCGGTTGGGCGATGCCGTCAGCCCGAGGTTTGCGAGCGCGCGGCCGATGGCCGACGTCTCGGTGTTCTCGAGACACGCGACGGTGTTGACGTCGCCATCGCCAATGCGCTCGGACGCGAGGCCGGTCGCGGCCGGCCGGTCCTCCTCGGTGGAGCGGAACACGAACGCCTGCACCGTGATCTCGTGCTCGGTGCGGGAGAGGAGCCGCGTGAGGATGCGTCCGGTGGGGTAGCGTGCGTAGAACAGCGTGATGCGATCGGCCACCGGGGCGTATTCGCCCGCATCCGTCACCAGCTCGTACTTCGGCATCGCTCCTCCGTCGTCGGCGCCGGCGCAACGGGCGACGGCGGGGGAGACACATTATACCGAACAAACACCGAAATCAAGAGCGTATTCGTCTGATCCTCAGTGCGTTGTTTGTCATTGTATGCCAACAGGTTACGTGACTGCAGTCATCGACCGAGCGACCCCTCTATCAAGACGATGGCGATTCCTCGCCTCCGCGCTGACGCGCTCCGCTGGGAATGACAATGCCGGGCGATTCCTCATCTGCCCGGCTCGGAACGACCCGGGAGTCAGGTGAACCGGAGGTTGCAGACGTGTACCTCCGGGTCTGCGCGGAATCGCATGGGCAGCGAGCCCTGCCCTATCCCGCGGCTCACCAGCATGATCCGCTCACCCGGCTGTCCCAGCTCGAAGAGTCCGCCATAGAGATAGCGCTGGCTCAGCGGACCTTTCGCGGAGATCAGCGACTTACCACCGGGCAGGACGAACTGGCCGCCGTGCACATGCCCCGTGAATGCCACGGCGAACGGCTCATCGCCTAACGCGGTCAGCCCATCGGGCGAGTGCATGAGCACGAGTCGAACGCCATCGGCGCCAGCGACGGCCCTGCTGCCGTCGGGCGAGCCCTGCTCCGTGTTGTCCAGCCCGCAGACCCACAGTTCGTCGTAGGGCGCAGGCAGTTGCACGTTCTCGTTCACGAGCGTGCGCACGCCGACCGTCGCGAGCCGCTCGATGAGGTAGGCGTCATCGGCGATGAGATCGTGGTTGCCGAGCACGGCGAGCCTGCCTAACGGCGCCTGCACCATGTCGATGGCATCCAGCACGCTCTCGACGTGTCGCGCGTGAAAGGACACGAAGTCGCCGCCGAGCAGCAGCAGGTCCGGTTTCGCATCGGCCAGCAGCCGGCAGGCCCGGCGAATCGTGGCCGAGTGGGTGCCGGGACCACCGTGGAGATCCGAGGCGAAGGCGATGCGGAGCGGTGGAATCGTCGCAGCGCCTGACGAGACCGTGATCTCGTGCCGGGCCAGGCGCAGCCGGCCCTGCAGCCCGAGCGGCCGTGCAAGCCACGAGGGCCAGCCGCCGACGTAGGCGAAGTCGTAGAGCCGTTCCAGCCGTCGCTTGCGTGCGCTCAGACGCAGCGCGCGACCGAACCGTCGCGGCGAGTGGCTCACGCCGTCAGCGGCTCGGCGTCAGTCGCGGGCAGGTTCGCGTGGACGTCAGTACGGACGGCGTGGCGGGCGGTCGTTGTCGGGAACCTTGCGTGACGAACCAGTCGACCCGGCCTTCACGGAATCGGCCTTGATCGAGTCCGCCTTGGCCTTCGCGACGGAATCGGCCCGCGCCTTCACCCGCGCCGAGTCCGCAGCGGTGCGCGGCGGCTCCTCGAACTCCTCTTTCGGGATCCGGAAGCCCTTGGCGATGACGGGATCGCCGTCGATGCCCATCACGCGCTTCGCCACGTAGTCGCCGACCACCGGGCCGAACTTGAATCCCTCGGCGGATCCACCGCCCGCGATCCAGACGTTCGACCACTCGGGGTGCGTGTCGATGTAGAAGTTGCGCGTCACGGACAGCTCGTAGTGGCACGAGCGCGTCTCGAGCAGCGGCGCGTCGATGAGCAGCGGGAAGCGCTCCATGAGGAAGCTGCGCGGCCGCGAGAAGTTGCTCGGGTCGATCCAGCGCTGGCTGGTATCGGGGTCGGTCTGCGTGCCGCCGCCGACGCGGACGCGAAACCCGCGTGCGTCGTTAGGCAATGCCGCCCAGCCGGTGACCCCGGGAAAGTTGAAGCTCGGCATGTGCGGCGCGACCCAGCGGTTGTCGCCGACGGGCGTGCCGTAGTAGTAGACGTTTCCCATCGGCGTCCGGAGCCGAGTGCGCAGGAACTCGGGGAAGATCTTCCACAGCCACGGCCCACAGGCGAACACGAACTGCCCGGCCCGGAGCGTCTCGCCATTCGAGAGCGCCATGTCGTGCAGCCGGTCGCCGCTCGCAAGCGACGGCAGCGCTCGCGCCACGACCATCGTTCCACCGTTGTGCTGAAACGACTCCGCGACCCGCTCGCACGACCGACGCGCGCGCACGACGCCGGCCTGCGGCTCGTACAGGATGACGTTGATGCCCTGCAGGTCGATGACCGGGTAGTGAGAGCGGACGTCGTTAGGCTCCAGCACCTCGTACTTCACGCCGACGGTGTCCCAGTTCTTCCGCGTGTCCTTCATGAAGGGCTCCCAGTCCTTGCGGAAGATCAGGTCGCCCGTCGTGTGGAACACGTTCTCCTGCGTGGTGCGCGAAAACTCCGCGTCCCAGTCCTTCCAGCGCTGAACCGCCTGCGACGCCCACCGTGCCCACAGGACGCCGTGCGGGCGGTCGCCGTACGACGTGCGCACACCGCGCGTCTCCTCGCCCGAGGTCGAGCGCGAGTTGCCCGGCCCCCACGTGTCCACGAGCGTGACGCGCGCGCCCATCTTCCGCAGGTGGTACGCGGTCCAGCCGCCGAATGCGCCGGCGCCGATCACGGCGATGTCGGGTGACTTCTGGCCGATGACCGCCGGTGCCCGTCGCGGCGTGGGCTGCTGCGGTTGCTGTTGCTGGTCGATGGCTCCCGCGCCCTTGGCGGTCGCGAGCAGCAAGCCGGTCTGAGCGCCGGCGACCTTGAGAAAGCGTCGCCGGTCGAGGGTGTTGCGGTCGTCGTCCTTCATCGCGCGGAGCTGAGGAGAAGCCGCCGGCTACCGGGTGGCCGTTGGCGGGGGAGCAGCGTGAGGATGAAACATCGGCCGAGGCCGCACCAGCGATTGGCTTACGCCGATCAGTGGCAGTCCGCTGCGCCCGAGCGCCGTCTGCTTGTCGGGCTTCGCGTCGATCTTGATACGCCGCATGGCTTCAGGGTCTGCCGGCAGGGAGTCCGCACCGGCAGGCATGCCGTTCACCTTGAAGATGTAGGCGACGATGTCCGTGTACTGCTGCACCGAAAGCGCGCCCGGGTTGTCATCGGGCATGGTCGTCTTGAGCTGGTCGAAGAGGTCGAACGCCGTACGTCCAACCCAGGCCTTCACGAACGCGTCACCCGCGTACTTCTCCGTCCCGTGGCAGGTGGTGCAGTTGTTCTGGTGCTCGGTATCGCCGCGAGCGGCCTGCGCCTCGGTATAGACCCCCTGCCAGACGGACTTACCAGCGGCGGTGGAGTCGGTGCTCTGAGACTGTGCGGAAGCTGACGCGATACAAACCGCGATTATGGAAAGGAGCGGACAGCGCATTGGAAACGATGAGAGAGACATCATGTCATACCTCGCCTCCGCCTGCGCTTCGCGCGGGCTACGCTCGGATGACGACCGCCCTTATGGTAAGTGGCGGTCGCCGCCAAATGAAGTCAAGTCTCCTCGGGGGCGCCGCCTGAGCGAGCCACCTGATCGACCCGGATGCGGCTCGCATCGAAGCGGCTGGCCGAACCGATCATCTTGTCGATCGTCTCGTCGAAGTCCGCGGTCGGTTTGCGCTGAAAGCGCAGCGGGTTGATGCGCGCGACGACGAACGCCTTGAGGTATGGGCTCTCGAACCCGCGCTCCTTGAGGCTCGCGACGGCGGCGTTCACCGCGTCGTTCAGCTCGAGCAGCTTCTCCGCGCGTTCATGACGCGTCTCCATCGCCTTCGGCAGCTTCGAGCCGAGGAACTTGTCGCAGCGCTTGAGCACCGGGTGAAACGCCCCGCCCGCGAACCGACCGTTCTGCTGGTAGCAGAACCCGAGCGTCACGAGCGCAGCCTCCTCGAACTGTATGGCAAACTCCCGCTCCGGCCGGTCGTCGAACTCGGCGAGCGCCTCCGCCAGCCGAGCGACCTCGAGGGCACGCTCGCGAAGGTTGTGCGCCTTCTCGGTGTTGAGGAGGAGAATATGGTGCGCGACCTCCTGCTCGGGCACGACCAGCGCGACGATGGACTTCGCGCCGAGCTGCTTCATGGCGCCAAGGCGGTGATACCCGTTAGGCGACCAGTATTTGCCATCGCCGGCGGGGACGGCGATGACGGGGTCGAGGAAGCGATCGAGCTTGTCGATGGCCACGGCCAGCCGGTCGACGTGCGTCTCGGAGAGGTCGCGCTGGTAGGGGGTCGGCTCGACGCGGTCGATAGGCAGCGCCGCGAGGATCTGCCAGTGGCTGCCGAGTGGGTCGCGGTAGGTCGCGAGCGCGGTACCGCCGTTCTCTTCGATCGCGGCCGCGACGTTCGTGACACTCGAGGG
>Ga0207674_10002622_pt1 | contig 22512 bp, 16 predicted proteins | sample KBSCornC72_FD_184303 | JGI IMG/M metagenome (GOLD analysis project Ga0207674, IMG submission 184303) | Corn rhizosphere microbial communities from Kellogg Biological Station, Michigan, USA - KBS Corn C7-2 (SPAdes) (version 2) | ecosystem: Host-associated > Plants > Roots > Rhizosphere > Soil ...
AACGGCGTCCGGGCGGCACAAGCCGCTGGACGTTTTTCAAAAAATCGAACTGACTTACAATCCAGCAATAGAAAAGCTGCATTCCTATGGCGAATTGCTGCGTGAGATGTTGCGTGACCAAATAGACTGGATCCACGATCGCACCCATGTGCGCAAGGTAACGGAAGCAAATGGCCGTGATTCACTTGCTCTAGCCGTTCAAGCCAGCGCGCTTGCGGAACGCGACTGATAAAGCTTACTCCATCGCGGCTATAAGTTCATCCACCGAGAGCGTAGCGAAAGTTGTCGCCGAGTCGGACATCGCGTAGGGGAGGATGAGCTTTCGGCCATGCAGCAGACTGCCGCAGGAATAGACAACGTTCGGCACGTAACCCTCGCGCTCATTTTCATTTGGTTTGATCAACGGCTCGCGCAACCGACCGATGACTTTAGTCGGATCGTTCAGGTCGAGCAGAAATGCTCCGATACAATACTTGCGCATCGCGCCCACACCGTGACTGAGCACGAGCCAACCGGCTTCCGTCTCGATCGGCGAGCCGCAATTACCCATCTGGATGAATTCCCACGGAAACTTTGGTTCGATCAGCAATTGCGTCGCATGCCAGAAATGGAGTTCATCGGAGAACATGATGTAGATATTTTCATAATCCTGCCGGCCAAGCATTGCGTAGCGTCCTTTGATTTTTCGTGGAAAAAGCGCCATGCCTTTGTTCTGCACGGCCGGCCCATTGAGCGTGATGAATTTGAAATGAAGGAAATCCGGCGTTTCAATGAACTGCGGCAGAATCATTTTGCCGTCGTACGCGGTATAGGTCGCATAGTAATTTCGACTGCCGTCGTCCTCTTGAAACATCACGAAACGAGCGTCTTCGATGCCGTTGCTCTGCGAAGGCGTGGCCGGAAACAGAACGCGCTCGGACAATCGCGAATCGGCGGCGAATTCCACCTCGTAATTCGATTCCGCCAACGCCACCATCTTCCTCGCGTTCGCCGTGACACCCTGGCCGCGAGCCTGAAATTCGGCGGCGACACGTTTAGCGACTGTCTTCAATTCCCCCAACGTGAATGAGTCTCTCAAATTCTCGAGAACCCGCTGGCTGAAATCTCCCGTCAGCCCAAGTTCCTGAAGCTTGAGTTTGAATATGGCCTTTGTGTAAGACGGGTTGGGCACCTGGGCAGGTTCATGGCAGTGCCGCGTCGGCGTGTTGACAGTGATTTGGCCTTCACGGTCGAGGTAGCCAGTCCGAAAAGTGATCGAAGAAATATGGCCTTCACCGGTCGCCCGCAGGCTTAGAACAAAGCGCAGTGAACCCTCTGGAAGATCCGATTGGTCCGGGTGCGGAACGATTGAGGGATTGAACAACGCTGCGGCCTCCAAGGAGTACTCGTGAGTAAAATGCGCTCCGAGTAGGAGTTGCCGTTTCTCTGATAATTTTTCGCCCGGCGCCAAATACAGTTGCGCATGCTTGAAGCGGCGCTGGAAGAACTCGCGGGTCTGGCGGTGTCGTTCGCCGAATTCAGCTTCAACCTGCTCGAGTAAAGCGCCGACTTCGTTTTCGGCGAGCGCCAGGACTCGCGCGCAAATTTTCCTGGCACGTTTCTCATTCGTTGGATTGAACGGGCGAACCAGCACGCGCGCCGGGTCCGGGTGCAACGTAAGGCCGGTGCGATGAATCGCGATGGAGGTCATGCGTTTGAGATACTATTTGGCAGGTTGATTAAAGACAGTGACTGCATTTTGCATGACCTGCATTTCGACCAGCGAAAGCAGGAACGCCAGCGTCGATTCGGCGCCCTGGTTGCCGTTGACACGATCCACGTGCAACGCGTCGCGGCAGCCGCCCGTGCTTGAGGAATAGAGCTCCAGGCCCAAATCGTTCCAACCGAGAAACCAGTCAAACGCGTGTTGGGCCTGCTCGTACCACCACGCGTCCGAGGTAGCACGATAAGCCTCAAGACACGCCGAGACCATCGCTTGAGCTTCGATGGGTTGTTGATCGAAGTTCGCCCGGGTGCCCCCGCGCCGATAGAAGCCGTTGCTGCCAATCGGCCGCAAATGACCGTGCTCGGAGGTTTGAACTTTCACCAGCCAGCGCAACGCTTGCAAGCCTCGCTCAAAGACTGCAGTTTGCCCGCTGGCACGGCCACTCAGGATGAGCGCGTGCGCGAGTTTCGCGTTGTCATAGGTCAATTCCTCCTCGAACCAAGGCCAGTCCGGCTTGGCGGCGCGGTCGAACAGTTCCATCAACTTCGTCATGAGCGCTTCCCGCATCTGACTGGCCGCGCGGTCGCCGCTTAAACGAGTCAGGTATTCGTGAATTCCCACCAGGCTGAATGCCCAGGCTCGCGGTGACGTGAACTCCGTAACCATTGGCAACGCTTGCGCGAACAATTGCCCGGCCATAATCTGAAAACTGCGATACTGCGAGCGGCCCACCGCCAGTCCCAACGCCCACAACGCCCGCGCATGGCAATCCTCTGAGCCTTGTTGATCGAGCCAGCGGCGATCGAAACTCAAGAAATTGTGAAATCGCTTCTTTTCCAAATCAAAGGCATGATTCAAAAATGCCGCGTAAGTGGTCGCCAGGGCCCTCATCCGCTCCGGCTCTTCTTCCAACTGCTCCAACAGCACCATTAAAATGAGCGCGCGCGCATTATCATCCGTGCAGTAACCTTCGGAAAAATTTGGGACTGTGAGGACTGCGTGTTGGAAGAGTCCCGTCGAATCGGTCATGCGCGACAAATGGTCCAGCCGCAACGCAGGCAATTCGCGTGGCTGCTGATCCAGCGTTTTCGTGGCAAAAAACTTTCGCGAGCGCACAGCACCCTCTAGCCGCGCTCTCTCAAATGAACTCATGTAGATTCGGGCGATATTGCTCCAGACCATTTCCCGGCCCAGCTTGTAAGCATTCTTTCGCATCGCATGCCGTCTCGTATCATCTCGGAGCAACCCGACAACTTCCCGACCGATCGCGTCTGCATCGCCAAACGGCACCAGCGCGCCCCGCTCTTCAGCCAGCAATTCGGCGGCATGCCAATATGGTGTCGAAATCACCGCTTTGCCTGCGCCAAACGTGTACGCCAAGGTGCCGGAGGTTACCTGCGCTTCGTTCAAGTAAGGCGTAATATAAAGATCCGCTGCGCCGATAAATTCCTTGAGCTCCTCCAACTCGACGAAGCGATTGTAGAAGATGACGTTCTTCTGAACTTTGTTCTTTTTCGCCAACCGTTCGAGACCGAGCCGATAAGTTTCGCCCTGTTCACGCAACTCGTTCGGGTGTGTTGCTCCGAGGACGATATAGACCACGTCTGGAAATTCAGCCAGTACTCGCGGCAACGCATTCAGCACGTGCTCGATCCCCTTATTTGGCGACAGCAGGCCGAAGGTCAACAGGACTCGTCTTCCTTCGACGCCGAATTGATCTTTGTAATAATTTGGATCGACAAACGGGATGTCCGGAATTCCATGCGGAATCAGATCAATCTTCGCCGGCGGCGCCTGATAAATTTCCTGCATCATCTGCCGCCCTCGGTCCGTCATCACCACCAACCGGGTTGAGAACGCAATCAAATCCTGCATCACGCGCCTCTGCTCCGAGTTCGGTTCACGCAAGACCGTGTGCAACGTCGTCACCACCGGCATTTTCAACTCACGCAGCAACGCCAGCACATGGCTCCCGGCTGGGCCGCCGAATATCCCAAACTCGTGTTGCAAACACACAATGTCCGCATTGCCGATGTTGAGAAAATCCGCCGCTCGCTGATAAGACGCCAAATCCTGTTCTTCCACCTCGAATCGCACCACCTCCGGATATTCGTAGCCCTCTTTGATGTCGTTCACTGGCACCGCGAAGCAGTCGTGCGAAGGAAATTCCGTCGCCACCGCCGTCAGGACATCTGTGGTGAACGTGGCAATGCCGCATTTGCGCGGCAAATAGTCGCCAAAAAATGCAATCTTCCGAATTTCAGAGGTGGTGGACAAAAGTTCGTCCGTTTCAATCTCGCGGCATGATGTTACCCTCGCGCACTTTCGTCACTATAGGGCCGATCCCCCAATGTTCCACCTAAATCATCTGGTGAAACAACCATTCAGGCACCCGCCCGCCCCTTCCGATCGCTTCGGTCGACAACATAAAGCTGCATTCGTTTCCCTGAATTCCTTTCTATTAATAGTATCGGCGTGCGTGTACGAGATGTGATCTTACGAAACGCTGTCTCCGCACCAATGAAGCTTTGCTGTCGTGCCGAAATTCCGCGCTGTCAGCAAAGGTGTTGTGAAAGCGCTGAATCAGGTAGTGCCGGTGTAGTGCTTCAACCTTAAAATTAATCATTTTTCGGCCAGAAACGACGCTTGAGGCGACCGATTCCGACCCACGTTCCAATTCGTTAGGACATTTCGCACACTCTTTTTGAAAATCAGGCGCGGATACCAAAACGGATACCAAATGAGAAAAAATCGGCACGTTTGAGCAGTAACAGATTACGCTTGATTAGCCGGTAAAATCCGGCAAATTTGCACTGCAATCGCAGCGGGAAATGGCCGATTCCGACCCTCGCCTCCAATCGGTTCCATAGCAGATACTTCGAGCTGCTCCCAGTAGGATTTGTTTTCGTCTCACGGATCTGGAAAATCTCGTCCGGCGTTGCATTTCCGGATACCCGTGGTGATCGCGGCCATTGCTGTCTGGCCAGTTTATTGGTTTACGCCTGCAGCAAGGGAAAAGCAGCGGCACACTCGGCGAGTTGAAAATTCACGCTTGGGTTATTAAGGCCGAGCTTTCGCGGAAGGCGCTCTGAGCTGATCTGTGGACGTGCCTCCACTCGGGTGGGACCAAAGTGCTATTCCAAGATTGGAACCTTTTGACAGCTTAATCCTCATTCCTAAGTTGCTGCTGCTTTTATTTGGCAACAGCACCTGAACCGATCCAAGCTCATGCTGAGGAAAGCTAAAATCTTGTGACAAGAACCTTGACCCGATTATTTGTGGGAATCGTGTGCAGCGCACTGTCGCCAGCCCTGGCCGCAACGACTGACCAAATCACAGCGCCGACAAAAAGAATCGTAAGCGCGAGAGACGGCTTAAAAATCGTCTGTGAGTGTCGTGGTCGAGGAAATACTGCTCTGCTCTTTCTGCACGGCTGGTGCGGCGACCGCGAGTATTGGAAACAGCAGGTGAACGTCTTCGCGCCGGAATATCGAGTTGTCACGCTGGATCAGGCTGGGCATGGCGAATCGGGCAAGGACCGACAAGAGTGGACCGTATCGAGTCTGGCCGACGACGTCGAATCTGTGGTGAACGCACTCGATTTGAAGCGGGTAATCCTCGTTGGACACTCAATGGGAGGATCGATCGGGCTGGCCGCGGCGAAACGTCTGCCGGGCCGCGTAGTCGCTGTTGTGGGAGTCGATACGCTGCAAAATGCGGAATTCAAATTTCCAGACGAGACCGTTCAAAAACTTTTGAACGGCTTCGCCACAGATTTCCCGAAAAGCGTAAAAGGAATGTTCGCGCAATTACTGCCGGAGCAAACAAACTCGCACCTGGTTGAAGCGCTTGGGTCCACGGCAGCCGCCCAGGACAAGAAGATGGCGGTGGCGTTGTTTTCTGATTTGGTTCGACGCGATACCGGGACACTTATGCGAGGAGCCAAGGTGCCCGTTCGCTGCATTAATTCGGCTGGTGGATATCCATTTTACAATCCCACAACGGTGGAGATAAACCGCAAGTACGCAGACTATCGAGCGGTTTTCATCGAGAATGTTGGTCATTATCCGATGCTGGAGAAGCCAGCCGAGTTTAATCGGCAACTACGGGCTGTGCTGGAGGAATTCCGGAAATGAGCTTCTGAACTGCTTCTGAGACGGCGACCGTTGTCACCTTTTGGCGAACGACCTGGGCGTCAAGGGGCTCCGTGCCAACACGCTCGTGTTGTGTTGAAACACTTCAATCCTAATTTTACATGCAACCCAGTCCAACAAACCGTATGATGAGATCAACCACACCGTACTTCATCGTCGATGCCTTCACAGACCGGTCTTTTGCGGGCAACCCTGCCGCCGTTGTGCCGCTGGAAGAATGGAAAGATGACCGGTGGCTACAGAATGTGGCGATGGAGATGAATCTCTCCGACACAGCTTTTCTGGTTGCCCGGGAAGATGGCTTTGATCTGCGCTGGTTTACCCCAAGTGCGGAAGTCGAGCTGTGTGGCCACGCCACTTTGGCGTCGGCGGTAGTCCTGGCGGAACTTGGGAAACTCGCAGATCGGGCCAGCGTTCTCTTCTCGACCCTCAGTGGCGCACTTCTGGTCGAGCGGTATGGTTCCGTCTTTCTAATGGACTTTCCGGCACTAACGGTCATGCCGACACAGCCGCCACGTGGGTTGTTGGAATCGTTTGAGAACGATCCGCAATATGTGGGACAGGGCAAGTACGACTTCTTGATCGAATTTGAGTCCGAAGAGGCAGTGCGTTCGATCACACCTGATTTCAATGAACTCGTGAGCGTAGAATGCAGAGGGGTGGTTGTAACGGCCAAAAGCGACGATCCCCAGTTTGATTTTATTTCACGATTCTTTGCGCCAGCCATTGGGATCAATGAAGACCCGGTTACCGGATCGACTCATTGCCTTCTCGCTCCCTATTGGGCACCTCGGCTGGGCAAAGCCAAAATGGTCGGTTGCCAAGCCTCCCCGCGAGGTGGCGTCGTTCAGGTTGAACTCCGTGGCGAGCGGGTCACGCTTGGCGGCGAGGGAGTCGTTTTCGCCAGGGGCCGTATCGCCGGAAAATGAAAAGCGGTAGCATTTTCGCCGATGATAGCATCAATGTGGTGCAGGGAGTTGACTCCGAGTGTGGCCGAGCAAGATCCTTTCACAGAGCGTTAGGGAGCGACTGTGTTGACGAAATCGCCACACGCTCGGGCTTCCAAAGCTACTTCATGGTGTACTCACCCGATAAAATCGCGCTGGTGCCGCAGCGGGGTCTGTGTATGAAAATGTTCCGTCGGCAGCGAACATGTCGTTGGTCAACAACGTCCAGGATGCGACCGGCGTGGACACGTCGCTCGAAGCCCATAACCGATATGGGCTGGCGGCTGGCCCGGTTCCAGTGATTACTCTGCTTCCGTCCGCCAATTGCGTGACTCCGGCCAGATGCGGTGTCAGGAGAATCCGGTAGATAGTTCCTGCGCCGCCGGTTCCGCCGTGCAGGGTTGTGCCGTAGAGATTTCCGTCGGGTCCCATGACCAGAGAGCCGAACGGGTTAAAGCCGTTGGTCTCCTGAAAGAAAACCAGCGACGTAAAAACGCCATTGGTCGTGATTCGGAAGACCGTGCCGAGGCCAGGGACACCGCCAGTGCTGTTAGTCGCTCCACCTAAGAGAGTGGAACCGTAAAGACTGCCATCGTTTGCTTGAATCAGTTTAGTTCTGGGCAGATTGCCATCGGTAAAGTGAAAATTGAACAAGGTAGTCAGCACACCATTTGTCGTGATTTTGAAGATCGTGCCGTGTTGATTGGTGCCGCCGAATGCCGTGGTGCCGTAGAAATTTCCATCCTGACCTAAAACAAGTCCACCCTCAGGCTGAGACCCGTTCGCGCCGTTAAAGGAGAACAAGGGCGTCAAGGTACCGTTGGGCGTAACCCTGAAGACATTTCCCTGACCGGCGCCACCGTCAGTAGTCGTCCCGTACAAATTGCCATCATTTCCAAGTGCCAGTCCGTCGTCTTGTGGCGATGCACCATTGGTCAGATTGAAGGGACTGAAGGATGCGAGCGTGGAGAGGACCCCGTTGGTCGCGACCCGGAAAACCGTGCCCTCGATGGTCGGTCCTTGTTCGGGAGCCGTTCCATAAAAATTGCCGGCGGCGTCCATTACAAGCTGGCACTGCGGAAAGGCGCCATTGGTGCCATTGAAAGTGCCAAGGGTGTTCAGCGTTCCATTGGTTGCAAAACGGAATACCGTGCCCACAGAGCCAGGGCCGCCTCCAAAGGCGGTGGTGCCATAAAAATCGCCATCCTTGCCCACGGCCAGTCCGGCTTCTGGCCCTGAACCGTTGGTGCCGTTAAATGAGAAAAGCGACGTGAGTGTTCCGTCGGCGGTCAGCCTGAAGATTGTTCCCGCGTTGTTGGTGCCGCCCTCAAAAGTCGTTCCGTAAAAGTTTCCGTCCGGTCCTATGATAAGTCCACCTGCGGGACCAGAGCCACTCAGCGAGTACAACGACACCAGAGTGGTCAGCGTCCCGTTGGGGCTCATCTTGAACACCGTGCCCGCCGAGCATCCGTAAAAATCTCCATTGCTGGCCAGCAGTAAACCTGACTGCGGCATGCCGTTGGCCGCGCTGGTGAAGGAGGCGAGCGTGGTGAGGACGCCGTTGGTGGTGACCTTGAATACGGTGCCGACGTTGGCGCTGCCGCCCTGCTGTGTGGTGCCGTAAAACTGCCCATCAGCACCTGGTGTCAGTTCTGCAAATGGAACCGCGCCGTTGGCGCGATTAAATGAAACCATGGTCGTAAAGACACCGTTGGTGGTGATTCTAAAAACTGTGCCGAGATCTGAGTCGCCGCCTTCCTGTGAGGTTCCATAGAGATTGCGATCCGGTCCAAGCGTCAGTCGGGCAAATCGGCCCGGGCCCTCCGCAGCCTGAAACGAATGGAGTGTCGTGAGACTTCCGGCTGGCGTCATCTTGAAAATCGTGCCTCGGTTCGCAGTGCCGCCGAACGCCGTAGTGCCATAGAGATTGCCTTCGGGACCGAGTGTTAGGCCTGCGAGGGGTAACCCGCCCATTGAAGCGGCGTTGAACGAGACAAGGAGTGTCACGATGCCGGCTGGAGTGATTCGAAAAACGGCGCCGAAATCGTTCGTGCCGCCTCCCTGCGAAGTGCCGTAGAAATTCCCGTCGCCGGCAAGCACGAGGGTGCCCAGCGGACTACGGCCATTGACACCATTCAGCAGGGCAAAATTAGTCAGGATACCGCTCGGGGTCATTTTGAACGCCGTGCCGGATCCGGACGGGCCGCCCCCGCTGGTCATGCCATAGAACAAACCGTCATCGCCAAGAATTAGGCTGGGCCCCGGGTTGGCTTGATCTGTAATGAGGGTCGTAAGGACTCCTGTCTGTGTGACTCGAAAAATGGTTCCGCTTCCCAGTGGGCCACCGTGTGCCGTGGTGCCGTAAAAGTTTCCATCAGGGCCCTGGACAAGCGGGCCGGTCACGGCGCCGAGGCCCGATTGGAAGTTGAAAAGTGTTTGCGGCTGCAATGCGGCCGCGGCAAAGCCGGTTACGGTGGAACAGAACGCAACCGTCAGACCCAGCCAATTTCGAGCGTTAAATTTCATGGCTATTTTAGGCGCACTGATGTGGGACAACTCCCAGGGCTAGGCGGTTCCCTGCAATGAATGGGACTTAAGCCCCACGCATGGCCTTTGAGGGATACTGATGGAAGGTTCTAAATTCTAACAGTGAGGAACAGGCACAAGCTCGAATCCTGATGCTCACGCAAGTTAATGACGATGTCCCAATACTGATTCAGAAAACTCCGCGTAGAAGACTGCAAAACTGTCAGCAAAAACGTCAGCGGCAGTGTACGTGCAGTGCCCGTTTGGGCAAGAATAGTGTAATGCTTGACTCATCGGCAAAACGGGGCGTTTTTTGGCACAGAAACGACGCTTAAGGCGACCGATTCCGACCCTCGCCTAATCCCAGATCCAAACTTAGTCAATGTACCACGGCCATTAAATGGAAGAATCATTCTTCGTGGTCGGAACGGCCTTCGTTTTGTGGCCGTCGGTCGAAAAACCGCGGTCGATTCATTGCCGCGAGTCGAGACCAACGGCCACTTATTGAGTTAAATAACCGAAGTAACAGGGTGTAACCCGACTCCCGATTAGCTAACTGCCAAAAAATCGTCATATTTGACTCTTGGCCGCTTTATTCCTCACATGCGGGCCATTTATTCGTACCAGTCACACTACATTCAGCCTGCGCTTGACCGTGCGAATGCTGATCGGGACAGCATCGGGGTGTAGCGGCTGAGCGGGTTGGAGTTCGGAAAGCCAGATGAGAGCTTTTTCGAAATCGGTGAAGGCGCGCACGGACCATCCCTGGAGAGTGCTGATGAAGGCGAATTTGCGGACGCCGCGATGCGGGTCTTGCCGGTAAAGGACGGCCAGGCGTTGGTGGCGACTGAAACCGGCCTCGTGGAAGCTTTCGACGAGAGCGGAGAGTTCATCGCGGGTGAAGAGAGGTTTGTCAGGGATAGGCAGGCCACGGAGGTCGAGGATGGCTCGGTCGATGCCGCGTTTGCGGCAGGCGCGGGCGATCGTATGGAGGGCTTCGCGGCTGGCGTTGAAGTCAAGGTGGGAATGAGGGTCGAGGCGGATGAAGTCCGAAGCGCGGATGATTTGCAGTTCCAGAGGCATGTCAGTTAAACGACTACTGAGGCGCGTTTGATCGTCCGTGGCGGCGTTTGACGTTGAGTTGGGCCAGAGCGCGGGCCAGTGAAGCATTAGTGGAGGCTACTTCTTCATCGGAGAGCTTGTCGCGGAGACGCGCCTGTGCTCGCTGACGGGCTTCTTCGACTTTGGCTTCGTCGATGTGATCGGAGGGGATGGCCATGTCGGTAAGGATGTTGATTTGATCGGCCGTGACTTCGATGAGGCCTTCACCGACAGCGAAAGAGTGGTCGCGTGCGTCTTTGCGGACGATTATTTCGCCCGGGATCATTTGGGTCAGGAGCGGGACGTGCTTTGGATAGACGCCGAATTGGCCTTCGACACCGGGGAGGGTGACGAGGTCGGCGGTTTCGGCGAGGGCCGCGCCATCGGGAGTGATGATTTGCAGCTTCATGACAATATATAAGGTTTCAGCCTAAAGTCTTCTGAGTTGGTCCTCCTACGTTTCAATCGTGGATTTCGGAAATGGGGCCTTTCATGTAAAAGTTGGCTTCTGGGATGTCGTCATGTTTGCCGTCGAGGATTTCTTTGAAGCCCTTGACGGTTTCGGCAACGGGAACCTGCTTGCCTTCGCGGCCGGTAAAGACCTGAGCAACGCTAAAGGGCTGGCTGAGGAAGCGTTGGATTTTGCGGGCGCGGTAAACCGTAAGTTTATCTTCGGGGGAAAGTTCATCCATGCCAAGGATGGCGATAATGTCCTGGAGATCCTTGTAGCGTTGCAGAACGCGCTGGACACCGCGAGCGACGTCGTAATGTTCCTGGCCCACGATTTCTGGCGCGAGGGAACGCGAGGTGGAGGCGAGCGGATCGACGGCGGGGTAGATGCCGAGTTCGGCGATGGAACGCTCGAGAACAATCGTAGCGTCAAGGTGCGCGAAAGTGGTTGCGGGAGCGGGGTCGGTGAGGTCGTCAGCGGGGACGTAGACGGCTTGAAATGAAGTGATTGAGCCTTTGGCGGTGGAAGTGATGCGTTCCTGGAGAGCGCCCATCTCGCTGGCAAGCGTGGGTTGATAACCAACGGCGCTTGGGGTGCGGCCAAGGAGCGCGGAGACTTCGGAACCGGCCTGGGAAAAGCGAAAGATGTTGTCAATGAAGAGGAGGACGTCCTGGTTCTTTTCGTCCCGGAAATATTCTGTGATGGCGAGACCGGACAGGGCGACGCGAAGGCGCGCACCAGGCGGCTCGTTCATCTGCCCGTACACGAGGGCAATTTTGGACGCGCCAAGGTTATCCTGCTTGATGACACCGGCCTCGGACATTTCGTGATAGAGATCGTTGCCCTCGCGGCTGCGTTCGCCGACACCTGCAAAAACGGAGACGCCACCGTGGAGTTTGGCAATGTTGTTGATGAGTTCCATGATGACGACAGTTTTGCCGACACCTGCGCCGCCGAAGGCGCCGACTTTGCCGCCTTTGAGGAACGGGCAGACGAGGTCGATAACTTTAATGCCAGTGGGAAGGAGTTGGGGTGAGGTGGATTGGTCTATAAGCGCGGGGGCGGCGCGATGGATGGGATAATATTTGTCGGATTTGACAGGGCCGCGCTCATCCACGGGATTGCCGGTGACGTCGAAGACGCGCCCCATGACGGCGTCGCCGACCGGCATGGAGATGGGTTGGCCGGTGTCGGTAACGGAGAGGCCGCGTTCGAGCCCTTCGGTGCTGGACATGGCGACGGTGCGGACGCGCTGGTCGCCGAGTTGCTGCTGGACTTCGAGAGTGAGTTGGACGGGATGTTTGTCGAGTTCGTAATCGACAGTGAGGGCGTTGTGAACGCCGGGGATGCCGTCATGGAATTCGACGTCAACCACGGCGCCGACGACCTGGATGATTTTACCGGTTTTCATAAATCAGGCGGCGATAGCGGTGGAGATTTCGAGAAGTTCGGTAGTGATTTTGCCCTGGCGGAGTTTGTTGTATTCGAGGGTGAGGTCGGAGATGAGGGTATTGGCATTGTCGGTGGCGTTTTTCATGGCGACCATGCGTGCGCTTTGTTCGCTGGCTTTTGCACCGAGGAGCACCTGGTAGAGGGCGATCGAGAGATAGTGTGAGAGCAGATAGCTCAAAAAGGCTTCAGGGCCGGGTTCGAAAAGGAATTCCAAATGATCGACCGCGAGTTCCTCTTCCGAAAGCCCGTCAGGCAAGGGAATGCCTTTGATGGGGCCGATGGGAAGAAGTTCGAGAATTGCTGGCTCCTGTCTGAGGGTGTTGATGAATCGGGTTGAAACGGCAACCACTTCATCGACCTCCTTTTTTAGAAAGAGGTCTGTGGCGGAGGCGGCGATGGCTTTAGCTTCGGCGTATCGTGGCGAATCCCCGTAATTGAATTCGGCGACGAGCCGGCGCCGGGTGCGCGCGATGAATTGAGCAGCGCGACGACCAGCAGTAATGAAGACGGTAGTTTCGGGATCGAACTTTGAAGCGAGGCGGAACAGGTTGCTGTTGAGCGCGCCACAGAGGCCTTTGTCGCCCCCAACGAGAATGACGGCACGTTTGCGGATCCGACGGACCTCTTGCAAAGGATGCGTGAAATCGCTGACCTGAGTGGTGGCACGGCGTTGGAAACGATAGAGCAAACCGGAAAACTGGCGGAAGTTAATAGCGGTCTGCTGGGCTTTGCGCATTTTGGAGGCGGCAACCATTTGCATGGCCTTGGTAATTTTGGCGGTACTGCCGACGGAGCGGATTCGGCTGCGGATGTCGCGCATGGAACTCACGGAACGTCAAAGATTGAGTGTTCGGTTCTGTTGTTGTGGGCAAGTTTTGCGATTGCAGAGATGGATCATCAGGCGGCCTTTGCGAACGATTTCTGATCGGCGGCGGGCGCGGGATGGGCGTTTTGCCAGGACTGTTGGAACTCTTCGGCGGTGGATTTGAGGCTGGCGGTGAGAGGATCGGTAATCGTTCTTTCCTTGCCTATACGGGCGAGGAGATCGGTTTTGCGCGTCGCGAGGAATTCGGTGAAGCGGGTTTGGTATTCTTTGACCTGCTCGACAGGGATGCGATCGAGGTAACCGTTTTGCACAGCCCAGAGGATGGCGACCTGGACTTCGACGGAGATTGGATGGTATTGGGGTTGCTTAAAGATTTCCGTGATGCGGCGGCCGCGGTCGATTCGGGCCTGCGTTTTGGAGTCGAGGTCGGAACCAAATTGAGCGAAGGCGGCGAGTTCGCGGAATTGGGCGAGATCGCCCTTGAGCTGGCCGGCGACCTGTTTCATGGCTTTGATTTGGGCGGCGGAACCGACTCGGGAGACGGAGATGCCAACGTTGATGGCGGGGCGGATGCCCTGGTAGAACAAATCGGTTTCGAGAAAGATCTGACCATCGGTGATTGAGATGACATTAGTGGGAATGTAAGCGGAGACGTCGCCCGCCTGGGTCTCAATAATCGGAAGCGCGGTGAGAGAGCCATTGCCATATTTTTCACCGACGCGCGCCGCACGCTCCAACAGGCGACTGTGCAGGTAGAAGACGTCGCCAGGATAGGCTTCGCGGCCGGAAGGCCGTTTCAGGACCAGGGACACTTCACGATAGGCGGCGGCATGTTTCGAGAGATCGTCATAGACAATCAGCGCGTCCATGCCGTTGTCCATGAACCATTCGCCCATCGCCGCGCCAGCGAAGGGAGCCATGTATTGATTGGCTGCCGAATCGCAGGCCGGAGAGGAAAGGACGATAGTGTAGGGCATGGCCCCGGTTTCCTCGAGGATAGCGATAACGCGCGCGACGCTCGATTGCTTTTGGCCGATGGCGACATAGATACAATAGAGGAGGCGATAGTCTTTGTCGCCAGCGGCTTCGGCAGCCTGGTTGAGGCGGGCCTGGTTGATGATCGCATCGATGCAAATTGTGGTTTTTCCGGTGGAACGATCGCCGATGATCAGTTCGCGCTGGCCGCGGCCAATGGGAATCATTGCGTCGATGGACATAATGCCGATTTGCACGGCCTGGCTGACGGATTTGCGGCGAATGATGCCAGGGGCGATCTTTTCGACGGGATAGCCCGTTTCACTTTTGATCGGACCTTTGCCGTCGATGGGTTGGCCGAGCATGTTGACGACACGACCGAGAAGGCCTGTGCCGACGGGGACCTGAAGGAGCTTGCCCATCCCGTGGACTTCGTCACCTTCGTTGACGAGGGTGTAATCGCCGAGAATGATCGCGCCGACCTCGGTTTCTTCGAGATTTAAAGCCAGGCCGATAACGCCATGGCCGAAGTCGAGCATTTCATTGAGACGCGCGCGGGTGAGGCCGTCGATTTTGGCGACGCCGTCACCGATTTCGCGAACAGTGCCGACGTTTTGGCGAGCAGTCGTGGTTTCCACGCCGCTGATTTGCTGCTCAATATCTTCAAGAAGAGTGCTCATGTGAAACTCTGTTCAATTGCATTGAGGCGGTTCTCGACGGTGCCGTCGTAAACATCGCTGCCGACTTTGATGCGCATGCCGGCGATCAGACCCGGGTTTTCGCAGAAGGAAGTGTTGAGTCCTGCGCCGTAAGTATCAGCCAGATTTTTTTTCACCTCGGCCTGGATGTTGGGGGGCAGGCGGAAAGCGCTCTCGACTTTGGCAGTTCGGCGGGCGATATCGATTTGGACAAGGCGGCGGAGGAGCGCGAGGATTGGAAGCCAATCCCGTCGTTTGTAAGTGGCCATTTGGTGGACGGCGTAGCGAACACGGCTTTCATCGAGCAAGCCGTTGACCGTGCAGGCACGGAACAGTCGTGCGATCTGGCGGCGGGTTTGGCGAGAGACTTTCATACAGTTTTCATTTTGGTTTCAATCCCGCACGGCTTTGGCGGTTTCTTCGGTGATGCGGCGCTGATCTTCCTGAGTGAGTATCTTACCGGTAACGGTTTTGGTAGTATGGACAACGATTCGGGCGACTTCGCGTTTCAGCTCGGCGAGCATGCGCGCGTGGTCCTGGGCGGCAGCCTCGCGGGCTTTAGCGAGGATGTGCTCGGCGGCAGCGAACGCTTTTCTGGTCTCGGCATCCTGAACTTTTGCGGCAGCGACCCTGGCTTCTTCGACCAGCCTGGCAGCCTGATCATCAGCACGCTTCATCACCTCCTGCCGATTCGTTTCGGTGCGGGCAAGTTCCGCTTTGATTTCTTCGGCATTGGCGAGACTTTCAGCAATCTCTTTACGGCGAGCAGCGAGGGTCTGAAGGACGGGTCGGTAGGCGAACTTGTAAAGCAAGATGCAGACGATACCGAAACTGATGATCTGCGCGATGAGGTGCGGCCAATCGACCCCGAAGGTGCGAGCGATTTCCTGCACCACGCCTTCACCATTTGCTTCAGCTAGCAAAAAGGATAGATCCATAACTCAAAGACCATTGTAAAGCCGGGGCGTTGCGCTCGGGGTGGGGCGGGCGCAACGCCAGCCAGTCGCTTCATTTAACCAGGAACAGGGCGTAGAACACGATGGCTTCAGCGAACGCAATGGCCAGGATGGACTGGACCAGGATGCTCGTCGCCGCGCCGGGGTTGCGCCCGACAGCTTCCGAAGCTTTCATACCGATGAAGCCCACGCCGAGAGCCGCGCCGAGTGCGGCCAGGCCGACGTGGAGGTTGCCGGCCAGTTCGGCCAGCATGGGTGTCAACGTCATATGTTTGCCTTTCTTTCTTGATCGCCGTTTCCCGCGCGGTGAACACGGTCGAGCGGGCGAAATAGCAAATGGATTTGTAAGTTGCTGGAATGCTCGATTGATGCGATAGCGCGCGCGTTCATGCGTGGCCCTGGCGTTGGTGCTGGCAGATCAGCAGGGTGAAAACGGCAGTGAGGAGCATGAAGACCATGGCCTGGACAAGACCGACAAGCATTTCGAGGAAATAAAAGGGAATCGGCAGCAGCCAGCCAAGGCCGGGGACAAGTTTGCCCATAGTCTCGAGCATGTTTTCGCCAGCAAAGATGTTTCCGTAGAGTCGGAAGCTGAGAGAGACGGGCCGGAACAGGATCGAGATGAGTTCGAGACAACCGGCAGCGAAGAATACAATAATCATCAGAGCCTTCAGAAAGCCGCTGTTCTCTCCTTTAGGGCCAAACAGTTCTTTGCCAAAGCCGACGACACCGATTTCGCGGATGGCCCAGAAAATCCAACAGCCAAAGAAGACGAGAGCCATGGCAAGTGTCATATTCAGGTCGGCATTGGCACCTCGCAGAAGTGGGCGCCATTCGGCGTGGCCGTCAGCGAACCGCACGTTCCAGCCGATCGTACTGATCCCTGGAATCAGACCAGCCCAATTCGCGAAGAGAATGAAGATGAAAACGGAGGCGAAGAACCAGAAGGTCCGCTGAACGAGATAAGGGCCGATAACGCCTTCCAGGAAATTCGAGAGGCTTTCGATGAGCCATTCCCAAAAGTTTTGTATCCCGGCGGGGATGCGCCTCATGTGTCGCGTAGCGAATTGGGCAAACAAAATGAGGCCAACGGCGACGGCCCAGGTGACGATCATGGAGTTTGTAATCGGGAAGCCGAATGGGCGCGCGATCTCGACGGCATGTTCGGTCAGGCCGTGGGCTTCAGAGCCGGCAGTCGATTGCGAGCCCGAGAGCGGGCATTGGGAGAGGGAGAGCAAGAGGGTGACTAGGGCACAGACAGCCCCGCGGCGGACCGCTGGCTTCCGCGCCGACAGCAAGGTTGGAAAGGGCATCAAGGGTTTGTGGCAGGGCTGAAAGCGTTGGCACTTAACCTCTGGTTTCAAACAATTCACGTTACGTTCCTGGCCGATTCCTTCCGCGCACACCATAGTGTGTGGCGAACACCTTGAATTGCACGGCGCGTGCCAGCCATGATTGCGTGCCGTTGAAGTGTGCGAATAGCCCGATTTATACAAGTTTTACGCGGCGAAGATTTCCGGGTCGTGAATGCGGCTCAGTCCGGGATGGTCAAGATCTCGCCTTTCGGATTGGATTTCGACTGAGGCTCTTTGAAGTCCGCACAGAAAACGACCGACCAGGATCTACTTGGGCTGTGCGAGGAGAACCTGACCACAGGGCAAAGCTCGACCGAAGCAGACAACGTTTAAGAATCAATGCGCGACGAAGTGCGGCTTTGGACCTGCACGAATGCACGTGCTTAAAAACAGCGACAGTGCGGGTTCGAATGTCTCGGAAAATCGTGTATTGCAGCGAGGTGAGCACCGCGCCAGGCAAAATTTCTCTTTGGCGTTTCCCAGCGAGAGCTTACAACGTGCATACATGAAAATTGGAATCGTTGGAGCCGGGATGGTTGGTTCGTCGTCGGCTTTTGCGCTCGTTATGAAGGGTGTGGGGAGGGAGATCGTCCTCGTGGATTTGAATCGCGCCCGTGCTCAGGCGGAGGCCAATGATATTTATCACGCGGTGCCGTTTGCCCATCCACTGACCATTCGGGCGGGGGACTACGCGGAGCTGGAGGGCGCAAAGGTCGTCGTAATTGCCGGCGGCGTGGCACAGAAACCGGGTGAAACCCGTCTCGAACTGCTGAAGCGGAATGCGGTGGTGTTTCATCAAATCGTTCCGTGCGTATTGAAAAACGCGCCAGAGGCCATTCTGCTGATCGTCACCAACCCGGTTGACATTATGACCCATCTTGCTGCGCAGTTCGCGGCCGAGTTCGGTGTGCCATCGACTCGCGTGATCGGGTCAGGAACGACACTGGATACGGCGAGATTTCGCGCGCTGTTGGGACGTCACTTCGACGTGGACCCTCAGCATGTGCACGCGTACGTGCTGGGAGAGCACGGCGACTCTGAAGTTCTCGTTTGGTCGCAGGCAACCATTGCGGGATTGACCCTGGAAAAATTTGCAAAAATCCAGAATAAACCCCTCCAACACACTGAGCGCCAAGGAATCGATGAGAATGTCCGCCGCGCGGCATACCAGATCATCGCCGGAAAAGGCGCGACGTATTACGGAATTGGAAGCGCGGTCGCGAGGATCGTCGATGTGATTCTGCACGATCAACGCGCGATCCTGACCATTTGTGCGAAAGTTAGTGATGTCCCCGGTTGCGAAGGTGTAACTCTGGCGCTTCCTCGGCTGGTAGGCGGCAAAGGTGAGTTGGCGGTGCTACCGCTGCCGTTGGATTCGACTGAAGCCGACGTTCTCCGGCGGAGTGCCGCAATACTCCGGGAAGCGATCGATTCCTTGAAATCATTTTGACATGAAGCCGGCGCGTCAATGTTTTGTCTCTCGTCTGTTCGCCCCTTTTCTTGTTTTAGGGATTCAGCTCTGCACCTGCTAAGGAGTAAGACGAAATTTCGCACGGAGGACGACGGTGCATCTTTTTGAAACGCAATGGCGGCTGCGCCAACAGGGGTTCGTACCGGAAAATGCGTTTGGCATTCGAACTGCGAAAAGAACTCGACCGCATGAGTCCCGGCGCCTTCGCGGAGGAGATTCTGTCTCTTATACGCAAAGGAAGACCGGATGCTAGAAATGCATCGATCCTGTCCTTGGACATTTGTACGTTCCGGCACAGGGAGAATGTGAAAGACATTTATGATTGGGGGACTGAGCCAACTGCGAACGGTTGAATCATGGGAACGCGCTGAAGGGTCGCCCACACCTTTAGGTGCAACCTGGGTCGAATCGGAGCGAGCATGGAACTTTTCGCTCTTCTCTCGGCATGCCACTGGGATGACCTTGCTTCTCTACGGGGCAGACGATGCCATATATCCCATTTTCGAAGACCGTCTTGATCCGGTGCGAAACAGAACCGGCCCGGTCTGGCATTGTTTTGTGCGAGAGGCCGCGGCACCCGAAGCTCGCTACTATGCCTGGCGGGTTGAAGGACCGTTTGATGCAGCTCGAGGGCAGCAGTTCTATCCGAAAAAAATCTTGCTCGATCCTTTCGCGGGGGCCGTCCATTTCCCCGATGATTTCTCGCGCGAAGCAGCTAAGAAATCGGATCCAAACGATGGCCGAGCTCCATTGGGTGTCCTGCCACGTGACGGTGAACCGGAGTTTGATTGGGGCGACGCGCCCGCGCCGCGGCATACGCACAATGCGATAGTTTACGAATTGCACGTCAAAGGTTTCACTGCGCGGTCAAACTCCGGCGTCATCCCTGCAAAACGGGGCACGTTTGCAGGGTTGGTCGAAAAGATTCCTTACCTCAAAGAGCTCGGGGTGACGGTGGTGGAACTCTTGCCTGTGCAGCAATTTGATCCGCAGGAAAATAATTATTGGGGCTACATGACCCTGAACTTTTTCTCGCCGCATCAGTCATATGCGGCCGGCGAATCCGTGCAGGAATTTCGTGAGATGGTACGTGCCTTTCACCAGGCCGGCATCGAAGTCTGGCTGGATGTCGTTTACAATCACACCGCCGAAGGCGATCAATTCGGCCCTACCTATTCGTTCCGCGGCGTTGATAACACCAGTCATTACCTTGTAAATCCGGACGGTTCTTATCGAAATGACAGCGGTTGCGGCAATACAACTCGGTGCGCTCATCCGATCATGCGCGTGCTGGTGCTGCGCAGCCTTCGGCATTGGGCTCGGAACATGGGCGTCGATGGGTTCCGCTTCGACCTCGCATCCGTTTTTGCTCGCGACACGCACGGGAACCTTGACATCGACCAACCGGCACTGGTGCACGAGATCGGCGCAACGGCGGCACAATTGGATGTGCGGGTGATTGCGGAGGCCTGGGACGTTGGCGCGTACATGCTGGGCCGCAGCTTTCCTGGCCTGATGTGGCGCCAGTGGAACGGGAAATTCCGGGACGACATGCGTGCGTTCGTCAAAGGGGACCCTGGAATGGTGGGCGCGTTAATGACGCGCCTCTACGGCAGTGATGATCTGTTTCCGGATCGCGGCCCGGATGTGTATCACGCCTATCAAAGCATCAATTTCGTGACCGCGCACGACGGGTTCTGCCTTTACGACCTGGTTGCGTATGACCACAAGCACAATGAAGCGAACGGGCACAGCAATTGCGACGGCGCGGATCACAATCTCAGCTGGAACTGCGGCTGGGAAGGCGATGAGAACGCACCTGAAAGAGTGCTTTCCTTGCGCCGGCGACAGGTGAAGAATTTTTTCCTGCTGCTGATGCTGGCTAATGGGACGCCCATGTTTTGCGCGGGCGATGAATTCCTGAACACGCAGCGAGGGAATAATAATCCTTATAACCAGGACAATGAAACAACGTGGCTCGATTGGAACCTTCTAGAAAAAAATCGAGACATGTTTCGCTTTTTCAAGCGCGCGATCGCCTTCCGCAAGTCCCGCCGGATGCTCGGCCGGAGTCGATTCTGGCGTGAGGACGTCCGCTGGTATGGGGCATATGGGGAGCCCGACCTTTCGCATGATTCACACACCCTTGCTTTCCGGCTGCACGGATCGGAATTCGGCGAGCCTGACCTTTATGTGATTATCAACGCCTGGTTTCAGCCGATTTGCTTTCAAATCCAGGAGGGTCGCTCCGATGATTGGCACCGGATTGCAGACACCAGTCTCGAAGCGCCCAGGGACTTCGCGGATGAGAATAAGCTGCACCAATTGTCCTCGTTGGAATACGAGGTTGCCCCGCGATCGGTCGTGGTGTTGACGAAAATCCAATAAGGCTGTTTGGATACCCGCGCCAATCGCCTGAGAATTCGGCGTTGTCCGCACCCATGATTCTGGCCTGCGTCGCGCGCCTTGAGGAGAAGCAATATGATTTCTTTTAGATGCGCCAATCTTCCGGCTTCGTGAATGCGGGACGGAGCAAAAGACTGATCCGCAATCTTTTCACCAACACCGGAATCGCGTGCGCAACTCCCGGCTCGGCCCATACGACTTTGATCGAATGGGGACGCAAGCTGGAGCTATGCGGGGTTGAGGACTCGCGGCGGATCGATTTGAAAGTGTTTTGCTTCACGCAGCCTGGACGCCCTCGCCGGATTTGGCGATAAATCGAGGCGAGGTTAAAAGTCCTTCGACTTGGCCACGAAAGACCAGGTCGAGGCAACTATTGTGCCTGACGAAGACCGCAATTTTGATGCTGGATGAACCGCAATTCAGGACCAGGATTGCGATCATAAGAAACAAAAGTCGTGCGCAAAAAAACACTTTCTCTCCCTGACCCTCAACCGAGAGCGAGACAGGTCGGGAAACATTTTCAGATGGGTCTCATTGTTTTGTGGAGGTGCGCCGGTGATGAGCGATGAGCTTCATTACGGCAATGGACGCGAGCCTGGTACGAACGGTGTCGGCGCGGCTGGTGAGCACGATGGGCACGCGAGCGCCGAGCACGATACCGGCGGCATCCGCCCCCGCAAGGTATTGCAATTGTTTGGCAAGCATATTGCCGGCTTCGAGGTCCGGCACAAGCAACACATCGGCTTTTCCCGCGACCGGCGAATTGATCTTCTTGGTTTTCGCGGCCAGCTCACTGATAGCGTTGTCAAACGCCAGCGGACCGTCCAGAAGGCCGCCTTTGATCTGCCCGCGGTCGGCCATCTTGCAAAGTGCCGCCGCATCAAGTGTGGATGGAATTTTGGAGTTGATTGTTTCGACGGCAGAAAGGATGGCGACCTTCGGTTCCGCCACACCCATGACGCGGCATAGGTCAATCACGTTCTGGGCGATGTGCATTTTGTCTTCGAGCGATGGGGCGATATTGATCGCCGCATCGGTGATGGCAAGCGGGTGGGGATGGGACGGCACATCCATGAGGAACACGTGAGAGATGCGCCGGCTGGTGCGCAAACCGGTGGCTGACGAAACGACCGCTGCCATAAACGCGTCGGTGTGCAGGCTGCCCTTCATGAGAGCCTCCCCTTCACCTGCTCGCACGAGGGCGACCGCCTTTTCAGCGGACGCATGACTGTTCTCGGTCGAGACGACCCGATAACTCGATAGAGCAACATGTTCGGCTTCGGCAATAGCCCGTATTTTCGCTTCAGGTCCGACCAGGATGGGCTCGATCAACCCGAGTTCCGCCGCTTCGATCGGCCCGCGCAGTGAATCACGGTCACACGGATGAGTGACAACGCAAGTCACCCGCGGAATCTTTTCGCAGCGATGCAGTAATCCGGCAAATTTATCGGTTCGCCGCAGGATGACCTGCGGTGCGGCGATGTCGTTG
>Ga0207674_10002623_pt1 | contig 22508 bp, 26 predicted proteins | sample KBSCornC72_FD_184303 | JGI IMG/M metagenome (GOLD analysis project Ga0207674, IMG submission 184303) | Corn rhizosphere microbial communities from Kellogg Biological Station, Michigan, USA - KBS Corn C7-2 (SPAdes) (version 2) | ecosystem: Host-associated > Plants > Roots > Rhizosphere > Soil ...
GCTGCCGCGCCGGCGTGCCGCGTATCGGTCCATTTCGTGTCGTCGCGCAGCGCGGCGATCCACGTCTCGAATGCGCGATCGCTAACCTCGGCCGACGAAACAGCGCCGTTGACGGCGTCGCGTGCGATCGCCGCGCGGTCAGGCGTTCCTGCGCGGTCCAGGAACACGAGCTCGGTCGCCGCGGCGAGGGCGTTCCAGTCGAGCTTCGTCGGCTGTTCGGTCTTGTCGAAGTACGTGCGCGCGTAAAAGGTCGGTCCTTCGTCGTCGCAGCCGACGAGGAGGCCGTACTCGGTCGGACCCACCAGGCCGCGCGCGAGCGGCGGCGTCTTCGACTCGAGCGCTTCCAGTGCGCGATCGATCACGAGCTCCTTCATGTCTTCGTCGTACGGCGGCGTCAGCGTGTCGGGCCTGCTGCCGGTCGCACGCGCCGCTCGGGCAAGTGTGTCGTCGTCAAGCGGAGCGGCGGCGATCGGATCCCATCCCGCGACGTCGATGGCGGTCGTGAATGCTGCGCCCGACGCGCCCATCACCCAGTCGTATTCCTGACCGGTCGCGACCGCGATGCACGCAGGGAGCGTGCACTCGCGTCCCTCGCCGAAGTGCAGGGGCGGAATGTCCTTGAGGATGCGCTTGCGTGCTGCTATGCGAAGGTCCGAGGCGCATCGAAGACCAGAGGTCTCACGCGCCGTTCTCGGGGAACGCGTGCTTGAGGACGGTGACCGCGTGCAGCGTCGCCCACTTGCTGGCGTTCACCTTCGAAGCCATGCGGTCGGCATATGGCGAACGGCCGGCCCACCGTCCATGCGAGTCCTGACGCGACAGAAGCCAGGCGATCGCGATCTGCGCGCGGGGGTCATCGATCGCGCCGGCGGCGTCGATGGCGCGCAGCACGAACAGGATGTCCGCTTGGTAGAAGAGCGGGAACGAGATCTGGCGCCACAGATAGCTCGGCTCGCTCCCGGTCGGATACGCACCGCGTGTCATACGGTACGAGAGAAGGAACTCGACGCCGCGTCGAAGCGTTCGATCCACCTCGCGCGATCGGGCGTCCTCGGGAAGCGCGGCAAGACCCCATACCAGTCGCGCGTAACCCCAGGCGCACGGCTGATCGTTGTTGATCCAACACGCGGCGTCGAACTTCTTCGAGTCGCGGACCAGGCGCTGCACCAGCGGCTCCAGGCGCTCGTCGTTGCCGTATCCGGCCAGCGAGACGTAGCGCACGACGTTGCCGACGAAGCACGACGCCCCGTGGTCCTGGTCGAACACCCAACCCATGCCGCCTTGATCGGGCGAGCCGAGGTCATCGAGCACGCGACGCGCGGCGCGGCGAACGCGTGGGTCTCCGGGGTCGACGCCGTACTCGACGAGCAGCAGATTCGACCAGTGCGTCGACTGGTATTTCGGGCCGTAGAGATGCGGGCCCGGCCAGCTGCCGTCGGACTTCTGCTGCCGCAGGAGCGTGGAGAGCGGCGGGCTCGACATCGCGCGCTGCTGGGCCTCGCGTAGTTCGGCATCGCGCGGACCGCGGTCGAGTACGTGCCGCAAGGTGAGCGCTCGTACCGCCGGGTCACCCTTCTCGAGGAGCCAGGGGACCGGGTCATCGTGCAGGAGCGACTGCCAGGACATCATGTCCCGCCTACCGACAGCTCCGCGATGACCAGCGTCGGGCTGCCGATCCCGCCCGAGCCGAACGTGAGATCGGTGCCGACACCGCTCACCGATGACAGCAGGTGCGTGAGGTTGCCGGCGATCGTGATGCCCTGCACCGGGTGCACCGCAGCGCCCCGCTCCATGAAGGTCCCGCTCGCACCGAGCGAGAACTCGCCCGACACCGGGTCGATGGTGTGGAGATTGAGGAGCGACGTGACCGCGAGCGCCCGGTCGAGCCCGTGCAGGAGTGCCTCGGGGTCGTCCGTGCCCGCTTCGATGTAGAAGTTCGAGGGACCGATACGGCTCGGCGACGCGTACGAGCCGCGGCGTGCGTTCCCGTTCGGCGCGCTGCTCATCTTGCGCGCGGTCTTGAGGTTCGTGAGGTAACCGCGCAGCACCCCGCGCTCTACGAGGATGCGTGTCGTGGTGGCGACGCCTTCGCCGTCGAAGGGCGCGCTGCGCAGTCCGCCCTTTCGCCGGGCGTCATCGACGATCGTCACGCGTGCATTGGCCACGCGCTCGCCAACCTTTCCCCCGAATAGCGACCGACCCTTAAGGACGCTGTCGGCGGAGAACAGCGGCGAGATCGCGCCGAGCAGCGACATCGCCATCCACGGGTCGAGGACGACCGGGATCTTCTGGGTGTGGAAGGGCTTCGCGCCGAGCTTCTCCAGGGCGCGCTGCGCGGCGCGTTTCCCGATGGCGTCCGCGTCGAGCTCGGCCATGCGGCGCGCGCCTTCGCCGTGATATCCGATCTGCCGCTCGCCGTTCTGCGTCGCGACCGCGCTCGTCATCGCTCCGCAAAAGCTTTCGCGGTACGAGGCGCGGACGCCCTGCGTCGTCGCGATGACCGTGGTCACCTCCGCGTCGCTATAGCTCGTCTTGCGGAAGTGCGTGATGCGCGGATCCACGGAGCGCGCCGCGGTCTCCACGGCGAGGGCGATCGCGCCGCGGTCCGCGAGCGGCCGCTCTTCGAGGCCCGGTTGATAGATGTCGAGGTCGACGCTCTCGAGCGGTGCCGCGGCGATGCGCAGGTCTTCGTCGGGTTCGGTGATGGTCGCCATCCGCCGCGCCTGATCCACGCAGGCTTCTATTCCTGCGATCGCGAGGTCGCTTGTGTGCGCGAAGCCGATACGCTGGCCATCGAGCACGCGGACGCCGAGACCGCGCTCGCCGCGTGCGGTCACGACCTCCAGCGCGCCGTCCTTCGTCTCGACCGACCCGGACAGCGCGTCGCGCAAGAACACTTCCGCGGTGGCGACGCGAGCCGCGCGCAATGCCTCGAGCGCGCGGTCGACGACCTCGTCGTTCGAGAGGCGCGCGGTCATTTCAATCTCTCGGCTTCGCCGAGGAGACACGCCCCGGGCGGGTGGTCTCGCTCGTCGCGGCGAAGCCGCTCCTCGCTCGTTCTTTTCATTGGATCTTTCCGCCGATGACGACTGACGGGATGCGAAGAGTGGGTTGCGCGTCGGCGACGGGCGCGCCCTGGCCATCCTTGCCGCACGTGCCTGTCGAATAGCCAAGATCCCAGCCGACCATGTCGATCTCGCTCATGAGCTTCGGCCCCTGACCGACGAGCGTCGCGCCGCGCAGCGGCTCGGCGAGCTTCCCGTCGCGGATGCGGTAGCACTCGGTGACCTCGAAGGCGAAGTTGCCGCTCACGACGTCGACCTGCCCGCCGCCCATCTTCTTCACGAAGATGCCGTCCTTGACGGAGCGCACGATCTCCTCGGGGTCCGATTCGCCGGAGGCGATCATGGTGTTGGTCATCCGGCAGATCGGCAGGTGCCGGAAGCTCTCCCGCCGCGCGTTGCCACTGCGGCGGATGCCGAGCTTCTCGGCGTGCTTCCGGTCGGACAGATACGTCTTCAGGATCCCCTTCTCGATCAGCACGGTCCGCTGTGTTTCCGTGCCCTCGTCATCCATCGCCGCGGTGCCGCGCTTGCCCGGATCCCGCCCGTCGTCGATCACGGTGATCAGCTCGCTCGCGACCTTCTCGCCGATGCGTCCCGAATACACCGACAGACCCTTGAGGTTGAGGTCCGCCTCCAGGCCGTGGCCGACCGATTCGTGGATCAGCGTCCCGCCCGCCTCGCTCGACAGCACGACGGTGTACGTACCCGCGGGCGCGGACTGAGCGCCGACGTTCAGCACCGCGCGACGAGCCGCGGTCTCGGCGGCCTCGCGTACGGCGTCTTCGGTGAGCATCTCGAAGCCCAGCGTGCCGCGCACGGCCTCGAATCCGGACTCGAGGACCGCGCCGTCCTTCGCCACCACGTGCACCGCGAAGTTGACGCGGATGCGCGTATCGGTGCGGTGCACGCCGTCGCTGTTCGCGACCAGGATCTCCTGCACGCTCTCGGCGTACGACACCGTCGCCTGCGACACGCGCGGGTCATGGGCCCGAGCGACCTCGTTCGCGAGCCGCAGCAGCGCGACCTTGCGCTCGACCGGCACGGTCCGCGGGTCGATCGCGACCGAATGTGGTCGCGAGAGCTCGTCCGGCGCGAGCCGCGCGGACTCGTGGAGGCCCGACCCATCGGCAACGCTGCGAGCCGCGCGCCCGGCGATCGCCATGACGTCGTCGACATCGGTCACGTTGCCGTTCGCATAGACGGTCTGCTCACCGCTCACGACGCGCACGCCGGCTCCCTGATCGACGCCGGTGATCGCGTCCTCGATCCGCTGATCATCGAGAACGAGCTGCAGCGTCTCGCTCCGCTCCCAGAACAGCTCGGCCCAATCGCCGCCGCGCGAGAGTGCGGTGCGGATCGCGCGCTCGACATCGCGGACGGTCATGACCGGCGCGCGCGCGACGGTGAGTGTGATGATCGCCCTCTCCCCTGACCGTCGGTGACGGCGCTGGAGATGGTACGACGCTCAGTCGCCGATGACAGTTACGGTCGCGCTCCGCTCACGCGGTCCATCGAACTCCGCGAAGTACACACCCTGCCATGTGCCGAGCACGAGCTCGCCTTCGTGTACCGAAAGCGATACATCGTTACCAACGAGGACGGCTTTGATATGCGCCGGCGAATTTCCTTCCGCATGACGGTAGTCGCCGTCCTTTGGGACGAGCTTCGCGAGCTGATGAAGCAGATCACGCTGCACATCGGGGTCAGCGTTCTCGTTCACGAACACCGCCGCGGTCGTGTGCGCAACATTTACCACGCAGATACCTTCACGGATCTTCGACCTCGTGACCGCAGCGCGTACACGTGCCGTCACATCAATGGTCATCTCGCGCTTGTCGGTGCTCACGGAGAGCTTCTCGTGGTGCGCGCTCATTGGGCGACGATACTTCCGCCATGCGGACGTGGGGCGACGCGCGTATCGCCGCGACCGCGCGCTTGCGCTCCGCCCCTGACCCTCACACCGCGGCGCTCGACGCCGACGTGCTGCTCGCGCACGTGCTCGGGGTCGGAAGGGAAGCCCTCTATGCCCACCCGGAGCGCGAGCTCTCCCCGGCCGAGGACGCCGGTTTCCAAGCGCTTGTCGAGAGACGAGGTCGCGGCGAGCCGGTAGCCTACCTGCGCGGATTCAAGGAGTTCTACGGCCTGCGCTTCCGCGTGGATCCGCGCGTTCTCATCCCGCGCCCAGAGACCGAGGTGCTCGTGGACGCAGCGCGCGAACGTATCGGGGGACGCCCGCTGCGCGTCGTCGATGTCGGTACCGGCTCCGGCGCGATCGCCGTGGCCATCGCCGCCCACGAGCACCGCGTTCGCGTCATCGCCACCGATTCGTCGCGCGACGCGCTCCTCGTCGCGCTGGCGAACGCGCTCGCGAACGGGGTCGCCGACCGCGTGGAGTTCCGCCAGGGCGATCTGCTCGCACCGGTCACCGAGCGCGTGGACCTCGTGTGCGCCAACCTGCCGTACCTCCGCGAAGACACCGTGAAGGACTGGGTCGGCGAGCGCAGCTCCCTCGCGTTCGAGCCGCGCGAGGCGGTCGTTGCAGGGCCCGACGGCCTCGGCCTCATCCAGCGCTGCATCGCTGACCTGCCACGCGTGCTCGCGCCGGACGGCGCGGCCCTCTTCGAATGCGATCCACCGCAGGTCGCCGCCATCACCGACATGCTGGTTCGTGTCGATCTTCGAACGCACGCGTTGCCTGACCTTACCGGCGCCGAGCGCGTGGTCGTCGCGGAGCGTTAGTCGATCGAGCGCGCGACCTCATCGAACGTTCTTGCGACCCCGTCGTCGAATGTCTCGCCGTCGCGGCGTTCGAGGAGGAAGCCGCGCAGTCCGCATTCGCGCGCCCATGCGAGGGCCTGCGGCGAGTCGTCCACCACGGCCGCCTCAGCTGGATCGACTCCGCTGTCGGCAAGCACGGCGCGGTAGTAGTCGGGCCCGAACTTCCACGTGTTCACGAGATCCGACCCGTACACGCGGTCAAAGAGGTCTCGTCCGCCGACCCGTTCCAGGAATTCGACGAGTTCGTCATGCGCATCGGCGGACGCGATGTGCAGCACCACGCCGCGTGCGCGAAGCGCGCGGAGCGAGACGAGCGCGCGCGGCACGGGGATGTTGAGACGCGCCTTGACGTAGTTGACGGTGTCGGCCGCGACCCGGTCCGCGACCTCATCGGACGGACGCTCGATGCCGACCCCGTCGCACATGTCGAGGAACCACTGCCGCGCGTCCTTCGCGAAGAATCCTCGGATGTCGGCCGGACCGCCCGCAGCCGCGGCTCGTTGGAAACGCTGCCACTGCCGCTCGAACGCCGGCACGTTCGCCTCGCCCCACTTTTCATGACGGCCACCGAGACGAGGCGCGAGGTATTCGCCGATCAGACGACGCCACTGCACGCTGAGCGCGTTGTTGTCGACGAGCACGCCGCCCTTGTCGACGAACAGGACTTTGATGGGACTCACGAGCGACGCTCCGCGGTCTAGTGCGGTGGTGGGCGGCGTGCGAGAGCGTCGGCGAGCTCGTCGGCGCTCCGAAGACGACGGCTCAGCGTGCGAAGCAAAGCCGCCGCGACCTGCGGGTACTGCATGACGACGACGGCCATGACCGTGGCGTGGAGCTCGAGCGTTTCGGTGTCCTCGAGCGCGGTCACGGTCGCGGATCGCGGCCCACCGTCGAGAAGTCCCATCTCGCCGATCACGTCGCCGGGGCCGAGCTCTGCCAGAACGAGCGGTGAATCGCCAGGCTGGTCGCGGTCCACGCGGACGCGCCCGCGCGTGATTACGTGCAGCGCGTCACTGAGGTCGCCCTGTCGCATGATCACCTCGCCAGCGCCGAAGTGTTTCGGGCGCCCTCGCTCGGCGAGCATCTGCAGCCCGGGCTCGGGAAGCTCCTTGAACAGCGCCACGTGGTCCAGCGGTGATGTCACCGACCTATCATCCTCCCATGAAGACGCGCCTCCTCGCGGCGGATGCGCCGGGGGCAGTGGAGGAGGCGGCGGCCGCACTCTCGCGTGGTGAGCTCGTCGCCTTTCCCACCGACACCGTGTACGGTCTCGCCGCCGGTCACGACCACGTCCGGAAGCTGTATGTCGCGAAAGACCGACCGAAGGAGAAGCGGATCCCCGTGCTCCTTTCAGACGCATCGAATCTGGAGGCGAGCGCGCAGGTCACGCCAGCCGCGCGCGCCCTCGCCGAGCGCTTCTGGCCAGGTCCTCTGACGATCGTCCTCGTGGCACCGCGTCGTGGGACGCTCGCATTCCGCGTGCCCGATCACCCCGTCGCGCGGCGGCTGATCTCGCTGAGCGGCGGCGGCTTGCCGGTGACGAGTGCGAATCGCTCAGGTCAACCGGACGCGCGGACCGCACAGGAGGTCACCGCGCAGCTCGAAGGGCGTATCGCCCTCGTGCTCGACGGTGGACCGACGACCGGCGGGCTTTCGTCGACGATCGTCGATTGCACTACACCCGATGTGAAGGTCCTGCGCGAGGGCGCCATCACGATCGAGGAGATCCGCAGCGCTCTCGCGTCCGCGAAGGTCGCTTGAAGATCGGCGTCGCCGCGGACCATGCCGGACAGGCACTGAAGGCGACGCTCGTGGAGCACCTGCGCGAGAAGGGGCACGAGGTGAAGCAGTACGGTCCGCCGTCGGACCCGGACGACGACTACCCGGTCATCGTTCGCGCGCTCACCGAAGCCATCACGCGCGGTGAGGTCGAGCGGGGCATCTTCACCTGCGGCTCGGGCATCGGACCGGCCGTCGCGGCGAACAAGATGCCGGGGATCCGCGCGACCGTCGTGGACAACGAATGGTCGGCGCGTGACGCGGTGGAGCACGTTGACGTGAATCTGCTCACCATGGGCGAGCGGGTCATCGGCGACGAGCTCGCGAAGAGCATCCTCGACGCGTATCTCGGCGCGACCGTCCAGGGCGGACGGCACGAGCGCAGGCGGAAGCAGATCGAAGCCATGGAGCCACGGACCAAGGTCGCGGCGGATGCGACACAAGGCATGCGGAGGGGTGTATGAGCCATCTCGAACGTGAAGATCCAGAGGTGTACGCGGCCATCGAGGGTGAGCGGCGCAGGCAAGTCGAGAAGATCGAGCTCATCGCCTCCGAGAACTACACGAGTCCGGCTGTCATGGAGGCCGTCGGCAGCGTGCTCACGAACAAATATGCCGAGGGCTATCCGGGCAAGCGTTACTACGGCGGCTGCGAGTGGGTCGACGTCGCCGAAACGCTCGCGATCGAGCGTGCGAAGGCGCTCTTCGGCGCGGCCGCCGTGAACGTGCAGCCGCACGCCGGCGCTCAGGCGAACATGGCCGCATACGCGGCGGTGATGCAGCCGGGCGACACGATGCTCGGCCTCGCGCTCGATCAGGGCGGGCATCTGACACACGGCTCTCCCGTCAACTTCTCGGCGAAGCTCTACAAGGTCGTGCCGTACCACGTGCGGCGCGAGGACGAGCTCATCGACTACGACGAGATCGAGCGGCTCGCGAAAGAGAACAAGCCCAAGGTCATCGTCGCAGGCGCGACGGCGTACCCGCGCTTCTTCGACTTCCCGCGGCTGCGCAAGATCGCCGACGAGGTGGGCGCGCTCCTGATCGTCGACATGGCGCACTTCGCGGGCCTCGTCGCGGCGGGGGAGCACCCGACGCCCGTGGGACACGCGCAGATCGTCACGACCACCACGCACAAGACGCTCCGTGGACCGCGCGGCGGCATGATCCTCAGCGACGCGGAGTTCGAGAAGCCGATCAACAGCGCCGTGTTCCCGAACATCCAGGGTGGGCCACTGATGCATGTCATCGCCGGCAAGGCCGTCATGCTCAAGGAGGCGGCCTCACCCGAGTTCAAGGAATACGCCAAGCAGATCAAGAAGAACGCGAAGACGCTCGCCGCGTCGCTGGCGAAGGCGGGTCTGCGGATCGTCTCGGGCGGGACCGACAACCACCTCATGCTCGTCGACGTGCGACCGCTCGGGCTCACCGGCAAGAAGGCCGAGAAGGCGCTCGACGCCGTCGGCATCACGGTCAACAAGAACACGATCCCGTACGACCCCGAAAAGCCCGGGACCGCGTCGGGGATCCGCGTCGGTACGCCGGCCGTGACCACGCGGGGCATGCGCGAGGCCGAGATGGAGCGGATCGGTGAGCTCATCGCGCGCTCGCTGAACGCGAAGGGTGACGAAACGGTCGCGCAGGAGATATCCGCCGAGGTGCTCGACCTCACGCGTCGCTTCCCGGTGCCGGGCATCACGCCAGAACGTGTGAGCGCATAGAGGACCAGCTGCACGTCTCGACGCACCCGCTGGTCCGTGAGAAGGTCACGCGGCTGCGTGACGAGCGGACCAAGCCGCAGCAGTTTCGCGCGCTCGTCGGCGAGCTCGCGACGCTCCTTCTGTACGAAGCCACCGCCGATCTGCCGGTCGAATCCGCCGAGGTGAAGACGCCGCTCGCGAACGCGAAGGGCGCGCGCCTCGCCGAGCCGGTCGGTCTGGTTCCGGTGCTCCGCGCGGGCATCGGCATGGTCGAGGCCGCGCTCGAGCTCATGCCCGAGGCACAGGTCTGGCACATCGGGCTCTTCCGCGACGAGCGGACGCTGCGTCCGATCGAGTACTACAACAAGCTTCCGTCCGAAGCGACGGTGGCGGTCTGTCTCGTCCTCGATCCGATGCTCGCGACCGGTGGCTCAGCGGTCGCGACGATCGACATTCTCAAGAAGTGGGGCGCCAAGCGTGTGAAGTACGTCGGTCTCATCGCCGCGCCAGAGGGGGTGCGCGCCCTTTCGAGCGCGCACCCCGACGTGCCTATCCATGTCGCCGCGCTCGACGAGCGGCTCAACGAGAAGGGCTACATCGTCCCCGGTCTTGGCGACGCGGGAGACCGTCAGTTCGGAACGCGCTGAGCTAGCTGCCTTCGCTCACCGGGTAGATCTCGTCGGCGACAAGACCGTGCGCTTCTTTGTGAACCTTGGCGGCCGCCGCGGCATCCGGTGCGTCGACGAGGCAGAACACCTTGCCCGCCTTGTCATCGACCCAGTACTTCAGGTACTTCACCCCGTATTTGTCCTGCGTCTTCAGGTCGGCCTGGTGCGCTCCAGCGACGTCCTTCGCCTTCGTGCCCGCGGGAAGCGACTTGTGTACGTCCATGAACAGCGGCATCGTTCGTTCCCCTTTCGAATTGGTCACGCCGCGAATCGTACAAAGAGCCGTGCCCGGATGTTTCAGGTCCCGACGACGACCCCGCCATCGACACTGAGTACCGCGCCGTTGATGAAGCTCGCCTCCTCCGACGCGAGGAACAGATATGCGTTCGCGACATCGCGTGGCTCGCCCATACGACGGACCGGTGTGCGCTCGACCATGCCTTTCAAGATCTGCTCGGGCATCTGCTTCACCATCTCCGTCGCGATGAAGCCAGGCGCGACCGCGTTCACGGTGATGCCCTTTGGTCCAAGCTCGCGCGCCCACACCTTTGTGAGCCCGATGACGCCGGCCTTCGTCGCCACGTAGTTCGACTGTCCGAAGTTTCCGTAGAGGCCGACGACAGAAGATGCATTCAAGATGCGACCCCAGCCCTTCTTGATCATGACGGGAGCGATCGACTGTCCGCAGAGGAACACGCCCTTCAGATTCACCGAGATCACTGCGTCGAACTGCGCTTCCTCCATCTTCCCGGTGACCTCGCCGTCCTTCACCTTCACGAGCTGAGCGTCGCGCAGGATCCCGGCGTTGTTCACGAGGATGTCGATGCCGCCGAGCTTCGCAACTGTCGCGGCGACGGCGGCCTCGACCGCCTTCGCGTTGGTGACGTCGACCTGCTGATCAGCGCCGTCGCTCACGTCCCAGGTGACGACGGTCGCGCCCGCTTCGCGGAACACGCGTGCGGTTTCCGCGCCAATGCCACGCGCACCGCCGGTGATCACGGCCACCCGGCCGTCCAGCCGCATCAATTCCTCATGCCTCTCCGTCATTCTGCTTGGTACGCCGCCTGCGGCTATCGTTCGCCGCTGTGACCGGCCTCCTCCTCGTCAGCTCTGCGGTTGTCGCATTCCTTCTTTCCGCTGCGATCACGCCACTCGTCGGCCGGTTCGCGGAGCGTTTTGCGTTGCTCGACACGCCGGGCGGCCGTCGCATGCACCCCCGACCGATCCCGCGGCCCGGTGGTTTCGCGATCGCGCTCGCGTTCGGACTCACGATCCTCGCCTTTTGGCTGATCGACCGCCTCGCCGGTCATCCGTTCCTGATCCCCGAGGAAGTTCGATCGTCGCGCTTCACGCTCACGGCGTTCGCGGCGCTCCTCGGCATGACGCTGGGTCTCGTCGATGACATCTTCGAACTGCGCGCACGTTGGCAGTTCCTGGGTCTCCTCGTCGTCGCGGCGGTCATCGTCGCGGCCGGCCTGCGCATCGACTTCGTCAACGATCCGTTCGGTGATGGGCTCATCGAGATCGCCGGTGTGGTCGCGATCGCGTTCACCGTTTTCTGGATCGTTGGAATGAACGTCGCGCTCAACTTCATCGACGGGCTCGACGGACTCGCTTCCGGCGTCGCCGCGATCGCCGCACTGACGCTCGGCGCGCTGGCGCTCTTGCCGCAGGTCAATGAGCCGTTCGTCGCCTGGATGGCATTCGCGCTCGCCGGTGCTACGGGCGGATTCCTCCTGTTCAACTTCCATCCGGCGCGTCTCTTCCTGGGCACGACCGGCGTGACCTTCGTCGGCACGATGCTCGCGGTGCTGTCGATCTTTGGTACGGCGAAAGTGGCGGCGGCGCTGCTCGTCCTTGGAGTCCCGATCATCGACACCTTCTATGTGATCGTGCGGCGCATGGCGCAGGGGCAGCCGCCGTTCGCCCCGGATCGCGGGCACTTCCATCACCGGCTACTCGATGTCGGGCTTTCGCACGCGCACGCGGTGCTGCTGATCTACGGGGTGACGATCGTGCTCGGCGTGCTCGCGTTCATCACGAGCGGACGGACGCAGACGATCACGTTCATCGGGCTCGTCGTCCTCTTCGGAGTCACCGTCGTCGCGCTCGCCCAACGAACTCCTAAAGCCAAAGAGTTGGATCCGTCCCTCTACGTGGAAGAGGCCGACCGCTTCTGAACGTCCGCTTGTCCTCGCGTGCGTCGGCGGGCGGCCCGACCTAGGCGGGCGCGGCACTCCTCTCGCTCGCGGCTGGCTACGCCGGCCCGCTGATCACGAAGCGCGTGCTGTTCGGGCCGGCTGGGCGCAGATGCTCGCTCGAGGAGCGCCGCACCCGCCGTCTGTCGGGCCGCCCGCCGACGCACGCATGACCGTGCAGACTCTTGGCTAGGGTGAAGAAGCGTCTCCTCATCGGTACTTGTTCATGGACGGATCCAACTCTTCTTGAGTCGGGTTGGTATCCCGACAACGTCGCCAAGAAGGCCGACGAGCGTCTTCGCTTCTACGCGGACCGTTTCTCCTTAGTCGAGAACGACGCGTCGTATTACGCGCTTCCGGATCAGAAGCAGGCGCAGCTGTGGCTTGAGCGCACGCCAGAAGACTTCACGATGAATTTCAAGGCGTTCGCGACCATCACGACGCATCCGACTGATCCGAAGCGGCTCCCGAAGGATTTGCGCGAGTCGCTTCCGGAGGAGACCCGCGCGAAGCGGCGCGTTTATCCGAAGGATCTACCGAAGGAGATCATCGACGAGATCCACGCGCGCTTCTGGGTCGCTCTGGAGCCGCTGCGCAAGGCGGGGAAGCTCGGCGCGATCCTCCTCCAGTACCCCGACTGGTTCACGATCACCGGGAAGAACAAGAACGAGATCCTTCACGCACGTGAGCTCCTGCCGGACGACCGCCTCGCTGTCGAGTTCCGCAACCGGCTCTGGATGGAGGAGCGCAACCGCGACGAGACGCTCGCCTTCCTTCGCGACAACGGACTCAGCTACGTCGCCGTGGACGAGCCACAGGGCTTCCCATCGAGCATCCCGCCGGTCGACGCCGTCACCGCGCCGCTTGCGGTCGTCCGCTTCCACGGTCGCAACGCCGAGAACTGGAAGAAACCTGGTCTCACCGCGGCCGAGCGCTTCGACTATTCCTATAAGAAGAGCGAGCTCGAGGAATGGCTACCGAAGATCAAGCGGATGGAAGAGGCCTCCGAGGAGATCCACCTGCTCATGAACAACTGCTACGGCGACAAGGCCGTGAACAACGCGCGCGATCTCTCCGAGCTGCTCGCCCGCCGCTAGAGCGACCAGACGCACTTCGTGCCGATCCGATGACAGCGGTACCGTAGCCCGCGGTGCCAAACCGACCCCTCTCGGACTTCCATCCGCGCGATCGGCTCGCGGGTGTGCCCCACACAACGCGCCGCTTCGCGTGCCGGTCGGCGCTCGCGCTCTCTCCCGACGCGCGGACGCTCGCGGTCGTGTCCGATCAGGGAGCCGGCACGTATGAGGCCTGGACGCTCCCCGCCACCGGCGGCGCCGCGCAGCGCGCCGTGACCGTTCCCGAGCACGCGGTCCGCAGCCTGTGCTGGAGCGCGAGCGGCGAGCTCCTCGCCGCGGCCGATCGCGGCGGCACCGAGCTCCACCAGCTGTACGTCCGCCACCCCGACGGCCCGGTCGCGCCGGTGTCCGTCGACCCCGCAGGCAAGGTGCAGCGGCTGCTCTCCTGGAACGCCGCCTCGCCCGATGGACGGCGCGTCGCGTTCTCGAGCAACGCGCGCGCCGCGACCGACATGGACATCGTGATCGCGGACCTCGACACCGGCTCGGAGCGACAGCTGATCACCGGCGCGGCGTGGCACGTCGCGGGCGGGTGGTCGCCCGACGGCACCCACCTCCTCGTGATGCGCGTGCTCGACAACACAACGCAGGAGCTGCTCGTCGTCGATCCACTCACCGGCGAGGCTCGCGAGATCACGCCGCACCAGGAGAACGTGCAGCACATCCCCGCGGGTTGGCTCAGCGACGGGCGCGCGCTCGAGATCACGGACCTGGACAGTGACCATCTCTGGCTCGCGGCGCTCGATCCGGCGAGTGGGCGACGCGACGTGGTCGACCAACCGGCGTGGGATGTCGAGCTCGCTGCGTCTTCGATAGACGGTCGCGTACAGATCTGGGCGGTGAACGAGGACGGTTATTCGCGCCTGCGCTGGCGGCAGGGCGGCGGTCCCATCCGCGAGCACGACCTCCACGGAGTGTGCGAGGACCTCATCGTGAGTGCCGACGGAACGCGCGCGGCCTTCTCGCGGATCTCGTCGACCGAGCCGTGGCAGGTGTGGACCATCGACATCGCGACCGGCGACGCGCGCGTCGCGCTCACGACGACATTCGGCGTGCCGGCCAGCGAGCTCGTGGAGCCGGAGCTCATTCGCATCCCGGCGGCGGATGGCGACATCCCGTGCTTCGTGTATCGCCCGCGCGGCGCGCGCGGCCCGGTGCCCGCGGTGTTGTATCCGCACGGTGGGCCGGAGGGCCAGTCCCGTCCCGCGTTCTCCGCGCACCTCACACATCTCGCCGCGCTCGTGCACAACGGGATGGCGCTCGTGGTCCCGAACATCCACGGCTCGACCGGCTACGGTCGCGCGTGGCAGGCCGCGATCCACAAGGACTGGGGCGGCATCGATCTGCGCGACCTACGCGCCGTCTCCGAATGGATGACGAAGCAGGCGGACTTCGATCAGAAGCGACTGGCCGTTTACGGCGGCTCGTACGGCGGATTCGCGACGCTCACGTGTGTCACGCGCATTCCCGACCTGTGGCGCTGCGCGGTCGATGTCTTCGGCGTGGCGAACCTCATCACCATGATCGAGAACGCGCAGCCGAACTGGCGCCGCTTCCTCGCGCGCTGGATCGGCGATGTCGAACGCGACCGAGAGAAGCTCGTCGAACGCTCACCGATCACGCATATCGAGAACGTGCGCTGCCCGATGCTCATCCTCCAAGGCGAGAACGACCCGCGCGTGCCGCAGGAGGAATCGGATCAGGTCGTCGAGCGCCTGCGCGCGCTGGGCCGTCGCGTCGAGTACGTCGTGTACCCCGGCGAGGGCCACGGCTTCACCAAACGTGCCAACGCGGAAGACGCCTACAGCCGGATCGTGAAGTTCCTGACGCGGGAGCTGCTCGAGACCTAACGCAGCGTGCTCCCGAGCACGACTCCGTTCGCCCAGTACGCGCCCGTGATGCCCGCCGGAAGGATGTCGTAGGTGGAACCGCCCGCGTATGTGACGCGGTCGACGCTCGCGATGCGCGCGCCATCGAGCCTGTCGCCGGCCGCGAGGTCTCCGATGCGCCGCGCATCCGCCGTCGGATGGCCCGGCGAGACAAAGACGAGGCGCCCGTCGTCCAAGGCGACGCGGACCACGACGTGGGTCGCGGGCACCGGCGTGCTGCCGACGGCGACGAGCGGTGCGGACACTCGTGCTCCACTGGGGTCCAGCGTCCAGACCATGTCGCCGACGCGCAGATCCTGTACGGCGATCTCGCCACTCGGCGTCGCGATGCGCGTGCCGAGCGCGAGACAGATCGGACACTGCGGCGGTCCGGACTGCTGACGTGTGACGACGCTCACGCTGCCGTCCGCGAGTACACGTCCCTCGACGCGTTCGCCACCACCGACGTTCTTCATCGCCAGATACGCGAACCCCCAGGCGTTATTCGTGGTCGGCTGGAGCTGCAGCACGTTGAGCGTCTTCCACTCGCGGTAGATCGCGAGCTGTTGATCAGCGGTGTACGGCGGCGCTGGTGTCAGCTTCAGATGAGCAACGATCGCGCTGAAGGCGTCGGCATCCTTTTGGATCTCCGGCATCTTCTCCTGCGCGCGTTGACCCTCGTCCCCGCGCCCGACCGGAAAGAAGTCGGGGTCGCAGAACCACGGGCGGCCCAGCTGGTCCATCACCGCGTACTTCAGCTGCGGCACCGTGAACGGCCGCGGCGGAGTCGTGGGCGACGGGGTCGGCGAAGCCAGACCGCCGCCGCAGGCGGTGAGCGCGAGCGCCAAAAGGACGGCCAACATACGCACACCCTTGCAACGCCGGCCGCGGGCCTGCGGTTCCGTCGCTAGACCTTCGCCGGTCGCCGGCGGCGGACGTAACGGGCGCCGTACACCTGATCGCCGAGCGAGAGGATCTTGTTGTCGACCCACGACGTCGCAAGCATCACGCGCTGCGCCTCGTCCCACGACGGGACGCCAGGCGGTAGATGCGCCTTCTTCCACACCACGACCCAGATCGTGCCGTCGGGATGCGCGACGCGAACGAGCTCGCGCGCCAGCTTCGGTGGGTCGACCTCTTCGAGCGAGAAGCAGAGCACCAGACCGTAGCGTCCGTCGCGCGCGCGGAGCGGCAGCTTTAGCGGAGCGATATCGAGCTGCCCACTCAGATGCTCCAGCGGCCGGTCGTACTTCGACACATGACCGATACGTAGCGCGGGAAATCCCGCTTTCGCACCGAGTTTGGGCACCACCTCTTCGACCGCGCGAAGGCCGCTTGGCTGCGCCACGCTAGCAAGTCTAAGAACGCTGAACCGCGGTACGGGTCGTGCATGTTGGCTCGTCATGCTTCTTCAGCGCTTCGCGCGTCCGGTCCTCGTCGTCGACGACGATGCCGCGACGCGCGCCGCCGAGCGCGCCGTCCTCACGGAAGATGGATTCCGTGTCGTTGAGGCACGTGACGGCGCAGAGGCGATGCGCGCGATCCAGATCGATCCACCAGCGGTCGTCGTGCTCGACATCCAGATGCCTGGCGTCGATGGGCCATCCTTCGCGCGCGAGCTGCGGATGGCGCTACGGCGAGTTCCGCTCGTGATCCTCACCGGCGCGACGGATCCCAAGCACGAGGCCGACCGCTGCAACGCCGAGGCGTTCCTGTGCAAGCCGTTCGACGGGCCCGAGTTCCTGAAGGTGGTCAGGCGCTTCGCGAGTTAGCCCGCGGGATTAGCCTTCACTCATGCCTGCGCGTTTGCTCGTCAAGGAGTCGAATCAGACCACCGAGCGCCCCCCTGAAGAGCTCTCAGAGCTGCGCGACCGCCCGTGCTGGCTCGACATCAGCGATCCGAAGAGCCACGACTTCGAGCTCGCCGCCAAGGAGCTCAACCTCCACCCCCTCGCGGTAGAGGACGCGCAGCAGCGGCACGAGCGGCCGAAGATCGATCAGTACGACGACCACTACTTCATCGTGTTCTACGCGCTGGAGGAACCGTCGCCCGGTGTGGTGCGTGAGGTGGAGATCTCGATCTTCATGTCTCAGAACGCGCTCGTCACCGTGCACGAGGGCGACTTCAGCGCGCGCGCGGCCGTCGAGAAGCGCTTCCGCGACGGGAAGCTGCAGACGACCGGCCTGCTACTCCACGCGCTCCTCGACACCGTGGTCGACCAGTACTTCAAGATCGTTGACGCACTTGGCGATCGCGTCGAGCTGCTCGAATCGATGGTCGTCGGCGGTGAGGCGCCTGACTACGACACCTCCATTCGCGAGCTCTTCGTTCTCAAGCGGGACCTGGTGCGCATCCGTCACCTCATCGCGCCGGAGCGCGATGTCCTGACCGTCCTCGTGCGCGGCGATATCCGCGAGCTGCGCGAGACCGGTCGCCGGGCGTACTTCCAGGACGTGTACGACCACATCTCGCGCGTGACCGACGAGATCGACACCTTCCGCGAGCTGACGTCGAACGTCATCGACGCGCACCTGGCATCGGTTTCGAACCGGCTCAACGAGGTCGTGAAGGTCCTCACGAGCATGGCCACCGTGTTGCTGGTGCTCACGGTCGTCACCGGTTTCTTCGGCCAGAACTGGAAATTCATCCCGTACGACAGCGAACCGCTGTTCATCGCGTCGCTGATCTTCATGGTGGCGCTCGCCGCTGGGACCGCCTATTACTTCCGACGCAAGGGGTGGCTCTAGCCGCTAACCTGTCCCTGCATTGCCCCAGCGGGACTCCGGCAGCTACGGCGGCGATCTCCTTTCCATGGGCTTCCAGGTCGCGGTGGTCGTGGGAGGGCCGCTGCTCATCGCCGCGTACGTGGGGCAGAAGCTCGACGAGCGATACGGGACCGCCCCAACGCTGGGGCTCGTGGCGATCCTGGTGGGTCTGGCGGTCGCGGGCCTGGGGATGTTCTTCATCATCAAGCGTTACATCGCGCGGAATCCAACGCCGCCAACGAGTGATGCGGCGCGCGAGGCGGGCCGGCGCTGGGAGCGCGAGATCCAAGAGCGAGAGCAGAAGAAAGAGTCGGGCGAGGAGAGCGAGTGAGGCAGGTCCTGGGCATCGTGCTGCTACTGAACGCTGTCGCCGTGATCGGCGCGGCGCTGACGGGCAACCTCCCGAACTGGCCGCCCACCCAGGCCGACATCCACGTCGCCGAGCAGGCGGGCACGCCCCTCATCCACCTCGGTGGAGAAGAGGCGCCATCTGGGAGCGGCGTGATCGCGATCTGGAACGACATCTCGATCTCGAACTCGATCTTCACCGCGTGGCTCGTGATGGCGGTGCTTGTCGTGCTCGGAGTGATCGCCTCTCGCGCGGTCAGCGAAGTGCCCGGACGCTTCCAGGGGTTCATCGAGCTCATCGTCCAGGCGCTCGTCGATTTCATGAAAGACGCTGGCGGTCCCGCCGTCGTGCGCTTCCTTCCGCTCTTCGGAAGCCTCTTTCTGTTCGCGCTCTTCTCGAACTGGCTCGGGATCATCCCGCTGGTCGGCCAGATCGAACTGCTCCACTCGCCGACGGCCGACTACCACACCAACCTCGGTCTCGCCCTCACCGGCTTCGTCTGGTACCAGTGGGCGGGCATCCAGCAGAACGGGCTCGGCTACTTCACCCGCTGGGTCAACTTCCCGGCGTTCAAGGAGGGGCCGCTCGTCGGCGTCGTCATGCTCGTCTTCGTCGGTCCGATCGAATTCTTCAGCGAGCTCTTCCGCATCCTCACGCTGACGCTCCGACTCTGGGGCAACATCTGGGGCGGCGAGATCGTTCTCTCCGTCCTCTCGGCGCTCCTGTTCGTTCCCAGCTTCGTGCTTCCGTTCATCGGCCTCGAGCTGTTCATCGGATTCATCCAGGCATTCGTCTTCGCGTTCCTCGTGCTGCTCTACATCATCCTTGCGCTCGAATCGCACGGTGGCGAGGAGCACGCAGCAGCCCATCCCGAAGCGTCACACGGTCAGCAGCTAGAACAAGCCCACGCGGCCTAATTCGCGAGGAGGAAAACCATGAGCTTGGCTTGGCTTGGCGCCGGCATCGCGATCGGATTCGGGGCCCTCGGGGCCGGACTCGGCATCGGCATCGCAGGTTCGAAGGTCGCGGAGGCGACCGGACGCAACCCCGACGCGGCGAACGCGATCCGCACCAACGGCATCATCATCGTCGTCTTCGCGGAGTCGCTGGGCATCTTCTCGTTCGTCATCGCGTTCCTTCTGCAGGGCAAGGCGCTCTAGGCGATGCTCTTCGCTCCATTCATCGCGGAAGAGTCGCCGACCGCGCTCGTCGTGCACCCGTTCTGGGTGCTCGTCTCGATCGTCAACTTCCTCGTGCTCCTCTATCTCCTTCGCCGGTTCATGTGGGGCCCGATCCTGGCAACGCTCGATCGGCGCGCGGCGAAGATCCGCGAGGGGCTCGAGCTCACGGAATCCGCGCGACGCGAGCGCGAGCAGCTGAAGCAGGAGGTCGAGAAGATCCTCGGAGAGGCGCGTCGCGAAGCGGCCGCGATCGCGGAGCGCACGACGAAAGCCGCAGAGGCCGCTGCGGCGGACATCCGGACACAGGCCAAGACGGAGGCCGATCGCATCCGCGAGAAGGGCCGCACCGACGCGCAGGCCCTGCACGATCAGGCGCTCGCCCAGCTGCGCAGCGAGGTCGCGTCGATGGTCGTCCTTGCGGCGAGTCGCATCCTCGGCCGCGAGATCAGTCCCGAGCAGCACCGCGCGCTCATCGAGCGGTCGCTGGATGAGGCGGGCGCCGAGCTGAAGCAGAACTGATGGGAGAAGCACTCTCCGGCTCGTCCGCGCGACGCTACGCCGAGGCGCTCCTTCAGATCGCCACGAGCGAGAACGCGGAAGAGGAGTTCGCCGCTTCGTTCGAGCGTCTGCGTAATGCGCTGACCGGCGAGATCCTGCGCGCGCTTCGCAATCCTGGCGTTCCTCTACAGGCGCGGCGTGGTGCGATCGAGGCCGCGACCGCCGGCGAGCCCAGGGCGATCCGCTCCCTGCTCGGTCTTCTGCTCGAGCGCGAGCGCATCGCGCTCTTCCCGCTGATCGCGCTCGCGTACTCGGATCTCGTCGAGCGGCGCGCCGGGATCGTCAAGGGACGGATCACTACGGCGAGGGAGCTCAGCACGAGCGAGCGCGAAGACCTCGTGGGGCGTCTCGAGCGATCGAGCGGCAAGAAGATCCGCGCGACGTTCGCGGTCGACGAATCGTTGATCGGCGGCGCGAAGGTGCAGGTCGGCGACCGTCTCATCGATTCATCACTGAAAGCACAGCTGGCCGAGCTCGAGCGCGAGCTCGCGCGCTAGAGGGAGAACACCGTGGCGACGACGTCAGAGATCACCGACATCATCAAGGCGCAGATCCAGAAGTTCGAAGGGCGGTCCGAATCTGTCGACGTCGGCACCGTGGTGGAGATCGGCGACGGCATCGCCCGCATCCACGGGCTCGCGGCGTGCCTCGCCTCAGAGCTACTCGACTTCGGTAACAACGTCTTCGGACTCGCATTCAACCTCGAAGAGGACACCGTGAGCGCGATCATCCTCGGCGACTACACGGGCATCGAGGAGGGCGGAGAGGTCCGCACCACCGGGCGCATCGTCGAGACGGCGGTGGGCCAGCAGCTCGTCGGTCGCGTTGTCGACCCGCTCGCGCGACCGCTCGACGGAAAGGGTCCGATCGATACGAAGGAGTTCCGTCCGGTCGACGTCGTCGCCCCGGGCGTGATGATGCGGCAGAACGTCGACACCCCGGTACAGACCGGCGTGAAGGTCATCGACGCGATCACGCCGATCGGTCGTGGCCAGCGCGAGCTGATCATCGGCGACCGCCAGACGGGCAAGACCGCTGTGGCGATCGACACGATCATCAACCAGAAAGGCCAGGAGCTGATCTGCATCTACGTCGCGATCGGGCAGAAGGACTCATCGGTCGCGAAGATCGTGGCGACGCTCGAGGAGCACGGCGCGATGGACCACACGATCGTCGTTATCGCTGGGGCGTCCGACCCGGCGCCGATCCAGTACCTCGCGCCCTTCGCGGGGTGCGCGATGGGCGAGTACTTCCGCGACAAGGGTCAGGACGCGCTCGTGGTCTACGACGACCTGACGAAGCATGCCTGGGCCTACCGGCAGGTCTCGCTCCTGACGCGGCGCCCGCCCGGCCGCGAGGCGTACCCCGGCGACGTCTTCTACCTGCACTCGCGCCTCCTGGAGCGCGCCGCGCGACTGAACAAGGAGAACGGCGGCGGCTCGCTGACCGCGCTGCCGCTGATCGAGACGCAGGCGAACGACATCTCCGCCTACATCCCGACGAACGTGATCTCGATCACCGACGGCCAGATCTACCTCGAGACCGACCTCTTCAACCAGGGCATCCGCCCCGCGATGAACAGCGGCCTCTCGGTATCGCGCGTGGGTGGCGATGCGCAGACGAAGGCGATGAAGGCTGTGGTGAAGGGTCTCAAGGCCGACCTCGCGCAGTACCGCGAGCTCGCCGCCTTCGCACAGTTCGGCTCGGACCTCGACAAGCAGACCCAGCAGCAGCTCCGGCGCGGTGAGCGGATCACCGAGATCATGAAGCAGCCGCAGTACCAGCCGCTCTCGCTGGTGCAGGAGGTCGTGATCATCTTCGCCGCGTCGAACGGCTATGTCGACGACGTGCCCGCCGCCCGCGTGAAGGACTTCGAGCGCGACCTCTATCGCTTCATGGAGACGCAATACAAGCCCCTCGCGGACAAGATCGCGAAAGAGAAGAAGTTCGACGCCGAGATCGAGAAGCAGGCGCGCGCGATGATCGAAGAGTTCAAGAAGACCGTCTCGTATGACGAGGCGAAAGTGGCGGCAGGGGACAAGGCGGCCGCGGCCGCACCGCCGAAGTCCGGCGAGAAGAAGTCCGAAACGAAGCCCGAGGCCAAGAAGCCCACCGAGGCGAAGGCCTAGATGCCCAGCGAACGAGATCTGCGGAGGCGCGTCCGCTCGGTCAAGAACATCCAGCAGCTCACGCGCGCGATGCAGCTCGTCGCCGCGTCGAAGATGCGCCGCGCGCAGGAAGCGGTGCTCGCTTCGCGTCCGTTCGAGCAGAAGCTGCGTTCCGTGTTGAACGAGCTCGCCCCCTACGCGGATCCAGAGATCAGCCCATTGCTGCATCGCCGGACGCCGGTCCGTAAGGTCGCCGTCGTGCTCATCACGACGGACCGCGGGCTCGTCGGTCCGATGAACGTGAACCTGCTGCGGACGGCACTCCGCTTCGCGCAGGAGCAGCCGGGGACCGCGT
>Ga0207674_10002624_pt1 | contig 22506 bp, 17 predicted proteins | sample KBSCornC72_FD_184303 | JGI IMG/M metagenome (GOLD analysis project Ga0207674, IMG submission 184303) | Corn rhizosphere microbial communities from Kellogg Biological Station, Michigan, USA - KBS Corn C7-2 (SPAdes) (version 2) | ecosystem: Host-associated > Plants > Roots > Rhizosphere > Soil ...
TTTACCATTCAGAGGAGTGGCGCATGCGCATCCTCACCGAAGCGCTCACCTTCGACGACGTCTCGCTCGTCCCGGCGTACTCGAACGTCCTGCCGCGCGACGTCAATCTTTCCACGCGCCTCACGCGCGACATTCGCCTGAACATTCCGGTGTTGTCCGCGGCAATGGACAGTGTCACCGAAGCGCGGCTGGCGATCACGATGGCGCAATCCGGCGGCATGGGCATCATCCACAAGAACATGCCGATCGAGCAGCAGGCCGCGGAAGTGCGTCTGGTCAAGAAATTCGAGGCCGGCGTGATCCGTGACCCGATCACGGTGAATCCGGAAATGTCGATCGGTGAAGTGATGGCGATCGTGCGCTCGCGCAATATCTCCGGCGTGCCCGTGGTCGATGGCGAGAATCTTGTCGGCATCGTCACCAGCCGTGACTTGCGCTTCGAAAAGAAGCCCGAGGATCCGGTGCGCCACATCATGACGCGCAAGGAAAAGCTCGTCACGGTGAAGGAAGGCGCGAGCGAAGAGGAAGTGCTGCAGCTGCTGCACAAGCATCGCATCGAGAAGGTGCTCGTCGTCAACGACGCATTCCAGCTGCGCGGCCTGATCACGGTCAAGGATATCCAGAAAGCGCGCGACAATCCGTATTCGGCCAAGGACAGCCACGAACGCCTGCGCGTCGGCGCGGCGGTCGGCGTCGGCGGCGATACGGAAGCGCGCGTGCCGGCGCTGGTCGAGGCGGGCGTCGATGTGCTTGTCGTCGACACGGCGCACGGTCATTCGCAAGGCGTGCTCGATCGCGTGCGCTGGGTGAAGAAGAATTTTCCGCAGATGTCGGTGATCGGCGGCAACATCGTCACCGGTGATGCGGCGAGAGCGCTCGTCGATGCCGGCGCGGATGCGGTCAAGGTCGGCGTCGGTCCCGGTTCGATCTGCACGACACGCATCGTCGCCGGCGTCGGCGTGCCGCAGATTTCCGCGGTCAACATGGTTGCCGAAGCGATCAAGGACTCCGGCGCCTGCCTGATCGCGGACGGCGGCATCCGCTATTCCGGCGATATCGCCAAGGCGCTCGCGGCCGGGGCGAACTGCGTGATGATCGGCGGCATGTTCGCCGGCACCGAGGAAGCACCCGGCGAAGTCGAGCTGTATCAAGGCCGTTCGTACAAGAGTTATCGCGGCATGGGTTCGCTCGGCGCAATGCAAAAAGGCTCGAAGGACCGCTATTTCCAGGACGAAGCCGATCCGGACAAGCTCGTTCCGGAAGGCATCGAAGGCCGCGTGCCGTATCGCGGACCATTGCGCAGCATCGTCCATCAGCTCGTCGGCGGATTGCGCGCGGCCATGGGATACGTCGGCTGTGCCACGGTCGACGAGATGCACAGCAAGCCGCATTTCGTGCGCGTGACCAGTGCCGGCGTGCGCGAATCGCATGTGCACGACGTGACGATCACCAAGGAAGCACCGAATTACAGGCTGGATTGATCAGGAGACGGGAACCGGGAGCCGGAAACCGGCAACCGGGAAAGCGTCGCTGCTCTCCGGCTACCGATTCCCGGTTACCGTCTCTCATGACCAACATCCATCGCGACAAAATCCTGATTCTCGATTTCGGCGCGCAGTACACGCAGCTGATCGCGCGGCGCATCCGCGAGATCGGCGTGTATTGCGAAATCTGGGCCTGGGATCACGACCCGGCCGAGATAGCGAAATTCGCGCCGAAGGGAATCATTCTTTCCGGCGGTCCGGAATCGACCACTGAAATCGACGCGCCGCGCGCGCCGCAAACCGCGTTCGACTCCGGCGTACCGCTGCTCGGCATCTGCTACGGCATGCAAACGATGGCGGCGCAACTCGGCGGCAAGACCGAAGGCGGCCACACCCGCGAGTTCGGCCACGCAAAGCTTTCGATCACGGCGCAAAGCGAGCTGTGGAAGGGCCTGCGTGCGGTTGCGTCAGCGCCCGCGTTTGGCGAAGGCGAAAGCTGGATGGGGCAGGGCATCGCCGCTCCTGTTGCGGCGCAAACGCCGGTGCTGCTGCCGCAATCACTCGACGTGTGGATGTCGCACGGCGATCGCGTCACCGCGGTGCCGCCGGGGTTTACGGTCACCGCCACGACGCACGATCTGCCGATCGCGGCAATGGCCGACGATGCGCGGCGCTGGTATGGAGTGCAATTCCATCCCGAGGTCACGCACACTGCGCGGGGTGCCGAGCTGCTGCGCCACTTCGTCGTCGAACTGTGCGGCTGCGAAACCTTGTGGACAGCGGCGAACATCATCGACGACGCCGTCGCGCGCGTGCGTGCGCAGGTCGGTGCGGATCGCGTGCTGCTCGGGCTTTCCGGCGGCGTGGATTCCTCGGTCGTCGCAGCGCTGCTCAAGCGTGCGATCGGCGATCAGCTCACCTGCGTGTTCGTCGATACCGGCTTGTTGCGCTTGCATGAAGGCGATCAGGTCATGGCCACGATGGCCGAGCACATGGGCGTCAACGTGATTCGCGTCGATGCGGCGCCGCGTTATTTCGCGGCGCTCGCCGGAGTCGATGATCCGGAAACCAAGCGCAAGATCATCGGCAAGCTGTTCGTCGAGATATTCGACGAGGAGGCGCACAAGCTTTCCGGCATCAAATGGCTCGCGCAAGGCACGATCTACCCGGACGTGATCGAGTCGGCGGGCAGCAAGACCGGAAAGGCGCACGTGATCAAGTCGCACCACAACGTCGGCGGCTTGCCCGACGGCATGCGCTTCGAATTGGTTGAACCGCTGCGCGAACTGTTCAAGGACGAAGTACGGCGCATCGGCGTCGAACTCGGCCTGCCGCGCGAGATGGTCTATCGCCATCCGTTCCCGGGACCCGGTCTGGGCGTGCGCGTACTCGGCGAGGTCAAACCCGAATATGTCGAGCTGCTGCAGCACGCCGACGACATCTTCATAAGCGAACTGCGAGCGAACAATCTGTACGACCGGGTCAGCCAGGCGTTTGCCGTGTTTCTGCCGGTGAGGTCTGTCGGCGTGGTTGGCGACGCGCGCGCTTACGAGTGGGTCATCGCGCTGCGGGCGGTGGAAACGATCGACTTCATGACGGCGCATTGGGCGCATCTGCCGTACGAGTTTCTCGGGCAGGTATCGAATCGCATAATCAATGAGTTACACGGTATTTCTCGTGTGGTTTACGATGTGAGCGGCAAGCCACCGGCGACGATCGAGTGGGAATGACGCGGTGAGTGGGTTCGGCGAGAAAGATGAGCGCTTCATGCGTCGCGCGCTGCAGCTCGCGCAACATGCCGCCGACGCGCATGAGGAAGTTCCCGTCGGCGCCGTGCTCGTGGCGAATGGAGAAATCGTCGGCGAAGGATGGAATCAAAGCATCTCTCAGCACGATCCGAGCGCTCACGCCGAAATCTGCGCACTGCGCGAAGCCGGCAAACGACTGCATAACTACCGTCTGCCTGCAGCCACGCTGTACGTGACACTCGAGCCTTGCGTCATGTGCGCCGGCGCGATCGTGCACGCGCGCGTCGCGCGAGTCGTCTACGCTGCGGACGATCCGAAAACAGGCGCCGCCGGCAGTGTTTTCGATACGCTCATTTCCGATCGACACAACCATCGCGTCCAAATCGAAAAAGGCCTTTGCGCCACCGAGTCCGCCCAGTTGCTGCGCCTGTTCTTCAAACAGCGCCGCTAGCGAGCCGAAACCGCGTAGGGGAAACCCTCAAATTCCACCGTTTGTCGCCGTTTTGCGACTTTGCGCTTGAACTTGCACTGGATTCACGCGTGTAATCCGCTTGGCGAAATGAATACAGGGTCGTCATGGGCATAAGGTCGCAGTGGGGCATCGTGCTGGCGATCGTTCTGTTGTCGGTGCAATCCGCGCGCGCTGCCGTCATCGTCAACATCAGCGGCAATCAGGCGCTGGCGACGATTTCGTTGAGCGATGGCATCAACACCTATGACGCCGACGTCACGATCACTTTTGACACGCCGACGAATCTCACCGCGGACGAGCTCAATCTGAGCGCCGACATCGTCGATCCCAACGACACGACGTTGCTTTCCCGCCTCGGCTGCACGCTGCCGCTGTTGGGGTGTCCGATTACCATCGATCCGGCATTTCCCGTGATGATCACGGTCGAGCCCCTGAACGTGCCGTGGCTGTTCCACACCGGCTTCGAAAGCGGCGAAACGATCTACGGCAATCTGGGTTTCCAGAACACGTACACGTTCGAGATTGAAACCAGCGATTTGGCGTGTGCCGCCCCTGCCGTGGGGGAATCCTGCATGTCCACTGCCTATCGTTTACTCAAAGCCCCGCTCAACGACGCGTTCAGCGATATCAGCTCCGACATTTTGCGTGGCAGCGTGCGTGCGCGCGGCAGCGGCGGTACGTTTTCCCAGTTTCTCGTCGCGAGCGACACGCGTAGTTCACTCACGGTCGAACTGGACAAAGAGCTTGCGTTGCAGGATCGCGTATTGTCCGCGGCGTTGCACGACGTGCTGCGGACCGATTTATTGGGGTTGCTGGCCGAGGTTCAGGTCGCGGTGCTGATCACTCAGGATTTCACGCTGGCAATTGGATATCTGGATCAACTGATCAGCGAAATTCAGCTCAATGCCGGCACCAATATCGCCAATCTCTGGAGTTCCGATCACACTCTGGTCAATGACGCCGGCGAAATGCTTGGCTTGGCCCAATCCTTGCGTTTCACTTTGGTACGTTTGCAAAACGGACAGTAGGGAAGGGATCGACCATGAAACTGGTGTCCGGCGGTGTTTGGATTTTTTTTCTTTTCGGCGCTGTCAGCGCGGCTGAGGCCGGCGTCGTCGTTTCGGCCAGCGGCAATTCCGCCATCGCCAACGTTTCGCTCTCTTCCGGCGGTCGCGCCTACACGGCTGAGATAACCATCACGTTCAGCGGCGCCCAGAACCTTAATCCGACGGAACTGAATTTGAGCGCGCAGCTGGTCGACCCGAGCGATCCGGGTCTGCTCGCACGGCTGCCTGCCTGTCCTGTTCCATCTCTCGGTTGCGTCACGATCGATCCGAATTTTCCGCTGCTGATTTCCGTGGAACCGCTGAGCCTGGCGACGGGCAATCTGAGCTTTCTGAACTCATACACCATCGAGGTGCACACGGCGAACTTGAACTATGAGCCGTACAGCCATTATCGGCTCGACAAAGCATCGTTTACTGGTGCGTTCAGCGATATCAGTACAGCTATCGATAGCGGCAGCGTGCGCGCACGCGGCAGCGGCGGTACGTTTTCGCAGTTCCTGATCGTTTCCGACGCCCGCTCCTCGATGGCCGTGGAACAGCAAAAACAAACGAGTTTGCAGGCGCGGATTCTTTCCTCCGCGCTAAGCGACGCACTGCACGATCAATTGTTGGGTCTCCTCGACAACGTCAGCGCTGCCGCCGCGGTAGGCAACTACGCATCGGCCGTCGCCAATGTCGATCAGTTGATCAACGTTGTTCAGGCCAACGCCGGCACGAACATCGCCAATGCGTGGAGTTCCAGCCATCTGCTCGCCAACGATGCGGGCGATCTGCTGAGCCTCGCGCGGACGCTGCGGTTTACCCTCGTGCGGCTGCAGAATGGCCATTGAGCGTGTGACGCGGGGACGCGACCGCTGATGCCAGTCAAATTCAATGCCTATCCGCCCGACCGGCCGGCGCTCGTGCGGGTGCTTGATGAAGGCGACAATCCTTACCGGATTGGCCGCTCCAACGACTGCGAACTGCGCATCGACCACCCATCCATATCGCGATATCACGCCGAGTTGATCGCAGGAAGCGCGGATTCGCCGTGGAAATTGCGCGACACCGCCAGCAAGAACGGTCTGCGTATCGATGGCCGCGCGACACTCAGCGCCGATTTCACGGCATCGGCCTGGTTTGCGATCGGCGACGTTTACTGCTGGATCGAGTTCATCGATGCTGCCGCCGCGGCGCATTTTCGCGCGCAAGCCACGCGTCTGCGCGAGGTATCGCGCGAAGCCTTGACGCGCATCACCTCGCATCTGGAAACGAGCGAGCTGGTCGCGCAAACCTTGGATATGGTGCTCGAACTGTCCGGCCTGGAGCGTGGTTTCGTACTCGTTGCGCCCGCGGGCGAGCCGCTGCGCGTGCACGTGTGCCGGGGGCTCGCCACCAGCGATCTTTCCAAAGGCAGCTTCAGCGGCAGCGTGGCGTCGGTCGAGCAGGCGCTGAATCGGGGCGAGCCCGTGGTCTGCTGCGATACAACGGATTCCCCTTGGCTGGGGCTGCGTCCGAGCGTCAGGCTCGGCGGCATTCGCGCACTGGTGTGCCTGCCGTTGCAGATGAGCGATGGCGCGCGCGGCGCAATCTATGTGGACAGCCGCAAGCCGGGGCCCGCAGTAACCGAATTGGATCTGGAACTTATGCAGAGCGTCGCCCGGTTCGCCTCTTCGGCGATCACGGCAAATCGTTTGCAGAGCGAAGTACAGAAACTCATGCGTTCAGGCGATCTGGACGAAGTCGCGCCACGCTGGGACGAATTGCGGCCGCTTTAGAAACCGCGACGTATTGGCCCTGAACTCGCACGCTCAGGCGGCGATTGTTGCCGCAAGCGAAACCGCGCTATCTTGCACGCATGGCGATAGCCGAGGGCGCGGCGAGTTCCGCAACCATGACCGGACAGCTCGGCCTCTACGAGCTGCGTACCGGCGACATACTGGCCGGCCGCTTCCGCATCGAATCGATGCTCGGAATAGGCGGCATGGGCGTCGTTTACCGCGCGTTCGATCAGTCACTGGACGTCGACGTGGCGCTCAAGTTGTTGCGCCCGGAACTGGCGCGCAAACCGGAAGCGTTCGAGCGCTTCCGCCAGGAATTGCTGTTGGCACGCCAGGTCTCCAGTGCGCATGTCGTGCGCATTCACGACATCGCCCAGCACGATGGGCGCTGGTTCATCAGCATGGATTTCATCGACGGCGAGTCGCTGGAAAAAAGCATGGATCGCCGCGGCAAACTGCCGGTCGACGAAGTGCTGTCGATCACCCGCGATCTGCTCGAAGGTCTCACTGCCGCGCAACAACGCGGAGTCGTCCATCGTGACTTGAAGCCGGCCAACATACTGCTCGACACCAAGGGCTCGGCCTACATCACGGATTTCGGCGTCGCGCGCAGTCTCGGCGCCACCGGGGCCACCGGTAGCGGTGTCATCGTCGGTACTCCGGAATATCTGTCGCCCGAGCAGGCGCGCGGTGAATCCGTCGATATACGCAGCGATCTGTACACGCTGGGTCTGATCGTCTACGAAATGCTCACCGGCACGCTGCCATTCAGCAACGGCACGCCGGCGGAAACCGTGATGCAACGCATCGTGCGTCCGCCGCCATCGCTGGCCAAAGCGCGTCCGGACTTGCCGCACTGGCTGCATTTGTTCGTGGACCGCTTGCTCAAGCTCAACCCCGCGCATCGCTTTGCCTCGGCGCAGGAAGCATTGCGCGCGCTGGAATCGCGTCGAGTGCCGCGCGCGCCATTGAATCGCCCGCTGCTGCTGCTCGGCATTTTGCTCAGTGTGACGGCAGTCGGCGTGCTCGATTGGTTTTGGCAGCATCCAGTTGCGCCATTCGCGGCGGCACCGACGGCGGTTGCCGCAATACCGCGAATCGCAGTGATGCCTTTGCAGGCGCCAGCGGGCGACGACGAATTGCGCTCGCTTGCGCGCGCGCTCGAAGAGCATCTCTACGCGTGGCTGCGCGACGATCCTCGCGCTGCCGCAGTGCTGCGGCGGCGCGTGGTGGATGCACTCGCGCGCGCTGCGCCCGGCATGCAAGACGACGCACTTTTGCGTCAGCTGCCGGAAATCGCGCGTGCCGCCGGCGCGAATCAGGTATTGCACGGCACGTTGCGGCGCGCCGGGGCGGATCTTGCGCTGGACTTGCAGTCATGGAAGGCGGGTCTCGCCGCCAGCGCGACAATCAGTGTGCGCGGCAATGATGTGGCCGCGCTGTTCGACGCCTATCTCGCACAAGCTCCGAAACTGCTGGCGTCTGCGGGAATTTCGCCCCGTGGGACAGCCCCGCCTTTGCCGGCGCCGACGCTGCTGTCGCTTGGCCACGCCCTGCACCTGGCAGATGAGCACCACGACGAACAGGCGGCGGCGCAGTTGTCGCCGCTGGCCGAACAGAATCCGGCGAATGCGATCTTGAACACGGCACTATTGTCGGCCCAGGAACAGGCGCAGCAGGAGCTTTCCGCGCAAGCGACGCGCGAGCGCGTGCTGGCGAATTTTGCAAACGACGCCGACGTGAATGGCCGCGAACTTTATGTGCGAGCGTTGATTGGCAATGACCAAGCCGATCTCGCCTTGCGGGCGCTCGGCAAAGCCGCTCAGGATCTCCCGCATGACCCGGCCATTGCATTGCTGTACGCGCAGACGCTGGCGAGTACGGGTGAGGGCGCCAAGGCCGTGGCAAGCCTGCAACAATACGTCGCCAGTGACGATCAGGACGCGGACGCCTGGTTCTTGCTCGGGCGCACGGCGATACAACAAGGTAGCGCGCAAGCTGCCGTCGACGATTACCTGATTCATGCGCTGGTGCTGCACACGCGCGCCGCCAACGAGCCGGCCATCGCACTGACGCGCAACGCGATGGGCGTAGGCTATGAGCGTCTGGGTCAGTTCAATGCGGCCACCGAGCAATACGGCTTGGCGGCAGCCCTGTACGAGAAGCTCGGCGACGAGGAAGGCCAGGCCAAATCGTTGCGTAACCTGGCGCTCGTGCAGGCCGTGCGTGGCGATCGCGAAACCGCAGGGCGTACGCTGGAACGCGTGAAGGCTTTGCTCGAAAAGCGCGGCGATCGCGCCAAGCTGGCCGACTTGTACAGTGCTCGCGGTGTGGTCGCCGAAGAGCAGGGCAACTGGACGGAGGCGCTGGGTTTTTACCGCCAGGCGCTTGCCGTGCAGCAGCAATTGAATCAGCCCGCCGGAATAGCCGAAAGTCTCAACAATGTGGGCTTCAGTTCCTACAGCCTCGGCGACTTCGACAACGCGCTGGTCTATTGGCAGCAAGCGCTGGCGCTGTATCAGAAGCAGGATGATCCTGCCAAAGCATTGCGCATCGAGGAGAGCATTGCCTTGCTGGATACGGCGCGCGGCCATTTCAGCGCGGCGCGCGAGAGTCTGCAGGCCGCGCAGCGCAAGGCCGAGGATCACCAGCTGCCTGAAGAAGCGGCAGTGGCGCATGTTTATCTGAGTGAACTTGCGCTCGACGAAGGTCGCTACGCCGATGCCCTCGGCGAGGCGAACCGCGCCGCCGAGCTGTTTACGCGCCTCGCCGATCAACGCGGCCAGGCCGAGGCTGCGCTGCTGCGGGTGCGGGTCGGCTTGGCGCTTGGCGATACGACCGATATCAACAAGACACTTGATTCGATCGACATTGCGGAGCTTGGCAATGAGCAACGTGCGGCTTTTGCACTCGCGTCTGCGCGCTTTGCGATGACTTCGGATCAACCGTCTCTGGCTGCGGAGAAACTCGACGCTGCCGCTAAAACCGCCGGCAATTCGCACAGTGCGATTGGCGTGCAGATCCAGCTGGAGCGTGTGCGCCAATCACTCGCGCGGGATGATCTGCCGCTTGCCAGGAAATTGCTGGCCGACGTCAGCGGCGAATCCACGCATCTGGGTGAAGTGCCGTTGCGCCTGCAATGGCTGGAACTGGAAGTTGCTGCAGCGTTGCGCAGCGGCAAGCTTGATGATGCGAAAACGTATTACCGTCAGGCGCTCGCCATCCTCAAGACTACTGGACGCTGGGGCGATGCCACCATTCTGCACCGGCTTGGCGCCGACGCATTGGCGGCGCACCCGGCCGAGGCGGATGCGGCGCGCGCCAATGCGCAGGCGCAGCAAACGCTGTTGTTGCAGGATGCTCCGGAAAGTGCGCGGCCGGCTCTTGAATCCGAACTTGCACGGCGCTGGCGCGAGGAGCGGGGAGTCACGCATGGCCAATGAGCCGCAAGCGCGAGAGCACAGCGCCCTGCAAAGCAAGATGGACGAATTGCTGCAACAGCAACGCGAACTGTCGCAGCACCTTCGTCAGGGACAAGATCAATTCAAGCGGCTGGCGCGTTCGGTGTGGATGGCGCAGGAACAGGAACGACGCAAACTCGCTCGCGAGTTGCACGATGGCATCGGCCAGAATCTCACTGCGATCGTCAACCTGATCGGCCTGGCGCTGACGCGCGCGGAGCCGCAACGCGAGAACCTGGAAAAAGCGCGTGCGCTCGCCGAGATGACGCTGCAGGAAACGCGCGAGCTATCGCGATTCCTGCGTCCGACAATACTCGATGATTTGGGTCTGGAGCCGGCGTTGCGCTGGCTCGCGCGCAGCATGGCCGAAGCGAACGAGTGGCAGATGCGAATCGACTTGCCGGTGCCGATGCCCACGCTGGACAGCGATCTTTCCACGCTGGTTTTCCGCGCATTCCAGGAAAATCTGACCAACGTCGCGAAATACGCTCATGCCGGCAGCGTTGAAATGACCTTGCGCCCGCACGGCCAGCGCTTGCAGATGATCGTTGTCGATGATGGCCAAGGCTGCGACGTCGACAAGGCGCTGTCCGGCGGTCATGGCAATGGCAGCGGCCTGCGCGGATTACGTGACCGTGTTCGAGCTTATGATGGCGAGATGCACGTAGAATCGACTCCCGGGCGGGGGTTTCGGGTCAGCGTCGACATTCCCCTGCCAACCGAGGGGCACGTGGCATGATCCGCATATTGCTCGCCGACGACCACACCGTACTGCGCGAGAGTCTCGCCGCCGTGCTGCGTACCAGCAGCGATTGTGTGGTCATCGGTGAGGCCAGCGACGGGATCGAGGCGATCGAGCGCGCGATGGCACTGCGGCCCGACGTTGCCGTGGTCGACATCTCCATGCCGCGGCTGAGCGGCATCGAAGTGACGCGCCGGATCGTGACGCAATTGCCGCGCACGCGCGTGCTCGTGCTGACGATGCACGAGGAAGAAGAATACGTGCTGCACATGGTCCGCGCCGGCGCCGCGGGTTATCTGGTCAAACGTGCCGCGACTTCGGAGCTGCTTGCTGCGGTGCGCACGATCGCAGCGGGCGGCGTGCATTTCGGCGCACATGCGGCCAAGGCGCTGGCCATGCAACTGCAGCATCCGGAAGCGCTGTCCGAAGATCCTTACGGCGCCTTGTCCCCGCGCGAACGTGAAGTGATGCACCTGGTCGTCGAAGGCCTGAGCACGAAAGAAATCGCGCGCAAGCTCGGCATCACGGTAAAGACCGCCGAGAACCATCGCTGCCGTATCCTCGACAAACTCGACGTGCGCAACAGCACTGAGCTGGTGCGATATGCGATGCGCAAGCACCTGGTGGAATAGCTCTCAGCCAGCGGCAAACCGTTGCAAGGTTTGCGCATAACCCGGTGCAGTCGGTTCGTGCATGAAATATACGAAAGATTCGCTCCAGCCGGTGCCGGCAATTCGCGTAGCCCATTGCCGTAGTTCGCTCTCCGAATATTCCTCCAGACGCAAGCGCACGTAACCGAAACGCGCAGTTTCAACGAGCGGCGGCGCGGCGTTGTCTTCGCGTTCCGATAGTACGAGTGCCGCATTCGCATCGCGCAACAGCGCGTAAATCTCTTCATCAAACCAGCTGGCGTTGCGAAATTCGAATGCGGCCTGGTGATCCCCAGGCAATATCTGCAGAAAATCGCGCAGCCGGGCCGCATCTTTTTTCTGGAATGGGGCGAGCTGGAATAACACCGGGCCGCGTTTGGCGCCGAGCGCCGCAAGATTCCGATAGAGAAATTGGACGGAATCCGCTGCTGCGTCAGCTTTCAAGCGTGCGTCATGAGTGATGCGCCGCGAGGCCTTGATGGCGAACCGAAATTCCGGCGGCGTGGCCCGCGACCAGTTCTCGAGCACCGCGGATTTCGGCATCCGATAGAACGTATTGTTGATCTCAACGGTCGGCAGGCGTTGCGCGTACCACTCCAGCATCGCGTCCGGTTTGATCTTTTGCGGATAAAAACCGCCTTGCCATTCCTTGAACGAATAGCCGCTCGCACCGGCAAAAATCTTCGTCATTCTGGCGACTCCGTTAGAATCGTTTGGTGGTAAAGAAAAAGACCCTAAGCGAATACTCCGCCAAGCGGCGATTCGAAGCTACCCCCGAGCCGGCGCCGAAATTGGCGGCGGGTGAAGGCGGCCCATTGCTGTTCGTCGTGCAACAGCATCGCGCGCGGCGCATGCACTACGACTTCCGCCTCGAATGCGACGGCGTATTGTTGTCGTGGGCTGTGCCGAAGGGGCCATCGCTGGATCGCAGCCAAAAACATCTTGCCGTACACGTCGAAGATCATCCTTACGATTACGCCTCGTTCGAAGGTGTGATTCCGCCCAGGCAATACGGCTCCGGCGAAGTCATCGTTTGGGACTGCGGTATCTACAGTCCGGATGAGGACGGACTATGGTTCCATGATCGCGCCCAAGCCGAACGGCAGATTCGCGAAGGCATGGAGAAAGGCAAACTCAGCATCCAGCTGCGCGGCGTGAAGCTGAAAGGCTCGTTCGCGCTCGTGCGCACGAAGCAGGCGAAAAGCTGGTTGCTGCTCAAGCACAAGGATCGCTTCGTCAGCACGGACGACGTCACCGCGCAGAACCGCTCGGTGCTGTCGAACATCGCGGTCGAGGAAATGAAGTTTGCGCCGGCACACCGCATTCCCGCCGATCAGCTCGTGCCCGCGGGTGCGCTCACGCGGATGCCGGCCAAGCTGGCGCCCATGCTCGCGGAAATCGGCGATGCGCCGTTCAACAATCCGGAATGGCTGTGGGAGCCGAAGCTCGACGGTTATCGCGCGCTTGCCTTCATCGATGCCAGTGGTGTGAAGCTGCGCTCGCGGCGCGGCCTGGAACTGGCCTCGTCATTTCCGGGCCTGTGCGCGGAACTCGCTGCACAAGGCGTTGACGGCATGATCCTCGATGGCGAACTCGTCGCGCTGGACGCCGCCGGCAAGCCCTCTTTCAACGCCTTGCAGAATCGCGTGCAGCTCAAATCCTCGAAAGAGATGGCGGCCGCCGACCAGACTGCGCCGACGCTGTTCTACGCGTTTGATCTGCTTCATTTCGCCGGCATCGATTTGCGCGCACGAACCTACGAGCAACGTCGCCGTTATCTGGCCCAGTGCCTGTTGCCGTCGCCGCTCGTGCGACTCGTGCATGCCGAGGAGGACGGCGTCGCATTGCACGCCGCGGCGCTCGCCAGCGGCTTCGAGGGCGTGATCGGCAAGCGCAAGAGTGCAAGGTACGAATCGGGCAAGCGCTCGGCCGCGTGGCTCAAGGTCAAGCCGACGCAAACAGCGGATTTCGTCATTGGCGGCTACACCAGTGGCAAAGGCGCGCGTGCTTCGCTCGGCGCGTTGCTGGTCGGCTATTGGGAAAAAGGCAAATTGCGCTATGCCTCGCATGTGGGTTCTGGTTTCACCGGTCGCACACTCGACCAGGTGCAAGCGCGCCTGCAACCACTGCGAACGCGCACTTGTCCATTTGCGGAGAAGCCGCCGCTCAACGCCCCGACGACCTGGGTAAAGCCCGAGCTCGTCGCCGAACTCAAGTTCCAGGAATGGACCGGCGACGGCGCTTTACGCGCTCCGGTATTCCTGCGCCTGCGCGACGATATCGACGTCAAATCCGTGCATCGAACCGCGGTGAAACGGGCGGACAAGGCGAGCGAGCAAAGTGGCGAGATCGACGCCGTCCTGACGCAGCTGCAAGCGAAAAAGAACGCTTTCGAGCTGATCGTCGGGAGCCAGCGCGTGCGCCTGACGCATCTGGATCGGGTGTACTGGCCGGCCGATCCGGCGGTAAAACAGGCGGCGCAGACGAAACGCGATCTGCTGCGTTATCTCGCCGCGGTTTCGCCGTACATGCTGCCGCATCTGGCCGATCGACCGCTGACGATGATCCGCATGCCCGATGGCATCAACGGACAGCGGTTTTTTCAGAAGCACTGGGAGCAGGAGCGTCCCGAGTTCGTCGAAACAATCACGGTCTATTCCAGCAGCAAGGATGAAAGCCACGAATACCTGCTGTGCAACAACCTGCCGACTCTGCTCTGGCTTGCGCAGTCGGGGACGCTGGAGTTCCACATCTGGCATTCGCGCGCGAAGCTCGGTCCCGACACGAAGAATCGCAACGCCGATTATGCCGGCTCGCTTGAATCCCTCGAAGCCTCCATTCTGAATTTTCCGGACTACGTTGTTTTCGACATCGATCCGTACATTTACTCCGGCAAGGAAGCGGCGGGCGGCGAGCCGGAACTGAATACGGTCGCCTTCGAGAAAGGCAAGGAAGTCGCGTTCTGGTTGCGCGAGCTGCTGCACGAAATGCAGCTCGAACCGATCGTGAAGACCTCGGGCAAGACCGGGCTGCACGTGTTCGTGCCGATCCGGCGCACGATCGATTTCGATGCGGCTCGACAGGTTTGTGAACTGGTCGGCCGGCACCTGCTGCGCAAGCACCCAAAAGTGATCACGATGGAGTGGAGCATTCCGAAGCGCACCGGAAAAATCTTCATGGATTTCAATATGAACGTACGCGGCAAGACGCTGAATGTCGCTTATTCACCGCGCGGAGCGGCGGGCGCGCCGGTATCGATGCCGCTGACATGGGATGAGCTGAGTGTGGCCCATCCACTCGACTTTCGCCTCACGAATGTGATAGAAAAGTTAACCCAGTCTGGAGATGTCTGGCGTAACGCGCTGAAAGACAAACAGGATTTGCAGCGTGCGCTGACGAAGACTTGAGCATTGGAGAGTGTCATGGCGGCACGTTCGATTGCTTCACTGACGATCACATTCGGCTTGGTTGCGATTCCGGTGAAGCTGTATACGGCTACCGAATCCAGCCGCACGATCTCGTTCAACCTGTTGCACAAGACGTGCGGCTCGCGCGTGAAGCAGCAGTACATCTGCGCGAAGGAAGACGTCATCGTGCCGCGCGATGAAATGGCCAAGGGCTACGAATTCGCCAAGGATCAGTACGTGATGTTCACGAACGAGGAGCTCAAAGCCCTCGAGGAAGCCGGCACGGGTGCGGCGGACATCACCGAGTTCATGCCGATCTCGGCGGTCGATCCGGTTTACTTCGACAAGGCGTATTACCTCGCGCCCGACAAAGGCGGCGCCAAACCGTATTCGCTGTTCGCCAAGGCGCTGCGCGAATCCAAGCGCTGCGCCATCGGGCGTTGGGCCGCGCGCGGCAAGCAATACATCGTGTTGATCCGCCCGCTCGAAGACGGCTTGATCATGCAACAACTTCTCTACGCAGGCGAAGTGCGTTCGATCAAGGAACTCGACATTCCGCATATGGAAGTCAAAGACGCCGAACTGAAACTGGCCAAGCAGCTGATCGACCAACAGACCTCGGATCGTTTCGATCCGAGCCAGTACACCGATGAAGTGCGCGAGCGCATCGAAGCGGCGGTGCAGAAGAAGGTCGAAGGGCAGGAGATCACGCTCGCCGAAGCCCCCGAAGCGGGCGGCGCGCAGGTCATAGACCTCATGGAAGCGTTGCGCGCGAGCCTGGCCAGGAAAGGCGCGCCGGCGAAAGCGGCGGAAAGCAAATCCGGCAAGGCACGCAAGGGGCCGAAAGCCGTCGCTGCGCTGGAACCGGAAATCGCGCCGCGCAAGAAAGCGAAGAAGTAGGCGTGCCCGACGCCTGCGCTGGGCGATAATCGCCGCATGCAACAGCATTACGGCGTCCGCGACGTCGAAAAACTTCTGCGCCTGCCGCGACGCACACTGCGCGCCTTGGTCGAAGCCGGTTTCGTCACGCCCACGCGTGGCGCGCGCAACTCCTGGCGATTCTCTTTCCAGGACCTGATCGTGTTGCGCACGGCGCAGGCGCTGGTCGACGCGAACGTATCGCCGCGACGCATTACTCAATCGCTGAAGGCGCTGCGCAAGCGGCTGCCGGAATCGATGCCGCTGTCCGGTTTGCGTATTCGCGCGGTCGGCAATCGCGTCGTCGTCAGTGAACGCGACGGACGCTGGCAGGCCGATTCAGGACAATACCTGCTCGCGTTCGAAGGCGATCCGGCGCGAGGCGCGCTCGGCGTGATCGAAGCGACGCCGCCCGCCGTGGTCGAACAGGACTGGTTTGCGCAAGCCGTCAGTCTGGAGAACAAGGATGCCGATGCCGCGCGCGCCGCGTACGAGCGCGCGATCGTCGCCGAGCCCGCACGCGCGGACGCCCGCCTGAACCTCGGGCGCCTGTTGCATGAAGCCGGAGACCTCGTTCAAGCCGAAAGCATCTATCGAGAAGCGTTGCGCCTCGGCAGTCGCGATCCGCTGCTGTATTTCAACCTTGGCGTGCTGCTCGAGGATCTGCAACGCAAGGCCGAGGCGATTCGCGCTTATGAATCGGCTTTGCGCGAAGATCCGAATCTGGCCGACGGTCACTACAATGTGGCGCTGCTTTACGAAGAGGCTGGTCGCAACAAGGATGCGATCCGCCATATGGCCAGATACCGCAAGCTTACGCAGCGTTGACCGCAGCCGTGGCTGGCTGGGTCTGCTTGTGTTCCTCGAGCCGTTCCTTTGCTTTCGACTGGCGCCCGCCGACGATCATCTCGGTCAGCCAACGCACCAGCGTATCGGTGTAATCCTTCTGCGCGCGCGCGTCGGCAAACGAGTGATCCGCGCCGCTGATGCGCCGCGTCGTCAGCGAGCGCGCCTGCGAGAACGCGGCCACATAGTTTTCAGTTACCGGATGCGGCACCACTTCGTCGTGCTCGGCTTCGACGATCAGCACGTCGCCTGTGTAGGCCGCGCACGCACGCAGTACGCGATTGTCTTCCCAGGCGATGCGGCGACGCCGGTATGCGGGCAGGTCCGCATCCACGTGCAGCTGCAGCTTCGGCGTGAGCCACTGTTCGTCCTTGTACAGAGCCGGCGAGCGCAACGCGAGCCAGCGCACGGCGCGCTCGGCGGTGAGCAGTGCGGCAAGATAGCCGCCATAACTTACGCCGATCACGGCAATCGATTCGGTATCCACGCCGGGCCGCTGCGCGAGCCAGTCGTAGGCGGCGATCAGGTCGGCGAGATTGTCGGCGCGAGTGACGGTGCTGAACGTCTTCGATTGTGGCTCGTGTCCGCGCAGATCGAAGGTGAGACAGATGCTGCCGAGGCCGGCGGCTTCGCGGGCGCGCGCGAGGTCCTGGCTCTGGCTGCCGCCCCAGCCGTGCACGAACAGCACGCCTGGAAATTCGTGTGCGGGTGCCATCAGCGTGCCGCCGAGCGGCTGCGCGCTGGCAATGGCGACAGTGTCGACTTCAATTTCCATCGCGCTCATCCGTTGAGCAGTTTCGAAAGCCGAACAGCAGTGAGCCCAACCTTTGTACCTTCCGAGTATGTCGCTTCTTTCGAAGCTTTCGGTCAGTCGCTTTGATTGGGCTCGGTAATCATATTACTCCGCAGCGGCGGCCGTAGATGACTGCCAGCTGAGCAATCGTCGCTCACGAAAAGTATACAAGTCGTATCTCCCATTGGCGGCATGGCTTTTGCTCCGATCAAAGCAATGGAACCGTTGCTGCCGCTGCAACTGTCGACAGGAGTCGCGATGAAGCCAGCCAACATCAGGATGTCGCCAAGTAAGCGTGCGGTTGTGGCTGGCGGCGCGGGCAAACGCAACAAGCTCAGCGAGAACGACATCACCGCGCCGATCGCGATCGACGCCCGGTGTGTCTTCAACTTCGCGCGCTGCATTTCGTCACAGCAGTATCGACGCGGCCTCGACCAGACAATGCGAAACGTGCATCCAAGGCGCGATGCATGTCCTGCACCAGGCACGGCGCTCTGGTGCGCGCATCTTCGAGGCCTCGGCGAAGTGTACGGAGTACCCCGAGCGCATCCTCCGCGAGAAATGCATCGCAAGTTGCACGGACACGTTGCCCCCATCGTGTAATCTCCACAGGCCGGAAATCGGGTCGCCGCGAGAGTGCGGCGGCCGTGCGTTACTTCAGACGAATTCGCCTGCCGGCTCGATCACGCTGTACTTGAGCAGCCAGCCGGAGTGCTCATCGATGCCGTGATACAAAACGTGCGCATGCGGCGGCACCGGAGCCGCGGCCGAATAGATTTCGCGGATCGACGCGTTAGCCCGGTGCATCGCCGGATCGGACTTGAACGCTTCGATCGCGGCGATCTCGGCCGGACTCGCGCCGCCAATGCGCCACGACTGCTCGAGCACGCCCGAGACGAAATGTCCCTCGCGATTGAGCCCTTGCAGCACGTCGTAGTTGCGCCGCGAGGCAAAGAATTGGGGAAACGCCTGACTGACGGCAGAATCGTAAGCAGCAGCCTGACGAACGGCGACCTTGACGTTCACGGGTACATCCAATCGCAGCAGGTCGACGAGCTGTCCGCGCACGATATGCAGGTCCGAGCCGCCGTAGACATCGTGGCCTCGATGGTTGCGCGTAACGCACTGGAGCCCGTAATAGGCAATTCGCAATCCGGCGACGGCCACTTCGCCGATGCTGTACGTCTGCGCGAGTTCGTAATTCTGCTCAACGACGACACCATGCTCGTGCAGTTCGCGCGCATCGAGTTGCTCAATGACTTCGTCGAGGTCCGTCTCGTGACCAACGAGCCATTGTCCACTGCCACCGATTCCGCGCGCGCCCTTGATGCGCACGCGGCCCTGGCGCAGCAAATTCAATGCGGCGCGGCGCAAGTCGGCCGCGCTGAATGCGGAGTACCCCGGCAACACGACGCCGCGCAGATGTTCGGCGAGATGATGCGACCACGCTTCCGGCACGTGAGCATCGGGATCGATGGAGGCGTGCGTGATCGCCTTCGTGGCCACGAAATAATCCGGCACGACGCCACCGTACAGATCGTCTTCATTGCGGATGCCGAGCTGCTCTGACTGCTCGCGCAGCAGCGTGTGTTGCGGCACGAAATAAATGTGGCCGGAGCGGTGCTGCTGCGGATCGTAATCGCCGGCGAAATTGTAGCCGAGCAGGGTCGCGAGCTGCTTGGCCATTGCCGTGCGCGCAACTTGCTCGTGTCCCGGACGGCTGCCGGGCGCGGGCAGGGTGACAACGCAGTTCTCGGTGTTCATGGACGAGTCAACGCAAGGAGAGTGCCACACTGCGTTGCCGTTCAACTTGCATTCGGGTTTTGTTCCAGCATTACCGAGATCGTTGGGTGCTGAGGCTCAACGTCATGCGGCGGCGTTATGCTCATCAGCGCAGTAAAACCGGGTACCGTGATGCCACAGCACATTGACTGAAGCCGGCGCCGGATTGATTTGCACGGAACTTTCGGCGGTCAGACCGCGTGCGTGCAGGAGCAGGGTACGGATGACTTCCGCGTGCGTGACGACAACGAGCGTACGACCGGCGAATTCCCTGGCAAGCCGTTGCAGACAGTCCAACGCGCGCAGCCGCACGGCCGCAATCGTGTCGCCGGCGGGCGTAGCGGCAGCGTCGCGCCGCTCGATCCAGCGTTGCCAATCCGGGTCGCGCGTCAGCGCGGCGAACGACTGTCCGCACCAGCTGCCGAAATCGACATCATCGAGTTCGCCGGCAGCCCGCATCGGACAATCCACTTGCACGGCAATTGCGGAGCCAGTCTGCATTGCGCGACGTCGCGGGCTGCTGACGACATAGGCAAGACGTTCGCGCGCCAGCCGTCGCGCGAGCGCTCGCGCCTGTGCGCGTCCGCGCGCATTGAGCGGCGCGTCGAGTGCGCGCCCGAGCAAGGTGTCTTCGCTCCGCGCGCACATCGCGCGCCGCACGAGCATGAATCGAGTAGTCATATTCCAGCCAGCCTCGATCGGCCGGCACATCGTCGGCGAACACGCGCTGAGACGCATTGAGCGTGCAAACTCATCACCGGCAAAGTGTTGCGAATAAACGGCCTTTAGTGCGTGCGCCGTGCAACAAACGGAAATGAACTGGACGAAAACCGATCGTGCCTGAGGCAAATCACGCGGCATGAACGCGCTGGCTTTGCTCCATGCATTGAACACGCAATGGCGGCGGAGTAGCCTGCAGCGACCATGGAAAAGGAGCGCCGGCGATGCCACAGAATCTGATCCAGCACATCGAATGGACTACGCGGGATGCCCAGCATTTGCGTGCTTTCTACAGCCGCATCTTCGACTGGAAGTTTCGCGATGCAATGCCCGGTTACACAATGATCGAAGGTGTGGGCGGAATTTTTGCCGCACCCGATCCGCAGATGCCGATCGTGATCACGCCGTATGTGAATGTCCGCGACTTGGGCGAAACCGAAGCAAAGGTGAGCGCGGCCGGCGGGCGCATCCACAAGTCCCGCCAGGAAGTGCCTGGCATGGGGTGGTTCACTCTGTTTTCCGACCCCGACGGCAATATCATCGGCCTGTGGCAGGCAATGCAGCGTCCGCCAGTGAAGAAACCGGCGCGCAAGAAAGTGACGAAAAAGACTGCGCACAAAGCGGCCTCGCAGAACGTTGCAGGAAAGAAAGCCGGGAAAAGAGCGACGCAAGCAGCCACGAAGAAGAGCGCACGCAGACGGCGCTGAGCATTCTTCCTTCTGGAGTGACACGGCGAGGCGCTGCCGCCTGCTTCGCCGTGTCCGCTGCGGCAAACTTCCAGTCGTTTATGGTAATGATGCGGCTTCTCCGATGAGATTTTTTTCTCAGCTGCAAGGTCGCAAGCAGTGCGCCCGAGTTCATCGACAGGAACTTTCAAGCCACATACGGCAACATAGTGGCTCTGAACGGAGGCGCCATGATTCATCAGCTTGATCCGGGTCGAAGGAAATTCGTGCAAGGTCTGGCGCTCGGCGGCTTCGCGGCGGCAACGGGCCTGCGCGCTCGGCCATCACTCTCAGCGTCAAGTTCCGCGATGATGCCCGAATTATCGGGCACTGAATTCGATCTGGAAATCGCCGAGCTGCCGGTCAACTTCACCGGTCGTCCAAGGATTGCGACCGCAATCAATGGTTCACTGCCGGGTCCGATCCTGCGCTGGCGCGAAGGCACGCAAGTTACGCTGCGCGTGACCAATCGATTGCGGGCGCAGACCTCGCTGCACTGGCACGGCATTCTGGTCCCGGCCAACATGGATGGCGTGCCGGGCTTCAGCTTCAACGGCATCGCGCCCGGCGAAACGTTCGTGTATCAGTTTCCGGTGAAACAGAGCGGCACGTATTGGTATCACTCGCATTCGAAGTTTCAGGAGCAAACCGGCGTGTTCGCGCCGCTGATCATTGACCCGGCCAAACCTGATCCAATTCGCGCCGATCGCGAGCACGTGGTGATGCTCAACGACTGGACCGATCAGGATCCCGACGTCATCTACGCTGCGCTCAAGCGCCAGAGCGACTTCTTCAATTTCGGAAAGCCCACGACGCCGGAATTTTTCCGCGACGTGTCGACGATGGGATTGCAGCACGCGCTGGCGAAACGATGCATGTGGGATCGGATGCGCATGTTGCCGACGGATTTGTCCGATGTCTCCGGCGCAACCTACACGTATCTGATGAATGGCACGACGCCCGCAGGCAACTGGACCGGCCTGTTCCGACCTGGCGAACGCGTACGCCTTCGTTTTATCAATGGCTCGGCATCGACGCTGTTCGACGTGCGCATTCCCGGCCTGAAACTCACGGTCGTCGCAGCCGATGGTCAGGCGGTCGAACCGGTCGATGTGGACGAATTTCGCATCGCCGCAGCCGAGACTTACGATGTCATCGTGCAACCGCAGGCGGACCAGGCCTTCACGATCTTTGCGCAAGCGATGGATCGCAGCGGTTTCGCTCGCGGCACGCTGGCACCGCGCGCGGGAATGCAGGCGGACGTGCCGCGTGTCGACGCGCGCCCATGGCTGAGCATGGTCGACATGATGGGCGCGATGGCGACAAGCGACGCGCATCAACATGAAGCGCAGCACGGCAACATGCCGGCAATGTCGCACGAAGGAATGCAGCATGACGACATGCCTGGGATGGATCACGCCGCCGCGCCGGGCATGCAGCACGGCACAACGGCCATGCCGAAAGTGCGGCACGCGAGCACCGAGTACGGCTACACGACCGACATGCGCGTCGACGCGCCGCGCACGAACCTTGACGATCCGGGCGTCGGTCTGCGCGACAACGGCCGGCGCGCACTCACGTACGCCGACCTGCACACAATCGGCGGCTCGCTGTACAAAACCCCACCGCAGCGCGAAATCGAATTGCACCTGACCGGCAACATGGAGCGCTTCATCTGGTCGTTCGACGGGCAGAAATTTTCGGATGCGCAGCCGGTGCATTTCCGCCTTGGCGAACGCTTGCGTATCGTGCTCGTCAACGACACGATGATGACGCACCCGATCCACTTGCATGGCATGTGGAGCGAGGTCGAGAGCCCCGCTGGCGAATTCCAGATGCGCAAGCACACCGTCAACGTGCAGCCGGCACAACGCGTGACTTATCTGGTTACCGCCGATGTCCCCGGCCACTGGGCCTATCACTGCCATCTG
>Ga0207674_10002626_pt1 | contig 22497 bp, 17 predicted proteins | sample KBSCornC72_FD_184303 | JGI IMG/M metagenome (GOLD analysis project Ga0207674, IMG submission 184303) | Corn rhizosphere microbial communities from Kellogg Biological Station, Michigan, USA - KBS Corn C7-2 (SPAdes) (version 2) | ecosystem: Host-associated > Plants > Roots > Rhizosphere > Soil ...
GACGATGGCTGCTGCACCTGCGGCGTGCGCGGTGCGTACGATCGCTCCCAGGTTATGCGGATCCTCCACGCCATCCAGCACCACGTGGAGCCCGCGCGCCGCAGTGGTCTGTTCCAGCGACCCGTATCGTTCCGCCGCGCCGAGCGCGATCACGCCCTGATGCATTGCGCCGCCCGCGGTACGATCCAATTGGGCGCGCGGTTCGAAGCGAACCGGGATTCCGCGCTCGCGGCACAACTCGATCAGCTCCTGCAGGCGAGGTCCAGCCGCACCCTTGGCCACCAGAACGCGATCGAGTGGAAGTCCGGCCCGAAGGGCCTCCCGGACGGGATGGATTCCTGCCAGCAGGGACATTAGAATAAGGGTACTCTCATGAGCGAACCAAAAATCGCGCCGATGACTATCACGCCGGAAGAAATTCCGGATAAATTGTATTTTCGTATCGGGGAGGTAGCACGGCTGGCCGGCATCAAACCGTATGTGTTGCGTTTCTGGGAAACCGAATTTCCCGCGCTGGATCCTAAGAAGTCCGGAACAGGACACCGCCTGTACCGCCGTAAGAATGTCCAGATGGTGCTTGAGATCAAGCGGCTCTTATATGAGAAGCGCTACACCATTGAGGGCGCCCGCAAGTTTCTGGAGACTCGCTCGAAGGATGCTACTCCGGCCCCTGCCGCTTCCACCGGAGTGGCCAAGCGATCCAAACCCGCCTCGGCGCCGCAACCAACCCAGGCAGGTTTCTTCGATGTTCCCTCTCCGCTCCTCGAAACAGTTCGTCAGGAGCTACGGGAAATCGTAAACCTGTTGAAGTAGTCCGCAGATCAGGCCCGGCCGAACCCGGCGGTGAAGTGGAATTCGCTGCCTTGCCCTTGGCGGCTCTCTACCCAGATCCTGCCGCCCATCAGCTTGACCAGATTCGCGGAGATGGCCAAACCCAGACCGGTACCGCCGTGGCGGCGCGTGCTGGATCCGTCGGACTGCACGAACGCATCGAAAACACTGGATTGCTTGGCCTCGGGAATCCCCACACCGGTATCGGCGACGCATACGTGCAGCAGGATCTGCACCCCCTCTGTCCAGGCGCTGATAGTTACCTGGCCATGATCCGTAAACCGGATGGCGTTGCCGATCAGGTTGATCAGGACCTGGCTCAGCGCGCCAGGATCGCCCACCAGAACGCCGCAGATCTGTCCGGTAAGCCCCACGATCTGGCCCAGCATCTCATCCAGGGATAGATCTGAGTTGACGGATCCGGCCCACACGCTGGAGCAGCGAGACGTCGGTTCCCTTGGGGCGATCCACCGGACGATCCTCCAAACGCAATTAAGAGCGTAAAACCCGCAGCGGCATGCGATCCGATCAAATATTTCTATCCACTCAATTCGCCGTGATGCGTAAAATGAGTAGTTGATGAACGCAAAGGTTCGCAAAGCCGTCTTCCCCGCCGCCGGACTCGGTACCCGGTTTCTTCCCGCCACCAAGGCTCAGCCCAAGGAAATGCTTCCTCTGGTCGACAAGCCCTTGATCCAATACGGGGTCGAGGAAGCCATTCATTCCGGTGTCCAGAACATTATCATCGTCACCGGCCGTGGGAAGACTGCCATTGAAGATCATTTCGACGTGAGCTTCGAGTTGGAGCATCTGCTCGAAACGCGCGGCAAGAAGGATTTGCTGGCCACCGTGCGCGCCGTCTCTGACATGATCAATGTCGCCTACGTGCGCCAGAAGGAAGCACTGGGCCTGGGCCATGCCGTGCTTCGGGCGCGTGAGCTAGTGGGCGACGAGCCGTTCGCGGTAATTCTTTCCGACGACGTGATCGACGCTGAGGTTCCCGCCTTACGACAGTTACTAGATGTCTACGAGTTCTACGGTGCTCCTGTGCTCGCTCTCATGGAAGTACCTAAGGACAGCATCTCCGCCTATGGCGTAGTCGATGCCGAACCGGTGAGCCATCACGGCGGCGGCGATCGCTTATATCGCATCCGCAACCTGGTGGAGAAACCCAAGGCGAAGGATGCCCCTTCCAACCTGGCCATCATCGGACGCTACATCCTCACCCCCGACGTATTTCGTTCGCTGGAGACCATCGAGCCCGGCAGCGGCGGCGAGCTTCAGCTCACCGACGGTCTCAAGCACACCCTTCGCAGCCGACCCATCTATGGGTATCGTTTCGAAGGCACGCGCTACGATGCGGGCGACAAGCTCGGCTTCTTGAAGGCCACCGTGGAGTTCGCACTCAAGCGTTACGACCTGGGAGAAGAGTTCCGCGCGTACCTGAAAACGCTCAACGTCTGATCCAGGGGCTTCTGCGACAAAGTGCTGCGAAGTGCTGTGGCGTGGGGTTAAACGGTATTATGCAGCGGTTAAACGGATTCGAAAAGAGACCGCATAAAAACAAAACCGGCCCCGATTTCTCGGGGCCGATTGGTTAAAACTCGAACTAGCTAGCCGCGATGACTACTTCTTTTTCTTCGGAGCAGCCTTTTTCTTCGCAGCGGCTTTCTTCTTAGTTGCGTTCTTCATCGAATGATTCTCCCTTTACATCAGATTAAGCGCTACTCTTCCAAGAGAGCGCGGTCGTGTCCCCTTTATAAGGTGGAACGCATTGAAAGTCAAGAAAAAAATGAACTACGCGGAGGTCGTGCGCAGCGACCTCAGTGGCTCATCGAAGCTCCGGAAACAATAAAACGAGGTCGAGTAGAATTGTTTTAGTGTTCCGATGCCTGATTTACGGGGCTCGCATGCACATGAGGCGTTCGAAGCTCACGTGTGCGCTCGCTTGTCTCATGCTGGGGATGCTCTTCTCGATGAGCTGCGGACGACGAACTACCGCAAGGCTTCCGGCCCCGGCCCGCATCGGCTCGAGTGAAACGGGGATCGCCAGCTGGTACGGCGTCCCGTATCACGGACGTCGCAGCGCCTCCGGCGAGATATACGATATGGAGAAGCTCACGGCCGCCCATCGGGCTCTGCCCTTCCAAACTTGGGTCGAGGTCACCAACCTCTCGAACGGCAAACAAGTGAACGTGCGCATCACCGATCGCGGGCCCTTCGTACACGGGCGCATCATTGACGTGTCCATGGCCGCCGCCCGCCAGCTCGATATGGTGCGCTCCGGAACGGCGCGAGTAAAACTGAAGGTAATCGCGGCTCCTGTAAACGAGCCTCCGGCCAACGCCCTTCCGGTGAACGCCCCTCCGGTAAACGCCTTAGTTAGTCCTCAGGTCAATTCGCAAACCGCCACCGCCGAATATGCGGTTCAGGCCGGAGCCTTCTCCGATCCGGTGCGCGCGGAACTCTTTCGTCAGTCGCTCCCCTACTCCGATTCGAGAGTGCTTCCGCGCCAAGAGGGTTCGTCCTTGTGGCGCGTCGTCGTCGGCCATGCTCTTACCCTTCCAACCGCTACAACTCTGGCGGCTGAGGTTGCCAAGACAGCGGGTCAGGCTGTCGTGGTGAAAGAAGACCCCGCGCGATCCACACAATAGGTTAAAGATCACCCTCCGACCGCCACCCCCCTTTTGGGGGATTCACCTACCCCCTATAGACCTACCCCAAACCTCTGTAGGAGGGTCTAGAGAAGATCTCAATTCAGATGTAGAGTTTATCTTGGGATCGGACACTACACATTGAAATGTCTTTTACGGAGCCGAGATGATCGCTCACTTTGACGAAACCCGGCACGTCCTGGTCGGGCAGTCTCCGCGCACCCGCCAAGTGCTTCGATTAATCGACAAGCTGGGGAAATGCCGCTGGCCGGCGCTGCTGCTGGGGGAAACCGGAACCGGTAAGGAAGTGGTTGCCCGCGCCATCCATAGCCTGACCGCCGCAAAGGAGCCGTTCGTAACCATCGACTGCTCCTCCATGGTCGGCCCGCTCATGGAAAGCGAGCTGTTCGGGCACGTCAAGGGCGCGTTCACCGGCGCAGCCATCGCCAAGATCGGCCTGATCGAAGCGGCCAACGGCGGCACGGCGTTCTTCGACGAAATTGGCGAGCTACCTCTGGACCTTCAGGCCAAGCTGCTACGAGTCTTGCAGGAGAAGGAGTTCCGGCCAGTAGGGTCGCTGACCACCAGGCGTTCGGATTTCCGTATCATCGCGGCCAGCAATCGTGACCTGGCGAAGGAAGTGGAGAAGGGCAACTTTCGCCGCGATCTCTACTTTCGGCTGAACGTCATCAATATCCGGCTGGCGCCGCTGCGCGAGCGCAAGGAAGACATCCCCGCTCTAATCAATCATTTTCTGGCCCGCGTGGGCGGCAACTACACCATCACGGGTGAGGCGATGGAGGTCCTGCTCTCCTATGACTGGCCCGGCAATGTTCGCGAGCTCGAGAACTGCGTGCAGCACATGGCGGCCATCAATTCCGGCCCGCTGCTACACCTCGGCGACCTGCCCTCGAATCTCCGCAACTTCCTGACGGAGAAGAAATCGCAATACCTGATGGCGGCCGCCGGGACGGATTTTTCGGGTGCCCCTAAGAGCGATGTTCCAGAGGACCAACCCGCAGGCGTTCCGACGACGATTCAAAATGCTCCCGTAGTGGTCCCATTGCTTGAGCTTGAGCGGCGCGCGATCGTGAATGCCCTCGAATACACCAAAGGGGACCGGTCCGTAGCAGCCCACCTTCTGGGCATCGGCCGCACTACCCTCTACCGCAAGCTGAAGGAATATCAGCTGGAAGCTTGAGATAGTCCAGCCGTTCGGCGCACTATCTTTCCGTGACCGTACGAGTGCTCCTAGCCGCGTCCGGAATCGAAACCACCCTATTCCTTCGCGAAGTCCTGATCGAACTGGACGGTGCGCGCCACTGGAGCTCCTGGGTGCAACTGGAGACGTCCTATGCAGCCACCTGCGCCGATGCCGCAAGCATCCTGTCCAACGAATCCATAGACATCCTCCTGCTCGATCCGGATCTGCCGGATCATCAGGGCGCCGATGCTTTCCGGCTCATACAGACCGCGGCCCCGCATGTCCCCATCGTCCTTCTGGTGGATCCCGACGGTGCGGCACTGGCGGAACGGCTGGTCCGCGAAGGGGCTCAGGATTTTCTGCTCAAGCCGGAAGTGGACTGCGGACCGCTCGCACGAGCCATGCGAAATGCGCTGGAGCGCCATCGCCTCCTGGCCGCTACTCGAGCGACGGCGATGACCGACGGGCTCACGGGTCTGCTGACTCGTCCGGCGTTCCTCACGCTGGCCGACCGCGATCGTATGCTTGCCGAGCGACTCAGCCGCAGAATGATGATCCTGGTCGCCGAGCCTGCCGATCTGGCCGGCGGTTCTCAGCGGCGGGATCTCGCACTAGTCGATGCGGCCGACGGTCTGCGGAATCTGGCAGGCCCGACCGCTCTTGTAGCCAGGCTTGGCCCCTCGCGTTTCGGCGTGGCCGTATTCGATACCGAGGCCGAGCCGGTCGAAGAGATCCGGTCCCGCTTCCACGGCAAGATCTCATTTGGTGCGGCTCTATTCGATCCTCGCTATCCCGTTTCCTTGGATGCCCTGATGGAACAGGCGGAATCGACGTTGAAGGGCGAGGCCCACCGCGCGGCGGCCTTGTAGGGGCGAGGCACGCCTCGCCCGATGTTGAATCGATGTTGTCGGGGCGAGGCCCGCTTGCGGGTAAATGTGGTCTCGCCCAATGCGATCATGACAAACAGTGCAGATCGCTCTCGACGCCACCTATAGCCTGGACCGGAATCCGTCCGGCGTGGGAGTGTACTCGCGCGAGATCCTTTTCGGTCTGGCTCGCTCCCACCCCAAAGACCAGTTCCAATTCTGCTACCGCCCGCACCGCTTCTTGCGTTCGTTCCGCGATCCTTTGCCGCGCAATGCTTCGCGCCGGCTCCTGCGGGGCAGTCCCAGCGCGGAAGTCTTTCACTCCCTGAACCAGCGGGTGGACGCCGCTGGGCACCGGACCGTGACCACGTTTCACGATCTCTTCGTCATCAGCGGAGAGTATTCGACAGCCGAATTCCGCACGCGTTTCGCCCAGCAGGCTCGTGAAGCCGCCCGCCGCAGCGACCTGATCATCTCGATTTCGCACTTCACCGCTCGCCAGCTAGAGGAACACCTCAGCGTGGAACCGTCCCGCATCCGCGTAATTCCGCACGGGGTCCGAGTGCCCACCGAAGATCGGACATCGACCCGTCAAGATCTAGTTCTATTCGTAGGCGCAATTCAACGCCGAAAGAACGTGGCCAGACTAGTGCGTGCGTTTGAACGCATGCCGGCTTCGTGGCGACTGGCATTGGCGGGAGCTGCCGACGGCTTTGGCGCAGCCAATGAGCTCGCCGCCATCGACAGTAGCCCGCGAAAGAGCGATATCGACGTGCTGGGATATGTCACCCAGCAGGAACTGGAAGCTCTCTATCGGCGCGCCGCCATCTTCGCCTTTCCGTCGCTGGATGAAGGCTTTGGGATGCCCGTGCTGGATGCCATGGCGAATGGGGTCCCGGTCATCACGTCACGGCGTTCCGCCCTCCCAGAGGTTGCGGGGGATGCAGCGCTGCTGGTGAATCCGGAAGATACGGACGACATCGCTGACGCCCTTCTGCGCCTAGCCTCAAACCCCGGGATCCGCGACGATCTTGCCCACCGGGGAAGAGAACGCGCTGCGCTGTTCACGTGGGAATCGGCGCTCGACAAAACTTGGGAAGTTTATAAGGAAGTCAATGGAGCGATCTCGCCGTCCGACTGACCAGCCGCCTCTGCGGCTTTCTTCAGCTCGCCGATCTTTGCGCCGGTGATCGCCAGGGCGATAAATCCGGCAATCAGCGGTACAAACTTCGCGATGCCCCAAAGGACCAGCGAGAAACGGGCCGCCTCTGACGAATCGACGTCGTACGCCCGCTCCAGGAACTGCTTGGTCAGGATCTGGAAGAGGCCCAGGTTCACCGGAGCCTGGGGCACAATGCTTGATAGCCGAAGAATCAGCATGAGCGCAAGCGCCGCTCCAATGCCTAGGTCGAAACCGTACGCCCGGAAGGCGGCCCAGATTGGGATCACCTGCAGCAGCAAATAGGGCAGGCTCTGCAACAAGGCGAAATAGAGATAGCGGGAGTGACCGATTAAAGCCAGATCGTCCATCAGCACCGCCAAGTGATGACGCCAGCCTGGCACGCGCAGTTTGGCTCGCGGAGGCCGGGGGCGAAATAGCGCCAAACCCAGCACGACCGCGCCTCCCAGCACGAATAGGCCGAGTCCATCGTTTACGTAGCCCAACTGCTTGGGCAATTCCACGTATCTCAACGACAGCCACAGTCCGAGCCATAGCCACAAACCGTCGAACACCCTCTCAATCAGCACGCTGGCCACGGAAACGGAGAAGGGCAGCTTAGTCCAGCGGGTTACCAGGAAGCAGCGAACTGCTTCACCGCCTCGAAAGGGTAAGACCTCGCTGCAAAAAAGTCCGACAAAGATAGCGCGGACGGTTCGCTTAAAACTTAACGACACCACGGGGCGAAGCACCAGCCGCCAACGCACTGCCTGGGACAGGTAGACGCTTAGCTCGAACGCCATGGCGAGAGCCACCCAGGCGTAATCAATGGTGGCAAGGTCTTCCTTTAGATCGCCAAAGGTGACATCGCGAAGCGCCCAAATCAGACACGCGAGCGACGCAAGATTGATCAGAACAAGAGCGATCCAACGGGTTCTTTTAGACTGCGGCGCGCCCAAACATCCATGATAGCGTGCGGCCTCCAGCGCTTCCGCTCGGTACAATAACGCCATGGCTACATCTGATCTGAAGAGCCTTCTGCCTGATGCCCTCCCGGAGAACCGCCGTGAATTTCTGGTGAGCAAGCTGGCCGTGGGCTTCGCCCTGGCAGTTCATCCGATCGGGGCGCAAACCATCACCACCGATACCAAGGGGCTCACCGCGGGGGAAGTGCAAATTCCCATGGCCGACGGGAAGATGATTCCCGCCTATCGCGCACGCCCCGCCGGAGGCGGCAGGTTCCCAACGATCCTGGTGGTGCAAGAGATTTTCGGCGTACACGAGCACATCAAAGACCTGTGCCGGCGCTTGGCCAAGTTGGGTTATCTGGCCATCGCCCCTGAAATGTTTGCGCGCCAGGGCGACGTGTCCAAAATCGAAAATATTCAGGAAATCATCAACACAGTGGTTTCCAAGGTGCCCGATAGCCAGGTGATGAGCGACCTCGACTCGACTGCGGCCTGGGCTGCCAAGAATGGCGGTAGTCCCGAACGGCTGGCGATTACCGGGTTCTGCTGGGGCGGGCGCATCGTCTGGATGTACGCGACCCACAATCCCAAGCTCTCGGCTGGCGCGGCCTGGTACGGACGCTTGGAAGGTGACAAGAACGCCATGACGCCAAAGAATCCGATTGACTACGTAGGCGGGCTCAAAGCCCCGGTCATCGGGTTCTACGGCGGCAAGGATACGGGGATTTCGGCGGAATCCATCGAGCGCATGCGCGCGTCCCTCAAAGTCATCGACGACCCGTCCCAGATCGTCGTCTACCCGCAGGCCGAGCACGGTTTCAACGCCGACTATCGTCCCAGCTATAAGAAGGACGACGCCGAGGACGCCTGGAAGAAGATGCTGGCCTGGTTCAAGATGAACGGCGTTTGAACATTCAACCGGTTACTCTCGAAGGCAGCACCGTCCGTTTAGAGCCCCTGGCTCACGCGCACCACGCCCCTCTCTGTGCCATCGGGCTCGATCCCGAGCTATGGGAGCTGATTCCGTATCGCGTCACCAACCCGGACGATATGGCCGCCTACATTCAAACTGCTCTGGACGCTCAGAAAGCTGGAACCGCGCTACCGTTCGCCACCGTCCACGTCGCTTCCGGCCAAGTAATCGGAAGCACCCGCTTCATGAACATCGATGTTCCGAATCGGAGAGTCGAAATCGGAGCGACGTGGATCGCTTCGCCATGGCGGCGGACGGCGGTAAATACGGAAGCGAAGTATCTCATGCTGCGGCACGCGTTCGAAACACTGGGATGCATTCGGGTCGAGCTCAAGACCGACGCGCTGAATCAACGTTCACGAAATGCGATCCGTCGGATCGGGGCACAGGAAGAAGGAATCCTGCGCCAGCACCTGATCACCTGGAGCGGCCGCCTGCGCGATTCGGTGTACTTCAGCATCCTGGATTCGGAATGGCCGCGCGTGAAGCAGGATCTTGAACAAAAGCTGTAGGGGCGAGGCATGCCTCGCCCGACGCCTAACGCCTGACGTGCTCTTTCCAGATCCGTAAGAAATGCCGTACGGCTAGAAACTTACCGCGTCCCGCCAACATGCGCCCTGCCTCCAGCGCCGCCCACGCGAAATACAGCACGGTAACCGGCTTCGCCCACGAGGCATGAACGAAGGGGATCCAGAAGAACACGAACATGATCGCGGCCTCATACCATCTGAGCCGCATCCTCACTAAAAACGTCATCCCAACCACGGCTTGCCCGAGGGTCAGCAGCAGTTCGATCCGCTGTTCCTGGTCAAATACGATCGGCGTCACGCTACCCGCACTCATGGAGAGCACGATGGGCAGCATCGCCGTGAGCAGTGTCCACTGGTTGATGTTGCTGGAGACCATGTTCATCAGCGCCATTGGAGCGCGGTCCACGGTGCGTGCCCAGTAAAATGTGGACGCCATTTCGGGAAATTCGGATACCACCGGCGCCACCCATTGAATGAATACGAAGGCCGGGATTCCTACTGCTGCCGAAAGCGCCAGCAGGCTGGCCAGGAACGGTTCGGCGGAAGCGTAGATTAGAATCCCCCCGAAAAGAAATAGCCCCGTGATGATCGCGATCCGCTGGCCCCGCGGCGACGTGACGATCTTGCGTGGGATCGCTTCCAGGTCTTCGATGGTTTCGGGATCTTCGGGCGGCATCCGGCTCAGGATCAACAGGTAGGCCGTATACAACAGGATCAGCACCAATCCGTCATAGATTGTGAGCGATCCCTTCCAAGCGATCACGCCCACATAAAGCAGAGGCGCGGCCAGACCCAGCACTTCCACTGCGTGGTGTTCCTTTAAACGAATCACCTCCAGAGGTGGGCCGCCTCGTTTTCGCTGGAACATGGCGGCGGTGAAATAGATCACCGGCCAGCCGAAACCTGTCAGTAGCCGCAGCGCCCCTGTAAGGTTCGCCAGCAGGAACTGGACCTGCTGATGCCACGCCAGCACAGCCTCCACCGCGAACTCAGGGAGCGTTTGCAACCACGCCAGAATCGCCAGGGCGAATCCCTGGGCGATGAAGAACTGGGCAGACTCAGCAGCCCATGCGATGGCGATGGCGGCTACCAATATCGCCGGTCCCGCCCACAAGGCTGTAGCGGGAGGCACCTCGGCCAACGGCACGGCCAGAAGAAGCAGGAAAAAGACTGGTGAGCCTTTTCGTTGAAGCAACAGGCCCATGGTACAACGAACGTATATGCCCAGCTTTCGCGTGGAAACGCCGCAACGCGCTTATGACGCTATAGTCGAGCGCGGCGCTCTGTCACGCGTGGCTGAATTTCTGCCGCCCGGCGCTGGGATGGTGTTCGTCGTTACCACCGCCGACGTCTTCAAGCTGCATGGCAAAACTCTTCACCAGGCCCTTGCGAATAAACACGCCGCCCACAAGCATAAAGTTCTCTTTTTTCCAGGAGGCGAACCTAACAAGCGCCTCTCGCAACTGGAAGCGCTGGCCGAACAGATGATTGAAGGCGGCGGCGATCGCTCCAGCGTTGTGATCGCATTCGGCGGCGGCATCGTCGGCGACGTCGCAGGATTCCTGGCGGCCGTCTTCATGCGCGGTATTCCCGTGATTCAGGTTCCCACTACGCTGCTGGCGCAAGTGGACGCGGCCGTCGGCGGCAAGACTGGAGTGAACCTGGTCTCCGGCAAGAACCTGCTGGGCAGCTTTCATCAGCCGCTGGCCGTGCTGATCGACCCCGACGTGGTTCGCACACTGCCCGAACGCGAGTATCGTGCCGGACTTTACGAAATCGTCAAATGCGGCGTGATCCGCGACCCGGAACTCTTCGACCTAATGGACCAATGCGCGCCTGCCGTGCTCGCGCAGGAACCCGCCACCGTCGAGCGCATCATCGCCGCGGCGGTCCGGATCAAAGCCGAAGTGGTCACCGCCGACGAGCGCGAAGGCGATCTGCGCCGCATCTTAAATTTCGGCCACACCTTCGGCCATTCGCTCGAAGCCGAGACACGCTATGAGCGATTCCTGCACGGCGAAGCCATCGCTTGGGGCATGCACGCCGCGACCATTCTTGCGGAACTAACCGGACGGCTGAGTGCTGCCGAAGCGGCTTCTATCCGCAGCGTCATCGACAAATACGGTCCGATTCCATCCGTCCAGGGCATCGAAGCCGAACGCTTGGCGGCGCGCCTCCGCAGCGATAAGAAAACGGTTCAAGGCAAAGTGCACTTCATCCTGCCCACCAAGGTAGGCGATGTCGCCATCGTTTCCGGCGTCGAGGATAGACTGGTGCTCGAATCGATCCAAACGGCGCTGGCATGACCGGCACTACTCCCCACGGCACAACCGACGAGCAGGCCGCGGCACGATGGGTCCGGGGAATGTTCGGCCGCATCGCCCCGCGCTATGACCTGCTGAATCATCTGCTCTCGTTTAACCTCGACAAGCGTTGGCGCGCGCGTACTGTCGAACGGGTTTCGGAGATTCTGGATCGTCCGGATGCTCGCGTACTCGATCTATGCTGCGGGACGGGCGACGTTCTTTTAGCACTCGAAGCCCGTCGGTTAGGCCTCGGCCGCCCGTCTGTGCTGGCCAGCGATTTCTGCCATCCGATGTTGATCGAGGCTCGCCGCAAGATAGCCGCTCGCGGATTCCGCAGTCCCGTTTTCGAGGCCGATGCCCTGGCGCTGCCGCTTGCCAGCGATTCGCTCGACTTGATCACGGTCGCCTTCGGATTTCGCAACCTGGCGAGCTACCAACGGGGCTTGGAAGAGATGTTACGCCTGCTGAAACCCGGCGGTGTGGCCGCGATCCTGGAATTCTCCCAGCCTCCGAATCGCGCGTTCGCCGCCCTGTACGGATTCTTTTCAACCCGCGTTCTGCCTGCCATCGGCGGGATGATTTCCGGTTCTCCTGACGCATATTCGTATCTGCCCGAATCCATCCGCAAGTTCCCCGGGGCCGAAGCCCTCGCATCGGAAATGCAGCGGACGGGATTCTTGCGTGTTGAATTCGAGCGAATGACCGGCGGTGCGGTGGCCCTCCATCTGGGCCATAAGCCTACTTGAATCGTTTGCGGTACTGAAAGTCGATCCCAAACAGCCCGTTGGCATCGCGCACCGCTATCGCCGACCAGCTCTTGTCCAGATCCCACTGGATCTGCACGACCTGTTCCTGCGTACGGTTCAAGTTGGTGATATAGGTCAGGGTGATGTCTTTGGATACCTGCTGCTCCCACGTCAGGCGCGCTTGCGGCAGGTTTTCGACCCCCGTCAAAGTCGGATCTATCTTTACGCGGGTCGATCCGAAGAATCGCTGCAGCCCACTGTTGAGCTGCGCATTGAGCGCTTGACCCACCAGGCCGGTGCCGGCTTCTGCGAATGTTGAGCCTCCCGCCGGGACGCCCGGCGCATTCTGACTGGACGCCAGCGACGGATCCCGCCCGGAGGTAAGCAAGGCGATAATCTCAGACTGCTGCAGGGGCGGATCGGAACTATAGTTCACATTAAGATGGGTTAGCGTTCCTGAGAAAGTCATGTTCACTGTGACGCCTCTTGCCTTCGTTTCCAAGTCCATGTCGAGCGTAGGCTCGATCTTTACTGGATTCAGGAAGCGAATATCGCCGCGATTGATGGTGTAGCGGGTACCCAGGAACTGCACCTCGCCTTGATTGACCGAGACATTGCCCAGCAACACCGGCTGGATACCGGTGCCCCGTAAGCGCAGATCCACTTCTGCCTCGACGTCTCGTGTCAGGGACGTCTCCATTTGGAAAGTCGAGCCGCTTTGGATGCGCACATCGAATCGCATGCCGCGTAGATATGGATTGGGAGCCGCGGGCAACGGTGTGGGCGCGGAGGACTGGGCCAGTAACTGAAACACGTCGCTGCGAACCGCCAAAGAAGCGCGGTTAAGCGTTACCGAGCCTGAAACGGTACTCGCGTCCGAGGACCCGTTCAGCCGTAAGCTGGCGTCCAAGGTGACGCTCAAATTTTGAGGCAACCGCATGCGCACCTGGCGCGCCTCGGCTTGCAGTCGATACCCCAAGGACGTTCCGGAACTCATCGCGGCGCCGAAATCAATGCTGCCCGTGAAGTTGATCGTGCCCCCGTTGGCCTCCGCCGTCAACTTCTCAATGGTGGCGCGGTTGCGGTCGAACACGATCGACCCTTCGGCATTGTCCACCGCATACGGCAAGTCGCCATAGTACAAACTTGCTTTGCTTATTTGCAGCCGCCCGTTCATATTGGGATTCTGCGGATTCCCGCGGATGGATACTTGCAAAGCCGCATCGCCCTTGGCCACCAGCTCCGGATTGATCAATTGCAGGATGATCAGATTGATATTCCCCTTGATCGAGAAATCCGCACCGGACGTTCCACGGAAGGGCAGCACACCCTCAGCGGAGATATTGGTTTCGCGCCCGGTAAACTGCGCCGGACTGAGCTGCGCCCGAGCATTCGTGATGTCTATCACCAGCGGCTGGCTATTCTTCAGAACCACGTCCTGCTGCTGGATATTTAACGGCAGGGCTTGGCCCGGCCGCGCATTGACCTGAATGGCGTCCAACGTGACCTTGGCACGGAATGCCTCCGGTTTACGCAACGCCAGCGTGATCGTCGCGCCGCCTTCTACAAACCCTTCGAAAGGAGGTTCGGCCGCACGATCTTCCGTGCGCCCCAGCATCATCAGGTCCTGCACGGAATCGACACTGATGCGTGAAAACTTGAGGCTGGCCTCACCCGGCGCATCGCCTTCCAACCGCCACCTGCCGTTGGCTTGCATCTTGGATTCCCGAACATTTCCGGTTGCTTGAACCGTCATCTCGTTCCCATTCGTATCCGCCGTGAGGGAGACGTCTCCTAGCGCTTCTCCACCCACCGTGATTCGCTGAGCGCTGAGATTCGCCGTGGCTCCCGTAAGTTCGAAACTCCCGTTCGCGACTCTGCCCGTTCCGCGCAGCCGTCCGCCCACCAAACCGTCCAGCGGGGGCATAAACGCTGCGACGTGTTCGATTCGCGATGCGGTCACATTCTGTCCGCTCAGATCGAAACTCACGTCGCCCGATTTCAGATTGCCTTCAGGATGCCGGTAGCTCCCGCTGAAGCGCAGCTCCGCGGTTCCGTCGTTGGCGATACCGTTGGCGATGTCCAGCTGTCCGGTCCGATAGTGTGCATCGGCACGCAAGCGATCGAGTTGCTCGCCGAATCCCGTTGGCCGTTGGATATCCAGCGTCACGTCAAGTTCGGGCCGGCGTGCGGTTCCCGCCAAGCGGACATTTGCCGAGCCTGTTCCCGTCACCGCCGCCGAGCTTCCGGCCTCTTTCAATAAGTCCGCTAGCACGGCGTTGCGCACGTCGAACTGCCCGGTAACGGCTGGATCGTCAAAACTACCTTCGCGAGCAGTCACGCCGGCCGATCCGGCCACAGTCATCCCGCCATGTGTGATCGCCAGTCGTGTTCCCTTGATTTCCTTGCGGGTCGCATCGATTTCACCGCTGAACTTTTCGAATCCGTAGCCTTGCACCTCCCCGTTGCTGACCGTCACCTGACCGGTGAAGTGCGGATCGTCGAGCGCCCCGGTTACCGCTCCTTCCGCCGTCGCACTGCCGTTGCGGAGTTTCAACGGAATCTCGGTGGGCGCATTCTCCCCCGCCATCGCCAGCGCGGGCAACAGGTCGCTCAAATCGGTCGATTGCAGGCGAACCTGCAACATCCTTCCCAACGTTCCCGCTATCTCGACACGCGTGGCAGGAGTGGCAACGGACGATGTACCCAGCGCCACTGTGCCCGACGCCTGGTCATACACCACATCCAGGCGACCGTTAACCGGGACACCACCGCCGGCCGGCATGATTCCCAGATTTGCACGTGTGACCGTGACCCGCTGGCCGATGGTTGCGTCCGTCGAGAACATCCCGGCCATGGTGCCGCTCCACGCCACCGGACGGTTTGTGAGGATGGCCGCGGCCCTTCGCAGATCCAGCCCGTCAATGGTCCCATCCACGTGGAATTGCTTCCCATGATCCAGATTCGCTTGCCCAGCGACGTTTGCGCCCAGTGCCTTCGCCGTCATCCGCTGCAACGTCACTTGGTCCTTCGTGACCTGCAGGTCGCCGCGCACTTCTACGTCCTGAATCTTCACACCGTCTTGGTTATAGCCAACGCCACGAGCGATCACTTTGCCACGCATGCTGGATTCGAACGGTTCCGAGAAGGCCACACTCACCTGGCCGTCAAACGACGCCGAGCCTGTAGGCTCCAGTGGGAGCTGGAAGATTCTCACTGCTTCCCGCACCGACGCGTTAGCCCTCATCGCGAACGTCCCGTGCGGCTCGCTAGGATCTCCCAGCGTCCCGCTGAGATCAGCGGAGGATTCTTTCGTCGCCACGTGCACGCGCGGCAGCCCCAAGCGCGATTTCTCGATTACGAAGTCCGCGCTCATGCTGGTTTCGACGGGACCATATCCCTCCGCCGTCACCTGCAACCCGTCTGACGACACTTGGCCCCGATACGACGGCCCGCCAGCCTCATAGGTCATCCGCGCCCGAAGATGCTCTCCCTTTAGGTGCAAGGGAATCCGGCGGCCATCGTACTCCACCAGTCCATCGACAACTTCATATGTGCCGATCTTCAGGTTTAAGAGTTCTTCCGACCAGATTTTTCCCGTCCGGGCGCGCGGTCCTGGAAAATTCGTGGATCCGTCCGGATACACCACGAAGTACGCTTGTGGTTTCTCGATCCGAAGGGACGACAGATCTATCTTCTTCTCCAGTACCGAGATAATCCTCAAGCCCAAGGTCGCAGAGCCGACGGTTGCCAGCGGCGGCTCAGCCGCGGATTCCTTGCCGTGCAAAACGAACCCATGGACCTCGGCGGTGAGCTTGCGCGGATCCACCGAAAAGCCGGCCAGCTCGACTCGTCCGCCGGTAGCCCGCTCGACCTCTTCCACGATGCGCCGCTGGATGTACTGGTGGAACCGGTCGCTGCGCACGATTAACACACCGGCGATCGATGCCAGGACCAGCAGCGCGGCCAGCGCCGCCAGCGTCCACAGCACAATTCGTTTAAACCGTCTCATTGGAAAGCCTTGTCGTGGTACTGTATGCGCGCCGCCGCACGTGCCATTACCAGCCACTGGTCCAGTGCTTCTAGCACTTTCTGTTCCGTAAGAATCTTCTCAATCTGTTCGCGGCTGTCTTCCAAGGATGGAATCGGGCCTGCCGCAGATGGAGTCTTGGCAACGAGTTTGTCGTAGTAGCTCTTAATCTCTTGTTCGGACACCATGACGTCCGGCCGGAAGCGCAGGTTCGTGAAGGCGAGCGTCTGGAGACCTGCCAGAAGATGTTTCGCCAGATCCGATTCAGAAATGCCGTAACGCTGCAGGTCAGCCTGGTATCCGCTCTCGGCCGCGTAAGGCGCCACCAGCCCCTTGGCTGCTTCGGTGGAAGGCAAAGTGACGCGGCTTTCCTCGGCTTCCCGAAGGATCAGCACCTGGTCCACCAGCCGTTCGGCCGACGCGCGTTTAGCTGCGACGCTAAGGTCCGCCGCCTTGTGATCGATAAAAGCCGTAACTTCAAGATCCAGCACGATCTGGCTCTCCGTGATCACTGCCTTGCCCACCGTCACCGCGATACGATCCAGTGTGTCGGCCCAGGCCAGACTCGGACCACCTATCGACAAGAGGACTAACCACAGGAATACCAAACAACGGGCCAGCATGGTTAGAAGGTCTGCCCCAGTGAGAAATGGAATTGGAACCAGCTGATCTTCTGGTTCGAACACATCGGCGAGGGAGTCTGTAACGAGCAAAGGGGTTGTGAGGGCGGGATGGCCAGCAGCTCGTCCCTGGTCCCGTTGAAACCAAAAAACCGCGGGGCGTTTGGACTGAAGCTTAAATCGCCACGGATGGGGCCCACCGGCGTTCGGAGTCGGATGCCGAAACCGATGCTATGCACCATATAGTCGAAGTCTTGCAGGTTTTTCTGATGGAAGCGAAAGCTCACTGCAGTCACGCTCGAATAGACGTTCCCCATGTCGTGAAATAGTACGCCGCCGATGTTGTCGCCAATCAGCGGAAACCGAAGTTCAGTGGAATGGAAGAAGAGCGCGTTACCGCCGATGGGAAACCCCGTCAGCAGATCGCGTGGACCAGCCTGATTATCGGGAAATGCACGATTGGTGGAGGCGCCGCCGGAGAAGTACCGCTCCGAAAGAGGAATTTCGGGAAGGCCGCCAAAGCGTTGTATGTAGCCGAACTGCAGCGTTCGAGCAATCACGATGTCGCGTCCGATGGGATGGTAAGTGGCATTTCGGAGCAATAAACGCGTAAAGGTCGTCTCCGAGCCGAAGCCTCGCCAGGCATAGGCCAAATCCACGGTGTTGAGGATTCCTCGGTGCGAATTGACCGGATCGTCCCGGCGATCCTGCACGAAAGAGCCTCCGATCAATCCCACGCGAACCGGTTGAGACAGAAGGGGAATCGCACCCGGCGTGATCTTGAGCGAGTTCTCATCCAGTGTGACTCGCCGAAATGTGTAGCGGTATTGGAACGTGTTGGCGCGCGATACTTTCTGGGCCAACTGTACCGTTCCTTCCCACCGCCGCGCTGCGAAAGTTCGCACGTCCTTCGAATCGTCGAACAGCGCCGAAAAACTCAAGACCAGGGTTTCATGCCCCTTAAATTGAGGAGCAACATAGTTAAGCAAGGCCCGCTGGCGGAGGGTGGAAACAAGTCCCTGCAAGCCCACCGTGTGACCCAATCCCAGAAAGTTGATCCGGCTGACGCCTACGGACGCACGCGGGCTAAAACCGGTGGCGCCGGCCGGAGAATCGAACGTAGTTGTGCCGCCTCCTATGCGAGCCAATTCCGCGCCCAGTCCCACGTTGAAGGAGTACCGGCGGGCTTCATCCATATGGAACAGGACGTATTTTCGTTCCTCAGTGCCATCCGGGTCCTGCAATGCCGTCTGCACCTTGGCGAAAATCCCCAGGTCGTACAGTTTTTGCTGGCTCTGGGCGATGCGGCTTTGTGAAATCGGATCGCCAGGCGCCAGCGCAATCCGGGTGGCCACCAGCATCGGCTTGGTGGTTTCCAGCCCGCGCACCAGCGTGCCGCGCACGTACTGCCGTACTCCGGGCGTCACCCGGAAGTGGACATTCATGCGATGCGGTTCGGGTGCGGCCTCCTGGCTGCTTTCGAACTGCGCATCGGGATAGCCGTCGTTATAGAAGTAGCTCAGAACCGTATCGCGATCCGCTGCGATATTGGCCTCACTATACGGCTGTCCTTCGGTGGAGCGCAGATTCGAGCGTAAATACTCCTGATCTTCGGCCGAGACGCCTTCGATCGTAAGCTGATTCACCAGCCACTGTGTGCCTTCCATCACCTGAATTTCTACGGCCAGATTGCCGTACTGGCCCTGGTAATCGTCCTGGATCGGCGGATGCGTGACCATTACGTCGGGAAAACCGTTGGCGCGATACAGATTGGCGATATTTTCCTGATCCTGCTCCAGCAGCCGTTCCGAGTAGGTCCCGTAACGCCGGCGGAGGAAACTGGCGGTTTGCAGATACATCCGCTCACGCAGTGTCGCCGCATCGAAATACCGATTGCCGCTGATCTCGATATGTTTCAATTTGTGGCGGGTCCCGCGCGTGATGTTGTATTCGATCAGCGAGCGGTTCGCTTCCGGATCGCTCTGCTGGAATTCGACCTGGGAATCGAAATAGCCCTTGGAGCGGAAATATTCGATCAGGTTCCGCTGACCTTCTACCAGCAGGCTCCGATCCACGGTCCGTTCCTGGTAAATCGGCACCAGTTCCCGCAGACGGCTGCTCGAGACCTTGGCGCCGTTGGTCCGAACCTCCACAATAGGACCGCTATCGATTGTCAGGTACGGCGTGACCGTATTGCTGGCGGCGTGATAGTCCAGCTTGTCCAGGGTGACCTTGGCTTCCAGCCGGTCGCCCTTTTGAAAATCCTTCCGGAGGCGTTCGATGCCAGATTGGACGCGGCTTTCGGTCACATAACGCCATCCTGGAAGCCAGATAAATGCTAAGCCGCGATGCCAGCCGGTGGCGCTAATAACCGACTTTTCGGTTCGGTCCAGCTGCCCAGCGAGTTCGACGCCATCGAAATGGGCCCGGGCTCCAGTGGCGATTTCGAAATATATGTTGGCCTCGGATGTTTCGGCGCGCAGGTCCACACGATGCTGCACTCCCGCGTTGTAGAAGCCATTCACCCGCAACTTGTCCTGGAAATTGTTTACGGCTTGGTCCAGATCCGTTTCCATGAACAACCCGCCCAGCTCCAGCTTCGACGCCGAGATCAACTGGTTGCGGTTGGGAGGCTCGGACTCGCCGGAAATATTCACTCCGCTGATGAAGTAATTCAATTCGGTGGCAATGTGCAGCGCGACGCCCGTCCCCTCCGGATCGGCTTGGATGGAAATATCGGAATAGCGGCCGGTGGCATACAGCTTCTGAATCGCATCACGCACGTTGTCCATGCGGAGCGCATCTCCTGCCTTAATAGGCAAAAGACGGTTCAGCTCCTCCAGCGGCAGAGGCTGCTGCGGCGGGTCGAATTCGATGCGCGAAACGGTCCGTCCTTCCCAACGGGCCGCGAGCGTATCCTGGCCGAACGCGGGAGACAAGCCGGCGAGTAGCGCGACAAGCATCCGCAATCGCACGTCCCCCAATGATATCGCACCTTTCGTTGTTAACATCGGAATGGTTAACATCGAAATGTCTACCATCCGAACAGGCGCTGGGAAGACAACTCAAACAGCCCCCTCTCTATGACGCATTCCGGGGAATCCCGTTACTCTCGCCAGAGCCGTTTCGCCCCGCTGGGCGAAGAAGGCCAGGCGCGGATCCGCGCAGCCTCGGTGGCAGTCGTCGGGTGCGGTGCCCTGGGCACTGTCGAAGCCGAGATTCTGGTGCGCGCCGGCGCGAGCCGAGTCCGGATCATCGATCGCGATTTCGTCGAGTGGAGCAACCTCCAGCGCCAGTTTCTCTTTGAAGAATCCGATGCATCCCAGGGTCTGCCCAAGGCCGTCGCCGCTGCCCGACGTCTGGAGCGGGTGAACTCTGACGTGGCCGTGGAGCCCATCGTCGCCGACCTGACACCCGCGAACATCGATGACTTGCTTGAAGGAGTCGAACTCATATTGGATGGATCCGATAATTTTGAAGTTCGTTTCCTGATGAATGACTACGCCGTCCGTGCCGGCATCCCGTGGATCTACGCGGCCGCGGTGGGCAGTTACGGTCTGAAGCTCGCGATTGTGCCTGGCCAAACGGCGTGTTTGCGATGCGTCTACCCCGAGCCTCCCTCTCAGGGAATCCAGCCGACTTGCGAAACTGACGGCGTGCTGGCTCCCGTGACTGCGGCCATCGCGTCTCTCGCTGCTGGGGACGCGCTGAAAATTCTCAGCCTGGGCGCGGAGTGGGTTGCGGCTCGCCTCACCACCATCGATACGTGGTCTGGGGAAATTCGCCAAACGGCGCCCCCGGCGCGCGATCCCGATTGCCCCTGCTGCGCGAAACGTGATTTCGTTCATCTGGATGGAGAGCGCCGCGCACCGATCAGCTTGTGCGGCCGCAATGCCGTCCAGATTCATGAGCGCTTCCGCCCCATCGATCTTGCCGATCTGGCTCGCCGCCTCGCGCCGTTGGCGGACGTGCGCGCCAATGATTTCGCGGTGCGCGCCAGCATCGATTCTTACGAGCTCACGGTTTTCCCGGATGGCCGCGCCATTATCAAGGGCACCACCGACCCGGCCGTCGCCCGCAGTCTTTACGCCCGTTACGTGGGCATGTAAGTATCCCGGTTCATCGGCCTTCGTTCGCAGAAGTATCTCGCCTCGAAATTGCAGTCTATATACGCGCAGTGATGTTCCGCCGAAAATGCTCTTACAGAACATGCGGCATACCATCCCTTTTTTGCTCCTGGCCGTCGCGCCACATTTTGGAGCTCTCGCAGCCAATCCGGAGCCCCTGCTGCCCATATTTTTTACCGGGAACGCCGGCCAGACCGACCTCCGGATGCGATATACGTCGCAGATAGACGACTTGCGCGCCGGATTTGCGAGGGACTCCGTGATCTTCCAAAGTCACGGGACGGAGATTCGCGTGCATTTTGCGGACGCGAATTCCAGCGTCGGTATCGAAGGTGTCGATCCGCTGGCCGCCCGCGCAAATTTTCTGATCGGCAACGATCCGGACGTGTGGCATACCGGTATCGCCACGTATCACGGCATTCTCTACCGGAATCTTTATCCCGGTATCGACATGACGTACGGCGAAAAAGATCGCAGGTTCAAATCTGAATTCCGGATTGCGGTCGGGGCTGATCCTCGCCGGATTCGCCTGGATTACGCCGACGTTGATAGCGTGCGGATCGATGCGAATGGCGACCTGGTTATCCGTGCCGGCGCACTAGAACTGCGCGACCATGCGCCAGTCGCGTATCAGGATTCGCCCGAAGGCGTGCGTCTGCCGGTAGCGGCCCGCTACAAACTCCTGCCCGACGATCATACGATCGCATTCGATTTAGGCGATTACGAATTGGCGAAGCCCCTGATTATTGATCCCGTAATCTCGTACGCAACCTACATGGGAGGTACGGCACAAAGCGCCATCACGGCGCTAGCCGTGGATGCGTCAGGAAATCTATACGCTGCCGGATGGTCTGAAGCGGTCGATTTCCCGGTGTCGAATGCCATCCAAGCAGTCAACCGCGGAGGCGTGGATGCTTTCCTGTTCAAGCTCAATCCCGCGGGCAACTCTCTGCTTTACGCCACTTACATCGGCGGGCGAAACGATGATCGGGCCGCCGGCATCGCTGTCGATTCCGGTGGGCAAGTCTACATGGCAGGCTCAACCGCATCGACCGATTTTCCTTTGGTTTCGTCCATCCGTCCCACCTTGGGCGGGACACGGGACGCATTCGCGCTGAAGCTGAACGCAATCGGGAATCTGCTGGTGTACAGCACCTTTCTGGGCGGAACCGCTTACGATGCCGCCACCGCGCTCGCCCTGGATACCGGCGGCAACGCATACATCGCGGGCGACACCCAGTCTGCCGATTTCCCTTTGTCCGGCCCCGTTCAATCCGCCCTAGGCGGGAAAACCGACGCATTCATCACCAAACTGTCGCCCGCCGGCGCGATCTTGTTCAGCACCTTTCTGGGCGGTTCCAATGACGAGCACGCCGGAGGCATTGCGCTCGATCCTTCCAACAACATCTACGTGGCGGGCGGCACGTCCTCGGTGAACTTCCCTCTGGCCTCCCCTTTTCAGGCAGCAAATGGCGGTAGTCAG
>Ga0207674_10002629_pt1 | contig 22484 bp, 20 predicted proteins | sample KBSCornC72_FD_184303 | JGI IMG/M metagenome (GOLD analysis project Ga0207674, IMG submission 184303) | Corn rhizosphere microbial communities from Kellogg Biological Station, Michigan, USA - KBS Corn C7-2 (SPAdes) (version 2) | ecosystem: Host-associated > Plants > Roots > Rhizosphere > Soil ...
ACCTGACACAGAGCCCTGCCCTGCCGCTGGGAAGCTGGCTGAAGACCGATCCGTGGGACGACCGGGTGCACCAGCTGAATGCGAAGCTGTACGCGCCGCTGAATCCGCGTGACAAGATGCCTCTGGAAGTGACCCCGGTCTACTTCCGGCTGCAGCGCTATGACGAAGCACAAGCGGCAGCCAAGAACGCTGCACCTGCGCAGCCGGCGGGTAATCCTCCGGCGTCTCAGACACCGGGGGGAACGCAGCCTCCTGCTGGTTCCGCAGCGGGTGGGGATCAGACGACACCGCAACAGAACGAAGGTCCTCAGCCGCAGCAGCAACAGCAGCCACCACCGCCACAACAGGGTGGGTCGCCCAACCCCCAGAAGTAATTAGCTTCAATTATGAGAGGCGGATAACCTAGGGTTATCCGCCTCTGGGCTTTTATACTTAGTTCAATTTTGAGTTCCTGAACAGAGCTTTCTGACTCGACTTAAGCCCCAACTTCCCGCAGGAGTGGATAAGCGCCCTTTCATGAGAAGAATTCTGTTTTTTCTTTTTACCTTCTTGCTTGCTGTGAGCGTCTGCGCGCACGCGCAGGTGACGCCTTCCGCTTATCGGGGACAGATCTCCCTAACCGCAGGCGGATTCGCATCGGCATTTCAGCCTGATTATGCAGGGGGGGGAGTTCCGGGGACGAGCCCGTACCGGCTCTACGGTTTCGGCGCATACGCGGACTTGAAGATGACGCGATGGATTTGCATCGAGGCTGAGATGCGCTGGCTGCGCGAGCACTCGTATGTCGACATCACGCAGGACACCTACCTCTTCGGTCCGCGGGTCCCGATCCACGAGTTCAAGCGCCTCGGCGCTGTTCCCTACGGAAAAGCGCTGGTCGGCCTGGGAAAGATGAATTTTGAGTACAAGGAAGCCTACGGCCGATTCACCGATGTAGCCGTGGGCGGCGGGGTTGATCTGAATTTGTCGAAGCACTGGAGTGTTCGTGCGGTCGATTTTGAGTATCAATTCTGGCCGAATTGGATCAATGGCACGCTGAAGCCGTACGGAGCGAGCGCGGGAGTGGCGTACAGGATCTTCTGATTCTCTTGAACGTTTGGCCGGAAGCAATATCGGCGGTCCGAATTCCATGTTCATCTGCGGATGCTGGACTTGTCCGGGCGAGAACGATCCCTGCGCACCGCCGTAGAATCTCGGCATGGCGAATGAGACTGTGTTCACGCACGTAGATCCGGGACTGCAACAGGTTTTAGACGAGCTTCGAAGCCGTGAGCCAATTTTCCATACAGAACGTTTTGGGCGGAGCCTCAAAGAGTTCGAGCGCAGCACTGTGCCGGATTTCTGGGAAGTTGGAGCGTCCGGCAGGCGATATAGCCGCGCGTTCATTCTCGAAATGCGAGGTCGTGAGGCACTCGTCGATGCAGATGCAGCGGGATGGAAGGCCACCGGATTCGGACTACTAAGACGGCTTGGACCGGATTGCTTCCTGCTTACCTATACACTCGATCAACAAGGCCGGATCACGCGACGTGCGACGATTTGGGAGCAGACCGGTCCGGGCTGGCGAATTCTGTATCACCAGGGGACGGTTCTGACAGCGAACGAGGATGATGCGGTTCCAAGCCCGGAAGAGATGCCACCCGATTCGCGCCAGGGCAGGTAGAAGATTTTCGTCTGATCAGGGAGAATTCTCTCGATGTCGAAGAGCCGGCTTGAAGCGTTCAGCGACGGAGTGCTCGCCATCATCATCACGATCATGGTGCTGGAGTTGCACCTTCCGCACGGCAGCGACATTGGAGCACTGCGACCGATTCTGCCGATTCTTCTCACGTACCTGTTGAGCTTTGTATATATCGGGATCTACTGGAACAATCATCATCACCTGCTGCACGCGACGCGACAGGTACGGGGCAGCGTTCTATGGGCCAACCTGCACCTCCTCTTCTGGCTGTCGCTGCTTCCCTTTGCAACGGGCTGGATGGGCGCGAGCGGATTTGCTCCTGACCCGACGGCGGTCTACGGGATGGTTCTACTGATGTCGGGCGTCGCCTATTGGATCCTTGAGTGGACGATCATCTCGGGAGAGGGAGAGGATTCGCTGGTCAGAAGAGCTGTTGGCAAAGACCGCAAAGGCATTTTCTCGGTTGTGATGTATGCCGTGGCAATTCCCTGCGGATTCTTTGTGCCCTGGGTCGCGCATTTGATCTACGTTCTTGTGGCGCTGATCTGGCTTATTCCGGACCGGCGGATCGAAAGAACTTTGGCCTCGGAGTAATTCCCCCCATACAAAAGATGTAAACTTTTGTGCTTGACAGGCAAGTCAATGCTTGCCTATTGTGTCCTCATGACATGCAAGTTGAAGCTTGCCTGTTGAAGCGAACATGAGCGATATCTTCGAAGCGATTGTAGCGCCGGTGCGAAGGGCGATTCTGGATGAACTGTGCGAGCGAGACGGGCAAACGCTCTTCGAACTCTGTGCGCGGCTGTTGATGAAGCACCAGATCAGTGTGACGCGCCAAGGAATTTCGCAGCACCTGGACATCCTTGAAGCTGCCGGCCTGATTGAAACTGAGCGACAGGGTAGATACAAATTCCACTATTTGCGGATGGAACCGTTGAGGGCACTTGCCAAGAGGTGGCTGCCCAAAACAAACAGGAGAGAAAAGGATGATCAGGATCGTGGTGACAAGCATTCTCGTAGACGACCAGCAAAAAGCCCTCAAGTTCTACACCGAGAAACTGGGCTTTCAAAAGAAGGTCGAAGTTCCGCTCGGAGAGCACAGCTGGCTAACCGTGGTATCGGCCGCAGATCCTGACGGAGTTGAACTGCTGCTCGAGCCGGATGCGCACCCAGCGGCCGGACAGTTCAAGAAAGCTCTGGTCGAGGATGGAATTCCGATTACGTCATTCGGCGTCGAGGATGTTCGTGCTGAGTACACGAGGCTGGTGGCGTCCGGCGTCCGGTTCACGCAGCCACCGGTGGCAATGGGTCCAGTGATTACAGCTGTTCTGGATGACACGTGCGGAAACCTGGTCCAGCTTGCACAGAGGTGCTAGAAGTCCTACGCTGACCGATGCTGCGAAGACAGTGGTCGATCGGGATATGAATGCGATTCTGTTGCCCGATCGACGACTGGAATGAATCTGACGCACACCGTTTAAATCGCAAATGAATGCAACTACGGGATCTTGGCTGTGAACGTATTTGACGGCTTGCTCTCTCCTCCTGATGAGCCCAGGCTCGTCACGTAATACTTGTAGGTATCTCCGCTCTGCACGTTCGTATCCGTGTAGGTCGTCTGTCCGGTTACCGCGATTTTGGCGAACGAGCCTGTGCCTCCGATAGCCCGATAGACCTTATAGCCTGAAACGGGCTGGGAAGGATCCGCGGGCGCATTCCAGTTCAATTCGACATGATGGGGAGTGCTGGTGGCGCTCAGGCGGACTGTGAGTGTTGGATTTGTTGATGAGTTGCTAATAATCGTTAATTGCCCTGTCTGTGAGCCAGTCGTCGTCGCTTTGTAGACCAGGGTCAACAGGAGAGTTTGGCCTGGATTGAGGGTTGCCGGCAAGCTCACGGGCGACAGCGAGAAACCAGTTCCGCTGACAGAGAGCGACTTCACGGTAACTGCAGCCTTTCCGACGGAAGTGAGAGTCACGACTTCTGTCGTGAGCTGATTTAAGGCAATGGCACCAAAAGAAATCGTTGTCGCATCTACGCTCAGCTGCGCGGAGACGGGACTGAGTTGAAGCGAGATCGATGTGGATGCGCTCCCTGCCGTTGCAGTGAGTTTTACGGATTGGGCAGTAGATACCGCTGCAGCATCCGCGCTGAATGTTGCAGTCGTCGCGGTGGCAGGGATAACAACGATAGCCGGCACCTTCACGTTTGTACTGCTGCTTGCGAGGGATACTGTTACGCCGCCTTTCGGCGCGGATCCGGACAAGCTCACCTTGCAGGAATCCGCCAGCGTCCCCACGATCGATGAGCTGCTGCAGGAAAGTGAACTCAGCGTGGGCGTCGTCGTTGCGCCATTGCCGGAGAGGCTCACCAATTGATTTCCGGCATTGCTTGAGACGGCCAGCTGGCCTGTGGCCGAGCCCGCTGAAGTGGGATTGAAGTGAACGGTCAATACTAGTGCGTCTCCCGGCTTGAGTGATGATGGGAGGTTGCCCCCCGAGACCGAGAAGCCGGCTCCTGTGATGGCGTCAGACTTGACTGTCAACGGCACATTGCCGCTTGAGGTCAAGGTCACCGACTTTGTAACAGCTGTTCCGACCGAGACATCTCCGAACTGCAAGGAAGAAGTGCTGAGACTGAGAGCAGCGGCGGAAGTATTTGAGGCGTTCAGCTGCATTGAAACACTACGTGAAGACCCATTTTCAGTTGCAGAGATGGCTGCGGTCTGCGCCTTGCCGACTGCTGCCACGTTCGCAGTAAACGATGCGGTCTTTGAACCAGCCGGCACCGCCGCACTAGCGGGAACCGCTACGGCACTACTGGTGCTGGCGAGAGTTACGGTGAGGGCTCTCGACGAAGTTGCGCTCAGCGACACCGTGCATGCCGTCTTTTCAGCACCCGTAAACGATGTATTCGCGCAGGAAAACGACTTCAGTTCTGGCGTTCCGACCGCGGTGGTCGGAGGCGAGAGAGAGATGGAGAAAGACTTCACGGCGCTGCCCTGAGTCGCAGTGATTACGCCGGTTTGATCGGCACTGACTTTCGAAACGGTTGCGACGAATTTAACGCTGCTTGCTCCCGCGGGAACTGTAACCGAAGCCGGCACTTTGATAGCAGAGGTGTTGCTGGAAAGCTGCACCTGGAGTCCACTGGACGGCGCGGCCACGTTCGTGACAATCGTGCAGGATTCGGAAGCGGCTCCGGTGACTTTGGCTTCGTCGCAGGTCATTCCATTTATCTCGATTGAGGCAGAGGAGCCTTGGCCGTGCAGTTTGATGGTCGTAGCGGGAGTGGATGAAGCGCTTGTGATCACGCCAAGCTGATCAGACGAATCGGAGCTGCTGTTGGGCGAGAAGTGAACTGTCAGACTCATGGTGCTGCCAGATGCGAGTGTGACAGGAAGCTTTCCGACTCCATCGACGCGGAAAGCTGTGTTGGAGAGAGACAATTGCGAAATCTGAACCGAATCTGACCCCTTGTTTGCAAGGGAGATTTTCTGATTCGCGGAGTTGCCGATTCCGACGCTACCGAAATCGACCGTTGCAGGTGTGGCTGCGAGACTCGGGGCGTCAGTCGTGTTCGATCCCGGAGATCCTCCGAGAATGACGACTCCGCCGCATCCGGAAACTCCCAAAGCGGTGACACTGGCGAAGAGGAGAGAAAGCAAAACTGAATGACTAAAGACTCGAGTTTGGCAGGAATGGAATGATTGCTTCACAGCGATCTTGCGGTCCGGAGCGGGCCGCGTCTTGATTACGTACATCCGTACATCTCCCTGGCGAATGCGTTCAATCGCAACTTTGATTTGCCAAGGAGAGAAGCAATGAGGTTAACTGCGAGTGCAGCAACCTGGAACACACGTGAACTGTGGTCCTGTAAGTGGCAGGAGTCCGCGCGATAAAGTTTGTAGTCTTGCTCTTTAGATTTTGGCTTACGTGCTGTTGAGTCTGGGCGAGGTCAGACACGTGCGAGACAGCCCGCCAAGCGAGAGTGGAAGTTCACCGATGAGGATCTAGCTTCGTCACCGATACAGAGAATGAGCCCTGAAGCTGTAGAGTGCGGTGCACGGGGCGTGCCAAAGGTCTGCGATGCGGTTTACGATGTGAGACTCTCTTGTGCTTGTTGAGCTTGCAGGCGCGGAACTCGACTGCGTCTCAATTGGTCCAGACTTTCACGAGGTAAATGTTTCCAAGGTGAGTAGTATTTGCTGTGTAAATAGGTTATCGACTGGACCAATCTGCATCCAAGCGACTGAATCTCTTTTCGCGTAACGTTACTGCAAATGAAACACAAGGGCCGCTCCGGAGAGCGGCCCTTGATGTTCTGGAATCGAGCTTGCGTTATGCCGGGCTTGGAGAACCTTCCGGGAAGCCACCGCCGGCGCGGGTGTCGGGCTTGAGGATGGTCTGTCCACCACTGCTGCCGCCGTCGCTTGGAGAAGCGAGCGAGGAGCGCATCGGGGGCAGTTCCTTGCCTTCGAGGAGCATCTTCACTTCTTCGGCGTCGATGGTTTCACGCTCGAGAAGAGCCGCAGCGATGCGGTGCATCGCGTCCTTGTGCGATTCGAGGACGCTGTGCGCGGCCTGGTACGCCTCGTCGATAAGGCGGCGAACTTCCAAATCGATTTGACGGGCCGTTTCTTCTGAGAAGTCTCGGTGCTGAGCGATCTCGCGGCCAAGGAAGATCTGCTCTTCCTTTTTGCCGAATGTGAGAGGACCGAGGCGGCTCATGCCATATTCACACACCATGCGGCGGGCGAGGTCGGTGGCGTTTTCGATATCGCTGCCTGCACCAGTCGACATCTGGTTGAGGAAGATCTCCTCGGCCACACGGCCGCCGTAGGCTGTCGCGAGATTCGCTTCGAGATATTCGCGGGTGTAGTTGTGGCGATCTCCGGGAAGGAAGATCGTCACACCGAGTGCCATGCCACGAGGAATGATCGTCACCTTGTGGATGGGGTCGGAATGCGGCTGCATGATGGAGACCAGCGCATGGCCGGCTTCGTGATATGCCGTGACGCGCTTTTCCTCATCTGTGAGCAACATCGATTTGCGCTCGGCACCCATGAGCACCTTGTCTTTCGCAAGCTCGAAGTCGTACATCGTGACTTGCTTGCGATTGACGCGTGCTGCATTGAGGGCAGCCTCATTGACCATGTTGGCCAGGTCGGCGCCGCTGAAGCCCGGTGTTCCACGGGCGAGGATGTTGAGGTTCACGTCGTCCGCGACCGGGACTTTCTTCACGTGCACGCGGAGAACTTCTTCGCGGCCACGTACGTCGGGGAGTCCGACAACGACGCGGCGATCGAAGCGGCCGGGGCGCAGCAGTGCGGGATCGAGAACATCGGGACGGTTGGTTGCGGCAACGAGGATGACGCCATCGTTGGACTCGAAACCGTCCATCTCGACGAGGAGCTGGTTCAGCGTCTGCTCGCGCTCATCGTGTCCACCGCCGAGGCCTGCGCCACGGTGACGGCCGACTGCGTCGATTTCGTCGATGAAGATGATGCAGGGGGCGTTTTTCTTGCCCTGCTCGAAGAGATCGCGGACGCGGCTTGCGCCTACGCCGACGAACATCTCGACGAAGTCAGAACCAGAGATCGAGAAGAACGGCACATTGGCTTCGCCGGCGACTGCACGGGCAAGAAGCGTTTTGCCGGTTCCGGGAGGTCCGACGAGCAGGACGCCCTTGGGGATTCTTCCGCCGAGCTTCTGGAACTTCTGCGGCTCACGCAGGTATTCGATAATTTCCTTCAGCTCTTCTTTGGCTTCATCGACGCCGGCCACGTCTTTGAAGGTGACTTTCTTCTGCTGCATGGAGAGCAGACGTGCGCGACTCTTGCCGAATGAGAGGGCCTTGTTACCGCCTGACTGCATCTGGCGCAGCATGAAGAACCAGATCGCGCCGAGGAGCACGAACGGGCCGACGTTGAAGAGGATGGGGAGAAGTAGATTGCTCTGCGCGTCCTTCTTGCCGAAGTTGACGTGCGCGGCCAGCATCGCCTTATCGAGCTCTTCGTGTTGTTCTCCGACCGAGGTATGGAATTGTTCCTTGGGCGTAGCTTTCATGTGGCCGCGAAGGTCAGTACCTTGAATGGTCGCGTCCTGAACCATGTTCTGTTGCACCTTGTCGTACAGTTCGGAGTACGGGATCTCTGTGTCCTTAGCTCCCATGCCTGCACCCTTCTGGACGACACCCCAGAGCAGCACAAGGCAGATCAGGATAAAGACCCAGAACATGATTGTCTTAACGGTCGAATTCACCAGGATTCCTCTTTTCCCGGCGGGGAGAAGCCGCGCTTGAACTTCAAACACCGCCTACAACACCCTTTTAGACGCCCGAACACCCATTGAAGTCACAGAAAGTGGGGGCTCTAAGGGCGGAGTACACTTCTCGCTCCCGCCCGGATGTGCAGTAACTCCGATTGTACTCCGAAGTGGAATCAAGTTCGAAGAAGTGCACGTGACCAAAAGGTGGGAATCCGTCGCGTTAACGGGAGAGATCCGGCGAAGTTGGAGAGGCGCTGGGTGCGTCCGGGGCACTCCTCGAGGAGATCGGCTCGACGGTGATCTGGATGGCGGGGTCGGGCTCGAGTTCTACGCCGCGCATCCAGAGGATGCGGCCTTCGATTTCGACGACCGGCCAGGTAGTTCGGTCCTCACCTGTAACTTTCATTCTTTCAAGAACTTCCTTGACCTTCCGGGGACCGGAGGAGTAACGGAGATGGACGCGATCGCCGGGCTTCCATGAGCGGAGAATGGCTATTGAAGAGGTGACACCGTGGTACGACGAGGATGGACGGAAGTCAAGATGAATGCGGTGTCCGAATGCGGGTGCGTCGAGTACGCCGGGAACTACACATTCGTACCGTGGCACTACAAAAGCTGTTGTCTTTTCCGCGGTAGAAGGACCGCGTGTGAGGCGAAGTTCGCGGTGAGTGCGTTCCGCGCGGAGACCTTGGGCGAGTTCGAGCTTTTGGCCGGCCTTTCCGGTCTGGGCGAGGCTGCGAAGACTCTCCGTAGCGTCAAAGTCGGGGGTGGCGTCGAGTTGCGATGCCGCATGGCGCAGAATTCGGCGCTGGAGGGCGGCGGGCTCAGCGTTCAGAAGTGCGATGTCGAGAGCGATGCCTTCAGCGACGGTGGATGCGCGGCCACCACCGCGAACGGGGCGGCCACGAAGGATGATGCTGGAAGCACGCCGGGAAATCTCGGACTGCCACCAGGATTCCTCGTCGCGCGCGAGTTTAGCCATCTGGGCGAGATGGTCGCGAAGCTGCGGGTTCCAGGTTTCGAGTTGAGGTAAGAGCTCGTGGCGGATGCGATTGCGGGTGAAGGTGAGGTGGCGGTTGGTGGAGTCCTCTTGCCAGGGCTGGTTGCGGGCGTGAAGGAAGGCTTCGATCTCCTTGCGGGTAGTCCGAAGGAGGGGGCGGAGGATCGGACCCTCGGGAAAGGTGAGGACGGGGTGGATGCCAGAGAGACCCTCGGTCCATGCTCCGCGGAGGAATTTGGCGAGGACGGTTTCGGCCTGGTCGTCGAAGGTGTGCGCGGTGGCGATGGCGTCGAGCGGCACGTCGCGGAGGAGTTGGCGGAACCAGGTGTAGCGCAGGCGGCGGGCCGTGCCTTCGATGGAGTCGGCGGGGAGATCGTCGAGGTCGGCTGGGGCGGAAGTCTTCGGAGTGCGGCGGGCTTCAGTGGCGGTATCGACGCGGGACTCGTGAAAGAGGATGCCGAGTTTTGACGAGAGTTCGCGCGAGAAGGCGAGGTCGGCGTCGGCTTCTTGGCCGCGAAGTCCGTGATGGAGATGAGCGGCATGAAGGACGAGTCCCAGTTCCCTGCTGCGATCGGAAAGTGCACAGAGGAGCGCAACGGAGTCCGCGCCCCCGGAGAGGCCGACGGCTAGACGCATTCCGGGCTTCAAAAGCGAAGTGTCGAGCGGGAGGGTGGGCGACGAAGAGAGCACGAGAGGATGATAGTGCGTTCTCTATACTCAGCGCATGTTGATGACGCGCAGGGCGACAGTTGAGGATGCCGGATTGATCACACGGCATCGGAAGGCGATGTTTGCGGATATGCGGGATGCGGAGGAAGCGGTCCTCGATGAAATGACGCGAAACTTCGAGCCGTGGGTGCGACGGATGATCGCGGAACAGAAGTATGCCGGCTGGATCACGAGCGATGGCGAGCGGCCGGTTGGGTCGGCGGGCCTGCTGATCCTTGACTGGGCACCGCATTTTCTCGATCCGAAGTGCGACAAGCGCGGGTACATTCTGAACGTGTTTGTGGAGCAGGAATATCGGGGACGAGGCATTGCGAAGGCGCTCACGCTCGAGTGTATAGCTGAGGCAAAGCGACGTGGGGTCGGTGTGGTCGCGCTACATGCGTCGAAGAAGGGACAGCCTGTGTACGAGAGGCTCGGCTTCAAGGCGAGCAATGAGATGTTGTTTGTGGCTCAAACAAAAATGCACGCCTGAGTGAAGTTCCACGCATCCGTAATGTCGCGAATTATGCGTGAAATAATCATCGCGTCATGAACCTTCGGAAGTACGACCTCGCTTTCCAAATCTTCGGAGTTCTTTGGGTGGGTGGCGGCGGCTGGCTCATGTATCGTCATCCAGCTTGGTGCGCCAAGGTCAATTCCCGCTTTGGATTGAAGCGAGGAACGACGGCCAGATTCCAGAGTCTCATCAAGGTAGTCGACATTGTCGAGCTAGCGCTAGCGGCGCTGGGAGCAATCAGCGTGGTTTACATGGCAGCCTTCGGGACGTACTGACCGCCGAGGAATCGAGTTACCTTCCTGGATTTGCACAAGTGAAATTCTCGGCACGATTTGGATCGCCGGTGCCTTTGTACTTTGCGGATTGCGGGTAGGGACAGAGAGGGCGAGTGATTTCGGGCGAGGTCGCTGAGGCGGCTTTCGAAACGATGAACGAAGACGGCGCAGTTCCCTTCTCGACCCAGTTCTCGAGGGTGATGCGGATATTGTGTTGCGGATCGCTGGAGGTTGCGTCGAGGGCTTCACCGAAGTTCTCGGGGCCGGGACCGCCGCCGCAGTGCTGCATACCGGGCACCATGTAGAGGCGCGTGAATGAATTCGCGCTGGCGTGGCCCAGTTTGGCGATCACGTCCTGGTAGTAGTTGATGGTGTTAAGCGCGGGAATGGCGGGATCGTTCCAGCCGTGATAGAGGATCAACTTGCCTCCACGAGAGCGGAACGCGCTGAGATCGGGATTGACGGCGTTGAGCGCTTCGGCCGTTTTCTGGTTGGCGGCTTTGATACCGTCGTCGACGATGAAGGTTTTGTAGTCCCAATCTTTCTTGTCATAGACCATGTTGGAGTAGTAGCCCAGGCCGAAGAAGGCCATGAGGCTATTCGCAGGAGCGGGTCCAGTAATCCAGAGAGCCCAGCCGCCCTGGCCTTCCTCTGCGCCTGGAAGGTAGCCGGGGAAGATGGGGCGGCCGCTCGCGTCATGAATGCCGGCGTAGATGGTTTTGAGCGCGGCAACCTGTGGCGCGGCGAGGCAGTCGTTCGTGTCTGCGCCTTCTTTGCATTGGATCGTGGCGGGATCGAAGCGACACTGGCGCGGGTCGTTGAGGACGCCGTCGGTTACTCCGTCGAGTTTGTCGCATGCGGCGACTACAGCTTTGCCGATGGTGGCTACTTTGGCAGGAGGAATAAAGCTGGCGGGGGTTGCGGTGACCGCCTGCGTATCGACTACCGCGAGAGAGAGAAGGCCGGTCCAGTAGTTTGCCGGGGCGCCGGCGAGGATCCCGTCGTAATCGTCGGGGTAGCGTTGGGCTTCCATGAGGGCTTCACGGCCGCCGTCAGAACATCCGGCGAAGTAGGATCGCTTGGGTGCGGAACCATAGAACTGGGGGATGACGAGCTTGGCGACGCGCGTCATCTCGTGAATACCGCGATAGCCGAAGTCGATGATCTTTTCGGGGTGGCCGAGTGCCCAGGCGGCGTCGATGGGAGAGCCGCTGTGGCCAGTGTCAGTGCCCGTGGCGACATAGCCGTGCTGAAGAGAGGCTCCTAGCTCGAGGTAGTTGATGGCGCCGGCGAAGCCTCCGTTGGCGAGACCCTGGAGTTTGCCGTTCCATTTATCGAGGGGCATCCAGACTTCGATGGTGATGTCGGAGTCGGTTGAAGGATGGGCCTTGGCAACGATGCGACAGAAGGCGGGGAGCTGTTTGTAGAACGCGGAGATGTCGGCGCCAGTGAATGGATGACGCGGGCCGGCGAATTCCCCAGCGGCTTCTGCCTTGGCAGTTGTGATGGTGACGTTGGGCAGGTTGAGTTTGGCCAGGGCTTCGCATTTTTGTGAAAGGGTCGGTCCCTGCTGAGCTGCCAAGAGAGCGCTGCTGAGGAGGAGGGTGGCCGGGACAATCAGGACAGGAATCTTCATCGTGCACTTCCTTCATGGAGACTGCGACGCGACCCATTCTATGCTCGACGGGAGCGCTGAACCGTGAACTGATCATTGATGTGAGCGAGGCTGTATACTCGCCAAGTCATGCAGGTGTTTGCAATTCTCCCTGCGGCTGGCCTGGGAACACGCATGGCCGGACCGCAACCGAAGCAGTTTCTTTCTCTCGAGGGTGTTCCGATCCTCATTCATTCTCTGCGGGCATTCGCGGCGGTTGATCGAGTGAAGGCGATCTACGTGGCGGTGCGAAAACCCGAGATGGAACGGGTGCAGGCGCAGGTATCAGAACATGGGTTTGCCGATCGGGTGCATGTAGTTGAAGGCGGAGATACGCGGCAGGAGTCTGTGGTTCATGCCTTGAATGCCTTGCCTGCTCAGGCCGATGACATTGTGCTGGTGCACGACGCTGTTCGGCCGCTGATCGACAAAGCGACGATTGAGCGCACAATTGAGGCGGTGGCGGAGTATGGGGCTGCCATTGTGGCTCTGCCAGCAGTGGACACGATCAAGCAGGTGGAACGTACGGCGCATGGCGCGATTATTACTTCAACCATTCCGCGGGAGTTCATCGTCCAGGCGCAAACGCCGCAGGGATTCAGATTTGGCCTGCTGAAGAAAGCGATGAACGATGCAGTGGAAGACGGCTTTGTGGGAACGGACGAGGCATCTGTTGTGGAACGGGCCGGATTACCGGTAGCGGTGGTGCACGGTTCTCAGGTTAATCTGAAGATCACACAGCCAGGCGACATTGAGCTGGCGGAGTTTTATCTGCATCAGCGAACGCATTGATCCAGCAGGACCTTGACTGAAAGCCCGGCAGGTTTCTACGACATGCTGGGAGGGGCGGGCACGTAAGAGATGGAGACTCGGATCGGATTTGGCTGGGACTCGCACGCATTCAAGGCGGGCATCCCGCTGCGCATTGGCGGTATGACGCTGGATCACCCTGAAGGATTGGCGGGGCACTCCGACGGCGACGTACTGCTGCATGCGATAACCGATGCTCTGCTCGGCGCAGTCGCGGCCGGGGATATTGGAAGCTTTTTTCCGCCGGGCGATCCGCGGTGGAAGGATGCCAACTCGGCAATTTTCCTGAAGCTGGCGATGGAAGAACTGCAGCATGCGGGCTTCCGAGTCGTGAATGTGGATACGACGCTCATCCTGAATGCGCCGAAGATTGGCCCGGTCGCGGGGGAGATGCGGTCTTCGGTGGCTGACCTGCTCGGCGTGGAGATGGAACAGGTGAGCATCAAGGCGAAGACCCCGGAGGGGCTGGGGTTGGATCATGTTGCGCAATGCCATGCGGTAGTGCTCGTGGAGCGGTCCATCGAGCCCGATGAACTGAAGAGCATGAGCGCGGTGATCGAGAGCCAACGCCAGCTAGAGGATGTGGTGGACGATCTGCTGGCATCGGTACACGGGATTCAGAGAAAACGGGCGATTCCCCCTGTCTACGACACCGAAGACATCACATAGATCATGGATTGCCCATAAACAGTGGCAAAACTTTGCTGGCAATATTTTGACCGGACCAATTTATGTTGCGGGAGTGCTGCGGAGCCGCGTATTCTCGCGGCATAACCACACGGCTCGAAGCACAAGACCTCGGGCGGGGCGAGGCCATTTCCCAGATGCGTGTTCTGTCGCAAAGACTCAGGACGGGGATCCTGCTGACGCTTGTCGGCATGGCGGGACTGCTCTTGTGGCCTGGGGCGGCATTTGCCGATGATCTAAAAGGGAATTCTGAGACCGCGTCGAATCCTGTTCCATCGACTTCGCATTGGGCTGAGCAGGTCGTGCTTGGATCATCGAGCGTGGAACTCAATGGCCCATGGAAGTTCCACAAGGGCGATGATGCCCGGTGGTCGCAGCCGGAATTCAATGATTCTGGATGGGCCTCAGTTGATTTGACGCCGCCGCCGGGTTCCTACGATCCATTCCTTGGGACTAGCGGATTCATGCCGGGTTGGACGGCTCTCGGCAACCGGGGCTACTGGGGATACGCCTGGTACCGGCTGAAGGTGAATGTCCAGTACGATCCAGGGTTGCCGGCGGGTGGACTGGAAATCAAGATGCCCAACGACGTGGACGATGCTTACCAGGTCTTCGTGAATGGTCAGCAGATCGGCGAATTCGGCAAATTCAGCAAGTCAGGCGTAAGGACGTATCTCTCGCTTCCCCGCGCCTATCCATTGTCGAAAGAGATCAACGGCGGGCCGATAACTTTAGCGATTCGAGTGTGGATGGATGCGTCGACGCAGCTGACGAACCCTGACTCGGGCGGGCTGCACGGGCCACCGATTCTAGGCCAGGCTGGTCCGATCGACCGGATGCTTCGTCTGGACTGGGACGCAGTCACACATTCGCAATTGAGTCGTTTTCTGGAACTGACTGTCCTGTTCCTGGCAATTACCGTTTGCGGAGTTCTTTTCTGGCTCGACCGAAAGGAAAAGTCTTATCCGTGGCTAGGCGCGATCTGCTGCGCGATCGCTTTGCAGCTAACGGTGTCGCTCGCGGGCAATTACACGACGCTGCTGCCGGGCTGGATGAATTTCATACTTATCGACGTCATTTTCGCGCCGCTTGTGATTTCGCTCTGGATTCTTTTCTGGGCGTACTGGTTCCGCATGGGCCGCATGACGCGGATGCACTACATGGTGTGGGGATTTACCGCTGCGCTGATGCTGACGATTGCCATGATGCGTGCTCCACTTTATGGCAGGGTGGTACCCGTGCAGTGGCTTGTGGTGCTGGCTCCGCTTGCGGTGCTGTTGAAGCTGCTGCTTGGGAGCCTGCTGCTGTGGGTCGCATGGGAAGGCATGCGAAAGGATCACGCCGGCGCGTGGCTGGCGATGCCCGCACTGGCACTTGTAGGCATATCGCTCTATCAGCAGGAATTGCTGATTTTACATTTGCAGTTGATGTTTTTCCCGTTTGGTATGGCGGTGAACATCAGCCAGATCGCGGTGGTGGTGTCGCTCATCATCATCACAGTGTTGCTGATGCGGCGCTTCCTGCAGTCGCTCAAATTGCGACAACAATGGGAAGCGGAAATCGACCAGGCGAGACAGGTCCAGCAGCTTCTGATCCCCGAAGCTATCCCAACCGTGCCTGGATATGTGCTGGAAACCGAGTACAGGCCCGCACAGCAGGTTGGCGGAGATTTCTTCCAGATTCTCCCCGACGGTCAAGGCGGGGTGCTGATTCTGCTGGGTGATGTAACCGGCAAGGGTTTGCAGGCCGGGATGCAGGTGGCACTGATTGTTGGCGTGATCAGAACGCTGGTGGAGTCGAGCTATGAGCCTCACGTGGTTCTCGAGGGGCTGAATCGCAGACTTTGCGGTCGAGGGCAGTCGTATGCGACCTGCGTCGCGATGCACATCGATGCCGAGGGGAAGACGACGATCGCCAACGCGGGACACATCGTTCCTTACCTGAACGGCAAAGAACTGACGATGGCGGGAAATCTGCCACTTGGCCTGAATTCGGCTGTAACGTTCGACCAGGTCACGATGCAGCTGAAGAATAAGGATCGGCTGCTGGTAATCACAGATGGCGTGATCGAAGCGAAAAATGCAAAGAATGAGTTGTTCGGCTTCAATCGCGCGCGTTCGATCAGCCACTTGCCGGCTGCCTTCATCGTGAAGGCGGCGGAGATCTTCGGGCAGGAAGACGACATTACGGTGGTCTCAATTTCCCGGATGACACAGGAGAAAGAAGGCGAAGTTGCAGGCACCGCAACGTCTTCTTTCAAATCGGAAGTAGCTTAGATCAGATTCCGATTCGTTGGCATGGCCATCGTTCAAAGAATTCCGCACCACCTTTTCCTCTGAAAATTCTGATTGCGAAAATCTTTGATTCGCCGTAGTTTGGCTCAAAGTCCTAATCGAGTGACAGGGAGCTCAACTATGCATTTGCTTGCAATGATGCTGCAAGACAATCCGAGTCAGCCAAATCCCGAAATGATTCAACGATTTCTGATGATGATCATACCCATGCTGATGATTGGGTACATCGTCGTAGTGGCACTGGTCATGGTGCCCTGCTGGTTCATCTTGAAGAAAGCTGGCTTCTCACCCTGGTTGTCGCTGCTCTGTATCGTGCCGTCGCTGGGCACATTGGTTCTTCTATACATTCTGGCATTCGCGGATTGGAAGGTAATGCCCTCTCCGCAGGCTGCTGCGTTTCCGCCGCCGTACCCTCCTCCGCCGCCACCCTATCCTCCGCAGGCGTGAGATTGATGCACGAAATTGGAGAGGGAGCAGATGCTAGCATCGTGATTGGAAACTATTTGCGCGATGTCTGATTCGACTCCCTCAAAAACTGGCGCTCTTCGCGTTCGATTTGCACCTTCGCCTACCGGGTTTCTGCACGTAGGCAGCGCCCGTACGTTTATCTTCAACTGGCTTTTTGCGCGCCACAATCACGGCACGATGGTGCTGCGGCTCGATGACACCGATGTGGAGCGCAATACCGAGGCGAGCGTAAAGTCCATTTTTGAGGGGCTGCACTGGCTGGGGCTGAACTGGGACGAGGAGTACAAGCAGTCGGAACGGCTCTCACTGCACCGGCAGGCTGCCCAGGCGATCTTCGAAAAGGGTCTGGCGTATCGAGACTTCACGCCGGCTCACGCCGGAGATGACACGCAGTCTTCCGCGCAGGGGGCCTGGCTCTTCAATTCAGGTATGCCGGAGTTGTCGCGGGAAGAGTCTGATCGACGGGCGGCTACCGGTGAGCCGTTTGCGTTGCGCTATCGAGTGCCGCGGGGACACGACCGGACGCTTCGGTTTACCGATGGCGTTTATGGGTCGCAGGCAAAGGCTGCAGACGAAGTTGAGGATTTTGCGCTGCTGCGGTCGGATGGAATGCCGACGTATCACCTGGCGTCGTGCGTGGATGATGCGGATTTGCGGATCAGCCATATAGTACGCGGAGAGGACCATCTGACGAACACGTTCAAGCACCTGCTGATCTTCGAAGGGCTGGGAGCGGAGGCCCCGCAGTTTGCGCATTTGCCGCTACTGGTGGCGCCGGACGGCACTAAGCTCTCTAAACGGAAGCATGGGCCGGTGGTCAGCGTTACGACGTATCGGGATGCGGGTTTTCTGCCGCAGGCGTTTGTGAACTTTCTCTGCCTGCTGGGGTGGTCGCCGAAGAATGATCGCGAGTTTCTGACGATTGGAGAATTGACCGACCTCTTCTCGCTTGAAGGCGTGAACCGCGCGAACGCGGTGGTGAACTTCAAGGAAGAGGACCCGTTCGATCCGAAGGCAGTGTGGCTGAATGCGGAGCACATACGGGCGCTGCCCGTGGAGCAACTCAGCGCGTTGCTGCTGCCGTTTTTCGAGCAGGCTGGTTTGCCGGCGTCAGGCGAGAAAGTTAACGCGGTTACGCCGCTGATTCGAGAACGGATCAAATTGCTGGGCGAAGCTGTTAGCGCGGCGGATTTCTTCTTTGTAGATGAGCTTGCGCCGTATGATCCAGCTGAGCTGATTCCGCAGAAGGGCGATGCGGCGCTTGCGCGACGGGTGCTGCGGAAAGCGCTTGAGGTTTTGCCGGGGACGGAATTCGAGCACGATGCCCTGGATGGAGCGCTGCGCGGGGCTGCGGCGGACTTGGGCGTGAAGGCAGGGCCGATGTTCCAGCCGATTCGCGTGGCGGTTTGCGGACGGAAGAATGCGCCGCCGCTGTTCGAGACCATGGTGGTGCTGGGACGCGATGTTTGCCTGAAGCGGATTCAAGCGGCAGAGGCGAAGCTCGCGGAGCTTGGATAGAAGGAATAATCGGGAAGGCAAGATGGGAAATATGAGTGATGCAAGTTCGGATAGCCCGGAGTTTCGCGCCAATTTCTTGAGCGAGAAGATCGCTGAAGATGTGCGCACGAAGAAGTATGGCGATGCGGTGATCCAGACGCGCTTTCCACCGGAGCCTAACGGCTATTTACATATTGGACATGCAAAAGCAATCTGCATCAATTTTGCGCTCGCTGACGAGTACGGCGGCAAGACGAATCTGCGCTTCGACGACACGAATCCTGAGAAGGAAGAGCAGGAGTACGTCGATTCGATCCAGAAGGACATTCGGTGGTTGGGCTTCGACTGGGAGCGGCTCTGTTTCGCATCGGACTACTTCGGGCAGCTCTACGAGTGGGCCATCAAACTGATCAAAAATGGCAAGGCATACGTCGATGACCTCACGGCTGATGAGATCAGGCAGTACCGCGGGACTCTGACAGAGCCGGGCAAGGACAGTCCATATCGGAACCGTTCTGTGGATGAGAATCTGGATCTGTTCGTTCGCATGAAGAAGGGCGAGTTCCCTGATGGCACGCGCGTGCTACGCGCCAAGATCGATATGGCGTCGCCGAATCTGAATATGCGCGATCCGGTGATGTATCGCATTCTGCACGCGACGCACCATCGGACGGGCGATGAGTGGTGCATCTACCCGATGTACGACTACGCGCATGGGCAGTCGGATTCGATTGAGAACGTAACTCACTCGATGTGCAGTCTCGAGTTCGCCGATCATCAGCCGCTTTATAAGTGGTTCATCGAGAATCTGGGAATCTTTCCATCGCAGCAGATCGAGTTTGATCGGCTCAGTATCACGTACACCTTGCTGAGCAAACGGAAGCTGCTGCAGCTGGTGCAGGAGAAGAGGGTGAGCGGGTGGGACGATCCGCGTATGCCTACGCTGTCCGGTCTGCGGCGGCGCGGGTTTACATCTGACGCGATCCGGAAGTTTGTCGCGGCGGCAGGCGTGTCGCGAACCAATGGCAGCACCGACATCGAGATGCTGGAACACTTCCAGCGCGATGATCTGAACAGGCATGCGCAGCGGGGTATGGCGGTTTTGAGGCCGCTGAAGGTAGTGATCGACAACTACCCCGAGGGCAAAGAGGAGTTCGTCGACGTTGCGAATAACCCTGAAAATGAGTCGGCCGGAATGCGGCAGGTGCCGTTCTCGCGCGAGATCTATATCGAGCAGGATGATTTTCGCGAGGTGCCTCCGCCGAAGTATTACCGGCTTTCACCGGGCAAGGAAGTTCGGCTCCGCAATGCGTATTTCATCACTGCGCAGAATGTGGTGAAGGATGCTTCGGGCAATGTTGTCGAGGTGCATTGCACTTACGATCCCGCGAGCCGGGGCGGCAATTCGCCGGATGGGCGGAAGGTGAAGTCGACGATTCACTGGGTGTCTACGAAACACGCGATTGAGGCTGAAGTGCGGCTTTACGACAAGCTGTTTGCAAAGCCTGATCCGAATGACTACCCGGACGGCGGGACTTTTCTCGACAACCTGAACCCGGATTCGCTGGAAGTGATCGCAGACGCGAAGCTGGAACCTTCGCTGGCCAAGGCGAACGTTGGAGATCGTTTCCAATTTGAGCGGGTGGGGTATTTCTGCCTTGATGCGGATTCGGCGGATGGGAAGCTGGTGTTCAACCGGACGCTGTCGCTGAAGGACTCGTGGGCGAAGATTGAGAAGAAGGCCGGAAGCTAGTTCTTTTCGAGCCTTGCATGACTGAATCCAGGTCTCAGAGGCGAGACCTGGGGCACCCAAGAATCAGCTCATTTCCCGATTACATCAATGGGGACGATGATGGTCTTTGGCGGAAGACACTGGGTCTGGTCGCAGGCCTGGTAGCGGAGCTTCGCTTCGACAAGGTGATTGCCGGGAGTGCTGACGATTTTCGCCTGGATGGTGAAGTCGCCGGTGTAGACGGAGAGCTTCTGGTCTGGGTCCGCGGGCAGGGTGAAGTCGGCGCCAGGAGGATAGGTGGCATCGGCGAGTTTGACACCCGAGGTCTCGGGGACTGAGAAGACGGTGGGGATCAGATATTCCGAACGCGGCGCGTGGGAATTGATATGCAGGTTCTGTTGAATGCGGAAGTGAAGCGTCACCGGGCTGGTTTTGCCGGCAGGGACTGAGACTTGTTCGGGATAGAGGTATTCGACAGCCTGCGTCTTTAGCACCGATTGATGCGAAGAACTTGTGAGAGGGTCTTGCTGACAGAATGCAGCCGATGATGCCGCGATGAGGCAAACCGCAGTCAGAAGTGAACGGCTCAAGCTATTCGGCACGATCACTGCCCTTCTCCCATGGCTTTGCGGATATGGTCTTCCATGTCCTCTTTTGAGCTGATGCCGAGTTGCATGGCTACGACCTTGCCGTCTTTGTCGACGTAGACGGAGGTTGGCATGGCGTCGAGGCCACCATATTCGGTGGCGAGGCTGTCGCCGTTAATGAGGACGGGATACTGCATGTGTTCCTGCTTGACGAATTTCGCGATTGCGGCCTTATCGTGTGCCCAACCTTCCTTGTCGTCGGGCTTGAGATCATTGCCTTCGCTGGAGATACCGATGATCTGGAAGCCCTTGGGGCCGTACTCGTTTTGGAGTTCGACGAGCCAGGGTGTCTCGATTTTGCAGGGTCCGCACCAGGTGGCCCAGAAATTGATGAGAAGCGGCTTGCCCTTGTAGCTGGAGAGCGAGACTTTGTTCCCGCTGAGGTCTTCGAGGGTGAAGTTTGGAGCAGGCTTGCCGGTGAGCGATGCACCGGCGGGAACGTCTCCGGCGGCAGGGACGAGTTCGGCATTGGATGCCGAGGCGAGCGCGCGCGCAGCGGCCTGTTTGCGATACATCCAGTTGGCCCATCCCGCCCAGGCAAATGTGGCAAGGACGAGGAAGGTAATGCCGATAACGATGGTGTTCCGCTTCACAGAAAAGTCTGGACCTCTCAGAATCTATTGTACGAGTGAAGCCATGGTTAGTTGTCATTGAACGGTCAACCATGGCCCGCTAGCCAAGAGGCTATCGCTTGTTGGTGTTACCATCAGAAACCGATGAGCCGAGACAGTGAGAAGAACTGCCTGACGCCCGCAGAACTGGTGCGCACGGAGGCTGCCGCGCTGGAGGCCCTGGCAAAACGGCTGGACGGGCCGATGCTTGAGGACTTCGACCGCGCGGTGGAGTTGGTGGTTCGCTGCGGCGAGGCCAATGGACGCGTGGTGGTTACAGGGATGGGCAAGAGCGGCGTGATTGCGCAGAAGATAGCGGCGACGCTGAGCTCGACGGGGAGTCCGGCGCTGTTTCTGCATCCGGCTGAGGCGGTGCACGGTGATCTGGGAGTGCTGATGCCGGGGGACGTGGTGGTTGCTCTGTCGGCAAGCGGCGAGACGGAGGAGATTCTGCGGCTGCTTGCGACATTGAAGCGCAAAGGCGATGCGCTGGTGAGTTTCTGCTGCAATCTGCAGTCGACTTTGGCACAGGCGAGCGACGTGGCACTGGATTGCAGCGTAGAACGCGAGGCTTGCGGAATGAATCTGGCGCCGACGGCGAGCACGACAGCGATGCTGGCACTGGGCGATGCACTAGCGGTGGCGGTGAGCCTGCGCAAGGGATTCAGGGCGGAGGATTTCGCTGAGTTGCATCCGGGTGGGAAGCTGGGCAAACAGCTGGCCAAGGTTCGCGACCTGATGCATGCGGGCGAGGACGTCCCCGCCGTGAGGTCGGATACAAGAATGTCCGATGTGATCTTCGAGATGTCATCGAAGAAGCTGGGGATGACGACGGTACAGGAAGATGGAAAGCTGCGCGGCGTGATCAGCGACGGCGATCTTCGGCGCCTGCTGGAGCGCGAGGGCGGCGCGGCGCTGAGCAAAACGGCGGGCGAGGCGATGAATGCGAATCCGCGGACGATTGCCGCGGGAGAGCTTGCGGCGCGGGCGCTGGCGATTCTGGAGGAGCGAAAGATTACTTCCCTTGTGGTGACGGATGGGTCGGGCAAGGTGGAGGGTGTGGTGCACTTGCATGATTTGTGGGGAGTGGAATTGATTTGAGAGAGTCGTCGACTTAGATGGAATCCATGCCATTCAAATCCGTTGCGACCTGTCGTCCCCCTGATTTCACTCTGCTGTTCGAAGAGGGTTTCGAACCGGGAAAATCACTCAGATGCTGGCGATTGAAGCAATTCAGTGTTGCCGATCAAATAGATTATCTGCTCGTCTTCGTGGATGATGCTTTAGACCGCAAGAAATACGGGTTGGACGATTCTGAAACGCATCTCTTGATCCTTGCACCGAGGTATCAGGGTGATTCATTGTTCGGGCCGGTGGAATGCCCGCTCTATGTGAACGTGCTGTTTCCGGTCATACCGGAATCTCGAGTTGAGGATGTTGTTGGCAGAGGTCGGATCCCCGTAGATGAAGCGTACTTCATTGCATTTGGGAAAACCCAAGTTGCGAATAGCGAATATGAGGCGCGCCTTGGGGTGATTCGACGCCTCCCAGGGCGAAGAAAGTGAAAAATTTCAGCGGCGACACATCCAGTGTCTCGGTTGAACGAACCGCCCTCATAACCGGCGCTTCCAGCG
>Ga0207674_10002630_pt1 | contig 22483 bp, 13 predicted proteins | sample KBSCornC72_FD_184303 | JGI IMG/M metagenome (GOLD analysis project Ga0207674, IMG submission 184303) | Corn rhizosphere microbial communities from Kellogg Biological Station, Michigan, USA - KBS Corn C7-2 (SPAdes) (version 2) | ecosystem: Host-associated > Plants > Roots > Rhizosphere > Soil ...
CTCGATTCGCACAATGAGTGCAGTTCGGATTAACTGAATTGAAGTTATCGGGTGTAGGAAAAGCTTTCAGGGACTAAAGTCACAACCGCTCGAAATTGTTCATACGGCAACCGCTTGCCCGGAATTCGCATTCATAAATGCGGAACGGCCAAAGATGAGTGTGGCGGCGATATTTAAGGCAAAAATCAGAACGCCAGTCAGCTCCAGCATCCCTGACACGGGCAAAACACGCCATGCAATCGAGGAGAAGCCCTCATAGGCGAGTGGCTCTGAGCTGACGCGCAGCGTACAGCCGACCTGCAAAAGCAGCAGGCTGGCAAACATCAGCCGCGTGCTGAACAATCGCGCAACTCCGCAGAAATGCGGCAGGATTCGCGGGCCGATCGAGAACACCATCGTGGCGGCAAAACCAACCGTAAGCGCATGCCGCGATGCCCCCCAGATTCCCCCGTGGTGATCGGCAAGTGCTGCCCACACGCTCATGCCGCCCGCGATCACCAGCCACGCATAGGCAATCCGGATGAAGTACGGAAAGCTCTGATGGATTCCCAACACTTTGGCTCGGCCATGCGGACCATCGACTAGATGCAGCGCGTACACGACCATCACTGCGGAGAAAGCGAACAACGAAGTAGCCAGCGGCAGCCATCCCGACACTCCCGCGAGCACTCCCAGGATGTCTGTTGCTAGAGCGAACTGCAGTGCGCGAGTGCGCGGACCATCAATTGCCAAAAATGCCGGAAGCCAGCGAGCGGAGAATCCCCATACCACAGGCCCCAGAAATCCCCATCCAAGCAGTACCAGGTACTTCTGGTCGAGAACATGTGGGAATGACGGCGTGGTTCCGTTCAAAGCAAGTCTTAAGCACTCAACGAAGTTGAAGATCACCGCGGCGGTCAGTGCAGCAGTGCTCAGAAGGACCGCGATCATCCAAGTTTCCATGCCCTTCTTCGCGCCTTTCGTTGTCTCCGGCCTCTTGTGGTGCGAAGCGGCGGAAAGGAAAAGCAGGACCGCTACAAGTTCAAGTGCCGAGGAAGCCACCAAAAGCGAACGCCAGTGCCACTCGTAGATGTTCCCGATCCAGCGCAGAAGCACGCCCGCAGTCCACAACCCGAAGCACGCCATCGGTACTCGAAGGCCCGAACGCCGCACAGGTTGCGAATAGAAGCCAATACCCAGGATGAAGCTTCCGATCCAGCCGAACATCTGGGCATGTCCGTGGCCTTCCATCCAGGCCGTCGACATGGACCCTAAGCCATGATGAGCGCTGATCGCCATCAAGTTTGAGAATCCCAGCAGTGTCCCCGGCAGGGCCATGAAGAATATCCCGCTCAAGATCCATGCGCGGAGCATCCAGCTCTTGTTGCGCTCGCGCAGAAGGGTTTCGTGGTTTGTGTTGGCGGGGACATTCATGGGGCGACCTCAATTCCAACCTAGAGCCCCTTCGAGTGGCCCACAGTGATTTTTGTCACTCGATTGCGAGATTTCACGAATATTCAAGTCGAGCGACTTTCGTCACTGCACCGCTTGCAATCCGCTGTTTCTATACGCATATGAACCCGCAAATACAGACCGTAGACTTCAACGAGCGCCCCTTCATTGCCATCTGGGAGGTCACCCAGGCATGCGATCTCGCTTGCGTTCACTGCCGCGCATCCGCGCAGCCCGAGCGTCACCCTGAAGAGCTCACCACTGCAGAAGGCAAGCACCTTATCGACCAGATCGGGTCGTGGAAGGTCCCCGTGTTCGTGCTCACCGGAGGCGACCCCATCAAGCGGCCTGACCTCTTCGAACTGATCAGCTATGCGCGCAGCATTGGAGTACGGGTTTCACTCACACCCAGTGCAACACCTCTACTTACTCGCGAAGTTGTCACACGTCTGAAAGAGGCGGGCCTGGCACGTCTTGCCGTCAGCATGGACGGAGCTTCCGCCGAAACTCACGATGCATTTCGCGGCCTCTCCGGGTCTTTTGCCCGGACGCTCGATGCGGTTCGCTGGGCCAACGAGGTGGGTCTCCCCGTCCAGATCAACACGACCTTCAGCCGCCGTAACATTGGAGAGATCGACGAGATCGTCTCTCTGATGGAGAAGCTGCGCATTACGCTGTGGAGTGTCTTCTTCCTTGTACCCACGGGACGCGGCAAGCTGAATGATCTGCTCAGCGCCGACGAATTCGAAGGCGTCTTTGAACGGCTTCATCAACTTTCGAAGATTGCTACATTCGATATCAAGACGACCGAAGCGCAACACTATCGTCGTTTCATCCTCCAGAAGAGGGTTGCGGAGAAGCGCTCAGGAGCACTTCGTGCCGACACCGTAGTCTCGACCGACGATATCGGCCGTGCTCCACGCGGCCTCAACGACGGTAAGGGTTTCGTCTTCATCTCGCACAAAGGCGAAGTATTCCCGAGCGGTTTTCTGCCTCTCTCGGCCGGAAGCATTCGCGAAAAGAGCCTCGAAAGCATCTACTGCGAATCGCCGCTCTTTCGCGATCTCCGTGACACGTCTCGTCTGGAAGGAAAATGCGGAGCTTGCGAATTCAAGCAGATCTGCGGAGGTTCTCGATCCCGAGCCTACGCCTTGACAGGCAATCCATTTGGTGAAGAACCATGCTGCGCCTATATTCCAAAGGGATACTCAGCGGCCGCGAACGAGGCTCGAAGGAAACCGATGCTGCACGTACTTCAGGGAGCCTGATCCGCTCTGCTTCGCAAGACACCCGTTACAGCGCTGTTGTCAGGTGGGCCGTCTTGTCACTTCTGCCTTTCCATTGATCTTCCACTGAATGGCCTGCTGAATCAGCTCACGGCCGCTCTTCAGTCCGAGTTTCTCCTTGATGTGAGCCTGGTAGGTCTCCACCGTCTTGACGCTTAAATGAAGTTCTTGCGCGATCTCACGCGTAGCGCGACCTTCGCCAATGAGCCGGAAAACCTCGAGTTCCCGATCTGACAGCACTGCCACCCGCGACTCCATCGGCGCAGAAGTTCCGTCAATGAACTGCTGAAGCAGCTTCTTCGACATAGCATCGCTGAGGTAAACTTCGCCATCCAGGATGCGGCGAATTGCCACGAGAACTTTCTCGGTTGCCTCCTGCTTCATGATGTAGCCATTGGCGCGCGCGCGGATTGCACGCTCGGCATAGGTGGCTTCGTCATGCATGGAGAGAACCAGCACGGGCAGATCGGGCTTGGTCGCCCGGATTGTTTTCAGCACCTCCAGACCATCGGGGCCCTTCAATGAGATATCCAGAACGATGATGTCGGGGTTAAGCTGCACGATGCACTGCATGGCAACGCGCATGTCTTCAGCCTCGCCACAGACCCGCATGTCTGCCTGCTGATTGATCAGCATGGCGAGCCCCTGGCGCAGCAAAGGATGATCATCGATTACGAAGACGCACTTCTTCACCACAGGCGTAATCTGCTCAGAAACGTAAGACTCTGTCATTCGCATGCCCTCAATGGCCCGCGTCCTTCAGTGCTTCATCGGAAAGAGGCAGGAGACAGTGGTGCCGTTCTCCGCGTTCCGCGAGATTTCAAGCCGCCCGCCAATCATGGTCGAGCGGTACGTCATGATATGCAACCCCATACCTCCCGAGTTTTGCTGATCCTTCGGGATCCCCGCTCCATCATCCCGAATCTGCAATGTGCCCAGGTTATTCCCAGTCGAGAGCCGAATAAGGATGTTTGTTGCGCTACCGTGTTTGATTGCGTTATTCACTGCTTCCTGCGCAATGTGATACAGGTGCGTTGAAATCGCCACGTCCCAAATCAAAACTGGCTGCGGACATTCGAACTTGCACGAAATTCCGTAAATGTCCTCCACTTCGTCTGCCCACATTTGAAGAGCTGACATCAACCCTTGCACATCAGACATGACGGGGATCAGCCCGCGCGCCAGTTCGCGCGTCTTGTGAACTGACTCGTTGACGAGACGGACGAGCTTCCCAGCCTCGACTGCAGCCACCGGATCTGTCTCTGCCAGCTTCTTCTCGTGCACTTTCGCCATAAAGGCAATGCCCGTCAAATGCTGACCAAGACCGTCATGCAAATCCTGCCCGATTCGTCTCTGCTCGCGCGCGCTCACATCCAGAAGCGCTCGCTCAAGCTGTTCGCGTTCCGTGATATCAATTCCGGTCGCGATAAAGCAGAGTGGATGGCCATCAGTTGCTGGGAGTGACATGCTGGACCACGCAATCACACGCGCTGGTCCAGCCTTGGTAACCCAATGACTTTTGCACTCGATTGCCGAAGAACCCTCGCGCAGTTGAGCCATGACCGACCGCGCTCGCGCGACCTCCTCGGGCAATGCGAGGTAGTCGGTAATGAGGGTGCCTCGTACTTCGTCAGATGTATAACCCGTGGTCACTTCGCAGGCTCGATTGAAACGCAGAATGCGTCCGTCCTGATCCAGGACTGTAATCAGGGCGCCAACGGTCTCCAGGATTCCCGAGATAAAGTTCCTTTCCTGTTTGAGCGCTCTTTCTGTTTCCTTCAGATCTGAAATGTCAAATGCCACTCCATGAATGAACCACGGTTGACCATCCGGCCGCCGTACCATTCGGGCGTCACAACGAAACCAGACCACTCGCCCACTTTGCGAGATTACGCGATACGAAGAGCGCAGAGGTTTGCCCGAAACAAACATCTCCGCCGTTTCCATGCTCCAGCGCTGTTTGTCGTCCGGATGTATACGGTCGTACCAGCGAGTGGGATCTTCTAGCCACTCTTTCCGCGGATACTCCAGGGCAGCTTCAATTTCGGGACTGATATAGGCTTCGCTCGTGCCGCGATCCATATATGCCATGAACACGACAGCCGGTATTTGCTCCAGCAGAGCACGATATTTCGCCTCGATACTCGATGCGGAGGGATCAGGAGGGACTTCGTCCATCGTCTCTGTCCCGCGCTCCCGTCTCTTGAGGGTAGCTGCAAGTTCCTGCAGTAGAAGTTCAGCTTCTTTCGGATTCGTTCCAGAATCCGGGTCTTGGTCGTCTCGGTGAACGTCGGTCCCTGCAGATGACGCCATAGGAGCCCTCTCCTTCGGTCGATATTTATTTATTGATAGACCTTCACTGCTCACGTCACCGAAATCTTACGTTATTCGAGATCTTTCTGTTTTAACGCAGCCGTCTTTCAGTCGCGGAATCACTTGATCGGCGGCGACGGACACATCTTGCGGCCTCCCGCCAGCGTTGCGCAAGTCCGATTTCCAAACCACTTAAATGCGTTGCAGTATCCATGAAAACTCTTCGCAAAAAGCTGCGCCTAAACTCCCGGTTTACGCCATGGATATGAGAGTCCCCTGGCTTAGCTCAACACGCTTTCGTTCTCGATCACTCGGGTCTGCGCAGTGATCCGGCAGACTTCTCCATCTCGCCTCGAATCTCGTCCGCATCATCCATGTCGCGCAGTTCCGCTGCTTCCTTCTTCGTCTTCGGCCGGGCCACTCGGGCCTTCGCCGGCACAAATACCCGCGGATCGGCGGGTATTGCCTTGAATGACTGATCGTGCCGTTGTGTGTCGAACATCTCCGAGAGGTCCCCGGCAAGCGCATCTTCCAGGTTCAGCGGCCCCAGCCCCAGCAGCTCATCGATCGTCTTGATGATTGACCCCATGCTGCTGTGTCCATGCGCAATCATTCCTGGCTTTACCCATGGACTTGCGACCAGCAGAACGCTACGATGAGCATCCACATGATCAACCCCGCCTTGCGCATCATCTTCGGTGATGAACACGGCAGAGTCCTTCCAGATCGATGTTTTCGATAGGAAGGCAATAATGCGTCCCAGGGCAAGATCGTTATCCGCGACGTAGGACGCCCGATACGGATAGCCGTCCTTCGGCCTCGGCTCTGCTGTGTGATCGTTAGGAAGCCGGATGACCACGAGACCAGGAACCTTCCCCGCTGCCAATCGCCGACGAAAGTCTCGTTCGAACTCACCGACCCTGATCTGGTCGGGGATGCCGAGATTGAAAGTGGGAAAGCGTCTGTCGCTCGACTCGAAAATCGGCTTCGGCACTGGAACGTTCAGCAGTAGCCGCTGACCTTCCGGCTCTGCACCCGCTCTCTCGTCGTTGCCCTCGACTTCGAGCCCTTCTCCATAATTGAGGACTCCCGGTCCGGTTTTTCCTCCGGCGGCAACATGCTCCCACAAGGATCCGAATTGCGGTTCGTCCTCGGGCATTGGCCCGTCGGAGCCGCCAAACAACGCTCGCCTGCCGGGCTGGGCCGCACGGGCATCCTCGTGTCTGCGCCCCCCGTAGTTGGATGTCCACGCTGTATTGAAGAACGGCGTGGGGTTGATACCCATCACCCAGCGATGGCCATCCGCCGAAACGTCTGAGTCGACATAGAAGTTGTCACTGATCGCAAACTGCCGCGCGAGCGCATGCAGATTTGGCGTGACCGTGAGGTGCATCGCTTCCGGGGACTTCGTTTCTTTCTGGCCGCCTTGCCCGTCGAAGGCCTCCCATCCATCTATTCCGTATCGGGCCAGGGATGCATCCCCATCCACTCCCTGCAAGTCTCCCAGCACTTCATCGAATGTGCGATTCTCGCGGATGATCAGGAAACAGTATTTCAATTCAGGAAGCTTCATTCGATGCGGGACGTTCGCGGTATTCAGCGCGACAACTTGCCCCGTCAACTCGTCAGGCGAATTCAGATTCCCAACAGGAATGACGCTCAAACTTCCCAGTTCGAGTGATCCGATATATGTCGGCGCTTGGGGATCGTGCGCGCTTCCACCGTTCGGCCCTGCGCCCTTCCCCTTGGCGTTCACCACGAATAGATTGTTCCCGCTCTCATCTACGGCAACCGCCGCCGGATTCCACCCCACTGGAATATGCTCGACCACGCGCATCTTCGCTCTGTCCAGCACCGCAACCGCATTGATCCCCGACTCAGCCACATATACGCGATCACCATACACGGCAACGCCGCTCGGCATCACTCCACGCAGAGGCCGATGCTCCGCATCCTCAAACTGCTCACCCAGGAACGGCGACAGCGCCGCTTCTGCAAGAACACGCGCACCATCCGCACTGATCTTAAGCAAAGAGTCTTTGTGCGAGAGAGCGACATAGACCGCCTCTTCCGCGGCAGCCACACCCGTCGGCGCGCCACCTCCAACGGATCCGCTCTTTGACTCTGCGATCCGGTCACCTATCCGGAGTTTTGCGATCACTGATGGGTGCGCCGGCTCTCGGACATCCATCGTCCACAACGAGCTGCCCTCATCTGAATTCTCATCGCCCAGGCCCGGGACGTGCTTTCCTTCGACAACCGCTCCCTTCCGCGCGGCCGGTGACGGATACCCGAACGGCGGAAACCTCAAACCTCCCGCCGGATATTCTCCTGCTCCAACTCCAGGAATCGACCGATACTCAAACAGCCCCGTGTTGGTCACGTACAGTTTCGATTCATCAGGCGAGAGTGCTAGCCCTAGCGGATAGCGGCCTGTCTTTACAGATCCGACCTTCTCCAGCGTCTCTGCATTCAGCACAACGATGCGCCAGTTCCCTTCGTCTATGACAAACAGAAGCTTGCCGCTTCTCGAAATCGCCAGCGGCCCAGCGAAGCTTTTCTCGAATTCGCTTTGGCCGATGGTGCCGTCCAGCGACCCGTCTCTAATCACCGTCCAGGATTTCGTGTCGTAGACGCGCACCTTTCCTGAGTCTCCGGTCGAGACGTAGAGCAACTCCCCATCTTGCGAGTACGCAACCCCGGCATCGACCTCGACAGCCGGATCATTCTCTTTCATCTTTGGAAAACGCTGGACCTTCGGGTTATCGGAGGTCGGCGCATCCACCACGTTCAGCGCAAACGGAAAGCCGATCGATGGAACCACTACTTGCTCACCACCCGGGCGCAGCGCGAGTGCGAAAGGATAGGGCGCGACTGGAATCCACTTCCCGGCGGGCTCAATCTGCCGGCCATTCGGCAGCATGCTCTTCCCGCCGCTCTGCGCGAACGTAGGCTTTGCGACTGCGCACATCAAGGCCAGAGAAGCAAAACTGCGATACCAATTCATCGCAACCAGTATCGCCGCTCTGTGTGGATTCTGAGGTGATTCGGGTAGGAATCGGTTGCTGGGCCGTCATTGCACAATCTTGAAATCATCGTGCAGATCGGCCAGCGAGCTACCGCCTATCCATACCGTATAGTCCGTTGCCTCAACCACAGGACGGCCTTCATTGTTATAGAAGGAAAGCTCCGGGAAGCCGAGCTTGAACATGACTTGCTTCGACTCGCCCGGCTTTAGCGTGACCCTCTCGAACCCCTTCAAACTACGCACGGGCTGTTCCAGGCTCGCGCCGAGATTCCTGACATAGCACTGCACAATCTCGGTTCCCTCGCGGGCTCCGATGTTCTTCACCGTCGCCTTCACCGTGACGAGATCTTTCGCGCCCGCCTGGCTCGCTTCTTTCATGGGAACTGAATGTCGGGAGACCGCAACGCCCTCATAGGAAAAGATTGTGAAGCTCAGTCCAAATCCGAACGGATACAGCGCATCATTCGGTACATCGACGTATCGCGAGAAAAACCTCGAGTCACCGTTTGGGGGCTGACTTAGATCGAGGCCTACGGGCGGCCTTCCCGTCGGAAACTGGTTGTAGTAAAGCGGCTCCTGTCCCACTGCGCGCGGAAAACTCATCGGCAGTTTCCCACTCGGAACAGCATCTCCATACATCAGATCCGCGATCGCATTTCCTGCTTCCGTACCTGGAAACCACGCTTCCATGATCGCGGGCACATTCTTTGCCGCCCAGTCCAGTACCAGCGGCCGTCCCGAAAAAACAAGCAGAACGATCGGCTTGCCTGCGGCGGCCACTTTCTCCAGCAACTTCTGCTGATTCCCGGGCAGATCGAGATAAGCGCGTGATCCCGCTTCGCCGCTCATCTCCGCCGATTCGCCCAGAGCCATAACCACCACATCGGCCTGCCTGGCATTCTCTAGAGCCTCGGCAAAACCAGCTTCTGATTGGCCGCTGATGTCTGTTCCCTTCGCATAGAGCACCGATCCGCCAACCTGCTTCATTCGCTGCTCCAGCGCATCTTTTACAGTGACCACGTCAGGCTCTCTCTTCGTCAACCCCCACGCGCCAATCATCTCTCCTGTGTCGTCTGCGAGAGGACCGATCAACGCGATCTTCCTCACATCCTTCTTCAACGGCAGAACGGTGGCGCCATCCACAGCTTTGTTCTGCAGCAGGACGATCGCCTCTTCCGCCGCCCTCCGCACAAGCGGTCTGTGCTCTGGAACCGCGGCCGTCACTTCTTTCCCTTCTGCGTAGGAATGCTCAAAAAGTCCGAGTGCAAATTTCACGCGCAAAACGCGCCGAACCGCTTCATCCACTACGCTCATCGGAACCTGCCCGGTCTTGATCAATCCTGGAAGTTCCGCGTCGTAGTAGTGCGACATCATATCCATGTCGACGCCGGCCGTGAGCGCCTTCTTCGCCGCTGTCGCGGCATCAAGCGCAATTCCGTGATTGCGCAACTCCATCACGGCGGTATAGTCGCTGACGACGAATCCGTTGAAGCCCCACGAGTCGCGCAGGACTTTCTGCAGCAGATACGAATTTGCAGTTGCCGGCACTCCGTTCAGCGCATTGAACGCGCTCATCATCGTGGCCGCGCCTTCCTCAACCGCTGCCTTATACGGGGGCAGATACACCTGGTGCAGCCGGCTTATCGACATGTCTGTGGTGTTGTACTCTTTGCCGGCCTCAGCCGCGCCATACGCCGCATAATGCTTTACGCTCGCAGCCACGCTCGTCGCCAGTGACAAATCGCCCTGCTGGTAACCTCGGATGTAAGCACGCGCCATGGCGGCGCCCAGGTATGCATCCTCTCCAGCGCCTTCCTGCGTTCTCCCCCATCGCGGATCTCTTGAGATATCCACCATCGGCGAGTAGAACCAGTCCACCCCGCCTGTTCGTGCCTCGCTCGCCGAAATATGCGCAAGGGAAGTCACCAGTTCCGGATCGAATGTGGCTGCCAACCCCAGCGGCATAGGATAGATCGTCTTATATCCATGAATAATGTCCGCGCCGAACATCAGCGGAATATGCAAGCGGCTCTTCTCCACGGCCGCATGTTGCAGCTGATTTGTTCGCTCCTGTCCTACGAGATTCAGCAAGGAACCAAGCTTGCCTGTCGAAACCAGTTCCATTGCGTCAACCGGGTGCGGTGCCGTCGGGTTCTTTCCAGGATTCGCCACCTCCTCAGCCGTTTGAGCCTGCCCGCTATATCCGCTGTCGCTGTATTGAACCAGCTGGCCCAGTTTCTCTTCGAGCGTCATCTTCTTCAGCAGAGCATCTACTTTCCGCTCAATCTCCGGCGAAGCAAGCTGTTTGTTCGAGGGCCTCGCGGCCTTCGCGGACGATTGCGCGAATGTGCCTGGCGCTCCCCATGAACTCAACAGAATCAACAGCGCGACAATCCAAATAGAACCACCGCGATTCTTCAATTGCATATAACAAAAACTTCGTAATGACTTCATCTCGGCCTTCTCCCATCGATTCTTCTCTTCGCGTCCAGCTATGCTGTGCGTTCCGCTGAACTGTCTCACTTCGAATTACCCCGGACCTCAACCAACGCCAGCCCGTTTACCGGCAGGCTCAATTCCAGATGTCCACCCTTCAACGTGGACTCTTCCGGAGCCCCCAAAGCCGACGCCTTGTTCATCTCCGCTACTTGCTCGCGTGTTGGATATTTCGGACTTCCCATCGAAGCATAGGCACGCAGCGGATTCCCGTGCATCTCATCCACGCGTTCAATCTTTACCTTTGCATCCGGCGCAAGACCGTTGAAATTCAGACGCACTGCGATTGGCTTTCCTTCCGCAACCTTATCCATATCGACCAGATTCCAGGCTGCGATTACGAGCGAGCCATCCTTGCGCCGCGTAACCAGCACGTTATCCGCGTCGTTGCCGATCCGTTCCTCGCCTAATCTGTGGAGGAAGGCGAAATCATAGAAGCTTGGTTTCTTGATCATCCCCGGAGCGATCAGGCCGAAGCCATTGTCGAACGGCTTCTGTTTTACGCCACCCTCTTCAAAGACATCATCGAAGGTCCAGAACGACATCATCGATACGAGTCCGTCACACTGGCTGATATCCCGGGCCAGCGCCGGCCCTACGTACCAGTTATCCCGAGCACCCAGATCTCCATACGACGGTACATTCCACTCCGTCCACATCAGTGGCAAAGCTGGAGAAACCGACGCTGCGATCTGCCCATGCACCTTTGCGATCGCCTTGCACAACCGATCTCGCATCGGAATCGCTTCATGCGTTCCGAACAGGTCTTCCACCGTGTCATCTGCATATCCGTGTGAAGAAACAAAATCGACCGGCACATGTTGTTCGTTTACGTGATTCAAGAATTCGGGAATCCAGTGCGCAGAAGATGAAGACGGTCCTCCTACCCGCAGTCGCGGACTTACCGACTTCAGCGCTCGCGCAGTATGATCGTAGAGCTCGAAATACGTAGCCTGCTTCGGATCTCCCGCCCAGAAATCGATGTTCGGCTCGTTCCAAACCTCGAAATACCACTGAGCTACCTCGTCTATTCCATAACGGTCGATAAGGTGCTGCGCGAACGCGCGCATCAGCGTATCCCACTTCGCGTAGTCCTTCGGCGGAGAAACATTCTGCTTGTACCAGAACGGATGGATCGCTTTCGGATCTGAAGCCAGCTTGTAAGGCATGAAGCTGATTTCTACAAAAGGCCGCACGCCCCTCTCAAGCAGCCCGTCATAGATCTGATCCACGTAGGTGAAGTTGTAAATCGGCTTTCCGGACTCGTCCTCGTCATAGACTCCAACCTCATCATGCAGAATCGCGTGAAACCGCACGTAGCGCATGCCAATGTTGTCATGAACGTCCTTGAGATCGCGCCGATAATTATCACGTAACGCTAAAATCGCTCGTCCCGATCCGAATGTCTGTTCCCAAAAATGCGGAAACGGATGCGCTCTCGCCTTTGCATCAATCGAAATCTCCTGCATCGGCATCTGCGCTTGCAGAACACCCGCTGCGATCGCGAAAAGAACAGCAATACTCAGGTACCGTTTGTTCATCTCATAAGCCTTTCCCAGATCCGCCGGTCTATAACAGTACTGAGGGATCGCCCTCGAATCAGCCGCCGATTTCGCCGAGGTTGGCGCCTTGTTGGCTGATTTGTGTCGCGACAACCTCGCACGAGCGCATGGCCGAGGACCACATGTCGAGCATGCAACGCCGCCACTTTCTTAAGTGGCTCAGTGCGGTTTCCGCGTCTGCGATTGCTCCACGCCGCCTCTGGTCTTTGGCTTTGCAGACCGGCGCACACCCTGCGCTGCCGGGTCCGACAATTCAATTCGAGGAGATCGCTCAACAGGCGGGCCTCCATTTCGTCACACGCAATTGCGCTACACCGAACAAGAACCAGCCCGAAACCATGGTCGCCGGTGTTGCTCTTTTCGACTACGACAATGACGGATTTCTCGATATCTACTGCGTCAACGGCGCCGAGATTCCTTCTCTCGAAAAAACCTCGCCGGACTACTGGAACCGCCTCTATCGCAACAATCATGACGGTACGTTCACTGACGTAACGGAGAAAGCAGGCGTGGCCGGAGCAGGTTATGGCATGGGCGTGGCCATTGGTGACTACGATAACGATGGTCGCGCCGACATCTTTGTCGCTAACGTCACCGGCAATCAGCTCTTTCGCAATAATGGCGACGGCACGTTCACTGACGTGACAGCCAAAGCCGGCGTGGCCGGAGCCCACGCTCATGGCAAGAAGATGTGGTCGGTCGGCGCTGGATGGTTCGACTACAACAACGACGGGCTCCTCGATCTCTTCGTGGTGAACTACTGCCACTGGGAAGTCAATAAGGATCCTTACTGCGCCCTCAAAGAAGGAGTGCGCGGCTACTGCCATCCCAACCAGTACGCGCCTCTGCACAACACTCTCTATCGCAACAACGGCAACGGCACCTTCACCGATGTTTCCCACGAGACCGGGATCGACGCATTTTTCGGCAAAGGCATGGCCGTAGCTTTCGCCGACATCGATGGAGACGGTTTCCTCGATGCGCTCGTGACCAACGACACCATGCCCAACTTTCTCTTCCGCAACATCGCAGGAAAGAAGTTCGAAGAGATCGCAGTCTCCGCGGGCGTCGCTTACTCCCTTGATGGGAACGCTCTCTCCGGCATGGGCGCCGACTTTCGCGACCTCAATAACGACGGCCGGCCTGACATCTGGCACACCGCCGTTGAGCACGAAGATTTCCCCCTTTATGTCAATCAGGGCGGCAACGTCTTCGCTGACTCCACGGTCACAAGCGGGCTCGGCAAGCTCACGAACAACATGACGGGCTGGAGCAACGGCGTCTACGACTTCGATAACGATGGATGGAAGGACCTTTTCGTCGCTCGCGCAAACGTGATGGACAACATTCAGCAGGCCATACCGGCGCAGGCCTATCCCGAACCGAACACCGTCTTTCGCAATCTCGGAAACGGCAAGTTTCAGGACGTCAGCTCCAGTGCCGGCACTTCGTTTCAGATCCCCGGCGCGCATCGCGGCGCGGCCTTCGGAGATCTCTTCAACACCGGACGCATTGACGTAGTTGTCAGCAGCCTGAATGAGCCGGTCAAGCTCTTTCGCAACATCGGTGCCGCAGGCCAGCACTGGATTCTTATTCGGCTCGTGGGAACCCGGAGCAATCGCATGGGCCTTGGCGCGCAGATACGGATCATGACTCCGGATGACCGTTCGCAGTGGAATGAAGCCACTACCGCCGTCGGCTACGCTTGCTCCAGCGATCCCCGCGTCCACTTCGGCCTCGGACTGAACACCACCGTGAAAGAAATTCGCGTTATCTGGCCCAGCCGCAAAGTGCAAACTCTCCGCAACATCTCCGCGGACCAGATCGTCACCATCGAAGAACCGACGTCCTGACGCGAATCCGTCCTTCGAGCGGCCATCCTTGACTTGCAGTTGCATCTATTGCTTCGATCTCGCGTCCATCGCGTCTGTGATCTCAACGGCTTCCTCGCCGGAAGCTCTCTCCACCTGCTTCTTCCGGGCAAACTCCGCCCTTGCCCGCGCCGCATCCTGTGGCCGGCCCACCTGCGAGTAGGCGTTGGCCAGAGAGATGTCGATCTTTGTCTCCTGCGGAAATGCTTTGCGCGCGGTCTCCAGCTCCGGTATAGCGCGCTGATAGGCGCCGGTCTCCAGCAGCAACAGCCCCAGCAGATAGTGTCCGAGGGGAAGCTCCGGCTGTAGCTTTACAGCGTCCTCGGCAAACTTCAGCCCCGATTCGGGATTCCACTTGTACTCCGCAGCGGCAATACGCAGTCGCGGCAGCACATTGCTTGGCTGCTCTGCAATTTCCGCCTCAAACTCCTTGATGGCGCCGTCGTGATCCCGGGCATCCTGCAGCATGCGCCCATAGGCGTAGTGCAACAGGGGAAAGTGCGGCGTTCCCGCGATCACGCGCTCGAATTCTGTCTTCGCGGCGTCATACTCCTTTGCGCCGCTAAGACATGCGGCCCGGCCGACATGCTGCACCACCCGTCCAGCTTCGGTGCTCGATGAGGGAGGCGCAACATCTCGCATCCGCAGTGCCACCATTCCGAAGGTCCCTGCGAGTTCGCCGCTCCGCAAGCCTCCCAGGCATAACGAGGAAAGCGCCGCTTTGGCGGCCTCAAACCGCCCCGCTCTCTGCAGTAGCACACCCTCGTGATACATGACGACATCTCGTAGCTGCTGGTCTTCGAGCACGCCCAATTTCTCACTCTCTTGTATGTCTTTCAGCGCCCGGTCGGGCTGCCCCAGCTCAAACTCGCACAAGCCGAGCATGGCTCGCGCCGTTCCGTGCTTCGGATTCAGAGCCACTACTTTCTCAAACGCCAGTTCTGCTTCTGCATACCGGTCGCTGTCATACTGAAGTGTTCCCAGCGACCACCAACCCTCAACCCATTTCGGATTGATGGCCAGGGCGCGATGATAGAGTTTCGTCGCCTCGTCCAGTCGTCCCGCGTCGCGCGCCTCATCGGCCTTTTTCTGCAAGGCTATGAGATTCTGCGATGCAAGGCCCGGAACTCGCGTCCTTCCGCCATGCGTTTGAGCTCGCAGCGGGCCAGACACTTCACAGAGGCAGAAAGCCAGCAGCATTGCCAGCATCAGCCCTGCACAAGCTGAAACCCTTCTCCGCATCGAGCCTCGCAGTAGATCCCTTAACAGCAAAAAGAAGCCGCCGCCGAGCGTCTTGACTGCGGCGCATCGCCGGACGGCTCAGGATTGAAATCTCCCCGCTCCGCAGAGCGGGGAGAAAGGGGAGGCACTCTTAGAACTTGAAGTGGAATTCGCCTTCAATCGTCCGGGAACCAAGAGCGCTACCTGCACGCCCGAAGTTCGAGTCCGTGATGTTGCTGTCAATATTGGTGAGATTCACCTTATTGAACACATTGAATGCGTTCGCGCGAATCTCCAGGCGGGCGTTCTCACCCAGCACTTTCATCGCGGGCAACCCAAACGACTTGGTAGCCGCAAAATCCAGGTCTGAGTAACGGGGCCCATAGAACGCATTCCGCCCGATGCCAGGAGCCTGCGGAAGTTCGGAAGGAGTGGGAACTGAGTTGACGTCATTCCAATCCGGGCTCGTATTGTCTGTCACAGTCGGCTGCGTGAAGTATGCAGTTCCGCCGTTCGGGAAGTGCCCGGCGGCAGTCTTGAAGCTGTCCGTAGATTGATCGCTCGAAGCGCCGCCGGTGTACCCGGCAGGCCGCAGATCGCAGTTGCCATTGTTCTTGTAGAACGCGTTGCAACCCAGTCCGCCATAATGCGGGTTGTACGGGAATCCCGAGTGGAAGTTGAAGATCGGGCTAAACGTCCAGCCGCCAATCAGTTTTTCCGCCATCGAGTTGCCATGGAAGATCACTGGCGACCACATTCCGAAAATTTTGACGGTATTGCGTACATCGAAGTCCGAGTTGCCCCAGTTCTGGCCAGGGAGCCACTGGTAATCCGACTGCACGTACGGTCCCGATCCGTTATCCAGCGAGTGTGCCCACTGGTATTGCATGTCCGCTTCGAAACTGTGAGAGAACTGGTGACGAACTTCGACCCTCAGCGCGTTATAGCTCGAAGTGCCCGTGTCCTCATACCAGTCAATGAAGTTCACAGCGGGATTAAACGCATACGCGCCCGACAAAATCTGCGGTGCGTATTTGTTGTAGAGGTTGTACTGCAATGGCAGGTGCCGGCCCGAGCTGCCGCTGTATCCCAGCGTAGCCACCCATTGATTGCCAAGATCGTACTGGCCTTCCAGCGAGTAGCGATACACGTACGTCGTCTTCAGCTTCGGATCGATGCCGGTAACATTAACCGCGACACCGCTCGACGGCAGGTTCGCCGAGTTGAATGTCGAAATCAGCGCTGGATTTCCAGGCAGCGATCCATACGTGAACGGGTCATTGATCCCGTAGACGATCTTGTTCCCGGTCAGCGTATTGCTATTGGTGAGGAATGGCGGATCAAAACGTGTGTTCGTCGTGATTGCCTGTTCCAGTCCGTTGTATGCCATGCCGAATCCGCCGCGCAGCACGAGCTTGCCTTCATCCCGCATCGGCATCCATGCAAATCCGACCTGCGGACCGAAGTTCCACTTCTGCGCGTCGACCTGAGGCTGATTCAATGCGATTGCCAGACCCGTGAATGTGCCGGAACCGCTGCCAAGATCCACGCGCGGATTGTTGCCCTTCTTCTCCGTCATGCCCTGGAAGAATTCCCAGCGCAGGCCGAGGTTCACGGTTAGATTGGGCTTCACCTTCCAGTCGTCCTGTACGAAGACCGCCGGAATATTCTGGCGGTCATCCTTCCGCGACATGGTCGGAACGCCGGTCAGCGGATCAGCGCCGCTGATGGCTTCCGTTTGAGGAGCGTCGTTCAGGAAGTCCCAGTAGTTATTGAAGTAGAAGTTCTCGCTCGCAGCCCATGTAGCAGAATCAAGATAAGCCAGCTTCGTGAACTGTCCGCCAAACTTCAGATTGTGGCTTTTGTACACCTTTGTCAGCACATCCTTGAAGTTCAACGTCCACTGGTCGAAGATGCTGCCGATGCTCGGCGCAAAACCATTCGGGTTGACGTTCACGAAGGAATTGGACCCATCCTGGTGATTGATGTTTGCGTTTGGCAGGCCGGCCGGAATCTGCGGATTGTCCTTAAGTTCATTCCACTTCCAGCCCGCCATGTCGGCGCGCGCTTCATTCAGCATCGTGCCGCTGAATGTGTGGTTGTAAAGCACGCCCATCGAGTAATTTTTGGCATTGTGGTGGAAGAAGTTCATCGCACGATCTGAGAAGCTGTCCGACGTCACTGGAACGTAATAGATGTTTCCAGCGATGAGGTCCTTGCTCGTCATCTGGTAATCCACGCGGCCGTTGTACTGCGTGTTGGTGGTGTTATTGGGTCCCTGCGTCGCCACATAGAACATGTCTGCATTGCCGTCCAGGTTCGCGGCACTCCCTGTACCGTCGCCGCCAAGACCAGGATGGAATGTCTTCACACCGCCCACAGTCGTAGGATCCTGATAGGAAGGATCCTGCTTTCCTACACCAATTGTCAGCGGCCTGCCGATGTCGAGGCCTTTCCCCTCGATCCAGTTGCAGTTCACGCCCTGAACCAGCCCCACATCAGCGCACTTGTGCGGATCGCCGGCTCCTTCGAGAATGCTGGTCGTGGAGACGCCGATACCCTTCACCGACAGGAATTTGTTCGCATTCGTTCCCGATGTTGAGGAGCCATCGAAAGTTGGCGTTTCATACCAGCCCCCGCCGGTATTGGTGCCATTGTTGCGAATCGTGTCGTAGCCGAAGAAGAAAAACAGCCGGTTGCGAACGATCGGGCCGCCCACAGTTCCGCCGAACTCATTGAAGCGCGCATTATTGCGCTGCGGATTGTTGTCTGGGCTGTATCGCTGATAAGCATTTAATCCCGGCCTATCCAGCTTGAAGAGTCCAGTCCCGTGGAACTGATTCGTGCCGTTCTGTGTGATGAGCTGGATCTGCGCGCCGCTGAAGCGTCCAAGCTCCGCATCATAGGGATTGGTCACCACCTTCATTTCTTTGATAGTGTCTGGGTTCGGCGTAACGATTGCGGCCGATCCCCACGTGACGCTGGTCGATTGAACTCCGTCGATCGTGACGCCATTGGTATCGGGGCGGCCACCATTTCCCGAAACCTGCGGCCTGTTTTCAGTCTGATAAGGACCGCTGCTGGCTCCGATACTTCCGGGCCCTTGATTGCCCGGCAAGCCGGCAGCACCGCCGCCGCCATTCTGTGCTGCGTCACCGAACATACCGGGAGCAAGGTTTGCAAGCTGCAACGGATCGCGTCCGAAGTCCGGCATCTTTGCCAGGTTCTCCTGCGTAATCGTTCCGCTTACACTTCCCGTCGCCGTGTCAATCACCGGCGCTTCCCCGGCGTTAACCGTCACGGTCTCGCTTGCTCCACCGGTCTCCAGCACAACGTTCAGAGAGTTCGCCTGCTCGGCAATGACTCGAACTCCATCCAAAACCTTCTTCTTGAAGCCGTCGCGCGTAACTTCGAGCTTGTAGGTGCTGGGGGCGAGCTGGTTGAAGACGAAGTTGCCCTCAGGATTGCTCGTCGCGGTGATCGATCGATTCGTTTCTGTATCGGTGAGAGTCAGCTGCGCCCCTGGGATCATTGCGCCTTGGGAATCGGCGACAGATCCCTGCAGGCTGGCTCGGTATTGGGCGTGGGTGGGAATTGCACACAGGGTGAGAAGCATCACAACAGCTGTCCATGATCTGGACCACAGCTGTGCGAATATCCTGCGCTCCCAGCCGTTCCGCCGAGAGCTGAGTACGTTGTTTTCCTGCATCACGATCTCCTGAAATTCGGTTACAAGGGGTAGAGGCAACGATTGTCTTGGTTGAGGGGCACAATCGTTTGTGCGCCAGTGCGCAAACGATTGCGCAACCGATCAATAGGTACCACCGTGCCTATCCTGTTGTCAACAATGACCTTTTCCACCATCCCCCGGGCTTCTTCGATTTGGTCCGCCATGATCGGCTTCTCCTTTACTAATTCGTTTGAGCTCGATTTCCGTCCCCCGCCCGTCCCTCGGCCGCGCGCTTCCACCTCACCCCGGGCGTGTATGCTTGTCCCGGCATTTCAGTCGGAGGTACCGCCTTGCCACCCGAAGTCCGCCGCTCTGCGCGCAGCGCAAATTCCGTTCTCATCCTTCTCTTGCTCAGCACTGCATCGCTCTTCGCCTCCGAACGTCGCACGCCGCTCTCTTTACGCCCTGATGATGTACTTCCCACCGGCAACCAGTGGATATCGCTCCCGGACATTCGTGCCAGCGATGGCGCTCTGGGCACATTCAACTTTCTCTCCATGCACCATCGCGGTCTTCTTCAGGTCAGCGGAGACAAAGGCTCGCCTGTACTCCAGCCCTACTTCACCGCCGGAGGAAAGCCGCTCGCGTTTCAGAACCCTTCATGGGAGCTGATCGAGTACTGGATTCCCAGCGCGCATCTCACGGTCGACGGGCTCGACGCAACCCTCACCTGGTGCGCTCCCCCCGATTCCCGCGCTGCATTTCTGCGCATGACTCTCACCAACCATCGCACAGCTCCTGCTGAAGTCACTCTCGGCGTTCGCGCTGCGTTTGGTTCAATCGATCGCGTGACCTATGTCCCCGTCGCTCTTCGCGGCGAACGCACCATTGCTCCTGCGACGTGGGTTGAGCCTGCGGAAACCTTCAGCTACATCACCACGGATACCGACTTCTCGTGGACACTCCTCCACCCCGCCTCCAAAGGCTCATTGAACGCACCTCCCACGACTCCAAATCCATCAGTCGACGCCAGCCAGTCGAAGACCCTGGCCGCGGGAGAGTCCATCGAGGCAAACTTCGTTCTCTCTGGCGGAATAGAAGAGTTCAGCGCTGCCCACAACGCGCGCGCTTTACGCGAGCAAATCGATCGCAGCGGCGCTCAGATGATCATTGACCAGAGCGCCGCATCTCTGGCCAGGCGTTTGCGCACGACCGGCAGGGCCGATCTCGACCTACTGATGAATCGCAATTTCTTGTTCACCGAGTTCTTCGCGTGGGGTCGCACCATCGACACCGAGCAGCTCGTTGGCATTACCTCGCGTAGTCCGCGCTACTACGTCTCCGCTGCATACTGGGATCGCGATGCCATGCTCTGGAGCTTCCCCGCTCTCCTCGATAGCGATCCCGCGCTCGCTCGTGAAGCACTGGAGTACGCACTCACCATTCAGCTTCGTAACACCGGCACGCATAGCCGCTTCATAGATGGAGTCGTCCTCGAAGACGGCTTCCAGCTCGACGAGGCCGCCGCACCTGTCCTTGCCCTCGCCGGCTACATCAAACAGACCAACGACACCGCATTCCTCACCGCCCACCAGTTCGCGCTCACAAACCTGCGCGATGGCCTTCTCGAACGCTTCGATCCCGCCACCGGCCTCTACTCCTCACTCCAGGATTCACAGGATGAGTTCCAGAAGCTCCCATTCATCACTTACGACAATGCCCTCGTCTGGCGCGCGCTCACTGACCTCGCCGACATCTACACTCGTCTGAACGATTCCAGTGCCGCCGCTGACATGAGCAAGCGCGCTTCATCGCTGCGCGAAGCCATGCTTGCCCATTGCGTCTCCCCAGCCGCACCCGGCGCGAGCGGTCCCATCTTCGCGTCGGCAACAGACGGAAAAAACTTCGTATTTACTGACATCCCGCCGGGCTCTCTCTTCAAACTCCCGTTGCTCGGCTTCATCCCGGAGTCCGACCCTGTCTTCGTCCGCACTTTCCAATGGCTGCAGTCGAAGAATTACCAGTACTCATATGGAGACAAGCCCTATGGGCTACCCGGGAGCTATCGCGTTCCCTTCACCACTGCATGGAGCATTGCCGATGAGCTTCGGTTGAAATCGGGACATGACAAAGCCTTGAAAATCCTCCTCACTAGCAACTGGGACGGCGGCATCATTACCGAAGGTGTCGATCCCGCGACCGCCCGCATGGATCAAGCCGGCCGCGCATTCGCTACTGCCGCTGGTTATATCGCCCACGCGATCTGTCAGACATCCTGCACTGACAAACCAAAATAGCCGCCAACCCCTTTCAATCAAATCGATGCAAAATGCATCCATCGAGAGAATCAAATGAAAAAAACTTCTCCTCATTTCTCAATAAGCTACCTGATGGTTGCGCATGTATTCCTTTGCACAGTATTTTCTGCCGCGATCCTGTCACCTGCCCCGATCCGCGCTCAGGCGGACTACTATCGCCATGTCATCTTCGACAATAGCCTCACTCACGACACCTACTACCACACCCAGGCTCAGACTAATGGTCAAAGCTTCGTCGAACGGCAAAAAGACCGGCTCCCTGTCGATGCGGAACACTTCCGTACTCCTCCAAACGCCATCCGGCTCACCTGGCAATCTGCTCCCGATAGCGGCTGGAACGCGCAGATCTCAATGTTGAACTTCCGCAACCGCCGCCCCGGTCTCGATGGCCACAATCTTTACTTCTGGCTATATGCACCGCAGGCGATCGCAGCCGCCGACTTGCCGAAACTCGTGCTCTCCACCTCACCTGAAGGCCTTCAGGTGGCCGAATTCCCCGCCAGCTTCAGCGCCCCTCTACCGCTCGGGAAGTACACCGGCGATATCCCCGCCGACAAGTGGGTCGAAGTACGCATCCCACTCGCCGACATCACCACCGCTTCGATCTATCCTTTCAACCCTCAGTACCTGCAAAGCCTCACTTTTCATCAGGACCTCGCCGACAACGTCCGCCACACGCTCGTCATCGATGAGATCCGGGTCGCCGATGCTCCATCTGCTGCCGCACTCGCCGCTCCCACGAATCTCCGCGCCACTGGGTATGATCGCCATGTTGAGCTTGAATGGACCTCCGCTGATCCAGCCGGGCTCGCCCGATACGTCATTTACCGCTCGCTCGACAACGGCCCGTTCAAGCCCATCGGCATCCAGCTTCCCGGCTTCCACAGATACGAAGACTTCCTCGGCAAATCCGGCCTGCACGCCCGATACAAGGTCGCCGCCGCCGGCTGGAACTACAGGGAGTCCGCGCAATCCAACGAAGCCGAGGCTTCCACACGCGAACTCAGCGACGACGAACTCCTCACCATGATGCAGCAGGCCTGCTTTCGCTACTATTGGGACGGCGCCGATCCCCACTCCGGCATGACACGCGAAAATATCCCCGGAGACGACCGCATCGTTGCCACAGGCGCCAGTGGCTTCGGCATCATGTCAATCCTCGTTGGCGTCGATCGTCATTTCATCACCCGCGATGAAGGTGTCCAGCGCCTCACAAAAATCGTCAACTTCCTCGAGCACGCTGATCGCTATCACGGAGTCTGGTCGCACTACATGAACGGCGAAACA
>Ga0207674_10002632_pt1 | contig 22473 bp, 16 predicted proteins | sample KBSCornC72_FD_184303 | JGI IMG/M metagenome (GOLD analysis project Ga0207674, IMG submission 184303) | Corn rhizosphere microbial communities from Kellogg Biological Station, Michigan, USA - KBS Corn C7-2 (SPAdes) (version 2) | ecosystem: Host-associated > Plants > Roots > Rhizosphere > Soil ...
TGGGGGTCTAGAGGTCGGAGGTTCGAATCCTCTCGCCCCGATACGTCTGACGAAGTAACGGAATCGCCCGGACAAACGCCGGGCGTTTTTCGTTTTTTGGACTTCGCCGCCTCCCCTGCCAATTATTTCCGCATGAGCTTGGACGCCTGGAGCGACACGGAGACGCCGCACCCTCGCAAGCGCCTGCACTACGCCTGGGTCGCGTTGGCGATCACGTTCCTGGCGCTGATCGTCGCCGCCGGCGTGCGGTCGTTGCCGGGGCTGCTCATTGTGCCGCTCGAGCAGGAGTTCGGGTGGTCGCGATCGACGATTTCTCTCGCGGTGTCGATCAACCTGTTGTTGTACGGCCTGATCGGGCCGTTCGCGGCGGGGCTGATGAATCGCTTCGGTGTGCGGCGGGTGATGACCTTGGCGTTCGCCCTGATCGCCGTCGGCGTGCTGCTGACGCGGTACCTGTCGGCGTCGTGGCAGTTGCAATTGCTCTGGGGCGTGGTCGTCGGCGCGGGGACGGGGACGACGGCGTTGGTCATGGGGGCGACGGTGGTCAACCGCTGGTTTCACCGGCATCGCGGGCTGCTCATCGGCGTCCTGTCGGCGAGCACGGCGACGGGGCAACTGCTCTTCCTTCCCGGCCTGGCGGCGGTGGTCGAGCATCAGGGCTGGCGGGTGGCGACGATGATCGCGGCGGTCGCGGCGCTGGTGGTGGCGCCGATCGCCGCGTTGTTCATGCGGGACGATCCGGTGCGACTAGGACTGCGGCCATATGGAATGCCGGATGACGCGGAGTTGCCGGCGACCGTCCGTCGTAACCCGATCGCCGAGGCGATGAGCGCGCTGCGCGACGGCCTGCGGTCGCGCGACTTCTACCTGCTGGCGGGCAGTTTCTTCGTCTGCGGCGCCTCGACCAACGGACTGGTCGGCACGCACCTGGTGCCGGCGTGCATGGATCACGGCATCCCCGAAGTGCGGGCTGCGGGGCTGCTGGCGGTGATGGGCGTCTTCGACCTGCTGGGGACGACGGCGTCGGGATTCCTGTCCGATCGGTACAGCAATCGGATGCTGCTCTTCACGTACTACGGCCTGCGCGGGCTGTCGCTGCTTTATCTGCCGCACGCGTTCGGGCACGGGGCGGGTGGGTTGTCGGCGTTCGCGGTGTTCTATGGATTGGACTGGATCGCGACGGTGCCGCCGACCGTCGCGCTGACCGCCCGCGCGTTCGGGCCGGAGCGGGCGAACGTGATGTTCGGCTGGATCATTGCGGCGCACCAGGTGGGGGCGGCGCTGGCGGCGTTCGGGGCGGGATACCTCCGCACGACCGAGGGGCACTACAACCACGCGTTCGAGATCTCGGCGACGATGTGCCTGATCGCGGCGGTTGGGGTGCTGTGCATTCGCGCGGGGCGGCCGGACAAGCCCAAGGCGCCGGACGAGACGGCGGCGGACGCGCTGGGGATCGAGGCGATGGGTTGAGACCCTGTTCGAATGACCCTCGCAATGGACGGCGCGCGAAGCCGCAAGCGGCGGGGACGAGATGGGTCAACCGGATGGAATCTATCGCTCGGACGCAAGTTTGATCGCGAGGTTCATCGCCTCGTCTTCGCCGCGTAGGACCGCGGCCGTCGTGAAGGGCACGACGTGATCGGGAATGACGCCGTGCCGGCGGGCGTGCTCGTCGCCGTCCACGGCGTTCCAGTATTCGTACATGGGGAGCCGGAAGCGGATGTTGGAATTGGGGAGCGTGACGTCCGGCATCATGCCGGAGTTGTTACCGGCGTAGCCGCCACCGGTCTCTTCGCCGATGAAGGTGGCGCGCTTCAGGTTCCGGACGATGGCGCAGAAGTCGGCGGCGGTCGAGAACGTTCCGCCGTCGGTCAGCACGAACACCTTGCCCAGGAACGCATTCTCCTTCGGCTTCTGCTCTTCCAGGCCCTTGTGCAGGGCGGGCGTCAGGAGGTAGCCGCCCTGCCCGTCGGGCGTCAGGCCGGCGCGGAAGCGGGTCAGCTCCTGGTCGTTCATACGGAAGTCCGAGTGATCCTTGAACGACGGCGTTATCGTCTTCATGTTGATCCGCTCGAAGTAGCGGAACGGTTTGTCGGTTAGGAATCCGACGAGCATGGCGCCGTTGAGATCGGGGCCGCCGCCGTTGCCGCGGACGTCGATGATGAGCGACTTTGTGCCCTTGTCGCGCAGCGTTTTGAAGGTCTGCTCCATCCACTGGCTGTAATGATCGGCGAAGAAGAAGCGCATGCGGATGACGGCGACGTCGGGATGATCCTTCACGAATTGCAGGTCAAGATTCTCGCGCGGGCGATTCATCACCTTGGCGATGCCGGCGTTCATGGCGTCGTTGACGGGGTTGTGGTTGGCCTTGCGCTGGGCGTCGGTAACGCCGGGGAGTTTGGTCGTGACGGCGTGACCGTCGGCATCGGTCGCCTCGACGGTGAACTCGTCGGGTTGTTCGATGAGCCACCAGTAGAACTGAGCGAACGGGCCGGAGAGATCGTGCGCCTTGCCGGTCTCGATGTCGCCGTCGGCGGAGATGAGCGGGGCGATGGCGTCGATGATCTCGCCGGCGGTGCGGCCGTTGACGCGCACGATCTCCATGCCGGGGCGGATCGTGCGGTCGTCGGCGGTCTCGTTGAGAACAACCATCAGCCGCCGGCCTTCGAGGAGGATGCGGAGCGGGAACGTCCTGGCTTCCTTGAAGGCTGCGTCCATGGCCGCGTCGCGATTGATGCTGGTGTGGCCGCAATGGATGAAGGCCAGCGTGCGCGCGACGACGGCCTGGAACTGCAGGCGGGTCATCGGGTGGTCGAGGGCGGCGCGGCGGGCGTCGAACGCGTGATCCATCCCGGACTTGGTCGAATAGCGGTAGAGGCCCGCGTGGGCTTCTTCGAGGGCGTGGCGGAGGAGGTCGAAGTCGGATCGGAGCTCGGCCGGTTGCAGCAGTTGCGTCGGCGCGACGTCGCCGCCCGCGGAGTCGGCGCGGACGGGCAAGACACCGGCGCGCAAGGCGAGCAGACCGGGCAGCAGGGCCAGCAGGAGGCGCTTCTTCATCGTGTGGGTCTCCGGGGAAACGGGACGGGTCGTTCGCGTCGATAGTCGGGGCCCGGGCGGGACTATTGCACGGAATGTTTGGCGGGCGGCGGGTTTCGGCGACTCGTCTCGCGGGCCTACAATACGGCCATGAGCGAAAACGCAGTTACCGTGTCGGACGCGATCGCGTTTCCTCGATTGGACGCCGCGGACCTGGCGGCGCTTCACCCGCTGGCGACCTGTCGGTGGTACGACGACGGCGAGGTCGTCTTCCGCGCGGGCGACGCGGACCTGGACCTGTTCGTGGTCGAGTCGGGTGGCCTGGAGATCATCAACCCGGCGGACAACGACGCCCATATCGTCACCCACGGGCCGGGCGAGTTCGCCGGCGACATCGACCTGCTTACCCGCCGCCCGGTCATCGTGACCGCGATCGCGCGCGGTCGGACGCACCTCATGCGCGTGCCCGGCCAGCGCCTGCGCGAGATCCTCAACAAGGTGCCGCGTCTCAGCGAGAAGATGCTGATCGCGGTGCAGGAACGCCGGCGACTGTTGTCCGAGGCGGGGGTGCTGGGCCTGCGCGTGGTCGGGCCGGGCAAGTGCAAGGACACGACGCTGGTGCGCGAATTCCTGTTTAAGAACTTCGTCCCGTTCACGTGGTACGATTCGGTCTCGGAGCGGGGGCGGGCGCTGCTGAGCGGGTGGGGCTCGCCGAAGAAGTCGCCCGTCATTGAATGCGGCGGGGGTCAGATCTTGATCGACCCGGGGTTGCGCGAGCTGGCGCAATGCGCGGGCGTTTGGCGAAACTGTCCGGGCGACGCGGTGGATCTGGCCGTGGTCGGGGCGGGGCCGGCGGGGATGACGGCGGCGGTCTACGCGGCGTCCGAGGGCGTCGCCACCGTCGTGGTGGACCGACTCGGGCCGGGCGGGCAGGCGGCGGGGTCGTCGAAGATCGAGAACTTCATCGGATTTCCGAGCGGGTTGTCCGGGGCGGAACTGGCGACGCGGAGCACGCTGCAGATGCTGAAGTTCGGCGCGCGAATGGTGGCGCCGGTGACGGTCGAGCGGATCGAACCGGCGGCCAAGCCGGGTGACTACCACTTGCTCCACCTGGACTGCGGCACGACGCTGCGCGCCAAGACGGTGCTGATCGCCGCAGGGGTGCGGTGGCGCAAGTTGGAAGCGCAGGGCGCCGAGCGGTTCGAGTCGGCGGGCATCTTCTACGCCTGCACGTCGGTGGAGGCGATGCTTTACGACCAGACGGACGTCGCCGTCGTCGGCGCGGGCAACTCGGCGGGGCAGGCGGCGATGTTCCTGGCGGAGTGCTGCCAAAGCCGCCTGGTGCACCTGCTGGTGCGGCGGCGGCTGGGGCCGGGGATGTCGGAATACCTGGTCGGCCGCATCCGCGCGACGAAGAACATCGTCGTTCACGAAGGGGTGGAGATCGCCGCGGTGGACGGCGATCGGCGGTTGGAGCGGGTGACGCTGCGGGCGTTCAACCCGGATAACGCCGCCGCGCCGGCGGCGGACGGGGCGGGCGAAGTGTTGAACATCGGGGCGGCGTTCGTCTTCATCGGCGCCGAGCCGGGGTGCTCGTGGCTGCCGCAGACGATCGCGCGGGACGGCCTTGGGTATATCCTGACCGGCGTGGACGCGCTGAAGTCGGGGCGGTGGCCGCTGACCGATCGCGAGCCGTGCCCGCTCGAGACGACGCAGCCGGGCATCCTGGCGGCGGGGGACATCCGGGCGGGATCGACGAAGCGCGTGGGGTTCGCCGTGGGAGACGGATCGCTGGCGGTGACGTGCGTTCACAAGTTGACGGCGATCCGGAGCTAGAGCGTTGAAATTGTAGGGTGTGATTTATCACACCGTTTGCCGGTCGCGCGAATGCGGTGTGATAAATCACACCCTACGATCGCGTGGCGTTGCGACAGCGAGGACGTAGGCGTGCCAGACGGCGAATCGGTCCCAATGCCGGATGTCGAAGTGTTTCGACAACGCCTCGCGCAGGCGGTCGGGCGTGCGCGGGTGGCTGCCGCGGTCGTAGCGCCAGAGGATTCGACCGGGCCAGCGGCGCGGGGCCCAGAGGGGGTCGGCGAAGACGAGGCTGCCGGTCGGCCGCAGGACGCGGGCGGCTTCGCGGACGAAGTCGTCGAGCAGATCGTCCGTCAGATGATGCGCGACGAACATGAAGATGACGGCGTCGAGTGAGGCGTCGGGGAGCGGCATGCGGGTGGCGTCGGCGACGATCGCGAGTTCGCCCGGGTTCTTGGCGACGAACCCGGCGATCTTTTGCGGATCGATGTCGAGGCAGACGTAGTGACAGCCGGGGGGGAGCACCTCTTTGCCGGCGCCCGTGCCGCCGCCGACGTCCACGATGCGCTGCGGCGCGGGGAGCTGCGCGATGCGGGCGGCCATGCGGCGGCGCATCGCGGACGCGCCGGCGAGGAACTGGACCAGGTCGTAGACCTTGGGCTGGGCGACGATGGCGTGCAGGATGCGGGTGAGCATGCGATTTGTGGAGGTCGGAACTCGGCGATGCGAGGCGCGCTGAAACGCGGAAGCGGTAGTGAGGGATTGGATCACCCACCGCTAGCCGCTGAGGCGGCTAGCCCGCTAAGTCAGTTCGGGCGGAACTCCTTGATGGCGTCGATGACGGCGGCCTGGTCGGCGGGGGTGATCTCGTTGTAGAAGGGCAGGCGGAGGAGGCGGTCGCTGATCGATTCGGTGACCGGGCAGTCGCCGGGTCGGCCGCCGAACTTTCGGCCCATGTCCGACAGGTGCAGCGGCAGGTAGTGGAAGACCGAGAGGATGCCGCGGCGCTTGAGGTGCGCGATCAGCGCCTGGCGGACGTCGAGCGAGGGGAGGATGAGGTAGTACATGTGGTACGCCTGCTCGCAGTGGGCGGGAACGGTCGGCGTGCCGATGCGGCGCTCGTGGCACCAATCGCGCAGACCCGCATCGTACGTCTCCCAGACGATCTTGCGCTTCGATTGGATCGTGTCGAGCGCTTCGAGCTGGCCGTAGAGGAAGGCGGCCAGTACATCGGACATGAGGTAGCTGGAGCCGACGTCCACCCAGGTGTACTTATCGACCTGCCCGCGGAAAAAGCGGCTGCGGTTGGTGCCCTTTTCGCGGATGATCTCGGCCCGCTCGACGTAGCGCTGGTCGTTAATCAGCAGCGCCCCGCCTTCGCCGCAGGTGACGTTTTTGGTCTCGTGGAAGCTCTGGGTGGCCAAGGCGCCGAAGGTGCCGAGGTTGCGGCCGCGGTATTTGCCGGTGAGGGCGTGGGCGTTGTCCTCGACGACGGCGAAGTTGGCGGAGGAGGCGAGGAGCAGGATCTCGTCCATCTCGCACCCGACGCCGGCGTAATGCACGGGGACGACGGCCTTGGTGCGCGGTGTGATCAGGGAGGAAAGTTTCTGTTCGTCGAGGTTCAGCGTGTCGGGGCGGATGTCGGCGAAGACCGGCGTCGCGCCGCGGAGCACGAAGGCATTCACCGTCGAGACGAACGTGAAGGACGGCACGATCACTTCGTCGCCGGGCTTGATCTCCAGGAGCAGCGCCGCCATCTCCAGTGCGTGCGTGCAGGAGGTGGTCAGCAGGGCCTTGGGCGCGCCCGTCAGGCGTTCCAGCAGGGCGTGACACTTGCGGGTGAAGGTCTGGTCGCCGGCGATCTGGCCGATGAGCATCGCCTCGGCGATGTACTGCATCTCGCGGCCCATGAGGGACGAGCGGTTGAACGGGATGCGCGGAGGATTGGTGGGGGACGGGTCAGACATACCACTTGTGGTAATACAGTTGCAGCGACCGCGTGACAAATCCGGCGCGCTGGTAAAGGCGCTGGGCGGTGACGTTTCGGCCCTGGGTGACGACGGTCAGACCGGGCAGTTGGCGCTCCGCGGCCCACGCGAGGGCGGAATCGACGAGTGCGGCGCCGACGCCACGCCCCCGGGCGTCCTCGGCGACCCCGAGCAGGCCGATGCTCCCCCAGCCGGTCGCCGGATCGATTGGGCAGGTGGCGTAGCCGATCGGCCGATCGGCCTGACGGGCGACGAGAACGGTGGCGGCGGCGCCCCGGCAGTCCTTGGCGGTCCAAATGGCGAACAGTTCATCCGCGCGGTCGCGCGGGACGCGGGGATCGTAATAGAAACGCGAGTCGCGATAGCTCGTGCGGGCGATGTCCCGGAGCGCGTCTATCTCCGTTTCCCGGACGGGGCCGACGTCGACGTGTGGCGTCGCGCGGCCTTGTCCGGCGAGCGACCGCGTTTCGAACGTCACGCGAAGGTCGGTTTGATGGAAGCCGGCCGATTCGGCGCAACGGGTGGTTTGCGCGTCGTCGCTCCGGGCGAGGAAGTTGAGCCAAGCGACGCGTTGCCGCCGGCACCAGTCGTCGATCAGCGGCACGCGGTCGGGGGTAAGCGTGTCGCCGACGACGCGCGCGACTTCGACGCCGAAATAGTCGCTGTCCCACGCCATGCGCTGGCACGGCTCGTTCGCGTCCGTCGGTTGTTGCGGCGGCGTCGGCGGCATCGTGCGTCAGTTCCGCTGGAGTTGGTCCGACTCGTCGCGTTGGCCGCCGCCGGTGACGGCCGGGCCGAGGGTGACGGTAATGGCGGGACGGGAGCGCTGATCGTCCTTCACGCGGTCGCGGACGGTGTAGGTCGGCCGCTCCATGGTGCGGAAATGGAGGCGGGCGAGGTATTCGCCGATCACCCCCAGCGCGAAGAGCTGCGCCCCGCCGAAGATCGCCACGACCGATGCCAGGAATGCGAACCCCTGCACGCGCTGCGCCGGCTGGACAAGGTAGCGGCCGATGACGAACAAGAGCAGCAGCACCCCCAGGACCGTGAAGGCGAAGCCGATCACACTGGCGACTTGCAGCGGCCAGGTGCTGAACCCGGTCACCATGTTCATCGCGTGAACCAGGAGTTTGCGAAGCGTGTAGTTCGACTGGCCGGCGGCGCGCTCGTCGTGCTTGACGGCGACGGCGGCGAAGCGCGTGGTGCCCCAGGTCAGCAGCACGTCGATCGAGACGAACGGGCTGCGATACGTTGCGAAGGCGTTGCGCAACGCCGTGCGGAAGACGCGGAAGGCGCTGATGTTCCGCGCGGTGTCGGCGCCCATCGCGCCCTGGAGGACGGCCTTGGTGATCCAGGACGCGAGGTTGCGCAGCAGGCCGTGCTGGAGCTTTTGCGGCTTGCCGTAGACGACGTCGAACCCCTCGTCCAGCCTGGCGAGCAGGGTGGGGATCTCCTCCGGCGGGTTTTGCAGGTCGTCGTCGAGAGTGACGATCTTGTCGAACCGCGCCGCCCGGATGCCGCATAGCAGGCCGTTGTGCTGCCCGTAGTTGCGCATGAGGTCGATGCCGGTAACCCAGGAATAGCGCGCGGAAAGTTCGCGGATCACGGGCCAGCTCCGGTCGCGGCTGGCGTCATTCACCAGGATGACCTCGAAGGCCCCCTCCCCGGCGACCTTCGCGAGGACGAGCGACAGGCGCTGCAGGAGGGTTTCGAGAGTCGCCTGGCTGTTGTAAACCGGGACGACGACCGAGATTCCGGTCGACAGCCCGTCAGCGGCCTCTGCAAATGTGTGCTGGGTTTCCATTCGGGGAACGAGCTCCGCGGCAGCCGGACAGCGTGATATGGCCGCGATACTTCATTCTGTGACGTGAGACGGTGGTTGTCCAGAACGGATTGAAGATCAAGTACCCTGGGGGAATTCCTTGCGACAGTAAATCCATTTGCGGCAATCGGTTATGCATACAGGCGGTCAATAACCGCAAGAGCCGCCGGTCCCGCCGGGGAGTCGGCGGGCCATTGGAGGTTTGGTTGGGGTCGGTTGCGATGTGCAGGTGGGGGTTTTATAAACGGTCGCCCCGCGAATTGGGGATTTCATGTCAATCGATGTCGATGGCGAAATTGTCGGGCCACTGAGGGGGAGGTGGGGGTCTGTCGCGTACCGGCTGCTGGTGGTCGCGCTGATCGGGGTGGGGGTTTACTTGTACCTCGTGTCGCAGCGGTACGGGACGCGGCAGTGGCGGCTGGGGGAGGACGATCGGAAGCGCGACCTCCGCACGCTGGTGCAGGCGGTGGTGGGCGGGACCATGGTCGCGATCGCGGGAGCGCTCGTCGCGCGGTCGTCGTCCGCGATGGCTGGAATGGCGCGGCGGATCGGAGGCGCGATCGCGCGACCGGGGGCACGGACACGGTGGTGGGTGGCGCTGCTGCTCGCGTGCGTGTCGGCAACGTACCTGTACTCGACGGCGCGGCGGCAGGGGCACGACCTGAACCTGCGCATCCACGACGAGAACATGTACATGGTGCAGGCGCAATTGCTGGCGCACGGACATTTGTGGATGCCGCAACACGCGCTGCCGGAGTTTTTCGAGAGCTTTCACGTCTACGCGCGGCCGGTCTACGGCTCGATGTATTTCCCGGGGACGGGGCTGTTCTACGCGATCCCGGTCCGGCTGGGCGTACCGACGTGGGTGTTCTCGCTGGCGCTGAGCGGGCTGGCGGTGGGCCTGGTGTACCTGGTGGTGACGGAACTGCTCGGCGGCGTGTCGGGGCTGCTGGCGGCGGGGATGACGGTGGCGATCGATTCGTTCCGGTATTTCAGCGTGATGCTGATGTCGCACACGCTACTGATGGCGCTGGGGACGTTGATGGTGCTGGCGGTGTTGCGCTGGCGGGGCGGGGGGCATCGGGTGCGGTGGCTGATCGTGCTGGGGGCGGCGGCGGGGTGGGCGGCGATCGCGCGGCCGGTGGACGCGGCGTGTTACGCGGCGCCGCTGGGCGTGGTCGTGCTCTGGGAGATGCGAAAACTCTCGTGGCGGGCGCGGGTGCGCACGGTGGCGATCACGGTAGCGGCGGCGGCGCCGTTCCTCGCGCTGCAGCTCGTGATGAACTACGGGTTCACGGGGCACGTGACGCGGTCGCCGGTGCAGGCGTATCTGGATACGTACTGGCCGGAGATGCAGATGGGGAAGCGGGAGGCGCAGCGGGCCGGCCCGGGCGTGATCTTCCCGCGGGCGTCGATGGGGATGGCGTTCGAGGGGGTGAGCCGGACGATCCGCTGGTGGGAGCATCAGACGATCCGCCCGCGACTTGCGGAGCGGCTTCCGAATCGATTGCCGCAGTTCGCGGACTTTTACCTTGATTTCGTGCTCCCCGCCGTTCACACGTTTCAGGAGACGCCGACGGACGTGCTGATCGACCACCGCGTGCGGACGACCATCCTGGGCGCGCTGCCGTCGAGCGGGCTGGCGATCCTGCTGCCGGTATCGCTGGTGGGCCTTTGGGGGTTGGGGCGGCTGGCGCTGGGCGCAGTGCCGGTGATCTTCTTTACGGGATATCTGTTCTTCGCATTTTACCTGGATCATTACGTGCTGGTGGTCGCGCCGGCGCTGATCTTCCTCTGCCTGCTGGGGGCGCGCGGGGTCGTGCGGGCGGCGGCGCCGCTGGAGGCGCTGGCGGGGCCGTTCGTCGCGGTCCTCGTCCTGTTCTTCACGCTCAAGGGGCTGCCGGAGTTCAACCCGGGCGACCTGGATCAACCGGCGGAGATGGTCGTGCTGCAGGCCGTGAACGCGCAACTGGCGGCGCTGCCGGTGAACGAGCGGGCGCTGGTCTTCTTCCGCTATCACCCGGAAGAAGCAATGCTGTGGAAGCAGGAGCCGGTCTACACGCTGGACGCGGCGTACCCGGACGAGGCGCGGATCGTCCGGGCGCACGATTTGGGGGCGCGGAACGCGGACCTGATCGCGTATTACGCGCGGATTCAGCCCGATCGGCGGGTGTATGTGTTCGACTTGCAGACGCGGGAGATGACGCCGCTGGGCGTGGTGAAGGACCTCGCGGATAAGAAGGGTTAATCGTCGGCGGGATCGGTCCGGCCTCGTTTGCGCCGGGCGGGCGCGGGCGGTGGTTCGGGCGGGCGGACGTCGGGGACGTCGAGCAACTGCGGATGGTCGCGGATTTCGGCGGCGGTGCCGATTCGCTGTAATTGGCCGGCTTCCTGGTGGAAGACGAATACGGTGCGATTCGGCTGGCGGTCGGCGTAGTAGCGGACGAGCTCGATGTCGCGGGGGCCGAGGTCCCGGGCGCGGACGACGGGGGATGCGTCGATCGGCGCGCCTTCGACGTTGTAGACCTGCTCGTGACGCCAGGCGCTTTCGTTGTCGGGCAGGGAGCGGAAGAAGACCAGGGCGGGCTTGGTCATCCGGCGCTCCTGGCGGTTGAAGGCTTGCATGGTCGCGCTGACGCGCGGCTCGTCGTTCATGCCGCCGATCTCGGGGAGGCAAACGACGGCGGTGGCGAGCAGGACCAGGGTGACGGCGGCGCCGGCCTGCGGCGCGAATCGGCCCGCGGCGGTGGCGAGCTGCCGCCCGCCGAGCGCGACCAGCATCAGGACGACCGGTGCGACGATCATGACGTAATGCGGCAAAAAGAAGGGAAACGTCATGTACCCGATGACGAAGCAGAGAAAGACGGCGGCGAGCGGCGAGGCGCGCGGGCGGCGGATCAGTGCGACGAGACCGGCGGGGAGGAAGAACAACAGCCACGTCGCCGGCACGCCGTACTTGAGCGCGACCGGCCAGCGGAGCCGGAGCGATTCCCCGCGGTATTTCATCTCCTGCTTCAAGAGGAAGTCGGTGTAGTGATACTTGAACGCTGACGGCGCGCCGTCGAGGTTGGGCGGCAGATCGCCCGTGTGACGCGGCCTGAAATCGCCGGGGAAGTAGCGGTCGTGAAAGTACTGCACCGGCGTCCGGAGCCAATGCCCGGTGACGCCCTTGTCGAAGATCAGTTGAATCGACAACAGCGGTGCGGCGGCGAGCGCCATGAGGGCGAGCGCCACGAGTTTCTCGCGAAGCGGGCGGTGGAAAAGCTCGACGGCGATCCAGGCGAAGAGCGGCACGCCGAACGCCAGCGCGTCGAGCGGGCGCGTGATGGCCGCCCATCCGGCGAAGAAGCCGAACGCCAGCATCCAGCCCGGCCGTCGCGCCCGCCGCCAGCGCAGCACGCTCCAGAACATCAGCATCCCCTGGAGCAGGAGCAGCGGGTGGGACATCACCATGATCGAGGTCCAGCGGAACGCGCTGACGCCGACGAACAGGAACGCGACGAGGAGTCCGATCACGCCGTCGTCGGTCACCCCGGCGACGACGCGGTAGATCATCGCCACCGCCCCCCCGGCGACGAGGGCGGCGAGCAGCCAATCGGGAATCGACAGCAGCAGCCCGCCGGCGTACAGCAGCGCGGTCCCGGGGAAATACATCGACGCGTAGACCGGCCGATTGACGATCAGCAGTTCCTGGAAGAAGTCCGCCAGCGGGTGGGCGGGGTACCAGAGGCGCCCGTGCGTGAGCATGCGGGCCTGGACGAGGTACATCATCTCGTCCTGAATGTTCATCGTGAAATCGCGGCCCTGGAGCTTGGCGGTGAACAGGAGATAAGCGGTGGCGACGGCGAACACGACCAGGGTCGTCAGCCCGCGCGCGCCGGCCGACGGGCGGCGAAGGCGATCCGGCGCGCGCGTCATCACGCGAGAAACGAGCGGGACGAAACTCATGGCGACCAGGAACGTCGCGACGCCGACGACCAGCCACCGCCGCCCTCCGGCGAAGACGATCGGGTGGCGCAGCGTCGGTGGGACGATGATCCAGTCGCTTCGGGCGACCAGCGCCAACCCGAGGAGGGCGGCGATCCAGGTCACGGGCCGTAACCACCCGCCCGAGTCGGTCGCGTCGGATTCGGATTGGGGGGTCGAAAGGTCGGGCATCGCTTGGCGGAAGAGGCGCGCGACGAGCTCGCTGGGCCGCCGAGCCGGCCAGCGTAGGGGACTTCGCAATTCAGTCAAACGGCGGCGGCGCGGTTATCGGGCGGCGCGGCAGTCCACCCATCTCGTCCGGCCGAACGACTCGATCGTCCAGGCGAGCGAATCGAGCCAATAGCAGTCTCCAATTCCATCGGGACCGGAGGCCATGTAATTCGCCAACTGCCCCGGCGGCGCCTGCGCCACCCACCGCTCGACCGGAAACACCATGCCGAACACCTCGCGCGGCAGCCCCTGGGCTTCACAGTCCGGCCCGATGTTCCCCGCCCACGAAGCGTACGGCGGCGCGATCAGCCACCAGTCGGGGTAGTGCGATTTGATCGCCTGGTTCTTCTTGAGAACCGGTTCCTTCAAATGGTCGGCGAGGAAGCGGCCGACTTCCGGGCAGGTGTTCATCAGCATGAAGTTGGTGCTGGCGAGCACATTGTGGTGCGTTTCCTTCAGGCGATTGAACGATTTGAAAGACGATTGCTCGGTCGCGTCGTAATCGAGGGCGGCGTCGAACGCGCGCCGCGCGAAATCGACGGCGAGCGACTCCGTTTGCGAATCGCCGAAATGGTGCGCGAGGCGGACGATCGCGACGTGCGCGCCGAGTTCGCCATAAAGGGTGACATCCTTCGCGTGGGCGACGTAATACGCCTTGATCTGCGGCCAATGGCGCTCGACCGTCGCCCAGTCGCCGGCGCGGTCGGCCCAGAGCCACAGGCCGTAGAGCGTGTGGAGGCAGGGACGGTGCTGGCCCTCCATGCCCCACCAGCGGTCGAAATTGAAGCCTTTTGGCGCGGGGAATCCTTCGCGGCCGGCGCCTTCGATCGGCGGCAGTTTCGCCCCGGCCCAGGGGGCGTATTTCGGGTTGTCCAGTTCTTTGGCCACGTAGCTTTTGGCCTTGGCCTGCTGGTCGGCGGTCAGATGGGGATAGGCGTAGGCGAGGGTGGTGATAATGCGACCGGGCGCGACGTAGAGGAAATACCCTTCGTGGTGGAGGTCGCCGGCGTTGAAGTAATAGGGCGCGAGGTGGCCGGCGGTGAGAACCTTGTCGATCTCGGTGCGCAGGTCGGTGACGAGCCACGCCCGATCGGCGGGCAGTTGGACGTCGGTGGTGGCGGGCTTTTCCCAGAGGTAAGGCGCGACGTCGAGACCCGCGGCAGACGCGGCCGTCGTAAGGAACAACGCGAGCGCGATCGGCGTGAGCGAATTTCGCATGGATTATTCTCCCGCGGCGGATTCGACACAGGTGATGCAATACGGTTCGGCGAAGAAGATCGCGTCTTCGGCGACGGACGGCGCGGTGCGCGCGGCGGCCGCGGCGGGATGAGGCGTTTTGACGCGGACGTTGCCGCTGGCGACGTACGACACCGGCGCGTCCCACGCCCCGCCGTCCCGCCGGCGGCTTTCCACCTGGACGAGGTAGTGCCGGGATTTGGCGAGGTCCATCGCGTGGGTACCGCGGAAGCGCTGCCGCATGAAGAGCGTGTCACCGCCTACGGAAAAGGCGAACGCGTTGTCCGTCTCCGCGCCTTGACCGGTAAAGTGGCCGTTGTCGATCGGCACGCGGTCGCCGGTGGCGGGGTCGAAGGTGGAAACGTCGAGCGTGTAGCGCGTGCCGAACGAGGCGCTCTTACTCGTGAATGTCGGGAACTTCGTGCGGAACCAGAGGAGCGGGCGGTTGTGGGTGTCGATGGCGGGCGGGTCGGCGGGATAACCGCACCCCTCGCTCGGACCATTGGGAACGACGTAGCGCTCCTTGAGCGATCGCTTATCGAGCACGTAGAAGTGTTTCATGTCCGTCGAGGCCCATTTCCACGCGCCGGCGTTGTCGTCGCCGGCGAGCCAGCGGCGGACGTTCCTGGTTTCCGCCGCGGGGGTTTGGCCGGACTGGAGAACGTCGTCGAAGACGTGCTCCGAGCCGGCGCACACGACGCCCACGACCTGCACGAGCACGGCGTCGTTCCAGAGCACCGGCCAGAGCATGCGAAAGCCCTGTGATGCAATTTGCGTCTTGGCGCGCACCCCACCGTCGGCGGCGTTCAACGCGTAAACGCAGCGATCCTGTGCGCCCAGGTAGCACCCGCTTTCGTCCGCCGCGATGCCGCCGACGCACGGCCCGCCCAGCCGGACGCGCCAAGTGACCTGTCCCGTGGCGGCGTCGATGGCGTAAACGTCGCCCGCGTGGTTGGCGACGTAGAGGCGCGTGCCCACGAGCGCGGGCGAACCGGTTACGGCGCGGCGGGTCTCCAGCGACCACGCCTCCTTGCCGTCCTCGACGTGCGCCGCAGTAATTCGGCCGGTTAGGGACGCGCTGATCAACAATCGCCCCGCAAGCACGGGCGTGTTGATCGAACCGCCGGGGTTGACGCCCACCCATTTCGTCGAGCCGTCGCGGGCGTCGATGGCATACGAACGGCCTTCCTCATCAAGGACGTAGACGACGCCACCGGCGTGGATCGGCTGCATCCCCTCGGCGAACGTCATCTCGACCGACGCCGGCAGTGGGAAAGAGTAGCCCTCGCGGCCGGTGAGGTCGTCGGACCACTTCGCGTTCGACGCCTTGTTCCGCAGGACGGCGTCGCGGCCGCACCAGATCCAGCGGGCGCGATACGGACCGGCGGGGCCGCTGGGCGCGCGGCCTTCGCGCGCGGCGTTCTGCTGGAACTGCGGCCAGTCGGCAACGGCGCGCGTGACCGCCGGCGCGGCGGTCACGGACAGCAGCGCACACCAAACCGTTAACCATCGTTTCATGCGTCCTCCGCGCGCGGATCGGTTCCCGTCGCTCGGGCCCAGGTTGGTCGTTACACTGGCGGCACCGCGAAAGGAACCACGAAATGGATCGCCTATTCATACCGCTGGTCATGCTCGTCGTCGCAGGGGGATCGGGAATCGCTCGCGCCGCGGAATGGCCGGTGAAATCCGCCGAAGAGATCGCGAAGGCGGCGGCGACCGCGACGCCCGGCGACGTACTCGTCATGGCCGACGGGCCGTGGAACGATCAGCGGATCGTCTTCCGCGCCAGCGGCACGGCCGAGAAGCCGATCACGCTTCGCGCGCGAACGCCGGGAAAAGTCGTCCTCGCCGGCGAATCGTCGCTCGTGATCGAGGGGCAATACGGCGTCGTGTCCGGCCTCTATTTCAAGGACGGCAAAGGGGCGACGGACGGCATCCGCGTCAACGGCAGTCATTGCCGGCTGACGGAGACCGCGGTGGTCGACGGGACGTACAAGTTTTTCGTCCACCTCGCGGGCGAGCAGAACCGGCTCGACCACTGCTACGTCGCCGGCAAGACCAGCGAATCGCCCACGCTGCAAATCGAGGCGGAACGACCCAACCATCACCAGGTCGATCACAATCACTTCGGCCCGCGCCCGCCGCTGGGAAAGAACGGCGGCGAGACCATCCGCGTCGGTTACAGCCAGCAGTCGATGAACTCGTCGGCAACGGTCGTCGAGGACAACCTGTTCGACCGTTGCGACGGCGAGATCGAGATCATCTCCAGCAAGTCGTGCGACAACGTCTACCGCCGAAACACGTTCCTCGATTGCGCCGGCATGATGACCCTGCGGCACGGCAACCGGTGCGTCGTGGCCGAAAACATTTTCATCGCGCACCACAAGAAAGGTTCGGGCGGCATCCGCGTGATCGGCGAGGGGCACCAGGTCGTGAACAATTACATCGACGGCGTGGACAAGGGGGGCGTCTGGATCACGTCGGGCATCCCCGATTCGCCGCTGAACGGGTATTTCCGCGCGAAAGATTGCCGGATCGAATCGAACACGATCGTCGATTCGAAGGGGCCGTGCATCGAGCTGGACGCCGGGTTCGGCACGTCGAAGCGGTCGCTGCGGCCGGAAAACATCCGCGTTGCCGATAACGTGCTCGTGGTCGGCGGAGGCGGGTCGCTGCTAAAGGGCACAGAAGGCGAGGGATTCAAGTGGGAGGGTAACGTGGCGTGGTCGCCGCAAGGCGCAGAAGTGTTGAAGGAGCGTGACGGGATTCGCGTCACCGACCCCAAGCTCGCGCGCGCCGCCGACGGTCTGTTGCGGCCGGGCACGGACAGCCCGATCCGCCTGCCCGAGGCGGCGAAGTCGATGGCGCCGCTGACGGCCAAGGAGGTCGGTCCCGGCTGGCTCAGCCGCTGATCAAGGCGCCGCCGCGAGATCCTTCGCCCACCCGAGCGGCAGGAGCTCGGCGTGGGTGCGGTCGTAGCGGTAGACGTAGCGCTGCGGCTCGCGGGCGGCGTAGTACATGAACAGCCGGCGGTTATTCTCGGGACCAAGATCGTGCGCGCGGATCACGGTCGCGTCGTCCGGTGACGCGCTGTCGATGTTGAAGACCGGCTCCTCGTGCACGTCGGTCTTCCCCGGTTCGTAATGAAACAGCACGACGGCGGGCGTGTGGTCGAGGTGGGCGAGCTTGTCGTTAACGTCAAGCAGGATGGGAGCGCTGGGGAACGAATCGCGCGCGCCGCGAAGCTCCGGCAGACCGGCGATGGCGAGCGCCGCCAGCGCCAGCGCGAGCGGCGCGCCGGCGGCGGCGGGGAATTGTCGCCGGACGACCGCCGCGCCCAGCAGCGCCGTCAGCAAATACGCCGGCGCGAGGACCAAGCCGTAATGCTTCAGGTACGCCGGCCAAAACGTGTACGCGAACGGGAGCAGGATCGCGCCGGCGAGCAATGCCGCGATCGCCCGACGGCGGCGCAGGCCGAGCAGACCGACCGGCAACAGCAGGAGCAGCGCGTGCGCCGGCAGTGAAACGTCCGCCGCCTCCCGCCAGCGGCTGCCGATCCACGTCCGCAGGAAGCCGCGCGAGCCGAAGTCGCGCAAATCGTCGCGCATGAACTGGCGGTAATAATCGCGAACCTGCGGCAGTGGCGAGGGCGACTCGGTGGCCTCGGGGTGCCGATGAAACCCGAGCGTCAACCCCGGCAGGTTGGCCCTGCCGTAGGCGGTGACCGGCGCGGTAAGCCAGTGGCCGGTGACGCCGCGATCGAAAACAAGTTGCAGGGCAAGGAATGGCGCCGCGCCGACGATTGCGCCCAGCGTCAGGGCGACTCGCCTGCGCGGCGTGCGGCGGAGGTCCCAGAGGATCACGACGCCCAGCGGCATGATCAGGCAGACCGCGTCGAGCGGCCGCGTGATCGCGGCCCACCCGGCGAAAACGCCGATCGCCACCGCCCAGCCGATCGCCCGCCCGCCCCCGCCGTCGCGCCGCCAGCGCAGGTAGGCGAGCACCGTCAGCAACACCAGCAGCATCATCGCCGTGTGCGACATCGTCATCAGCGCCACCACGCGGAATTGTTCGAGCGAAAGCGTCAGCAACGCCGCGAGGATCCCGGCGACCCCGTCCAGCAACTCCGACCCGATCCAGTAGATCAGCGCCACGATCAACGCCGCGATCAACACCGACGTGTACCACGGCGGCAGTGCGAACCAGACGCCCGGCACGTAAAGCATCGCCGTGCCCGGAAAATAAGTGCCGGCGTAGACCGGTTTGGTGACGAGGAAGAACGAGTCGAAGAACTCGGCCAGCGGGTGCGCCGGCAGCCAAAGCCGGCCGTGCGCCAGAAGCTGGGCCTGCACCAGGTACATGAACTCGTCGTGGTACATCGGGAAGATGCGACGGTCCGCGTGCAGCGCGCTGAACGGTAGGTAGCAAAGGGCGATTAAAAAGAGGACGGCCGCCGTCAGCGAGCGCACCCGCGGCGACGGCCTGCGGACTCGATCCACGGCACGGCCGAGCGGGCGGCGGCAAAACGGCAAGAGGGCGATTGCCCCGACCGCGGTCGCAGCAAGGTACTGCGGCCACGCGCCCCAATCACGGTCGAACGCAAAGAGCAACGCGCCCGCCGCGAGGAGCACCACCACGAGCCACGCCGGCGCGGCGGGCACCGACGACAGATCGTCCGGAAGTTGGGCAGTTCGATCGGGGATCGGGGTAGCCTAGCGGCGCGGCCGGGGTTGGCAAGGTTCGCCTGCATCGCGGGTGCGGGCGTCGATCGATGGTCGATCAATGCCCGCGGATCCCGGCACGCAGCACATTCGCCAGGACCTCGTCCGACAACGCCACCGGATTGAACCGCATGCTGCTCGCCTTGCGCGCCAGCGCGACCATCTCCCGCACGTGCTCGTCCCGCAGGCCGAATTCCGACAGCGGCGGAATCCGCAGGTCGTTGGCCAATTGCGCCGTGAATGAGCCGCACTCGTCGATCGCCGCGCCATCCGATAATCCGTCCCCGCCGGCGAGCGTTCGACCGACACGGGCGTAGCGCGCCAGGACCGCCGTGTCTTCCCCGGCGCGGGCGGCGGCGACGTTGGCGACGATCACGTGCGGCAGCAGCGCCGCGCAGACCGTCCCGTGCGGCGCCGGAAAGTTCGCGCCCAGCGGCGCGGCAAACCCGTGCACCGCGCCCAGTCCGGCGTTCGTCAGCGTCACGCCGCTCAGGTACGCCGCCAACGCCATCTCTTCCCGAGCCTCGATCTCCGTGCCGTCGTCGTACGCCCGCCGCAGCGACCGCGCCGCCCGCCCGATCCCGTCCAAAGCCAGCGCGTCCGTCACCGGCGTCGCGCCGTTCGACGTGTACGACTCGATCGCCTGGCAGAGCGCGTCCATCCCCGAGCTCGCCGTCACCGCCGGCGACACGCCCACGCCCAGCTCCGCGTCGATCACCGCGACACGCGGGAGCAGCAGTTCGCTGCGAATGCTGGCTTTGAATTTTTTCTCCGGCAGGCCGATGACGGCGTTGCGCGTCGCCTCCGCCCCGGTGCCCGCCGTCGTCGGGATCGCCATCCACGGCGCCGCCGGTCGCGTGATCCGCCGCCCCCGCCCCACGACCTCCATATAATCGACCGCCGACCCGCCGTTCCCCAGGAGTCCCGCCGCCCCCTTCGCCGCGTCGATCGCGCTGCCCCCGCCGATGCCGATCACGCAGTCGCACCCCGCCCGCCGCGCCTCGTCCACCGCCGCGTCCACGTCCGCCACCGTCGGCTCGCCCCGCTGCCGCCGCACGACCGCCGCGATCACGCCGGACCTCTCGAGCACGCCCGCCAGCCTGTTCGCCAGCGCCTCGGAACCGTTAAAGACGACGACCGCCCGGCCGCCCAGCCCGCTTGCCAGCTCACCGGCGCGCGCGAACTGCCCGCGCCCGAAGACGCACCGGCCCACACCATGTAGTTCGAACGTGCGCATCACCTGGCGCCCCTACGCAGTCTTGTCGCCGAAAAAGATCGGCCGGTACCTCGCCGCCTGCCGCGGCTGGGCCATCCAATCCGCCACCGCGTTCTTCCACCGCAGGTAATGTGCCGTCTCCTGGTGCCGCGCGAAATCTTCCTTCGTCCGATACACCTCGTTCAGCAGGAACCGCGCCGGATCGTCCTCCCCCTGTGCGACGTCAAACCGCACGTTCCCCGGCTCCTTGCGCGTGTTCGTCGCATTGTCCAGGATCGCCGCGATGAATTGCGAAACGAATTCCGCCTTCACGTTGATCGTCACGCTGACCACGTACATAAGTTCTCCTTCGCCCCCCCTACTCTCTACTGACGATCGCCTACTGTCTACCCCGCCCGCCGCGCCTATAATCGCCTCATGTTTCGCCTCAGCCGCGAAGTCCGCTTCGCCGTCAACGCCGTCAACGCCGCCGCCGACGACGCCAACCGCCCCGCCACCAACTCCTACGCCGGTTTCCCCTCGATCAACGGCCTCGCCCATTACTTCGAGCTCGCCGTCACGCTCAGCGGCGACGTCCGCCCCGACAGCCACTACCTGCTGAACATCAAGGACATCGACGCCCGGATTCGCAAACACGCCATCCCCTTCGTCGCCGACATCGTCCACCGTCACCCCGATCGTTTCGGCTCCGCCATGCTCGTGCAATTGTTTGACCGCGTCGGACACCTCTGGCCCCCCGCACGCCTCGAATCGCTCACGTTCGCCCTCAGCCCGTTTCTCTGCCTGTCCGCCCACGCCCGGGAGCTTCCCATGACCCGCCTGTCGCAAAAGTTCGAGTTCGCCGCCAGCCACCGCCTGCACAACCCCGCCCTCTCCGACGAACAAAACCGCCAGACCTTCGGCAAGTGCAACAACCCGCACGGCCACGGCCATAACTACGAATTACAAGTCACGCTCGTCGGCACGCCCGGCCCCACCGGCCTCCTGGTCGACGTCCCCGCCTTCGAACAGATCGTCGCCCAAACCGTCATCGACCGCTTCGACCACAAGAACCTCAACACCCAGGTCCCCGAGTTCGCCGAGGAAATCCCCAGCGTCGAAAACATCGCCAAGGTGATCTATCGGCTGCTGAAACCCAAACTGCAATCGACATCATCGAAACTCGCCAGCGTCACAGTCTGGGAAACGCCCAAGACGTGGTGCGAGTATTCCGAGGACTAAAAATGCGAGAATAGAAGATCGAGGATGGACGACGGAAAACGCGACGGCTCTACGCCATTGTCGACCATCCATGCTCGCTTGCACCTCTTCATTTCTTCCCCGACACCTGCTCCGCCGTCGCCGGCACCCATTTGAATCGGTACCGATCCCCCAGCCGCAGCCGCGTGACGTACACGATCTGGTGCGTGTGCCCCTCGAAATGCGTCACCGCGTGCATGACCGCCCCCAGCACGTGCGTCTCAAACCCTTGAATCCGCAGCGGCGACAGCGCCCGCTCCGCCGTCACGCCCGCGATCGCCTCGTTCGCCCGGGCGACCGTCTCCTCGATCCGCGCCAGCAGCTCCGCCGGCGTCGCCCGCAACGCCTGCGAGAATTCGCCAGGCCGATCCCGGTTCACCGCCGCCCCGCCCACCGCCGCAATGATCCACTGCCCCACGTTGCCGCATAAATGCGTGACGATGTTCGCGATGCTGTTCGCCCCCGCGAACGGCCGCCAGTTTACGTCCTCCTCCGACAACTGTCCCAGACAATTCACGATCTTCCCCCGCATCGTTTCCAGCGTCCGAATCGACTCCGCCACAAACGCCGCCGTAATCCGTTCCGCATCCACCATCGCACACCACCTGCATTCTCTACCTACCGCCTACTGCCTACCGCCTACTAGATCACTTCCTTCACCCACTCCGGCGCAATCGGCCGCCCCACCCGCCCCTTCGGCTTCTCCCCGCTCACCAACGCCAAAATCGCCTCCATGAACGCCGGCAGATCGTCCGGCGTTCGGGCCGTAATAATCGGCCCGTCCACCACGCACTCCTCGTCCACCCATTTCCCGCCCGCATTGATCACGTCATGCACGATCGACATATAAGACGTGCACCGCCGCCCCCGCAGCGCATTGGTCGAACAGAGCATCCAAGGCCCATGACAGATCGCCCCCATCGGAATCCCCTTCGCCGCCGCGTCCCGCACGAACTTCACCATGTCCCCGCTCCGCCGCATATGATCCGGCGACGACCCGCCCGGGATCACGATCAAATCGTAATCCGCCGCCTTGACGTCCTTCGCCGCCTTCTCGCTCTTCTGCGGATACCCGTGCTTCCCCACGTACGTCTCCCCCGCCTTGGGCCCGATCACGTCCACCGAATGCCCCGCCTCCTTCAACCGCAGACGCGGGTACTGAAGTTCCAAATCTTCGTAAATCTTCTCGACGAGAATCGCGAC